>Ga0164306_10001048_pt1 | contig 12040 bp, 13 predicted proteins | sample Whisoiple_242_MG_FD_110213 | JGI IMG/M metagenome (GOLD analysis project Ga0164306, IMG submission 110213) | Soil microbial communities amended with fresh organic matter from upstate New York, USA - Whitman soil sample_242_MG | ecosystem: Environmental > Terrestrial > Soil > Unclassified >... | reverse complement strand
GCTAAGTTTTTTTCTTTCACATCCCGCTTTCTTCCTGTATTTTCTTTTCTTTTATAAGTTTTTCCGAACATATAGATGGGTATTTGAATGTTATGACACAGAAAAAGAGGCGATCTTATGCTACATTTCATAACAGACTTACTGAAACAATTTGGAATTTGGGGACTTTTAAGCGGACTGGCCATTGAGGCTTCCTCCCTGCCGTTTCCTGGTTCTCTTCTCACCCTTACCTACGGATACTTATTAAACATGCACATAGTGAAATTATTATTAATCGCTTTTGCAGGAAGCGCCGTTTATACAGCTTTTAGCTTTATACCTTATGGGATAGGCTATAAATTAGAGGATAAGGTAAAGAAAAAATTATCAAAGAAGAAAAAAGCATTTGAGAAATCACAAAAATGGTTTAAAAAATGCGGATTATGGAGTATTGCGATTGCTCGTCCTTTAGGGCTCGGCAACTACATTTCCTACCTTTCAGGGCTATCTAAAGTGAAACCTATGCCGTTTGCTCTGCTCACATTTCTTGGTATCTTCCCTTTGAATATTGCCATGCTTTGGTTAGGACAAATCGGAAACTTTAAGTCCATTCAATCTTTTATCTCAGATGCACAAACCTATATTTTAATTGCAGCGGTAGTGGCTGTATGCGGATTTTTAATTTATAAGTTCTATTTTAAAAAGAGCAGTTGCAGCGAACAGTCTAGTTCAACTTAAGATTAAGAGTATAAAAAAAAGACCCCTCGGGGTCTTTTTTTTATTAAATGGAAATAACACCTAAGATTAATGCTGCTATTGTCATCACTGCCGTAGTGCCTAGAGCCCACTTAATTAAAAATCGTTGCAAATCACTAAATTCAATTCCTACCATTCCAATTAATAAGTGAGCTGCTGCTACCAAGGGACTTATCACGTGAACAGGTTGCCCTAAGATAGCAGCTCTTCCAATTTCAGCTGCGCTAATGCCATAACTTTCGGCAGCTTGAGCAATAATCGGCAATACGCCAAAATAAAAGGCATTATTAGACATAAAAAATGTAAATGGAGCACTTAAAAATGCTACTACAACTGGCAAAAAAGGGCCCATTGCATCTGGGATTATTCCTACAAGTGTATTTGCCATAGCATCAATCATCTTTGTTCCAGACATAATTCCTGTAAAAATACCTGCTGCAATAACAATTGAAACGACGGCTACCGCATTATTTGCATGAGATGAAATTCGCTGCTGTTGATCTTTGATGTTTGGATAATTTATTAATAATGCAATAGCAAACGCTACCATGAACAAAAGCATCAGCGACATAAAGTCCATAATTAAGCACACCATAAGACTAATGGTAAGGAGAAAATTAAACCATACTAACTTAGGGCGTCGATAGTCTGAATGTTGCGCTGTTCCCTCTAATTCATGTGCATGTGCAATTTCATTTGCAGAATGTTTAATATTGATAACTCCTAACCTTTTTCTTTCCCTTCTTCCAAGGACAACAGAAACAAACAGCACCCATAGAAGCCCAAAACCCATTACAGGTATTAAAGGCAAAAACAACTGAGACGAATCTAAATTTAATGAACTCATAGCCATAGCAGAAGCACCTCCCCACGGAGTCATATTCATAACTCCCATAGATAGCATCGCAACTCCTGCTAGGATAAGCGGATTCATTTCTAGGCGTTTATATAATGGAAGCAAAGAAGAGACCGTTATCATATAGGTAGTAGTTCCATCGCCATCTAAAGCAACCATCATTGAAAGAACAGCAGTTCCGACGACGATTTTTAGAGGATCTCCTTTTACAACCTTTAAAATGAATGAAACGAGAGGGTCAAACAACCCTGAATCAATCATTAATCCAAAATATAAAATAGCAAATAAAATCATAATAGCTGTAGGAGCGATATCTTTTACACCCTCTAGCATCATAGGTCCCATTCCACTAGCAAAACCACCTATTAAACCAAATATAATTGGAATAATGATAAGAGCAACCATGGGGGTAAGTCGTTTTGACATAATTAAATACATGAATACTGCAACCATTAAAAATCCTAATAAAGAAAGCACGGATATTTTTCCTCCTTTTTGATAACGTTTTCATTTTTTGTTTGCTACACGTTACTAAAAAGGTATCACCTGTTAAACCAGGTTCATAGATAACCACCATAAGTTTAATATCTTTTATAAAAGTAATTCTTTTCATTTTTTTCATGCATCATTTTTACATAAAAACGAGATAGCGGACAAAGAACCGCTATCTCGTTTTTATGTAAAATTAGTTACTCGGTATTTCCGCTCAGGCCTCCCTACACTTCCATACACTATTTCCACCTGCATTTCTTTACAAGATACTAAATACTCTAAATACCTTCTCATTGTTGAATAACTGATACCTACTAGTTGAGCAAACTCATCTACATTCAAGCTCTGCTGAACTTCGCGAACTTTATCTCTTACTAAACGAAGAGTATGTTTATCAATCCCCTTAGGAAGTTCTGTTACTGCAGCTGCTGATTGAGTGTGGCGGTTATGATGTGTTCTAAATAAATGGTCTATTTTGTCTTGGTTAATCATTTTATTTTCGGTTAATTCTATTCTCGTAGACTGATAATGTTTTAAAGTAGATAAAAATTTATCAATAATTACAGGTTTCACCAAATAACCAAATGCTCCTCCTCTTATTGCTTCCCCTACTGTTTCAACATCATTGGCTGCCGTTATTAAAATAATATCGATTCCTCGATACTTCTTTCTGATTTCCCATAGCAGTTCCACTCCGTTGATATCTGGTAAAAAGACGTCTAATAAAATTAATTGCGGCGTAAATATTGTTAGTAATTCTAAAGCCTGTTCTCCAGATCCTGCTGTCGCAACAACAGTGAAATGCTCTAGTTTCTTAGTAAACTGTTCATAAATTTGTGCAGCTGTAGAATCATCTTCTATAATCATGACATTAATTTGATTTTCAGTCATATCGATTCTTCCTTTTCATTATTTAATAGCTTTGGGATAACTAATGTGAATCTTGCCCCTTGTAACATACTTTTGCTTATGTATAGTTCACCTTTAAGCAGCTCTACAGATCTTTTAACAATAGTCAATCCAATTCCGTGATTTTCACCTTTTTTCGTTGTGTAACCATCTATAAAAATCATATTTTCTACTTCTTTTGATATCCCTTGTCCATTGTCTTCAACTTCAAAAATCAGGTCATTTCCTACATCTGTAAAAGATACCAGCACGTTCCCTTTATGTTCTCGCACAGCTTCGAGCGCATTATCAATTAAATTCCCCAAGATAGAAACAACGTTTTTTGCGTCTTCGATATCTAAAGTACTTGTTAAGTTACTATCTTGGTCAATTTCTAAAGTAACGTCTAATTCTTTCGAACGATTGATCTTTCCAAGTAAGCATGCCGCAATCAAAGGATCCTTTACAGAAGACATTAAAAAAGAAATAATATCTTGGCGTTCCTTTACCTCTGATGAAATCATTTGCATGACATGCTCATACTTCTTTAACTTTAACAATCCATAAATCACGTTCAGCTTATTTAAAAATTCGTGATTTTGAGCACGCAAATTATCAGAAAAAATTTTAATTTTAGAAATCTCTTCTGTCAATTCTTCAATTTGAGATAAAGTTCTTATAGTAAGGACGATACCCTGCACTTCTTTTTTTCTTACAATAGGAGATAAATCTAAAATATACTGCTGACCATCTAGTACAAGGGACTGGTTAGAATACACCCGCTGCTTTTCTATCGCTTGATCAATTAGCTGTCCTAAACGGGCGTTCTTTATCTCTCCTCCTATTTGAAGATGACCAAATAGTTCTCTAGCCCTTCTGTTCATCGACGTTACATATTTTTCAACATTTACAGTAACAGTAGCATCTCGAATAGATTCAAGGGTAGCCTCTTTTTCTTTAAAAAGAAAGGAAATCTCCTCCGGTTCCAGTCCAAATATTAGTCTTTTTACCCGCCTTGCAATAAAAAAAGCTCCAAATGCTCCAATAAGAAAAGGAATACAGGACAATTTAATAATTTTTATCCTATAATCATTAATCTGTTTTTCTATATTGCTTACAAGAAACCCTACCGACGAAACGCCTATTACGTTTCCTCGGCTATCCCATATGGGGGTTTTGGCTTTAATTGCAAAGCCTGAAATTCCTTTTCCTTTATAAATAATGGATTGATGCTCCTTTAAAGAAGCTTCGTTGCTTGTTTTGGTATGTTTTCCAATATAGCTACTATTGGGATGAGAATAGCGGATTCCTTTATCATTAGCGATGGTGACGTAATCTGCCCCAGTGGTTTTTCTTATTTTTTCTGCAGCAGGTTGGATCTGCTCAGAAGGATTTTTATTCTTAAAAGCTTTTACAATCATTTTGTCTTCAGAAGCTAATTTTGCTACTGTCATAGCTTGCTTACCTACATATTTTTCAACAATTTCATCTATCATTGCAGAAAATAAAATGCATACAAGGACGGTACTCACAAGAATAACTACCGTAATAAGTAATGTAATTTGGGCAAGTAAGCTAGGTCTTCTATTCACATTTGGAAAACGCATACATTCCTCCTTTTAATGAAATGAAATTTCGGCTGTTGTTTCAAGTGTAGCATAAAAGCAAAAAAGTTTAGCACCCAACTTCAAATGTTTATAAACATACTTCTAAAGGGAAAAATAAATCAAATAAACGCTTGACTTAAAGTATACTTTAACAATTATAATCAATTCGAAAACATCGAAAATGGAGGAATCAACATGAAATATACAGTAATCACTGGCGCAAGTTCAGGAATTGGATATGAAACAGCTTTAGCTTTTGCAGCACGTGGAAAAAATCTTATATTGGCTGCACGTAGAGAGGACAAGCTAGAAGAGTTAAAAAGAAAAATTGAAGAACTGAACCAAGATGTAAATGTTATTGTCCAGTCGATTGATTTATCCGTGGCAGAAAATGCTCATACGTTTTATGAGTCACTCAAAGAGTATGAATTAGAAACTTGGATTAACAATGCTGGATTCGGAAACTTTGCTTCTGTCGGTGAACAAAAATTAACTAAAATTGAAACAATGCTTCATTTAAATATCGAAGCCTTAACCATTCTTTCTTCTCTATTTGTAAGAGATTATGAAAACGTTGCAGGTACCCAGCTTATTAATGTCTCTTCTGGAGGCGGCTACACCATTGTTGCTGATGCAGTCACTTATTGCGCAACAAAATTCTACGTAAGTGCATTTACAGAAGGTCTTTCTCAAGAATTAAAAGGGAGAGGAGCAAAAATGCAGGCTAAAGTTCTAGCTCCGGCGGCTACTGAAACAGAATTTGCACAGCGTTCGATGGATATGAGTGATTTTGAATACGAAGGACGAGTACCTAAGTTTCATACGTCAAAAGAAATGGCTGCTTTTATGCTGGATCTTTATGATAGCAATAAAACGGTAGGACTTGTAGATGGAGTGACTTACAAATTTCAATTAAAAGATCCTATCTATCCATACGCAGACAGAGCGACAAGCTCAGATTCTTAAACAAAAAACACCCTTCCAAGGGTGTTTTTTTATGGCCGTTTAAATGAGTAACTATCTTGTTTATGTAATGAAGATGCTTAAAGATAATCTTTTCCTATTTATCTTTCCACGCTTTACTTCTTGATTTTTGTTTCACTTTTTTGCACATACTAACCGAACGGAGGTGACGAAAATGGGTACAAAAAAATCTGCTAACCGCGGTCAAGTAGCTCCTGGTGTTAACCCTCAAGGACACGGAAAAGATGTTGAATTTTCAACAGAACCGAAAAGTGAACTTGAAAACAAAGCGAAAAAATCAAATACCAAAATTTAATTAAAAAGGAGAAGAGTACTCTTCTCCTTTTTCTCCCTCTTAACTATTTTTTCAAAAACAAACTCCCCAGATCGTTTCCTCCTTTCTGCTTCTTATAAAATTGGATCAACAGTATAAAAAAGTATACTATACAACAAAAATGTGCGTACTTGTTAGAATGATTTATATAATTTATGATAAATCTGCAAACGGATTTTATGACAAATTGTATGTTAACTGGCTGTTAATTGTAAGCTATACAGGGTATAGATTACTCTGAACAGTTCATCACTAAATATTTTTACAGAAAGGTTGTTTACACATGAACAATACAGATAAAAAACAAGAAATTTTAGACGCATTTAACTTTCGTCATGCTACAAAAGAGTTTGATCCAACGAAGAAAATTTCCGATGAAGATTTCCAATTCATTTTAGAAACAGGGCGCTTATCTCCAAGCTCAGTAGGTTATGAGCCGTGGAAGTTTTTAGTCGTTGAAAATAAAGATTTAAAAGAAAAATTAAAAGCTGTTTCTTGGGGAGCACAAGGTCAAATTCCTACAGCAAGTCATTTTGTTATTATTCTTTCTCGCACAGACGCAAGATATGACTCTGAATATGTATTGGATCTTCAGAAAAACGTAAAAGAAATGCCCGATGATGTATTAGAGACATTAATGCCTCGTTATAAAGATTTCCAAGAAAATGATTTTCACTTGTTCGAAAGCAAGCGAGCGCTTTTTGATTGGGCTAGCAAACAATCTTATATTGCACTAGCTAATATGATGACATCAGCTGCTCAAATTGGTATTGATTCTTGTCCGATTGAAGGATTTAACTATGACCAAGTACATGAAATTCTAAAAGAAGAAGGATTACTAGAAGACGGTAAGTTTGATATTTCCGTTATGGTTGCGTTCGGCTACCGAATTCATGAACCTAAACGTGGAAAAACGAGAAGAAGTATGGATCAAGTTGTACAGTGGATAAAATAGTAACAAAAAAAAGAAGGGCTGACAGCAATGTCACCCCTTCTTTTTTATATCTTTATATGCTGCTATAAAGGCAGCAGGATCGGTGTGTATGGTATAAGCGAACATCCCTTGATTTGTATGTAAGTATAAAAAGCCGCTTTCTTTAGAAACGCATTTGTAAGAGATGTCAAATATGCTGTTAATGTGAAAGCAATCATTCTCTGTTTGAATATTATCAGTATATAAGCACATGTCTTTTGAATGCTGAATCGTCACCTTTTGTGTTCGTTTTATTTTTCTTTCAACGTATGTATAAGGAATAATAGAAATAATGCTCATAGCACCGCTCAAACCCCTCCCTCATGAATGTTTTTCTTTTAAAAGCCAAAACAACTTGTTAACAAAACTCTATCACTTACCAAAAAACAATTCCAGAAATACTCTTTTTGGAATTGTTTTCAAGATTGTTACTCTTTATTTTCTTCACCTTTGCAAAAGTCGATATTACTGTTTGTCATAGAGGCAATAGCAGGAGAGCCGTTTCCAAACGAAAAACAAGCTCCTACCGATTTTGTATTTGCCGTGTGACTATTTTGTACAACACAGCCTACGCTTACATTCGAATTGTCTTTTAACCCGTTAGTCACGATATTCTCAATGTTAATAATACAGCCCATTTTAACACCTCTTTCGTTTCTATTAACGTATGTCATCTCTGCATATATGTATAGGATGTTCGCCTATTAATGATAAGTTGTTTGCTGCAAAATAGAAAAAAAGAATCTTCGTATACCCTTTAAGCAGAGAAGACACTAAAATGATGTCTTCTCCTTAAGTGAATTTAACTTTTTACAGCTTTTTCCCAGTCTGATGCAAATTTTTCAATTCCTTGTTCTGTTAACGGGTGTTTTACTAATTGTTCAATTACGGCATACGGAATTGTAGCAATATGAGCCCCAGCAAGAGCTACTCGCGTGACGTGATCTGGGTGTCTGACTGACGCTGCTATAATTTGTGAGTCAATGTGCTGAATTCGAAATAGCTCTGCAATTCGAGATACCAGATAAACACCGTCTTCTGAAATATCGTCTAAGCGTCCTAAAAATGGCGATACGTATGTGGCACCGGCACGCGCTGCTAGAAGCGCTTGATTCACTGTAAAAATTAACGTTACGTTTGTTTTTACGCCTTTTTTAGCTAGATAACGGGTTGCTTCCAATCCAGCAATGGTCATAGGAAGTTTAATCGTTATATTTTTGTCTCCTCCATTAATTTTTATAAGCTCTTCTGCTTGAGCAATCATGTCATCTGCTGTTACTGTGTCGGGCGTGACTTCTGCTGAAACGGATTCTACTTCCGGGACGGTTTTTAAAATTTCTTCGATGCGATCTTCAAACTTTACGCCTTCTTTAGCTACTAGGGAAGGGTTTGTGGTAACACCTGATAATACCCCAATTTTATAAGCTTTTTTAATATCTTCCAGGTTAGCTGTATCAATAAAAAATTTCATCATGTATTCCTCCACTCGTTATGTTAAAAACAACTTTTCAGGGGCGTTTTTGCATGATTTTATGTTCAAATGGAATTGCCCTCTTCATATTGTCTTCATAAAATAAAATTTATTTCCTTTCAAATGCTGTATGTTTTTCTCCAAGTTTTCCCTCCCTTAAATTCATCGGAATAACTTTTATTTGCATGTATCATACTAATGATGTTGAAAAACCCCTCATATACCCCACTAAAAAACCTTCAGCATTTATGCTGAAGGTTGAGATACATTCTATTCTTAATTTTTTAGTCCTCTATAGCGAGCTGTTTTTAATTCTTGAACGTAGGGTTCAAAATCCGGCATCTCTACAGATCTCGCCAATTCTATTGCTTTTTCAATATCGTATGGAATACGCACAAATTGAATAGAAAATGCTGAAGGGCTTTCGTCTTGATCGTTTCCTTCTAAGATAAGATAGGAAGCTTGCGGTAAATCAAGCGGGTTTCCTACACTTCCTACATTACATAGCGTTTTCCCTTTAATATGTTGAATAAATGCATTATGTACATCTCCGTAACAGATAACATCCGGCTCTCTTGATCCTTTTATATTTTCCGTATATTCCGTATTAGCAAATAGACTAAGGCGCTTTTCAAGTGAATCCCAGGGTTGAATTCGATCATAAAGACTTCTAGGTGAAGCGTGAAACATTCTAATTAATTTTCCGCTCATCATAAACTCAACGGAAAAAGGAAGTTCCTTTAAGTATGCCTCTTGGGTTGAACTTAACTTCTTTTGATGCCATTTTAACGCTTCAAATTCCGCAGGCTTTGTAATAAAGTCATCCCAGTTTCCCATTACTGTTACTTCGCACTTTTCTTTTATGATATCAATCGTTTTACTTGAATCCGGTCCTTTTCCTACTAAATCACCTAGACAAATGATGCGATGGATATCTCGTTGTTGTATGTCAGCTAAAACTGCTTCTAATGCAGGAAGATTTCCGTGGATATCTGAAATAACAGCAATTTTGTCCATTGATTCCTCCACTCCTTTTTCATATGTATGTATTCAATTCTTTTCTTTATTATAACATTTTATAATAAGACCGTTTACTAAAACGGGTCCTCTTCATTTAACAAACAATGGTATAATCCGAACGGACATAAAAGGGAGGAATAAGAAGTGGATTTTTATAGATCAAGAAGAAATCTGTCTTCCTTATTTATTAACATAAAATAAAGGAGTACTGTAATATATTTATACGAGTACTCCTTTATTGGTAGTAAGGTAATATAGGAAGTCGTAAGATACCTCATTTATCTTGCGACTTTTGGTTTATAACTTATTGAACACCAACTGCGTCAAATGACTTACCTACTGAAATTACTTCTTGAGAGCCTGAACCGTATAAATCAGCAGCAGCTTGTACTAAACCTGCACGCGCTTGGCTAAACGTTGTAGACTGAGTGAAGTATAGCGTATTGGCACGGTAATAAATTTTTCCTAGCTTATCGCCGCCGATGCCTGTTACAGTAACCCCGTAATGCGTTCCTCCGTTAGCTAGCAAGTAGGCCGCTTTGTTGATAATACCGCTGTTTGTATGAACTCCGCCGTTGTCACTAGAACCTGTATAGCGCTTTGAATAATGATCCGGATCTCCATATTTTGCTGGGTTGCTCATTGAACGAAGGGCATCACCGCTTGTTCCAGGCGTATAAATATCTTCTCCAATTTCCCAATCTGGATTGCGGTTGTCATAGTATTCTACCAATGTTCCGAAAATATCGGAAATTGCTTCGTTTAATGCACCTGATTCATATTGATAGATTAAATTAGAACTTCTTTCTGTGACCGCATGCGTCAATTCATGTCCGATAACGTCTAATCCTCCTGATAACGGAACAAAAGTATATCCATCTCCATCTCCATATACCATTTGAGAGCCATTCCAAAACGCATTATTGTAGCCGCTGCTATAATGAACAGTCGATTTTAGCGGAGCTCCTGCATTGTCATAGGAGTTGCGGTTAAATTTGTTTTTATAATAATCATATGTCACACCTGCATAATAGTGAGCATCTACTGCAGCTGCATCGCGGGTTGCATTGTACGTATTATCGGTATCTGCCCATAGAGTACCCGGAAGAGATGTACGATTTTTTGCATCGTACGTATAGATTGTGGCGCCTCTTGTATTATCTTGTAAGTAGTAAGTAGAACTAGATAACGTTGTCTTTAAGGATTTAGTATCTCCAAGCACTCCTTTACCTGAGCCAATAGCATTTGTGCCTGTTACAGGTTTCGCTGCCGGCTTTGCCGCTTGCTTCACGTCGGCTTTTGGACCAGCTACGGAATCAATCGTATTGTACTTATCTAGCACTTTACCGTTAATAGCATCAACAAAGTAATAATAGTTGCCTGGTTCAGGGCTTAAGAAATTTAAATTTACTACATAAGCATACGTTGTGTCTGAACCATTTTGATAAACATACAGTTCAGATGAAGGGGATTTTTCATACGTCGGTTTAAAGCCTAAATCTTTTTCAGCTGCTTGAATCGCCTTTTTGCTGTCAACTTGCTTCTGTCCTTTTAGCTTTTCCTTTTTATCTAAATCAGGAGCTACTGTACCTGATACAACTTTTAAGGTTCCATCTTTCGCTACGTGTGCTAATTGAGTAGATCCCCATACAGGAATATTATTGTATACCTGCTGCAAGCGTACAACGGTTGCTTGTTCAACGGGATCTTTCACTACTTCTGTTACTTTAAACGAGTTTTGGGCATTTTCGTTTCCTAATTTATATTTGTCTTTATTTTTATTCATATAGTGAAATACGACGTCTTGAGCTTTCTGTGATGATGGGCCTGAGAGCTTCCCAGAAATAAACTCAGGAGATTTAATTTCTTTGTTGTACTTTTCAGTTGAAAGTACATTATTTGGCGCGGCACTGCTCGTATGTGCAAAAGCAAATGATGAAGAAAGAATACCAACTGATAATAATACCTTTAAAGCCTGTTTTTTCTTTTTCATAGTTTTTTTCTCCCTATCCCTAGTAAATTTAATTACCGCAATTTTTCTGTTAATTGTGATAATTAGCAACATTATAGCAACTAAAAATTACTACGTCTATATATTATTTTAATATTCCTATTATTATGAAAATTAAAAATAAATCTTTACAATAAGTCTTTTTTACCTATTTAAACTATATGAAAATCATTTATGTTGATTTTCATACAAGTGAAATAATTCTTCTGGGCAGGTGGTAAAAACTAGTAGCCTAGTTAGTGCTATTGGCTCTTACTATCAACTCTCTGAAGCATTTTACAAAAATTACTTATAAGGAAAATTATAAATTCTAGCCCATTTTTAAGACTTAAATCTACTGTTCCTATTCATTTTTTATTTTTTTAATCTATTAATTAAATTTTTTATATGTTTTTTATGTATGTTCACGACATTATTTCATTATAGTACTAAGGTTTTACCCATATAAAAAAGCACGAATCTACTAAATTCTTTGCAGATTCGTGCTTTTTTTATTTGAAACATGTACAACCAACGATAACTAATAAAACAAATAGTACAACGATTAATGCAAAACCGCCACCGTAATTACCGTAGCCGCCGTAACCGCCGTAGCCATAACCACCGCCGTAACCCCAGTTACAAAATCCCATTTGACTTCACCTCCGTAGCCTGTTTACTCTATAGCATATGTACAGGCTAGGAAAAATG
>Ga0164306_10001044_pt1 | contig 12054 bp, 12 predicted proteins | sample Whisoiple_242_MG_FD_110213 | JGI IMG/M metagenome (GOLD analysis project Ga0164306, IMG submission 110213) | Soil microbial communities amended with fresh organic matter from upstate New York, USA - Whitman soil sample_242_MG | ecosystem: Environmental > Terrestrial > Soil > Unclassified >... | reverse complement strand
CAGCTTGTCTCGAAGAGCCTGCGCATCACGATCACACTCCGTTCCAGGTGCGCGCCTTCGGCGCACCCCCACCTTGTGTACGAATTGGCGAGCGTCATCGGGTTCAAACCACTTCGCCAGCTAATGTGACCCGTCTCCGGTCGGGCTGGATCGGCCAGCACGTCCCAATCTGGTCTCCACTGCGCGTGTCCACGGGAAGGCGACGACCTTGGCCGACCTCGCCGGATGGACGTCGCTCGCGCTCGGTGAAGGTTGGCGAGTCCGCGTTGTGAATTGCGATGGTCGCTAGTGGGGCGATCGCGGCCACCGAGGCCGACTACCACCCCGCCGCGCGGTGGTTATCGGGATTGACGCGGCGGGCTGTCACGAATGCGCCGCAAACATCGTGTCCACCGCCGTCGAGAGCCACGGCGGCGCTGTTGATGCCGCGCCGGTGGTGTAGACGTCGTCGACGACGACCACGCGCTGTGGCGAGAAATTCTCGGCGATCGCGAAGCCGCTGCGGGCCCGGTCCGCTTCGAAGACCGACTCACTCAGATGGCACAAGCGCCTGAGTCTGTGTCCACCAAACGGGCCAAGCCCAAATATCGGGCTATCTCAGCTACTTAGCCTATTACTGATAGTCTATGTTTTATCAGATAATAGCCGTATTCCCTTGCTTTGTAATGCATTTCGCTGATCGAGCTCATGATGGCTTTGACGGTCGGCTGCAGGCCCCGCTGCCGCCTGGCGATGTGTCAACTTCGCGACGCAGCCATCACCTCACGCGTAGCGTTTTCTGGGTGGGCTCAGGTCGGGGCAAAGGAGCGTGCGATGACGGTTGCAGAGGACAGACTGAACGCCTTTCTGGGCAGGGCGGTCGGCGACATGGCGGCATCGGTGAGCGCGGTGCTGGTGTTGATCGGCGACGAGCTCGGCCTCTATTCGGCATTAGCGGGGCAGCGGTTGTCGCCTGGAGAGCTGGCGGAGAAAACCGGCACCAGTGAGCGCTATGTGCGCGAGTGGCTGGCGAACCAGGCGGCGGGCGGTTACGTCGACTACGACGCCGAGAACGACCAGTACTACCTGAACGAGGAACAGACACTGTGCCTCGCTGACCCGAACGGACCGGTCGATCTGCCGGGCGCATATCAGATCATTCGGGACCTGTTCCACGTCAGAGAGCGTGCAGTCGAGAACTTCCGCACCGGTAAGGGCATGGAGTGGGGCGAGCACCATCCGTGCTTGTTCGAGGGCACCGAGCGATTCTTCCGAGCCGGCTACAACGCGAATCTGGTGTCATCGTGGCTGCCTGCGCTTGACGGCGTGGTGGAGAAGCTCACGGCCGGGGCACGCGCGGCCGATGTCGGCTGCGGCCACGGTGCGAGCACAATCCTTATGGCGCAAGCGTTTCCGACGTCGGAGTTCGTCGGCATCGACTACCACGGCGCGTCGATTGCGACCGCAACGGAACGTGCAGCGAAGGCGGGCGTCACCAATGCGTACTTCGAAGTGGCCGACGCGACATCGTATGAAGGCGGGGACTACGACCTCATCGCATTCTTCGACTGCCTGCACGACATGGCCGATCCGGTCGGCGCCGCCAGGCGCGCCAGACAAGCGCTCAAACCCGACGGGCACTGCTTGCTGGTGGAGCCGATGGCGGGTGACCACGTCGCGGACAACTTGAATCCGGTTGGGCGGCTGTACTACGGCGCGTCGTCGCTGGTCTGCGTGCCGGTTTCGCTGGCGCAGCATGGACCCGCGCTGGGCGCGCAGGCGGGCGAGCAGCGGCTGCGGACGGTGATGGTCGACGAAGGGGGCTTCACGCGGTTCCGGCGTGCGACGGAGACGCCGTTCAACATGATCTTCGAGGCGCGTCCCTAGAGGAAGCGGTCGCCTCGGGGCACGCGCGCCGCCTCACGGCATGACCGACAAGCCGACGATCAATGGAGCGCTTAGGTGAGCGACGTGGTCGAATCCCTGTGGGCATCAGAAGCTTTCACCGAATAATGGCCCACAGCACGCCATCGTCGTGAAACCTCGAATTCCCCACGAGTATCTGGACTTTTGACGGCCCTGCGGAACTCCCGACTAGCGAGCAGCCCGTTCGTTCGACGTCAGCGGTGAGCACGTCGGCAGGCCGCGACATGACGAATCAGGATTGCGAATTCTGGCGGTCCCGCCGATAGTCAGACAGCGTGTAGGGCTGTGTTGCCGCGCATTGAAATTGCCGACGATGCCGTCACTTTCCATGCACACGAAGAACGGAGTGGTTCGTCGGCGTGGCACTGTCACGTTGGTGAGTGTGGGCGACCTGGGAGGATGCGTGGGGTGACCACCGCAACGCCGTCGTACAAGGCCCACCGCTACCCGGTCGAGATCATCAACCACTGCGTGTGGCTGTACTTCAGGTTCCCGCTCAGCTTCCGTGAGGTCGAGGAGCTGATGCTCGTACGCGGTGTCGCGGTGAGTTACGAGACGATCCGGCGGTGGTGCGCCAAGTTCGGGCAGGCCTACGCTAACCAGCTGCGCCGGCGGCGCCCGCGCCCCGGCGACACGTGGCACCTCGACGAGGTGTTCGTCGGGATCAACGGCAGGTTGCGGTACCTGTGGCGCGCGGTCGACCAGCACGGCAACGTGCTCGACGTTCTCGTCCAGTCACGCCGAAACGCGGTGGCGGCCAAGCGATTCTTCCGTAAGCTGCTCAAGGGTCTGCGGTACGTGCCGCGCGTGCTGGTCACCGACAAGCTGGGCAGCTACCACGTCGCCTACCGCGCGCTCATGTCGTCGGTGGAGCACCGCCGGTCGCGGAGTCTGAACAACCGCGCCGAGAACTCTCATCAGCCCACCCGACAACGCGAACGGGCGATAAAACGCTTCAAATCGTCGCGGCATGCGCAACGGTTCCTGTCTGCCTTCAGCGGCATCTCCGCACACTTCCGGCCGCGACGGCATCTGCTCAGCGCGACCGAATGGCGAACCGAGATGGCCGACCGCTTCGCGGTCTGGCGTCAGGTCACCGCGCCCGACGCTGCCGCCTGAAATGTGAACGACCCAACGTGTTCCGTCGCGACTGCTTCAAATTCAACTGCGCCACTACATTTTTCAATCAACGTGACAGTGCCCCCATTACGCCGATCGACTCTTTGGTCGGCAAGTGGTGAGTCTGCAGCGGATATATAGCGACCTGAGCGGGATAGCGAGCGCCTCACCTGATGGTGACGTCCGCAAGCAGGTGCTCCTCTTGCGACGGGACCTCGTAGCCGTACGTAGACGACTGAGCGACGCGGAGGACAATGCGTACTGGGAGCTTCGTGTACTGCAGGAGGCGAATACGGGTCCTGAGTCCGACGAGGAAAATAGGGTCCGCTCGAACCAGCGCGAGCCGATTCGGATGCGAATCGCGGGCTTTCGGCGTCTGAGCGAGCCCTATTGGAGATCGGCGAATTCGTCGAGGGCGTCGAGGGGCAGCTTCTTACTCAATCGAGTTCGATCCTCTTGCTGGCAGTGTGGAGGTCAGGGGTTCGAGTCCCCTTAGCTCCACTTCAAAACCGCAGCTCAACGACTTAAAAGTCGTGACCGCTGCGCACTGGCGTGGGAAGTGTGGGCCTGCACTTCGCAGACCTTGACATCGACACGAGCACGCCAGCGGGGGAGATGGCCGCGAACATAGTCATCTCGGGTTCGCAGTACGAAAGACGATTGGTCAGTCAGCGCACGCGAGATGCGTTGGCGGCGAATCGTGCTCGAGGAGAACGACTTGGCGCCGAACCGCGTTTGGCGGAGGGTGTCGTCCGGCGGATTTGCTTCGAACGATCACAAAGTAAGACGTTCCGAACGATCGCCGACGACCTTATGGCGGACGGAATTCATAGGTCGCGAGGCAAGACGGCGTCGTACCTGGCTACGATTCGCGCTGCAATTCAGAGCGATCACACTTCGCTGTTGCGATCTACTTGATCATGAAGCAATCGGTGAAGTGCGCGGCATCGCAACATCTTTGATGCGAGTAAGCCGTCGAGAAACTGTGCTCCACCCTGACAAACGACCAATCGTCGCGGATGTTCTCTTTAACGCCGCCGAGCATTACAGCCGTTTCAGTTGCGGGCCTTGTTCCGCCTCACATCGCATGCGGCCCGCGCGGGCCGCACGCGACGGTTGTTGCGGATCAACACCGCGGCGGGATCAGGTTCGGATACCGGCTGGACCGGAGCGGCCCGTTCGGCCAGGCGCCGGCGAAAAGCGGCGGTGAGCTTGTGGCTGATGTCGAGCAGGCGCACCTGGTCGTCATCGGCGAGATCACCGAAGGCGACGGCGACCCTCGCCTGATGGCCCTCCCAGACCTCCCGCTGCTGTGCCAGCCCAGCTTCGGTGAGTTCCACGATGGTGCTGCGCCCGTCGGTGGGATAGGCGTAGCGCTCGACCAGACTTTCCTCAGCGAGCGCGTCGACCAGCGCAGTGACCCGGCGCGCGGTGACCTCCAACGCCTCGGATAGCTTGGTCATCGTCAGCCCGTCCGGATGGCGCTCCAAGGTGTTGAGCAACCGTAACCGGACAAACTTACTGTCTAGTCGGGGATGGTCGCCTCCACCCAGCGAATCCACGCCGGGCCCATCTCGGTGAAGGCGGCGACCAGCTCAATGAGATGTGCGTCTCGCTCTGTACTTGACATGGAATACTCCGCTACTATTTTCTATATCTAGCTATTAGTTTCTGTACTCCATCGATTTTACCGCGTGAAGGCGAGATGAATGCTCACTCCACTCGGTTCGGCCATCGGCGATCTGTCGAGCACATGGACCGCCAGGCGCGGCTCTGAACGCGGCGATCAGGACACAGTGAGGGAGAAACCCGACTGTGAACACACCGAGTAACCAATACCGTCTCGCCGACAAAGTCGTGCGGCGCGTCGGATACGGCGCCATGCAGCTGGCCGGCCCTGGAGTATTCGGCCCACCCCGCGACCACGATGAAGCCATCGCAGTGCTGCGTGCTGCGGTAGACGCGGGCGTCGACCACATCGACACCGCCCAGTACTACGGGCCGGTAGTCGTGAATGAGCTTATCCGGGAAGCGCTTTATCCCTACTCCGACGACCTGGCAGTGGTCAGCAAGGTCGGTGGTCGTCGGGACGGATCCGGCGCATTTTTGCCCTACAACGACCCAGATCAGCTCCGCGCGGGTATCGAGGACAACCTTAAGACGCTCGGTGCCCAGCGGCTCACCGCAGTCAACTTGCGCCTTTTGGACGACGCCCCGGTAGACGAGCGGTTTGTCGACCAGATCGGAGCCTCGGTAGCGGCGCGGGATGACGGATTGATCGCCGGAATCGGTATCAGCAATGTCACCCATCAACATCTGGTGCGGGCGCTCGAGGTCACCGACATTGTGTGCGTGCAGAACTGGTACAACCTGGCAGATCGGTCTGCGAGTCGCGTTCTCGACGAGTGCATTGTCAGGGGGATCGCGTTCGTTCCGTTCGGACCACTGGGCAGGGGCGATGTGATCCGTGCCAATCCGGTCGTCACCGGCATCGCCACCGGCCATGCCGCGACACCTATCCAGGTCGCTCTTGGGTGGCTGTTGGCGATCGCCGACAACGTGCTGCTCATCCCGGGCACCAGTAGTCGCGGACACCTTGCCGAGAACCTCGGCACCGATTCGGTGTTGTTGCAGGACGACGAAATCGCCAGGCTGACTGCGGCATTCAGCCAACCCTGAGACATCAACGGATTGCTGATTCGGCAAACCGCTCCACCACCATCGAAAGAGTCGCAGTGCCATGACAGATATAAGTCTTGAGACGCCCGAGGGAAGCATCGACGCTGTGCTCGAGGTCCCGTCCGGAGAAGGACCCTGGCCTGGCGTGGTCGTCATCCACGACGCCTTCGGTCTACGCAAACCGCACCGGGAGATCGCGCGTCGGATTGCCGACAACGGTTACCTGGCGGTCGTGCCCAACATGTTCGCCCGCGGCGGCATGATCCGTTGTATGCGAACGATGTTCAGTGATCTCATGGCCTACGAGGGCCGATCCTTCAACGACATCGAGGCGGCCCGAGAGTTATTGGCGGCACGTTCTGATTGCAGCGGTGCAATCGGCATCGCCGGATTCTGCATAGGTGGCGGGTTCGCGCTCGTTGCCTCCGCGAAGGGGTTCGGCGCGTCGGCGCCTTTCTACCCGCCACCTATCCAAAGCAAGTACGCCGAAATCGTCGACGGTGCGTGCCCCATTGTCGCGAGTTTCGGCGAGCGCGATCGTATGAACCGCGGCAGCGGCCCACGGCTAGAAGAAGTACTGACCGAGAAGAAGATTTCGCACGACGTCAAGACGTACCCCGGTGCGGGGCACAGCTTCGCCGACCGCGCCCCCCTGCAGGCGTTATCGCGAATCCTCGGGTTCGGCGAGAACGAGGAAGCTGCAGCGGACGCGTGGCAGAGGGTATTCGCGTTCTTCGGCGAGCACCTGCGTTAACCGCGAACGCCTTCGTGCAGCTCGGATTCTCCACCGGCGGCGACGGCTCGAGCCCGCCACCTACACCCCGACACCGCCTCCGGTCGACTTGACCGATGGACACGTCTACCGGGTGGACCCTGCATGGGTTCGAAGGACTTGCTCGATCAGTACTTGCGATCCGGCTGTCGCAGGGACTGGGAACCGCGATGATCGGATGGGAGCGCAGCCGTGCTTCTCACCACTTACGGCGACTATGCGACCGTGGCCTCGCGTCGCTCCCTTCACCGCGGCGCTCGAACACATCCAGGCGAGTCTGAACCTCAACTCTTCGCTGCCGCCGGTGCCCTTCTAGGTTCGCTTAGGGTCGGCTCGTACGATCCGTTGTGCATTTCCCCTTGGGTCTCGCGTCAACGCTGACACAATCAGCGTATGTCCGGCAATTACGCTGCGGCTTATGCCCGTTCGGCCGTCGAGCGTGTCCGAGACAATCCAAATGGGCGCTTGGCGCTGCTGCACCGCATGTACGAAGTCCCCAGCGACTTGGATCGCGGATATCTCCCCTACCGGCGCGCGGCGTCTGCGTTCATGGGTTGGCAACTGCGGCGCGGGCTGCTGAACCCACCTGGCGATCCTCGACCCGGCAGCCGATGGTGGCGGGAGCTGAACGAACGGCTGTTGCGTGATACCGCCGAAGCCGGCGCGATCGCGTACGGCTATGCCGGTGATCCCAGCGGCCCAGGGGTGAGCGCGCATCTCGAGTTCATCCGCCAGCCCACAGCGCGCAATTGGTACCGAGCCCACAACGTCAGCATCGTGGCGGGGTATCTGGCAACCGAGGATCTCGCTGCGGCCGAACGTCGAGTCGAGCGGTTCATCATCAACGTCGTTCTCGTTCGAGTGCTTTTCGCACACGCATTGGTGGCCGCGCCACGGCTCGCCTTGGGCTGGCTTGCCCCGTTGGGCCGCCCGTTGGGCGATCCGCGCGTCGGCATGACGGGCATCTTCATGTCGCTGTCGCGCATACTGCCTGACCGCTACCCGCTCGGTGACGACGTCGAGCCCTACCTCGCAGCCGAGCATGGGTTCGGCCACCTGCTGGATGTCGGTCTCATCCAGCCCAGGGGCGGCCAGCTCTACGACTGGTCTTGCAATGAGCTTGCGCTGCCGGGGCTTCGCGCGCTGCTGGACGGCCAAACCCCGGTCTATGCATGGGATGTCGCGGATGCCGCCGTCTGGAAGTTCGAGCCCTCACGGCTCGCCAGGGCAGCGCGCCGGCTCGTGCCCGCACCGAGCGATTAGCCGTTTTCGCCGGACGTGGCGCAGCCGGACGGCGTCACGCTGGTGTGAGCAGCGGATGGGGTGAGGAGTAATCGTCGCGGTAGGGGGTAACGGCAGGGCGACTGATGATCCCGGGTGGGGCAGCGACCACATGCGGGATCGCGTTGAGCACCGTTGCGGCGAGGGCATACTCCTCGGCGCTGGCACGCGATGTATCCAACCGATGCTTGCCCATCGTCATCGAGATCGAGATACCGGGATGTCCATTGATGTCGACTTTCCACAGCGGTGGTTCAGGTTCTTCCAGGTGGGTGGTGTCAACGTACCAATGAATCGACAGTGTGATCTTCGGCTTGCCGTCAACGAAGCCGTTCCACCGCCAATTAGTGTGACTGACAGTGCCTTTGGGCACAACACCGGCAGCTGTTTCGAGATCGCGCGGTGCAACGTGAAGACGGTGATCGGATTCGATGCGCTCCAGCGTGATGCCCAGCTCGCGCGCGATGGACGCGACGCTTTCCTCATACATTCCGTTGAGGCCGGCGACCGGGCGCCACGTCGGATCGTTGGAATTGATTGACGTCGGGTCCGCACCAAAACCCAAGGCTCCGAACAGATAATCAGGATCTCGAATGTCGCGGCCGTCGGCGTTTTCCGTGATTTGCACATGCTCGAGTGCGGTGGTCAAACCCGACGCCACTACTGCCAGCTGTTCGCCCACGAATCCTGGGTTCAACCCGGCGGCCATCAGGCTAGAGCCACCCTTCTGACACGCAGCCTCCAACGCCTCGATACGTTCGTTCGCCCAGTAGTTCGGCCAGCTGTAACCGTTGATGCTGATAACGTTCTTGCCGGACTCCAGCAGCGGGATGAAATCGCCGTCGTGACTGCCATAGGGGCCCAGCCGCGCGGCGTGAATGACGACATCGGCATCGAGCGCGAGGATCTCCTCAACCGAATTCGTCGCGATCACGCCGGTGGGCTCCCGCCGAGCAATGTCGCCCGCATCCTTGCCCACCTTGTTCGCGCCGTAGGCGTAGAGCCCGACGAGTTCGGTGCCCGGGTGGTCAATCACAGCCCGAAGACACGCCCTTCCCATTGCGCCAGTGGCCCACTGCACTACCCGATACGTCATCGAACAACTCACCCTTCCGTCTTCGCCGCCGCCGACCAAACCCCGGCCCAGCGAACGGATCCGAACGGCTCCCCGACACACAAGTCGCCGTTGGTCTGCCGAAACCGAGACTACTATAGATGAAGTTGCTTGGTCAACGGCAGACAGCCGCGGAGTTGGCGCACAGGCCGAAGCTGGTCATAGGCCAGGGCGCGCGCCGCTCGTTTTAGACGGAGAGTGGGAAACGCAGCCGGCCCAACGAAACACGCTCAGTCGGCAGGCAACCGAAAGTGGATGTGCGTGCGGTCGACGATCTCACCACACGTCCGGCACCGCAGCTGTGGAACCAGCATCGCGCCACATCCTCGATGAACGATCGTCAGCTTCGCGTCCGATGACTCCGAGTCGTACCAGCGGTTCGCCCAATCGATGAGGGCGACGAATGTCGGTGAAAACGCGAGACCTTTTGGCGTGAGCCGATAGCCCCGGTTCTCGCCGGACCCATCGCAGGCTGCTTGTAGGACGCCCAACTCGGTGAAGAGTCGCAGGCGCTGCGACAGCACCGACGGGGCGACGCCAAGCGTCTCCTGGAAGTCGGCGAAGCGGCGCATACCGACGAACGCCGCGGCCAGCACAACGGTGCTCCAGCGGTCGGCGATGATTGCGAGCGTTTCCGGGAAGTACGACAACGGGTCGGCCGAAGCATCCAGCCGGACGGTGCGCCGGTGCAGCCGGGGGACCGCCACCTGAGCGAAAATGCCCGCGTCGTAGACCGACTGGACGTCACCGCCGGTAATCGGCCAGCTGCCGCATGCGCCGCATCCCAGTTCCACGTCGGTCGACTTACCGCAGGTGTCGTGGATGAGATCCGGGAGGGGCTTCGGCCGGGTGACCCAGGCGCGTTCCCATGACCAGATGGCGACGAACATCGGCCAGAGGTCAATCGCCCGCGAGCTCAACAGGTACTCGGGCCGGGTTCTACCGTTTAGGGAATACGACTTGGGTACCAGCAGATCGCGATCGACCATTTCCTTGAGCCGGGACGCGAGCACCGATTCGGCGATGTGAAGATCGTCGCGCCAGTCTGCGAATCGCCGAGCCCGGCCCAGTAGAGCGCGCTGCAAAATGAGCAGCGTCCACTGATCGCCGACTGCCAGCAATGCCTGTCCGACGGCGCTTGGCCTGTGCACTACACCGATTCTCCTCGCGCAACTGGCCACACCCTGATTGGCCCCCGCAAACCTATCACCGTCGCAGAATCAAACCGCCGATGCTGGCCGCGGGCGAGGCACGCGTGTTAATGTCCTTCACTACTATAGATGAAGCTGCTGTGACCGACGGAGAGAGCGCAGGCCATGCAGATCGGAGTCGGGCTCACCTACTGGCCCTGGACGGGACTAGACGAGCAGGTGGATTTGGCCCGCGTGGCCGACGATCTGGGCTTCTCGTCGGTGTGGGTGGCTGAAACCTGGGGCCACGACGCGGTCGGGATGCTCGGCTACATCGCCGCGGCCACCACGCGAATCACGCTGGGAGCCGGCATGGTTCAAATGCCCGCACGTCACCCGACAGCGGTCGGAATGGCGGCCGCGACGATCAACGAACTCTCAAGGGGCCGAATGCGATTGGGGTTTGGCCTGTCAGGCCCGCAGGTGTCTGAAGGCTGGTACGAGGTCCCCTTCACAGCGCCCCTGGGCCGCACGCGCGAGTACGTCGACGTGGTGCGTGCAGTGCTGGCCAACCAGACCGTGCAGTATCACGGCGAGCACTTTCGGATACCGTCCGACGAGAGCAGGGGTTTGGGTCTCGGCAAGCCGCGGCCATCGACGTGATTGGCGGGAAACAGTTGTGCTAAACGGCTTTACGCCGATGGATAGATCTCCCCACCTTCGCCAGACAACGGCGAACACACCACTGAGGTGGCATTGAATGCCCAACGGGCATGAGGCGCGTACCCCGTTGCCGCTACCCAGTGCCCCGACTCGACACATGCCCATGAACGCCGTCGAGCGAGCATGGCGGATAGCGCACGACTTCACTAGCGCGCTGCCGCGCGCACAGCTCGCGCTGGGCGCCTCCGGCGAGTGGAATCCGCTGTCACCAAGAGGATTTCGCCAACTTGGGGAGGTCATAATCGACGAGCTAGCGTTGACGGGTATCGCCACCTCGTCGACCCGAAGACCGACGCTACGACGGACGCTGGATTCGTGCGCAACCGCCGCCGAGGAGCTCGCGGGCCTCGGCGTAGATGGTGCTCATGCGGACCCAGAGCCACTGCGCGTCAAGAGTCTTCGTCGACGACGGTTCGGGCCACACGAATTCCCAACAACTCACCTCCGACCATCGTCCGTCGCTTCCACCATCGCTTCGGGCCGCAGGACTCGGCGGGCCTGCGACAGCTGTGGTGCATCTATGCCGCAACGGCGACTCGCCGCGACCGTGGATGGTCTGGGTGCACGGAGCGGGTCAGGGAAAGCCCATTGACCTGCTGCTTTCGCGGGCGCGTCGGCTTCAGAACGAGCTCGGACTGAACATCGCACTGCCGGTGCAGCCGGGCTGCGGCGTCCGCCGCGATGCGTGGCCGCCGTATCCGACGATGGATCCGCTGGCCAAGGTCGCTGGTGTGATTCGCGCCCTCTCCGAGGTGCGCGCTCCGCTGCGATGGTTGCGGCCCCAGGCCACGACGATCGCGATAGCGGGCCTGTCCATGGGCAGCCCCGTCGCAGCGCTCGTGTCGCATCTCGAGCCGGTTGATGCGGTTGCGGTGTTCACGCCCATCCTCGACCTCAATGCAACGATCGGCGCGCTGACGCCCCGGTGGGATGGTGCGTTGCGAGGGACCCGAGAACTGTTGCAATCCAACGCCGCGTCGGACCTGGCAGCGGCGATCGACTACCTGAGGGTTTCGCCGTCCGCTCCGCCGGACCGTCGGCTCATCGTGGGCGCGCGGCACGACCGTATGGCGATGCGCGAGCCTGCGCTCGCGCTGCACGAGCGGTGGGGCGGACGGCTGTACTTGCACGACGGAAGCCACGTCGGGCACGTTTTTTCTTCAGGAGTTCGCAAGACCACCGAGCATTTCCTGCGCGCCGCGGCCGACCCGCTGACAAGGAACTCAACGCGGTGGGTGCCGGGCCGCCGTTACGTTCCGGGCCTTTTAGCTCACGATGCAGCTGTCCACCTGGTAGCCGGGCAATCCCCTGTACCGCATGCGATTTCGTTG
>Ga0164306_10001043_pt1 | contig 12054 bp, 29 predicted proteins | sample Whisoiple_242_MG_FD_110213 | JGI IMG/M metagenome (GOLD analysis project Ga0164306, IMG submission 110213) | Soil microbial communities amended with fresh organic matter from upstate New York, USA - Whitman soil sample_242_MG | ecosystem: Environmental > Terrestrial > Soil > Unclassified >... | reverse complement strand
TCCCGTCAAGGTTGTAAAATACCTTTTCGGCATCCTTCACCATCTTGAAGTTTTTCTCACGGTCCCGGTACTTTACGTTGATCAGGTGACCATCCCGGAAGTAGTTGAAACAGATAACCGAACGCTCTGTACTAACTTGAGGCATCCATTCCTTGCCGGCAGTAACTTTCATCTGCAGTAATGTTTCCTGCTTTATATTCCTTTTTTGGAACCATTCAACAACATTTTCCGGGAGATCGGTTTTATTTTCCCAAGCCGGCCGGACGTATGATTTGTAATTTTCATCCTTCCGGTAAAATGAAGCTCCGCAATTCTGGCAATGACCTACCCCACTTTGGGCGTTGAATGAAAAAGGCTTTTTGTTCTGGTTGCCTTTCTTCCGGTTCTCACTGCAGACAGGACACTTTTGAGGATTCTCCCCTGTTTTGTTGGCTTCAATCTGGTATTCAACCTTTGACGCCTTATCGATCACTGTTTCGAAGGTCATATTTTGCCGGGGTTTGGTTTATGGGTTCCGTTCAATTGCTTAGAATCCGGCTTGAATCCCTTCAAAGATGTTCTGAAAGCCTGTTGGTTATCCATCTTCCAATTGTTTCGCGTAGCAACTGACAGAAAGTTATCCATGTAATCCTGATCCACCTTGTAACCCTTCATCTGCTCCCAAAAATGATCATTACCTTGTACAATGGATTTTCCCCACAGTTCCCATTCTTCATTATTTATTGTCCTGTCCTGTCCTGTCCTGTCCTGTGCTACACTTTGCTTGTTTGCTTGAAGCAATTGCTTAGCATTTGCTCCTTTTTTGCCGGCAATACTTCGTTTTTGGCTAATCTGTGCGCGGTCATCCAGGTTACGATTAACCCTATCAGACCAAAAGAACTTACCATCAGACTGGAAAAGCTCACATGTGTCAATAGCAAATTTTAGCACTACCTCCACTTGCTCAGCACTTGCTTGCATTTGCTTAGCAATTGCTAGAAATAGGTACGGCTTTAATGGTAATTTGTGTTCCCCTTCACTATGTAGCATTTCAACAAATCGCCAGTAAATACCGTACCCGAATCCTCCATGCTCACCTATTAATGCCTGCATTTTGAAGTCTGCAGTAGGCTCGTAATCGTGTGGGAACCAATAGGTATTATCTTTCGCCATAAACTCGTTTAATAACTTGTTCGAATTCATTGACCGCATCCTTATCCGGATGATTAATACTTTTAGATATTGCGGTTACCAATCGCTGTAATTTATTCCTGGTTAGTCCATTTGTAAGCAGATAGCGCCACGCCATCATATCAAAATTCTTTAAGTACTCTTCTCGTTCGTGGCATGCCTCGCACAAAGTTATAAGAACCTCATCATCATATTCCCAAGGATTCCATCCCATGTTATAGTAATGGTGATGAACCTGCAGGATGCAATCTTTAGCGCCACACTCCTGACACGTGTAGTTGTCTCGCTTTAAAATAATTTTCCGTTTGTCATCCCATTCGGGAGTATTCAAAAGTTGTTGGTAGGTGGTCATAAAAAAAGCCCGGACACTGGAAGATGCCGGGCGGGAGGTTAAAAGTGAGCAAGTACTTTTAACATCTTTACCCGCGAAATTAGAGCTTCCAGAATAATTTCGCGAATAAATTATATACGAACTAAGTTAATTTTTTTCGTTGTGTAAAGAATTGAATCATAAAGTTATCAACAAAAGTTATCAACATTGTAGATAAAAATTGACCGGGTTCATGATTGGCAGACACTATCCCACGTTCGCGGTTCATTCCCCCGGTCGAAAAAATATCTTCTGAGACTACCCGTATAGGTTGGGAGTAGCGGCGTTGGGTCATGGCTGAAACAGTGTATTTTCGTCACGTATTTCAATAAAAGCCTTCCCACCATTTTCCAGGTAAGGATAAACCAAGGCGTAAAACCTACGGGTTCCATCAATTGAACTCGTTAGCGGCTTTCCTTGAACTGTTTTGTGGTTGTTCAAGGTGTTCCCGACAAGTATGCAGCCTTCGGTATCGTCCTCATCATTTCCAGCATGGAAGTAAACTCCTGAGAAATTAGGTATACCAGTTATTTCAATGTGGTATTTGAACCAAGCTCCATAACCTGCGCGATGCCTGACTGTTAATGGTGTGTCTTCCTTGCGGATCTTCAGCTCATAGAACCCTGCCGGTATCCTGGTTTCTTTTTTAACCTTCACATCTTGGTGGCGGTCTTCCAATGAGAAATTAATTAATGACTTTGTTTCCTTGTCGTAGATTGCCCCAAGTGTTGATTTATCATTGTCGCTCAGTCTTTGCAGTATTAGGTTCATAAAGTGTTTTGTTTTATAGTGTCTTTAAAGTATCCATATCCAGAAGGCCGCGCTCAAAATAAACGCTATTAATAAGGCGTAGACGGACAGGCGGGTTCTCATTTGTCAACTATTAATTCAAAAAGCCTCTTGTGATATGTTACAGTCTTTTCAACTCGGTTATTAACCATTCCTGCGGTGGCACAATAGCACAGGTCAATCATTGGCTTTCCTTTCAGAATTGATTGCTCGAAATTAAGCATGGCAAATTTTGTTTTACCTCTGTATCGAACCCAATGCATTACGACAGGACAATCCAAAATGAACTGCGGAATGTCTTTGGTTAAATCTTCAGTCTTCATTCATTGGTAGTTTATCTTCATTCTGAAACTCAGTTTCTACTGGCCAGTGTTCCCTGTGTGCTCTCCAATAACATCCAAGAGCCACAGAGGCAAGACATATAGATGATATTACCGTACCCCATGGATCAGGGATCAAAACTACAAAGGAAGCTATCTTATTCATGGTTTTATCAATCTGCTCTGCGAATGCTGCGAAGAAGAAAATAAACACCACTACCAGGATAATAATGATTCCGATTATACTGTTGTCGTTTTTCATGCGTGTTCGGGTTGTTGTTCAAGTATTTCAGTTAGCTCGGATATGTCCATGAGGGGTTCGAAGTGAGATTCATTGAAACAATATTCTGAATCATGTTCGCGCAATCTGTATTCTTTTAGATAAATGTTAACGCCATCTTTAGAATACCCTTGAACTGTACAGACTTCATTAAACTTTGGTCCCCATCCATGCCTAAGCTTTATAAATAAGTTTCTCCAAAATCCGCCTGTGTTGGTGAATATCCATTTCCCATTTACAGTGCAAACTACTTTTTGGTCAACCTTGAATCTCATAGCTTGGTGATTGGGACGCTTCATGATAGAATAATTGTCACTAGCTTATCCCAAAATTTAAAACCAAGATCAGATCTATCCCATAAATGGTGCAGTCTTAAACTCATACCTGATTCGTGAATAATTACGCTATTATACCAAAACCAAACATCACATTTCTCACCATACTCCTTATCGGTGTACATTTTTTCCAGGTCATTCACCGCCTTTAGTTTTACCTCGTCTGGTATAGGAGCTTTGGCGATGGCTTCGAGGATTAGAACAGCGTTGTAATTCATAGATTTAAAAGTTATACCAAAGTGGAATTCGTGCGGTTACAATACCTAACTCGTTACCCTGATCTGAGTAACCAGGCCAGTTATTTTGATCCTGAGCTTTCTTTATTTTGTTCAATAAGAAATCTAGGTTATCCGAGCAGGCTGCAATATCTGTTTCGCCAAACTCGTATACGGTAGCGTTATAAGGCGGAACCTTTTCAACCACAAGCCAGAAATATTTATCAACCTTATCCATAATTCCGGACGCAAGGCAACCACGCATTTCAATAACGGCCTGTAATGGATATTCATACTTGCACATATCCTTGCTGAATGCCTGAGGTGATCCGTCTAAAGTAGTTTTAAGGTTTATCACTACATTCTTTTTACGTTTGCAAATGTCCGGGCGAGTCTTGAGTTTAACGCCAGTATCTGGATCAGTCCAAAACAATGACAATTGATATTCAGTATTCTTAATCAATGCCTGAATAACTTTGTCTTGGTAACATGAAGATAACATTTCTTCAATAGTTTCGAAAGACTCAGGGCCGGTTTCGTTGATGTGATATTTACCAGCATTAGCCTTTAACCACGCAGAATGTTGATCTTTATAAATCGTTGTATTTCGAACAGTCTTTACTTCTGGGTTGGCTGCCTTAACAACGTCAAACCATTCTTGCTCTGGCATCACCGCAACACTCTGTAAGTATTCAGTAGGCGATAATAAAGCCAACTCGAATGCATTACCAAAGTGAAAATGTGATTTGTCAGCTTGCGGTAATTTACCTTTACGGTACCAATCGTAATGCCTTAATGATTCCTTTGCGTACTTAATAACCGTTGCGCTTACGTGCGTGGTGTTCGCGTGGTAATCATCTATTGAAATATCTGTATACACCCCGTCAGTCATCGGCCAGAATGTTATTGTACTTCTCCATCAATTTACTATCAGGTTCGAATTGTATAACGTCCCTGCGGTTTAGGTTGGCCCCAAATACATTCCCGAGCATATCGCAAGCGTCTTTAATTGCAAGGCTCTTTGCGATTGGAAACGCCATAGAAACGGCACCATTGTTTATGTTCGCCAAATCTGCCGGGCTGGTATCTTTCTTAACCTGCAATTGAATTGCTCCAATACCGTCATGCCATTCCATTTGATTGGTCACAGGACTGAAATAATGTACGCGAACCGTTACCCATACCCCGTTAAATGCCGTTCCTTGCCCGGTAATCTCAATCCGGTAAGACTTGAATATCTTCCGGAGTAAATGCTCTACCTTGTCAATCGGTAGGTATAAATGACCTTTTATGTACGGATGTTCTTTTATCCATTTCTTAGGTGGAGGAGTTGAAAGGATTGCGTTTAATCCCTCTTGCTTTCCAGCAACCTCCAAGCTATCATCGAAAAGTTCAATGATAGTTGGAAGTTTTGGAGGCTCCTGTTTAGTTACCTGTGTAGATGGTGTCTCTGTGGTCATGATTAAATAGGTAAAATGTAATCAATTTCTTCAGTCTTCTCCACCTTGGAAAAGAGATTGAACCCCACAGTTCCGAAGGAGTGTGTGAACTCCATAGCCTTAATACAGCTTGTTGTTATCCACTGAGTAGGGGAGCCGGGGATGCGGATAAAGTATAGGCGTCTCATAAAGTTTGCAATGGTTGTGGGGTTGGCTGAGTTTCACTAAAGTAGTTCAAGACTAAGAATTTCTTAGACTCGCATTCAACTATAACAAACTCCTTTACATACCGGTGTCCGAAATCAGATGTGATAGACATAAACAAAGGCTCTGTTAATATCTTAACCAACATTCCGGAGGAGTTGTAATTATTACCAGCCAGCGCGGCCCCATTACTTAGATGAGGATACTCACCATTAGTTAAATCCTGTGACCAACTATTATCTATTGGGTAAAACTCTTTACCAATGTCTTCTGCTGTTACTTGAAATACTTGTTCCATAGTTTTTAAAAGGTTAGTGTTACGTCAGGGGGTTAGAGTCCTAAAATTTGTTTTATGTTTTCATTGTGACGCTCAAACAAATAATAGGCATCATCATTGTTTTCAAATCCACCGTTTAAAATAGTCTTTGCGACAATTCGTCTATGCTCCCACCCTCTATACAAAGCGAGTACAGTACTACATGCGCTATCTCCTTGAAATGGATTATCTGAATGAGCGGCTGATTCTATCTTCCTACGCCTGTCTGCCCAGTCCACTGTGTTGCTCATACAAAATTTACATTACGTCCGTGTTTCGATTTAAGTAAGCTTACTATCACCTCCTTTTTAGATTCAGGAGATATAACCGGGAAGTATCCCGTAGTCTTTGGGATCAATACAAAGCTGTCAGAGCTGAATATTATGCAATCCTGATCACCTTCTGCAAAGAGGTATTCACCGTTGATTACGCAGCCTTCTCCAAGATCATCGCAAACCATTTCACTGATTGTAAGATGGTCGTACTTGGTCTTCTCCTGGTAGCGGGGGTCGAGTGTGCGGTTCATAGTCCTTTGGCTTTGTTAATGGCTTGAATTGAAATCTGGACTTTCTCCAACATGGGAAGGTATTTAGGGTCGCTACTTATTGAGCAATCCCGAACCACTTGATCTTTCAAAGACTCCAGCGCAGCTAACAGTTCAGCGTTGAGGGCTTTCTGCCTTGCTCGTTCAACTTCTACCCCATAACAATAACCAGCAATCCTATAGACCTTTTGAGGACTCTCATTAAAAGCGGATTTAGCCTCTTTGGCTATTTGCCTTCTTTCTTCTTCGGTTATCATTTCAGTATTGATTTAACCTTATTGTAAAAATCCCAAGCCTCAAAATCTACATCCGGCCTAACTTGATTCATTCGTTCAACAAATGATTTCAATAAGGCTTTCAGTTCCTGATTCTCTTTTAACATCGATTCAATTCTCACGTAGTAATGTTCATAATTATTACCTTCGGTTCCGTTCATTGTTCTGTGATAAACATAAGCACCCTCACGTTTTATGCAGACAGCAAGGAATTTACCAGAGGTATTATAAATTGAATCTCCAACTTCTATTTCGCGCTTTGTTTCTACAGGCTTCTCGAACTTCATTGTTCCGGTGTTTTCGTTAGATGGGGTCATGGCTTTTAAAATGTTTGGTTGAAATATTGAAAATGGGTGTTTCCTTGCGGGAATTCATCTCTCTTAAAGATGAAATCAGGGTATTGAGCAAGGAATAGTTTCCCAGCTTGTTCACGTTCTTCTGAAGGCCCAACAAGACATACAATACCACGAAGCCTTTCAAAGCTTGAATAAGTGGATAATCCGGCACTTTTCAGGATGGCATCCATTTCCGCTTTGTGCTGAAGATCATGTTTACCTGTCATTGTTCCGATTGCTTTGTTTTTCATGGTTCTTTCTGATTGATTACGTCCGTTACACCCGTTTGAAGTAATCGCCCGGGGTAACAAACAGTGTTTTTAATGATTACAAGTTCCAAGGTTTAAATATTCAAAGCTATTAGCTGGGTACATAGAGTGGGACCGCTTGTAATGATTTCTGCATGTATTGTTAAGGACATCAAATGCCCGTCTTACAGGATTATCCCAATGGATAGTGAAGAATATACGACCACCATAGACAGCCTGATCACTTACGATTCTTGCGAAATCAATAGATAGCGATTGTAGCTGTTTAATCTCAAATGGGCATTCAGATTGAGTAAGCCAAGGATTGAGCATTGCACCAATCCCCTTTAAGTTGATACGCTTATTCAAAGGAAGTGAGGCGTAATAAGTTGCGAATGTTTTCATGACTGTTTGTGTTTGTTGAATCAAAATTAGATATAATTTAATTATACGCAAGCGATAGCCCTAAAATATTTAAATTATTTTTCTTTGGGTTATTCGATTATAATTTTATTACTTTACGTCAGTTATGGCAAAACAGGGAAGAAAACCTCTATTGAACATCGAAAACCTGGAAAACGGTGGTAAAATCAAGCTTTCTGTAAAGCAGGCTGCATTTGGCTATCAATATGCATACTCATTAAGGGAGCGTAATCCGGGCCGGAATATCAAATTCAATAAGGACACGAGAGAGATTTACGAAGACAACCAATAGGGCCTCAGAAAACGTCCGGCTTTGCCCGTGTGGTTTTGTAGTCGATCACGGGACGCCCGTTGAAGCTAGTTGTGGAGGGTTTGTTTAACTACAGGCGGAGGCCCGCACAATGAAGAAGAAAGCCGGGGATGGGCTGGAATCGTAGGATAACCAGACGCCCCGGCCCACAAAGGTTCAAAGATGATCACATATGAAGAGGCGGTCACGAAAGGCTATACAGAACCTCAACCTGTATGCCAGAACGGTATTTGTTGCTGGCAAGGTGGAGGTGGTGCAGTTTGTTGTTGGAGAGATCCGAGATAAAAATATTTAAAGGGGAGTACCTGATTCATGGCGCTAATTGACAGGGAAACCCTAAGAAATATGTTGAGGTGGCGAAATTGGTAGACGCTTACATGTAGCTTAAACTACAAAGCCCCTGATATAGGGAGTTTCGGAGAATACCCGACTTGTAAATGCAGACGTGCAATATAGGTTCGATTCCTATCCTCAGCACTTTAAAACAATTGGGAGTTAATCCCCCATTAAAACAAATCTAAAATATATGGAGTACGGTAAATTGACACATCAAAGAGTTGATGAAGAGGTTTTGAAGCTAATCCAAGTGCTTCAAAAAGTCCGCGTCAGAGAGACCACAACGCTCACTAATGATGAGGTCGTTGAAGAGGGTTTATGGCTACTTCTGAAAGCATACGAAGACATCGGACACCTTGTAAAGGATATTGATCCTGATCGATTTGCTCCGGTAAGATCAATAAGCCTTCAGTCTCAGGAAATGAGCAAAAGTAGGCTTAATACTTGTCGAATTTGCGGACACACTAGATGTGACTCTGACCATAAATAGTTAATCCCCCACTAAAGAGAATTGATATGGAAGTGAAACGCAAAGAATATCCGGACAATCGCCATGTGTACAGGGGCAAAGAAAAACTTACTCTAATGGGAATAAACCATAAAACAGGGCAAAGAATGTACGTAGGATTTCTTCAGATATACATTACTAAAAGATAGCGTTTTGTCAACTCATTGAACCAAAGTAATTATGACAATCTGGTTTAACAGGAGAATTAACGGAGAGAAGAGGTATTGTAGTAAATCTATATCAATTAGATTCTATCCACAACATTGGAAGTTGTTATATTGGAGTAATAACGGAGCCTTAAAAGGCAGACTTGATGATACTTGCTATGACTTAAATATACACTTCCTTGGCGTATTCATTTCATATACAAACTGGGATTTTAACAGTTGAACCCAAAGACTAAAGAGCATGGAAAAGAAGATTGAAAAGTGTGTCCAATGCGGATGGCCAGAAGATGCGCACACCTCACAGGGTTTTTGCTACAGTTATTCAGATCAGGACACAGACTACTTTCATAATGACCGAAAGTTTGTTTCTCCGAAGTCCCTTGAAGGGAAGGTTTGGAGTAGAGCTTTTAACGGTAAAATAATAATCGATGAACGACAAACCTGAAACAGTATGACAGACAACGAGAAAATAGCGAAGTTTATGGGAAGGCAGTTAAGCCCAGCTTTTGCGGAGTGTATGCCTGATTGGAATACCTTAATGCCTGTAGTGGAGAAGATTGAACAGGTTATCAAAGATAAGCTGAAGGAACTTGGCCCGGAAATAACTGAACTTGACGACCCTAAAGGTTGGAGAGCATGGGACTACAGAAGGGTACACTTGACCACTAATATCAAGCATGTTTACGAAGAGACAGTAGAATTCATAGACTGGTACGAAACACAGAAAGGTATGACACTCGAAGAAATTAAAAGTCAAGTAGCAAAGGAATATGGCCGATCAATTAATTGGTATATTCTAAAGGGAGAAGAGGGTGAGGCAATTAATGATATAGCCAAGCGCTACGCTACCGAATACGTGAAAGCCTCACACAATGAAATCATAGATAAAATTCTTAAACAGAAGTTTGGAATGGAGAATGCCGAAAAGCAAATATTAATGGTTGTTCGCGTTGATGAAATAGAAGCTTTAAAATTATGACCGATAAGATTTTATACTCCCCTAAGGACGGCACTACCGGATTCTGGTGGCTTAGAGAAGTGCCGGAAGAACCTGAGTACTGTTCTGGATTCGATGATAGGTTTTGTGAGTTGTGCCAAAAAGGAACCCCATTATCATGCAGCTTCAAAAAGTTTCAACACTATCATCAAGTGGAATCCTGCAAGTCTAATAAGGTGGAGATCGTTAACCCGGAGGAATGTGCATATAAAGATAAACTTGATGTTAATTGGAGAACCCTGCCAGAGGGTCAGATAATCGTGCCAGGAGACATATTCGATCTACCCCAAGGATTCCAGTTTAAGGAGGAAACGTTTTGCGCTAAATGCAATCATCATTTTTGTGATAAGTTAGATCATCCCGATAAGAAAGTCATCCGCTTAGTAAAGACTGAGACTAAAGAGACATTCGGACAGAAGCAGCGATTAAAGGATAAGCTTAAAAGGATGAACGAAGGTAAGCCCAACAAAAAGAACGGTGTGCTGCTTAGTGCTGAAGCCTTAGAAGTTTCCCAACCTGAACCCGAAGAAAGCCAAGAGGAGTTATGGAATCAGGCCGTTCAGGACATGTTTGAACACGGTAATGAATTTATGTTGAATAATTGGACCATCCAAAGAAAGAAGCAATGACACCAGAAGAAGCAGAACAAAAATGGAAAGAACGAGAACTGGGTTATTATTGGGTAAGACTTTTAAATGCAAAATACCTCACTGAATGGGAAGTCGGTTACTATGGTTTGTCAGGATGGGCACTGACTGGTTTGGGTCATAAGTACTCAGATAGTGATTTCGATGAAATAGACGAAAGACGGTTAACCCAATTCCCACTACCAAGTAAATGCGACCATGATTTTACCTCATCTGACAATAGAGGATTTACTATTTGTTCAAAATGCGGGGAGAATTACACTTAAAAATATGAACAGAAAACAGTTTTTAGGATCGCTTGCGGCTATGGTTACAGCCCCATTTGTGAAAGAAGAAAGGAAAGAACGTCCTATTCAATCAGGTGATGTAGCCCACTCATCGGAGTTTAAAAATGGCCAATGGCCGACTACAATCACCGTAAAAGGCAGTGATTTAAGAATGGTTATAAATCGACATAACACTAATACCGGGAACCCAAATTGGAAAATATCATGACAACACTCGAAGACCTCAAAACCGAAAAAGAAACCCTTGAAATGAAGATCCGGGCCAACGAAGAGCTATTAAAGAGCATTCAGGACACCATCTATTGGGATAAGAAGCGGGTAAAACTGATCGACTCCCAGATTAAAGTAACGCCAGCAACGCAAACGCCTGTGGGATGATAATTCAGGTATTCGGATACGTTATACATCTTGAGATATTCAAGGTCAACCGCAAAACAGGCCGGTTTAAAAGATCACATCAAGGCAAGCGGTGTTTAGTGGCTCATGATGGCCATTTCTTCCTATTGGTAGATCCCGAAGGTAAAATACTGCCAGGACAAACAGATTTATCAATCTATTCGCCGCTTAATGAACCATCTTACGCTGTAGTGACACTTCAAATAAACGGTATTCATCAGATGAAAGGACTGTACGAAGAGACCGAAAAACAACTGAAGGATGCAGATTAAGCAATCCTCCGTCCCCTGGAACAAGAAGAAGAGCCAAGGAAAGGTATACAAAACCCCTTCTACTTTTGACTATACAAGTTCCAGGTGGAGAGCATTACGAGCGGAAAAGCTAAGGATAAGCCCGTATTGCGAATGCCAGGATTGCACCGGTAAACGCATTACTGCGGATATGGTCGACCATCGAAAACCCATTGAATTAGGCGGTGACCCTTACGACATGAACAACCTTCAGAGCATGAGAAACCATCCCTGCCATGACAAGAAGAGAGCGAGGGAAAAGAACGAAAAATACGGGAAATAATGAGCGAAGAACAAATAAAAGGCATTCTCGCCCATGTAGAAAAGGCCTTACGAAACGATAAGAATTTCACATTTGAGATGCATAGAACGCAACCTGATGTTATATGGGAAGGTGGAGAACCCACAGTCCTACCAACATGGATTAAGGAAACAATAACTATAAGTTCAAACTTTTATTATAATCCTGATCAACCATGAATAACCACCTACTCCCCGTCTGTGTACTAACCACTAAGGAAGGCGACACTATAGCCACTATCACCCTCAAGTCATGGGAAGGTGCGCTATTCCCAAGCCTACAGACAGACCCACATCAGCGCTATACACCTAAGACATGGTCAGGTCACCCTTTCACACCACATTACATTGATGCTTTAGAATCATTCAAAGGAAAGACTATTTACTTAGAGGTTGATTCATACCTTAAGCATAGAAGCCCCATTGTATTGGACAGCGTAACAAGAAAGAAAAGAACAATAGCGTTTACGTTTCATGTGGAACATCGTGAAACAAAAGGATATTCTGATAATGGGAGGGGTGGGTCAAAGACTTTGTGGCAATCCTTCCAAAC
>Ga0164306_10001042_pt1 | contig 12071 bp, 8 predicted proteins | sample Whisoiple_242_MG_FD_110213 | JGI IMG/M metagenome (GOLD analysis project Ga0164306, IMG submission 110213) | Soil microbial communities amended with fresh organic matter from upstate New York, USA - Whitman soil sample_242_MG | ecosystem: Environmental > Terrestrial > Soil > Unclassified >... | reverse complement strand
GTACGACGAGCAGTCCGACCTCCCCGTCCTCCTGACGGCGCCCTACTTCGTCGAGGCCCTCGGCCGCACCCAGGATGCCTGGCGTGAGATCGTCCGCGTGTCGGCGGCCGCCGGCATCCCGGCTCCCGCCTTCAGCTCGTCGCTGGCGTACTACGACGGGTTGCGCTCCGAGCGGCTGCCCGCGGCGTTGATCCAAGGGCAACGGGACTTCTTCGGCGCCCACACCTACAAGCGGATCGACAAGGACGGCACCTTCCACACCCTGTGGTCCGGCGACCGCACCGAAATCCCAACCGCCTGAACCGGCACCGAATGCGAAAAGGGGCTCGGTGGCTGATCTGCCGAGCTCCTGCGGCGGTAGGCTCGGCCCGCCGTGGAAACCCGCCGACAGCCAGCCGCACGGAGGAATCTCGCCTCTGCGCTCGATGACGCTCGGGTAGCGGCCTTCGTCGGGCGCGAGCAGGAACTGGCGGCGTTCGAGTCGGCGCTGACCGGTGCCGGAACGCAACGGGTGCTGTTCGTCCACGGTCCGGGTGGGATCGGCAAGACCACCCTGTTGCATCGGCTGCGGATCATCGCCGAACGTGCCGAATGCCCGGTCGTGCACCTCGACGCCCGCGATATCGACTGCAGCCCGGAGAGTTTCCTGGCGGCGTTCGCCGATGGCAGGCGCGCGGCAGTCGTCGGTCAGACGGACCCGGCTGATGCCGGCGATCCAGCCCTCGTGTTGCTGTTGGACGGTTACGACCGGTTGAAAACGCTGGACCACTGGCTTCGCACCGCGTTTCTGCCGTCACTCCGGTCGGACTCGGTGGTCGTGCTGGTCGGCCGGGAGCCACCCGGGGCGGCGTGGCGGACCGACCCAGGCTGGCGGGCAGTGGCGACCGTGTGCCGACTCGACCCGTTGACCGACGAGGAGAGTCTGGACCTGCTGGCCCGCTGCGCGGTTCCTGACGATGGCCGACCGCGACTGACCCGACTCGGTGGCGGCCATCCGATGACGCTGGCGCTGCTGGCCGATTCGGCGTCCACCGCGCAGCTTCCCGACGACCTGACGGACGCCCCCGACCTGGTGGCGGCCCTGGCCACCCATCTGGTGGGCGAGGCACCCAGCGAGGCGCATGCGCAAGCACTCGCCCTCTGTTCCGTCTCCTGGCTCACCGGTGAGGATCTGCTCGGGATGGCGATCGGAGCGCAGGCCGCGCAGGTGTGGCCGTGGCTGGAGAGCCGGCCGTTCATCACCCGCGGGGCCGATGGTCTGTATCCGCACGACCTGGTCCGCGAGGTGTTGGAGGCGGACCTACGCCGACGGTCCCCGCAGCGTTACCGCGAGGTTGTCGGCATCGTGCACCGGCACGCCATCGAGTCGTTGCGCAGCAACGACTCCGCGACCCGCGTGCTCGGCGCCCACCAGAAGCTGTACCTGCACCGCCGCGGACCGCTCTACGGGTCGTTCTGGGCGCTGCGCGAGCGCGGTGCGGCTGCGGTGCTCGCCGGGCGGCCGGAGGACCATCCGGAGACGATTGAGCTGATCCGGCGCCACGAGGGCGCGGCCAGCGCGGCCATCGCCGCGCGCTGGCTGGAGGCCCAACCCGAGGGCCTTTTCGTCGTCCGGTCGCCGAACGGCATCGCGGGCTACTTCCTGCAAGTGCTCTATCCGGCCGATCCGGCCCTGGTCGATGCCGATCCGGTACTGGACGCAGCAGTCGGGGTGGCCAACGGCTCGTCGCCGGCCCGGCCAGGTGAGCAGATCAGCATCGGGCGGTTCCTGGGCGGCCGTACTGCGCTTCATCAACGCGACGCCTACGCCGTCCTGGCGAGCTGCGTCGGGTCGACGATCACCTGGGTCCGGCGGCCGCTGGCCTGGTCGTTCGTCACCTCGATCGACGACGAATTCTGGGTACCGAACTTCTCCTACCTGGGCCTGAACCCTTACCGCACGGTGACTTTCGACGGCCGACAGCACACGATCTTCGGTATCGACTGGCGGCGGGTACCGATCGACGGCTGGCTCGACCTGATGGCCGACCGCGAGCTCACCGGTGAGCACGGTCCGGTTCCGCCGGAGATGATGCGGCCGGAGCCGTTGAGCCGTCACGATTTCAACGACGCCGTCCGGAGTGCGCTGCGCGACCTGTCCAGGCCGGATCGGCTGGCCGGCAGTGCGTTGATGTCGACCCAACTGGTGGGCGGTCACGACGCCGATCCGACGGGCCGGCTCCGGGCGGGCGTGCTCGAGGCCATCGCTGTGGTCGACGAGCGGGACGGCGCGCTGGGCAGGGTGCTGGACCGGACGTTTGTTCGCGCCGCACTGACTCAGGAGTCCGCGGCCGAAGTGCTGGATCTGCCGTTCTCCACCTACCGTCGACACCTGGCCAGAGCGATCGAGGAACTCACCGACGTGCTGTGGTCGGTCGAGATCAGTGCCGGCCGATGATCCGGTTGATCCCGGCGAGGTGATTCACGGCAGTTGATACGTGGCGAATTGAGTCGCCCGCCAGTCGAGCGACCCGCACGCCGGTGAGCAGCGACTGAGCAGTTCGTGGACTGGTGAATGAGCAGTTCGGCGCCGGATCATCGCCCTCCTCGGATCGACTCGATGAGAGGTGAACCATGGCGGAGATCGTCGTACTGGGCGCCGGAATGATCGGCCTGTCCACCGCACTCCTGCTGGCCGATGACGGCCACCGGGTGACGGTGCTGGAACGGGACCCTGCTCCACCACCGAGTCCGGATGCGGCTTGGGACAGCTGGGATCGAACCGGGGTGCACCAGTTCCACCTACTGCACATCATGCTGTCGCGCTGGCACCTGGAGATGCGCCGGGAGCTGCCGCAGGTCGTGGACGACCTGATCGCCGCCGGCGCACATCGCTTCAACATGCTGCTGTCCCTCCCGGAGGCCTGGCGCGGACCGGCGCGACCGGGTGACGACCGGTTCGACGTGGTCACCGCCCGCCGGCCGATGCTGGAGGCGGTGCTCGCCTGGTCCGCCGACAGTCACCCGAACATCACCGTCGAACGCGGGGTCGGGGTCACCGGCCTGATCGCCGCCGAGAAGCCAACGTCGGTGCCGCACGTCGCCGGCGTCATCAGCCAGAACCGTTCCTGGCGCTCGGATCTCGTCGTCGATGCGGCCGGCCGGCGATCTGCGATGCCGGCCATGGTGGAGGCGATCGGGGCACAGCGCCCGCTGGAGACCAGAGACGACTCCGGTTTCGCCTACTACTCCAGGCACTTTCGCGCCGCCACCAGCTCCGGCGTCACCGACACCGACGTCACCGACACCGTTGCCGGAGGCGGACGACCACCGATCACCGCCACCCTGCTGTCGCACTTCGACAGCGTGTCCACCTTGACCCTGCCCTGCGACAACGGCACCTGGGGTGTCGGGATCATCTGCGCCGCCGGCGACAAGGAGCTGAGGGCCCTGCGTGATCCGGACAGCTGGCACCGGGTGATGGACCTGTTTCCCGAGCAGGCACCGTGGACCAGGGGCATACCGATCACCGGAATCCAGGCCTTCTCCGGGATCGAGGATCGCCACCGCAGCTATCTGCCCGACGGCGTGCCCGTCGTCACCGGCATGGTGCCGGTCGGCGATGCCTGGTCCTGCAGCAACCCGTCATTGGGCAGGGGCTCGACGATCGGCCTGTTGCAGGCGATCACGCTGCGAAATGTATTGCGCGGCAGATCATTCGATCGACGGGACGCTGCGGACTTGACCACGGACTTCGATGCCGCCATCGACCGCGAGGTGCTGCCGTATGTCGAAGCATCGATGACGTTCACCCGGCACCGGCTCGCCGAGATCGAGTCCGACATCGTCGGAACGCCCTACCGCACAGCAGATATCGGGTGGATGCGGAGCAACGCCCTGTATGCCGCGGCCCATCGCGATCCGGATGTGTTGCGCGCCTACTGCGACGTCTCACACCTGGTGCGGCTTCCGGCAGATGCATTGGCCGCTCCCGGGTTGGCGCAAACGGTCGGCGCGCTCGGCGGTGGAATACCCAGGTATTTCCTGCCGGGGCCCAGCCGCACCGAGCTGCTGGCAGCACTGCGGCGACCGACGGCGACCCGACCGCCTAGGCGACAGCCAACGCCTTCCCGACCTCTCGTGCCGAGTCCCGCGCTCCGGAATGCAGCTGTGACGCCAGATCGGTGAAGGCGTCGAGCGCCGGATTGACCCCGACCAGGGTGAACTCCCGCTCGACCACAGTGAGGTCGGCGCCCCAGACGTCGGCGAGGATTCGCGTCAGATAGCCCGTGGCGTGGTCCCACCCTTCCCGGGGGGTGCCCGGACCGTAGGCACCACCTCGAACGGTGACCAGGACGACCTTTCGGCCGGCGAGCAGTTGGGCACCGTTCCCCGCCCTCGGGTCGGTCATCACCAGGTCGATCCAGGTCTTGGCGTGCTGCGAGACCCCGAAGTTGTAGAGCGGGATCGCCAGCAGAATGGCGTCGGCTGAGAGCATCTCGTCCACCAGCGTCGCCGCCAGCGTTCGGGCCCGGAGGTGGTCGGCCGTCAGGTCAGAAGGTGGAACGGACATCGCACCAACAGCCAGCGGCCAGGAATCGGCGGGCAGGACGTCGATCCCGATGTGCCGGCGGTTGATCGGCTCGTCCGGATGAACGGCACGCCATTCGTCTTCGACGATGTCGGCGATCTCGCGGCTGGCGGAGCCCTCGGTCCGGATGCTGGCATCGAGTCGGAACAGTGTCATGGCTTCTCTTTTCGGCGCTGTCGATGATCTATAAACTTCATGCTTGAAGTTACTCTCGATCGGTTGTACTTCATGCTTGAAGTCCTGTGAGATGATTCACTTCAACCTTGTAGTCATCGGGTAGACTGGCGTCGTGACGACAGTCGAGGAGACCCGTTGGCTGACAGCCGGCGAACAGGACGCGTGGATCGGTGTGATGGGCCTGGTGCTCAGGCTTCCCGGCCTGCTGGACCATCAGCTGCAGCGGGACGCGGGGATGGGCATGTTCGATTACGTCGTGCTCAGCTCGCTGTCGATGTCCGATGGCCGCATGCTCCGGATGAGCGCCCTGGCCGACCTGGTTCACGGTTCGCTCTCCCGACTGTCGAACGTCGTGAAGCGACTCGAGCAGCAGCAACTGGTGCGGCGCGAGCCTGACCCGGTGGACGGCCGGTTCACCGTGGCGATCCTGACCGATGCCGGATGGGACAAGGTGGTGGCGTCAGCTCCCGGCCATGTGGACGCCGTGCGGCACCTCGTGCTCGGGCCACTGACCGCCGCCCAGGTGCGTCAGTTGGCCGAGATCGGCCGCCGGATCAACGCGCAACTGGTGGCAGGGCTGCCGTCTGAAACTGCCTGTGCGCCCGAGAAATCCTTCGCGGAGTGTTGCGAATCCGGGGACTGACACCCAGCTGCGTGCTCAGTTGCCCAGCCCGGCCCGGCGGAGCGCCTCGGCCATCGCGCCACCCGCAGCGGGTGCCGGTTTCTCACCCGGTTTTCCCCTGCCGGCTGCTTTTTTCGCCGGCGACGGACCGCCGGTCCCCCGGCCGGGACGATTGCTGTCGGATGGTCGTTCGGCGCGCTTCGCGGTCCGGGCCCCCGGCTCGTCGTCCAGCCGCAGGCTGAGCGAGATCCGTTGCCGGGCTTCGTCGACCTCCATCACCTTCACCTTGACGACCTGACCGGAGGTGACCACCTGCCGGGGATCGCTGACGAACGAGCGGGCCATCGCCGACACGTGGACCAATCCGTCCTGATGCACCCCGACATCGACGAACGCCCCGAACGCCGCGACGTTGGTGACCACGCCCTCCAACACCATCCCCACCTGGAGATCCGCCACCTTCTCGACGCCGTCGGCGAAGGCGGCGGTGGCGAAGGCGGGACGCGGGTCGCGGCCGGGTTTCTCCAGCTCGCCGAGGATGTCGGTCACGGTCGGCAGCCCGAACGTCTCGTCGACGAAGTCGGCCGGCCGGAGCGACCGCAGCACCGCCGTGTTGCCGATCAGCTCCCGCACCCCGCCACCGGTGCGGGTCAGGATCCGGCGCACCACCGAGTAGGCCTCCGGGTGCACGCTGGAGGCGTCCAGCGGATCGCCGCCGTCGGCGATCCGCAGGAATCCCGCGCACTGCTCGTATGCCTTCGGCCCGAGCCGCGCCACGCTCTTGAGCTCCCGGCGATTGCCGAACGGGCCGTTGGTGTCCCGATGCCGGACGATGTTTTCGGCGAGCACCGGCGAGATGCCGGAGACCCGGGACAACAGCGGCACCGAGGCGGTGTTGACCTCAACCCCGACCGCGTTCACGCAATCCTCGACCACCGCGTCGACGGATCTGGCGAGCACCGCTTCGGCGACGTCGTGCTGGTACTGGCCGACACCGATCGACTTCGGGTCGATCTTGACCAGCTCGGCCAACGGATCCTGCAACCGGCGGGCGATGGAGACCGCGCCGCGGATCGAGACGTCGAGGTCGGGCAGTTCCGCGGAGGCATAGGCGGAAGCGGAGTACACGGACGCACCGGCCTCGGACACCACCGCCTTGATCAAGCTGGGACAGCGCGCGATGAGATCGGTGGCCAGCCGGTCGGTCTCCCGAGATGCGGTGCCATTGCCGATGGCGACCAGCTCGACCCCGTTGGCCTTGACCAACCGTTCCAGGGTCGCCAGCGACTGGTCCCACCGGTTGGTCGGCTGATGCGGGTAGATCGTGTCGGTCGCCACCACCCTGCTGGTCCCGTCGACGACGGCGACCTTGACCCCGGTCCGGAACCCCGGGTCGAGCCCCAGCGTGGGCCGACCGCCGGCCGGCGCAGCCAGTAGCAGGTCCTTGAGATTGGCCGCGAACACGGCGGCGGCATCCCGCTCGGCGCCCTGCCGCAACCGGGCCCGCAGATCGATGCCCAGCGAGACGAGAATCCTGGTCCGCCAAGCCCACCCGACGGTGTCGAGCAGCCAGGGATCCGCCGGCCGGCCGCGATCGGCGATCCGGAAACGGACGGCGATGCGGCGCTCGTAGTCGCCGGGCGTGGGGTCGACGGGATCGACGGCAACCGTCAGCACACCCTGCGCCTCGCCCCGGTACATCGCGAGGATCCGATGCGAGGGAAGGGTTTTCAGTGGCCCGGAGAAATCGAAGTAGTCGGCGAACTTCGCGGCGTCCTTGGCTTGCGCGTCCCGCACAGTGCTGGTGAGCCGGCCGCGTTGCCAGAGGCGCTCCCGCAGCTCGCCGACCAGATCCGCGTCCTCGCCGAATCGCTCGGTGAGGATCGCCCTGGCACCCGCCAAGGCTTGGGCAGCATCATCGATTCCCCGGCCGGCGTCGACGAACCGGGCGGCCGTGACCGCCGGCTCCTGGGTCGGGTTGCCGATCAACAGGTCGGCCAGCGGTTCCAGACCGGCTTCCCGGGCGATCTGCGCCTTGGTCCGTCGCTTCGGTTTGAACGGCAGGTAGATGTCCTCGAGGCGGGCCTTGGTGTCGGCGGCGGCGATCCGGGCGGCGAGTGCGTCGGTCAATTTGCCCTGGGCGGAGATCGACTCGAGGATCGCCGTCCGGCGGTCGGCGAGTTCACGCAGGTAATCCAGTCGTTCGGTCAGCATCCGCAGTTGCGCGTCGTCCAGCGACCCGGTCGCCTCCTTGCGGTAACGGGCGATGAACGGCACCGTCGCACCGCCGTCCAGCAGGGCAATGGCGGCGTCGACCTGCCACCTGGCCGCCGACAGCTCGTCGGCGATGCGGTCACTGATCTGCCCGGCGATCGGGTCTGCCTGTCGGGTCTGTGCGGTCACCCGGTCAGGATGTCACGTGGCCGCGGCCTTCACGCCGGCATCGGGGAGATGACAATTTCGACCGACAGGCTGCGGGTCGCGATCTCGTCCAGGACGGCGCGGCGCGGCTCCGCGATGTCACCGAACACCCGACGAGGCAGATTCTCGAGCACGACCAGCCGCGAATCGGCGAACACCTCGGCCAGCGCGTGCTTGTCGCCGCCCAGCACCAGTCCGCGCAGCGAGGCAGCCAGCGGGACGAGCAGTCGGGCAGTGGTCGTGGAGGCGTTCTCGAAGGACGCGGTGCGCTGGTTCTCCCGCCGCCGGGCGAAGCGTTGTTGGGACCAACCGCCGGCTGCCGTCCGGCCCTGCAGGTAGGCGCGGTCGGTGGAGGAACTCAGCACCAGTCCGTCCCGGACGACGCCGACCGAGTGCGCGCCGCCGCGCACCAGCACCACACCGAGCGCTCCCAACCCCGACAGATGATGCAGTAAGGCCTCGATCGGCTCCCGGTCACCCACCGTCATCGGCCCGAACGGCACCTGCAGTACCGCTGCAGTGCCGTCGCCGCCCGCGACCGAGATCATGTCGCCGTCGGCCGAGATCGCGGCAAGCCCGTCGTTGCGGCCGGCGAACCGGTTCACCCAGCCGACCAGGCGGTCGGGCGGCACCTCGACGGCGATCCCGCCGCCGCTCACGGTCCGCCGCTTGGTCGGCGGCTGCTTCCTGGCCGGTCGGCCCTTGCTCACAGCCCCGATCCCGCGTCCCACAGCTGCCCGGTGAACCCGGCAAGGGTGCGCGCGGAGGCGGCCGCCCGGTCGTCGGTGAGGGACGCCACGTAATCGATGATGCCGCGTCCGCGGCCGAGCCGGACGATGTCGTCCCGGGAGGTCGCCGACTCCCCTGTCGGGCCGACCAGCAGCCGGGGTTCCTCGATCGCCACCCGCCGGTACCCCGAGGTGGCGAGCTCGACCAGGTCGATCAACCGCCGGGGCGCCCGGCCGGCGTCCACCGGGTCGGTCAGCCAGGATTCGAGGTTCGCCACCAGTGAGGTGAGCGACTCCGCCTGCCCGCGTTGGAACATCGCCAGATCCGGCCGGTCCAGCACGAACCGCTGGTGGACGAACTTGAGCACCGCCACCTCGTGCCACGCCTGACGACCGAGCACCACGTGACCGGCCCGGACCGGCGGGTCGGCGACCACCACCACCGATGCCTCCAGGTGGGCGATCCAGCTCTCGGTGAAGGTGCCGATCGCCCGTTCGGCAGCCATCGAGGAGTCGAACGGCACCGCCAGCAATCCGTCCACCAGATCGGTGGCCACCCGGCCGACCGCGACGCCGAAGGTGTCGTCGTCGAAGATCCAGCCGTCCCTGGCCTGCAGCCGGCGACGCAGCTGTTCAAGGGCGACCCCCGGCTGCCGATCGGCCACCGACGACCCGAACGCCAGCCCGCCGGTGAACCCACCGGTGACGGCCGCACCGATGTCCAGCGCACGGCCCCTGGCGAACTCAGCTCGCCGACGGATCCAGGTGCGGAACTCCGCGGCCACCGCCGCGTGCTGCAGTACTCCCGCCCGGTGGAAATCGTCCAGATCGTGCAGCGAGTAGGCGATGTCATCCGCGATGTCCATCACCGAACACTCCACGGTCTGCCGCAGCGGCTCGATCGACGGATACGCGGCCAGCACGTCGCGCATCTCCGAGACGTCCAGCACGTAGGCCGAGAATTTCGCACTTCCCGAACCCTCCACCCCGCTGCCGCCACCACGCGGCGGCGGCTGCATCCCGGTGGGATGCGGGGTCGGGTAGGCGAGTCGGGCCCAGGGGTACTTCAGCACGGCGGCCCGCACGGCTGTGGTCAGGTTGAGCCCCTCGCCGTGTTGACCGTGCACGTCGAGTTCGGTCATGATCCGGAAGGTCTGGGCGTTGCCCTCGAATCCGTCGGCCAGACCGAATCTCGACCGCGCGATGCGATCCAGGATGCGTTCGCCGAGGTGCCCGAACGGCGGATGGCCCAGATCGTGGGCGCTGGCCGCCGCCTGGACCACGACCGGGTCGCTGCCACCGAGGTCGGCGGCCCGCACAGCGTCCGGGCCCGATCGGATCGCGGTCGCGATCGCCCTGGCCACTGCGGTCACCTTGATCGTGTGGGTCAGCCGGTTGTGCACCACCTGCCCGGCCGCGCCCTGCGAGATGACCTGGGTGACGGCGGCCAGTCGGGAGAAGTACGGGGAAAACCTGATCCGTTCGAGGTCGGCCCGAAACGCCCCCTCGGTGGCCGCATCGATGTTCTCGTCGGCGTCCGGTTCGGCGTATCGACGAGCCAGCCGCGGATCCATGACCGGGAACCTACCGGGCGAGGACCTGATCCGGCAGCGGCGGACCGCTCGCCGGACCGGTGACCCGGCTCGCATCAGTGCGTCCGACTATGCTGAGCCGGGTTCTTCGTCGGGCGTACGTTCGATTTCTGCCCGGCTGCGCGGCATCGATGCGACGTCGGTGTGCCGATGATCCCGGGACGATGCCCATCCATCCGTGGATCGTCCGACCCTGCCGATCGTTCGGTGGAGCGACGTGACGAAGGGAATTGCCCGTGCCGGACGCATCGCCCCAGCGGGTGACCCTGATGGACGTCGCCAAGCGGGCTGGTGTCTCCAGGACGACCGCTTCGTTCGTGACCACCGGGCGAACCGACATGCGCATTTCCGCCGATGCCCAGGAACGCGTGCTGCGCGCAGCTCGCGAGCTCGACTACCGCCCCAGCCTGCTGGCCCGCAGCCTGCGGACCAATCGGTCGCAGACCATCGGCCTGCTGTCGGACGGGGTCGCCGCCGACGCGTTCGCCGGGGACATGATCCGCGGTGCGTTGGCTGCTGCGCTGCTCCACGAGCACCTGCTGTTCATCGCCGAGACCGGCGGTGACGTGGCGCTGGAGAAGCGGTTGATCCAGAACATGGTCGATCGTGGCGTCGGCGGTTTCGTCTACGCCTCCATGTACACCAGGCGGATCCGGGTGTCGGCCGGGATGCGGAGCCAGCCCATGGTGCTGGTGAACTGCACCACCCGCAGCAAGATCTTTCCGTCGGTCATCCCGGACGAGCACGAGGCCGGTCGGTCGGCGGCCCGCGTGCTGTTGCAGCACGGCCACGGCGATCGGATCGTACTGGTCGGCGAGACCCCGCCGTATGTGATGGCCGCGGTCGAACGACTGGCCGGAATCAGCGCCGTCCTACGGGAAAGCGGGTTGGAACCTGCCGGGTCGGTCGACACCCGGTGGTGGCCGAACCCGGCCTTCGAGGCGGTCGGCGCCTACCTCGCGCAGGGGCACCGGCCGAGTGCCTTCATCTGTCTGAACGATCGCGTTGCGCTCGGCGCCTACCAGGCCTGTCAGGTAGCGGGACTGTCTGTCCCGCAGGACATCTCGATCGTCTCGTTCGACGATTCCGATCTTGCCGGCTGGCTGCAGCCGCAGCTGACCAGTGTCGCCATCCCGCATTTCGAGATGGGCCGGCGAGCGGCGGAGATCCTGCTGTCGGAGGACCTGGTGCCGAAGACCCATCTCGTCCCGATGACCCTGCACGAACGGGAATCCGTGGGTCCGCCGTCGGTCCGCCGTCGTCGGCGGGCCGGGTCGGTGCCGCCCGACGGGTGATCGGATCACCATCGGGAAGCCCCGATCGTGGTACATCGGACCGCGCCGAACGGCCTGATGTACCACGATCTGCGAGAAATCGATCTCCTAGGGAATCGTCGCGGTCAGCACCGGCGTCGTCGTTCCGCCGGACCGCACCGAATACAGGTACGGGGTGGCGCGGAACAGGCCGATGTCGGTGAAACTCGTCGCGGTGACGGTGGCGATCGGGATCCCCGAACGCAACACCTGATAGCTGGCCCCGGCCGGGCCGTCCCAGCCGATGGTGACGGTGCTCGATGTGGTCCCGGTGACCCGCAGGTTGCTCGGCGTTCCGGAGGCCGGCGGCTGGCTGGTGGGCGGCTGGGTCGTCGTGGTCGGATTCACCGTCGGCGAGGATCCGAGGGTCGCGGTCAGCACCGGTGTGGTGACGCCGTTGCCGCGCACGGAGTACAGATACGGCGTATTGGGCAGCAGGCCGCGGTCGGTGAAGCTCTGGCCGGTCACCTCGGCGATTCGTTGACCGGAGCGCAGGATCTCGTAGCGGTCGGTCGCCGCGCCGTCCCAGCTGATCGTGATGCTGTCCCCCGTGGTCCCGCTGACCCGCAGGTTCGCCGGTCCGGTCCCGGTCGGTGGGGTCGTGGTCGTCGGGTCGGTGACCGGCGGCGAGGTGACGGGTGGCGAGGT
>Ga0164306_10001041_pt1 | contig 12076 bp, 6 predicted proteins | sample Whisoiple_242_MG_FD_110213 | JGI IMG/M metagenome (GOLD analysis project Ga0164306, IMG submission 110213) | Soil microbial communities amended with fresh organic matter from upstate New York, USA - Whitman soil sample_242_MG | ecosystem: Environmental > Terrestrial > Soil > Unclassified >... | reverse complement strand
TGACTCGCTCTCTGCTTCTACCGGCACGGTGACTGTCCGCACCGATGGTACATTCGACTCAAGTATCACTGTGAATGCAGACGTGATCTTTGTGAGAGCAGGCGCCAGCGTTACAGATTCTGCCAATTATGTTGGTCATCAGGCTGCTTCTTCCATCTCGCTGACCTCTTCGGGCTCGTCCTGGAGTTCCACTCCGCCGGCGGGTTATCCGTCATCTTCAACCTTCCCTTCTGGCGGCTTTTACCCCAGGCCGGTACACAACGGTCCGCATCCGGTCGTTCCCAGCACTTGCAACACAACCACGGGCGCAACTGGCGCCACGACGAGTGCGCAAAGTGGGGCCGCAAAGACTGGCGGCCAGGCGGGCACGATTGCCGTTAAAGCATGCATTTCGTCTGTGCAGTTGCAGTAAGACGGATCGAGGTGAGTTCCTGAAGGCGCAGGCCAGTTCTCCTGCGCCTTACTTTTCTTTTGGTCTTTCGAGAAATCTTATCTCTTCGATTAGCGTATCGCCGCTCTCAGGCGCCCTGCCTGCTAATTTCATTTTGGGAAAACTGTTAATAAAATTTTAGGATAATTTCAATTTTATCTTGCTAACCTTTTTGCGCCGGGTTATTTTGTGATCCTCAAGGCTCTCGGGGCACCCTTCGGAACCTGAGATCTTGAGGTGGCCTTAATGCTCCGGCCACATCTTTGTACGACTTCGGCACATCAGGTACCCCCGAGCACCTGATCGAAGCTGCGGCAATTTCGACACTGAATCAGGTTGGATCATCGCCCTGTAAGAGATAGGGCGAAGCTGTATCCACTCTGCGGTAGGGTCGACCCTCTGAAAAGAGCTCCTCCCCTTGTCCCAAAGCTACTTGCCATTTAATCCCAGTTTTCTTAAGTGGTTTGTCTTGCATGTCCGGGTCAACCAGGAAAAGCGGACTGCCCAGCGCCTGGCAAACACTGAGTTCGAATATTTTCTTCCCTGCTATCGGTCTGTGCGTCAATGGAAAGACAGACGCGTGACCCTGGAGATGCCTCTTTTCCCCGGCTACGTCTTCGTTCACATGGACTTGGCCGATCGCATGAAAGTCCTGACCTTGCCGAATGTAGTTGGTCTGATCGGCAGCAAAAATTCCCCTTCCGTCGTTTTGCCGGAAGAGATCGACCGCATAAAAAGGGGCGTGGAGTTTGGCAACGCTGCGCCCTACTCTTCTTTTGTTGTGGGCCAACGCGTGCTGATCACCGAGGGTGCTCTGCGGGGAATGAGCGGCTGTTTGCTGCGCAGCGGGAACAATACGCGAGTTGCTATTTCCATTGACTCCATCGCCCGCAGTTTTGTTGTGGATGTTGACATCTCATGGCTGAAGCCGATCGCTGGAATCTCACGCCAGGAGCGAAAGGCCGTTTGACCCAGTCCCATGCTTCTTCCCTCATTCATCCGCCGGTTCCTGGAGATCAACCCTCGCGAGGTGGAGTTTGATCGTCGCGGCTTTACCTGCTCCAACCCGAAGGTCCGCGATCACCTTGAAGCCATCGGTCGAACTTTCCTTCTGGGTTACAGCGCCGCTATGTCGCGCGACGATCAGAATTTATTGACAAAGAGTCTGGATGAAGTTCAACCGGAGCAGCGCGGTTTCGCATATGAAGGCGCGGCCATGGCCCTGGCGCTGCGCGATGGGATTGCCTTCGGCGGCAGCGCTTTCTCTCGCTTCGCCAAAGGCGCCGGACGCCGTCACATTTATATGCTGCATGTGGGAGCAGGATGGGCCTACGCGAGACTCCCATGGACGCGGCATCGCGTTGAGCGGGCCTTCGCAAAATTGGACCCCATCCTGCGTTGGCTGGCCATCGATGGTTACGGATTCCACCAGGGATATTTTGCGGGGAAGACGCAGGCCATTTCAGATCTTTCCGCTTCTCATCTCTCCGAGCACGGCCGCCACGTCTTCTACCAGGGTCTGGGACGAAGTTTGTGGTTTATTGACGGCGCCGACGTGCACAGGATACGCCACAGCATCTCGCAGTTTTCGCCCTTGTACCACAATGATGCATGGAGCGGCGTGGGACTCGCCTGTGCCTACGCCGGCGGGATTGCTTCTGCTGCCATCGCGGAATTGCGGCAGGAGTCCGGGTTGCATGCGGCGGCGCTTGCCCAGGGCGTTGCTTTCGCGGCCAAGGCGCGCCAGTTGGCGGACAATCCCGCACCACACACAGACATGGCTTGTTCCGTAATTTGCCAAATGCCGGCAGGACAGGCAGCTGCGCTGTGTGATGTGGCCTTTGCACGCATCGATCGTCTCCATTCTTGCCCGTACCAGGATTGGCGGCTCCTTCTTCAGAAATCTTTTATGTCTTGGTTAGAAATCCCCAATAGAGGCTATTCAGATGAACTCGCTGTCTCTTCCTCCTTGGCTCCATCGCAACATCACTAGAATCGCCGCATGTTTGATTGCAGTGTTTCTCTTCTTCGAAGCTAGAGTTCCTGATATCTCTGCTGCCGAAGCAATGCATCTTGCGGCTCGCTTTCATTTTGCCGCTCACGCATTTCCGGCCGTTGGCGCTTCAACCGCCAGGAATGTTCGCGCGGTCCAGCCCAGCCTGAAGCGAATTTCCGCTTGGATTTCCTCGGTCGGGGCGGCGGTCGCCGTTGGCGATCTTGATAGTGATGGTTTGTCCAACGATGTTTGTCTCGTCGATCCTCGGACCGACCAGGTAACAATCCAGCCGGCACCGCAAACCGGAGAGCGTTATCCGCGCTTTGAACTCAAGGCCCCGCACAACAATCCCGCAACCACAGCTCCTACGGGTTGCCTGATCGGTGATCTTAACGAAGACGGACTGCTTGACGTTGTGGTTTATTACTGGGGCCGCACACCGGTCGCGTTCATTCGAAAATCCGGGACTCCCGGCCGCGCTGCCCCGTTGCGCGCGGAAGATTATGTTGCCGTTGAACTGGTCCCCGGCGGAGAGCGCTGGTATTCCAACGCCGGCTTCTTTGCCGACGTTGATGGCGACGGCCATCCTGACTTGATCATCGGCAATTACTTTCAGGATGGCGCCCACATTCTCGACGCCTCGGCCGCAGGCACCGAGGTGATGCACAACACCAAATCGCGTTCGTTCAACGGCGGCGCCAAACACATTCTTCTCTGGAAGGAACCTAAGGAAAAGAATGAGCTGGTCCGCTTCGAAGAGGCCAAAAACGTTTTTCCGCTCGAGGTGGAACATGGCTGGACTCTTGGCGCCGGCGCTGCCGATCTCGACGGTGACCTGCTCCCCGAACTTTATTTTGCTCACGACTTCGGGCCGGACCGGCTGCTCCACAACGTATCTACGCCTGGCCACGTCGCATTCACGCTTCTCCAGGGACATCGGGGTTTCACCACTCCAGCTTCAAGCGTGCTGGGAAAAGATTCCTTCAAAGGCATGGGTGTGGATTTTGCCGATCTGAATGGCGACGGCATTCCCGATATTTTTGTCAGCAACATTGCTGACGATTATGCGCTACAGGAAAGTCATTTCCTGTGGCTCAGCACCGGAGACAAAGAAGCAATACGCCAGGGTAAAGCGCCTTACGTCCAGGCCAGCGAAAAACTTGGAGTATCGCGCAGCGGCTGGGGGTGGGATGCCCGCATGGCTGATTTCGATAACGATGGCAAACTGGAAATCGTTCAGGCCACGGGATTCATCAGGGGCAAGATCAACCGCTGGCCTGAACTTCAGTCATTAGGCACATCGAATGACAGCCTTATCAGCAACCCTCGGTTATGGCCGGGCTTTAAGCCCGGTGACGACGTAAGCGGCCACAACCAGACCGCATTTTTTGTTGAAGGCGTTGACCACCGTTTTCACAACATTGCTGCTGAAGTCGGTGTCGCGTCAGAGTTGCTCGGTCGAGGTATCGCGCTGGCAGATGTAGATGGCGACGGCCGGCTGGATTTCATTATCGCCGGCCAATGGGGAGACTCTTACCTCTACCGCAATGAGAGCTCGGTAACGGGGTCTTTCCTCGGTCTGCATCTCTTGTTGCCGGTGAAAGGCGGGCCGTCAGCATTTCAGGTGCGCCAGGGACATCCTTCCGCTGACCTTTACGGCAGGCCGGCCTTCGGCGCCACTGTGACCGTCGAGCTTCCCGGAGGACGCAAGTTGTCGGGCCAGGTGGATGGCGGCAGCGGACACTCCGGAAAGCGCAGCGCCGATCTTCACTTCGGCCTTGGCCAGTTGAGCTCGGACACTCCGTTGAAAGTCGACCTGGCATGGCGCAACGGATCGGGAAAGATTGAACGAAAAACTGTATGGCTCAAACCAGGTTGGAACACCATCGAGCTTGGCTCATAGGAACCCAGGAGGAAAAATGACATTCGCGACGCTTAATTTCTATCCTCGCAAAGACCCGAGGATGCGGTTCTTCGCACTGTGGTATTTCACTGTGCTGTTGACGACATGGACAATCCTGGGAGACACCGTCCTTGGCTTTGAGCAGTCTTACGCGCAACCTATCGTGGGAGTGCTCACCGCCTGTGTTGTCGCCTTTTTATTGGAAGGTCTGGATGCGTTTGTAAATCGGCGAACGCCGCGGTTCACTGGCAGTTGGAGTAATGTGATCAATTTTCTTCCGCCTTGCATTATTCCTGGTCTTGCCTGCGCGATGTTGATTTACGCCAATGAACGGCTTACGCCGATCATATTTGCCGCGGCCCTGTCGGTGGCGTCCAAAGTGATCTTTCGCGCGCCCATCGGAAACGGCCAGACGCAACACGTCTTTAACCCGTCCAATCTGGGAATCACCGTTACGCTCTTGCTGCTGCCCGCGGCGGGCCTGGCGCCTCCATACCAGTTCACTGAAAACGTCACGGGCGTCTGGCACTGGGCGATTCCAGCGGTGATCCTTATTACGGGGACCATCATTCACGGAAAATTTACAGGCCGTTTGCCGCTGGTCCTGGCGTGGTTCGGTGGATTCGCGCTACAGGCGGTGGTCCGCAGTTATGTCTTTAACGCTCCGCTGGCCGTTCCCTTCCTGCCCATGACCAGCGCCGGCTTTATTCTGTTTTCGCTTTACATGATTCCAGACCCAGCCACTACGCCGATCAAACCGATTCGGCAGATCTGTTTCGGCCTGGCCGTGGCCGCCATCTATGCGGTTCTTTTCGTATCGCATATCGTCTACGGACTCTTTATTGCTCTTGCGCTTACCAGCGCGACCAGAGGATTGGCTCTTTACGGAAACGCCCTGCGGAAGCGCAAGCTGGTACGCAAACCACAAGCCTCCGCGGAAGTACCGGCAGCCGTCAGCATGGCTTCGTAGTGATTGCATGACAGGAATCGCAATTATCGGAATGGCATGCCGTTACGCTGAGGCGCGTTCACCCATGCAGTTGTGGGAAAACGTGCTGGCGCAACGGCAGTCATTCCGCCATATTCCGCGCGTCCGCCTGAACCTGGCGGACTATTCATCTGAAGTCCAGTCGGCTGACAATATCCTCCCCGTGATGGCGGCGCTGCTGGATGACTATGAGTTCGACCGCTCCCGCTTCCATATCTCCAGGGACGCCTTTGCCGCGACCGACCTGGCGCACTGGCTGGCCCTGGACGTGGCGTCCCAGGCGCTTGAAGACGCAAAACTGCATCATGCCCCCGCCGATCAGCGCGAGCGCACCGCGGTTTACGTGGGTAATTCACTCACTGGAGAATTCTCTCGCGCAAATCTCATGCGCCTGCGATGGCCGTACGTGCGCCGCGTACTGGCCGCCGCTTTCAAACAGAGTGGATCTGGCCAGGAAATTACTGAAGACTTTCTGGCCGGCATTGAGGCGCTCTACAAGGCGCCTTTTCCGGCGACCAATGAAGAATCTCTCGCCGGCGGTCTCTCCAACACCATCGCCGGCCGCATCTGCAATTACTTTGATTTCAAGGGCGGTGGATATACGGTCGATGGCGCATGTGCGTCGAGCCTGCTGGCCGTGGCCACTGCGTGTTCGGCCTTGCACTCTGGAGACGTGGATGTTGCGATTGCAGGCGGCGTGGATCTAAGCCTTGATCCGTTTGAGCTGGCCGGGTTTTCCAGCCTCGGCGCGCTCGCGCCCGACAAAATGCGCGTTTTCGACGCCAGGTCATCAGGCTTCTGGCCCGGCGAAGGCTGTGGCATGGTCGTGCTCATGCGCCAGTCTGATGCCGTGGAGCACCATCTATTACCCTATGCCGTGATTCGCGGCTGGGGCATTTCTTCTGATGGACAGGGCGGCATCACGCGTCCTGAAATTTCCGGCCAGATGCTTGCCTTGCGCCGCGCATACGCAAGGTCCGGATACGGTATTGACGAGGTTGCCTATTTCGAAGGCCACGGGACCGGGACCTCGATTGGCGACACAACTGAATTACAAGCTTTGTCCCGCGCCATCCACGAGGGCTCGTCCCACAACCCGCCCGCGGCGCTGGGGTCGATCAAGGCAAATATCGGACACACCAAAGCGGCGGCTGGGGTCGCCGGGTTGATGAAAGCAACCATGGCTGTGCATACCCGGATTCTGCCCCCGACCACCGGTTGCGACGATCCCCATCCCGAACTTACAACCAGGCCCGCGCGGCTGCGAATTCTCCGTCAGGCCGAGCCGTGGCCCACAGGCACTGCGCTGCGTGCGGGAATTAACGGCTTTGGCTTTGGCGGCATCAATGTTCACGTAACCCTTGAAGCCAAGGACGCGCCTGTCCGTAAAAGTTTTAGCGTCGCGGAGCAAGAACAAATCTCCTCCGCGCAGGATTGCGAGCTGTTCATTTTTGCCGCCCGTGATACCAGTGATCTGCGCATGCAACTGGCTGAAGCTCTCCAATTTGCCGATGAAGCTTCGTGTTCAGGGCTTACCGATCTTTCAATCCTTCTGGCAAAGCAGGCGGACACAACTGGTTCTGGCGAGCCGGTCCGTGCCGCGTGTGTCGCGTCAAACCCCGCTGAAGCCAGCCGGGCGCTCAGAAAAATTCTAGCGTGGTGTGAAGCAGGCGTCGCGCAGCGGATCGATGTTGACGACGGAACATTCTTCAGCACAACCGCCGGCGCTCCGCGAATTGGATTTTTATTTCCAGGGCAGTCATCGCCGGTTTACACCGATGGCGGCATCTGGTCGCTCCGCTTCCCTCCTCTGCGCGATCTCTATGCCCAGGCTGCATTGCCCCGGCAGCATAGTGTTGACACACAAACTGCGCAGCCCTGCATCGTAACGGCGTCGCTCGCCGGCCTTCATATGTTGCAGGCATTTGGCATCCGGGGATCGCTTGCCGTGGGCCACAGCCTGGGTGAAATTACTGCCCTCCATTGGGCGGGCGCCTGCTCAGAGAGCGACCTCATTCGTACTGCGCATGCGCGTGGCAAAGCCATGGCAGAAGCGGGCGATCCCTCGGGGGCCATGGCGTCTATCCGTGCCGGCTACGCGGAAGTACTGAAGCGGCTGAATGGCGACGACCTTGTGATAGCGGCACGAAACGGACCTTCGCAGACAGTTGTTTCGGGAAAATTCGACGCAGTGCAGCGTTTCACCGAAAAACTACGCTCCCAGGGCTTGACCGCAACCATGCTTTCGGTGTCGCACGCCTTCCATTCACCCCTGGTGGCGGAAGTAGCCACAGCATTTTCAGGACATCTGTCTTCGCAGAGGTTTGCCAATCTCGAACGGCGGGTGATTTCAACCGTTACGGCCGCGCCGCTTGCTTCCAATGCGGATTTGAAGGCTCTTTTGTCGACGCAAATTACCAGGCCGGTCCTGTTCGCGGAGGCACTCAGTCTGGCGGCCGGAAAGGTCGATCTTTTTCTCGAAGTTGGTCCCGGCTCCGTGCTTTCCGGAATTGTTCGAGAGTCTACTGACAGACCAGTCATTGCGCTGGATGCCGGCGGCCAGTCGCTGCGTGGTCTTCTTTCTGCTGTTGCCTGCGCATTTGCTCTTGGCGCAAAGATTCAAGCTTCTCCGCTCTACCAAAAACGTTTTGGCCGGCCGGTCAACTTGAAGAGGCGGCTTGGGTTCCTGGCCAATCCCTGCGAGACCATTCCTGAATCGACTCTGCCCAGGCGGGCGAGAGAGGCCGCTGCCCCGGCGCATCCATTCATATCTCCTGGGCAAGAAAACTCCGCTCTCGAAGTACTGCGCGGCATGGTGGCACAAAAAACGCAGTTGCCGCTCGCTGCAATCAAAGCTGAACACCGGTTTCTTGGCGACCTTCACTTAAATTCGATTACGATCAGCCAGATCATCCTGGAAACATCAGGCCGGCTGAATATTCCAGCGCCTGTGTCGCCCGCCGAGTTCACAAATGCCACCCTGGCGGAAACTGCCAGGACACTCGAACAACATCGATCGCCGGCGTCTGCTGAAAAGGCAGGCAAATATCCAGCCGGTCTCGATTCGTGGATCAGGGTGCTGGGTGTAAAGCTTCTGGAAAAACCTCTGCGCGCCAGGCCTTTGCGTTCGATGGGCAAGTGGGAGTTCAGGGGAAACACGGAACATTCTTTCGCGGAGCGCCTGCGAGAAGAATTTCAGTCGGTGGCGGGAGAAGGGCTGGTTTGTTGCGTTCCGGTTGAGCGCGACTTAAACACCGCAAGCTTGCTGGTGCAATCGGCCCAGGCGGCCCTGAAACAAGGCATTCCGCAAATTGTATTTGTGCAGAATGCGCCTGGTGCGGGAGCGCTTGCACGCACGTTGTTTCTGGAAAACCCAAAGCTCAAAGTTGCGGTTGTGAATATTCCAATGAACCATCCGGCCTCGGCAGGCTGGGTGGCCGCCGAAGCCGCAACCAACCATGGCTTTGTGGAAGCCCATTATGACAATGACGGCGTGCGGCGCGAGCCGCGTCTTGAACTGATATGGCCTCAATCCACCGCGGATTCCAACGGCTTGAACGCCGCCGATGTCCTGCTGGTCACCGGCGGCGGAAAAGGTATCGCAGCAGAGAGCGCATTCCATCTGGCCCGACTGTCCGGCTGCCGCCTGGCGCTGTTGGGTAGGTCCGATTCGGCCACAGATGCGGAATTGGCAAGCAATCTTGGCCGCTTCACTCAAGCCGGCGTGTCATTCCGCTATTTCGCGGCAGATTTGACGAATGCGGATTCTGTAAGACGTGCATTTCAGAGTTTCCAGTCAGAATTTGGGCCCATCACCGCCGTGTTGCATGGAGCTGGGAATAATCATCCTAAGCGTCTGGAAGAAATCACCACGGCGGATTTGGACCAGGTGCTTGCTCCAAAGCTTGCCGGGCTTCTCAACCTTCTCGATTACATTCAGCCGGACAAACTTCGATTACTGCTGACGTTCGGCTCCATCATCGCCCGCACCGGGCTGCACGGAGAAGCGCATTACGGTCTGGCCAATGAGTGGCTGGACCTTGCGGTAGAGCAATGGCGTCAAGCGCATCCGCAATGCCGCTGCCTGAACCTGGAATGGTCCGTCTGGGGCGGGATTGGCATGGGGCAACGCCTGGGCGTGTTGGATTCGCTCATTCGCCAGGGAATAACTCCTCTTCCATTGGACGATGCCATCGAACAACTCAAGGCCATGATCGAGTGGAAGGAAGCGCCGGCGGCAGCCATCATTACAGGGCGGTTTGGAAATTTGCCCACTCTGAAATTTGAACAGCCGGCCCTGCCGCTGTTGCGGTTCCTGGAGCACCCCCGCTTATACCTGCCGGGAATCGAGTTGATTGTTGACGCGGATTTAAGTGAAGACTCCGACGCTTACGTTGCAGAGCATACCTTCCAGGGTGAACAACTTTTTCCCGCGGTGATGGGAATGGAAGCCATGGCGCAGGCCGCGAAGGCCCTGGAGCAAGCCGATTGCTTGCCGTCTTTCCGCAATTTGCGTTTCGCTCGCCCAATCATTGTCCCACGCCATCAACCTGTAACCATCCGCATTGCGGCCTTGCGACGTCGGCCCGGAGTGGTTTCGGCCGTAATCCGGTGCTCCAATACCGGCTTTCAGGTGGACCACTTCAGCGGTGAGTGTGTTTTTGGGGAAAACCAGATGGAGACGATTGCGTCGCCGGCGGCTCGAATGGCAGATCGAGACATTCCTTTAGCTCCCTCACGCGATTTGTATGGTCCCGTTCTCTTCCAGAGCGGACGATTTCATAGAGTGGAAGCGTATCAACTGCTTAAGTCTGACCAAAGTATCGCAAGACTGCGCCCGACAAAACAGGATCGCTGGTTTGCCCGGCATCTCTCCCCTGAACTGGTGATAGGCGATGCCGCCTCCCGCGACGCTGCGCTGCATTCAATTCAGGCCTGTATCCCGCACAAGACCATCTTGCCCGTGGGTGTGGACCGAATTACTACCGGCATTGGCTGGACCCACGACGCTGCGCATGTTCATGCCGTAGAACGATCGTGCGAAGGTGACAATCTGGTCTATGACCTTCGCATTGAAAACGCCGATGGAGAAATCTGTGAACAATGGGAAGGGTTGCATTTGCGCGCGGTGTCCGCCATCGAAGTCCACACGCCGTGGCGGTTGGCGCTGCTGGCCCCGTATCTGGAAAGAAGCATTCGGCAGACCTTGGCGCGCGCGGACATTAAAGTTGGCTTGGCACGTGGCTCAACCAACATGCGGGCCCAGACGAACGATAACCTGCTACGGGAAATGCATGGAGCTGACGCTACGCTCATTCACCGGCCGGACGGCAAACCTGAAGTCACTGGAGTGCCCGGCCCCGCGTCTGTTTCCATCTCGCACTGTTGCGAATTGACGTTGCTTCTTTCCGCCCGCTCGTCTGCCGGCTGCGACCTGGAAAGGATTGTCGACCGTGAGCCGGCGGATTGGGAGCAGTTGCTTGGCGCGGAGCGCTTTACTCTCGCGCAACAGCTTGCCGGCGCATCAGGAGAGGCCATCCATCAAGCCGCAACACAGATATGGGCCCTGCAAGAGAGCCTGAGAAAGGCAGGCGCCTGCTTCACTCAGCCGGTTTGCTTCACTTCATGTTCTGCCGGCAATTGGGCCGGCTTTTCCGCCGGGGCATTCAAGGGCGCCACCATTCACGCCCAGGTTGAAGAGGCCGGCGCTGAGGTGGCTTTCGCCTTTGTAGTTCACGATAAACCATGAGGTCATTCGATTATCGGCACGTGGTTGGGTTTGAAGAGACCAACCTGGTGGGAAATGTTTATTACGTCAACCACCTGCGATGGCAGGGACGGGCGCGCGAAATGTTTCTGCGGCAATATGCGCCGGAAATTCTGGCGGAGTTCGATCACGGCCTCGCGCTGGTTACTCTTCAGTGCTCCTGCCAGTATCTCGGAGAGTTGAAAGCATTCGATCAGGTAATCATCCGCATGTTTCTAAGCGCCATCGCACAAAACAGGATTGCCATGCGCTTTGAATATTGGCGCGAAGGAGTGAAGGACGAACTTGTTGGCAGGGGCGAGCAGGAGATCGCTTGCATGCGGCGGGACGGTGAACAGCTGCTCCCCACCTCCATCCCCGTACAACTACGGGAAGTTCTGGCCGAGTTTGCTGAAGCTCAAGCGTCGTGACGGAAACTGTCCGCGCAGGACACTAAAAAAGAGGACAACAGTTATGGGCTATCCGGGAATGCGCGATTCAACTTTGCAATCTCATTATGAATCTGTGGAGCGCGTGATTACAGTGATGCGAAACCAGCTCGATCAGCCCATGACGCTCCACCAGATGGCGCGGATCGGGTTTGCCAGCCCATATCACTTCAGCCGCACCTTCCGCGAGGTCACTGGCGTGCCGCCGGTGCAATTCCTTTACGCATTGCGACTCGACCAGGCCAAACGCCTGCTGACCGAAACGCAAAAAAAAGTAATCGATATCTGTTATGAGGTTGGTTACACGAGCGTGGGCACTTTCAGCCGGCGGTTTGCCGACGTGCTTGGCGTTTCCCCAGTGCGCTTTCGCAAACTCATAGACAACCGGCTCAAGCCTTCGCCGGCGGCCACAATCAATGGCAGGGGACAAAGTCAGACGGGAACACGCGTCGAGGGCCACGTCACCGCTCCGGGCAATTTCCGCGGGGCCATTGCCGTGGGCCTTTTCCACACCAGGATTCCCCAGGGCCAGCCCGTGAGTTGCGCCGTGATTGAAGACGGCGG
>Ga0164306_10001039_pt1 | contig 12112 bp, 10 predicted proteins | sample Whisoiple_242_MG_FD_110213 | JGI IMG/M metagenome (GOLD analysis project Ga0164306, IMG submission 110213) | Soil microbial communities amended with fresh organic matter from upstate New York, USA - Whitman soil sample_242_MG | ecosystem: Environmental > Terrestrial > Soil > Unclassified >... | reverse complement strand
TAGCGCTCCGCGGCTGGGACGTCGGCGGTCTCGTGGATGTGCACGTGGAACCGGAGGTGTTCCGGCTGTACGCCGAGGAGGCGCAGCCACGCGAGATATACCGAGATCATGTCCGGGTCGCTGTTGACGAAGGTGGCCCTCTCCTGTTGGCGGTAAGCCTTCGACTTGGATCCCTCCGCCCAGTAGAGGCCGACGCCCACCAGGAAGAGCTCACGTGGACTCAGTGGGCCGATCTCGGCCGCTGCCCCCTTCTTCGTCAGCGTCCGTTCGGCATCGCGCCGCCGCATGGTTGCTTCCCAGCCCCGCCGTGCGATCTCGGAGGCCTGCGCGGTGGTGCGTTTGCGCTCCGGCTTCGGCAGGTCCCGTACCCACAGCGAGATCGAACTCTTCGAGCACCCCAGCTCCACCTGGATCTGGTCGTAGGTCATGCCCTGGAGCCGGAGTTCCCGGGCCTTCGCCCGCAGGTCGTCCCTCGCGCGCGGCCGTTTCGTCCATTCCGGTGCGGGCTCGCCCTCCAGCAGGCGATGGAGGATGTCGTTGTTGTCGACGTGCAGGCGATCCCGGATCTGGCGGCGGCTCAGCCCTTCCCGCCGCAGCGCGACCGCCTTCTCGCGCAGCCCTTCGAAATCCGCGTACTTGCCGTTGGCATGTGTCATACGGACAGCATCGTCCGGAATGCGGACGTCCGGGTCGAAAGGGTGCTCGGTTCACCGGATCGTGCGATATGTCTCGGTTCATGGCGTGACCGGTCACTTTCCGTGCTGATGGAGTCTCCGGAAAAAGGGATGCGGCCGCCCGTAGGCTGGATGCCATGACCGCAACGGGGGCAGACCGGGAAGCGGCGGGTCCGACCACCCGCGGCTACTGGTGGTGGGAGCGGCGGCGTGGTGTCGCCCTGGACGTGGGGCTGGCGCTGGTTTCGGCGCTGGAGTGTGCGCTGGAGGGGGTGCAGTTCGCCGGGGACACCGGGTTGCCGGTGCCGCTGGCCGTGCTCTTCGGCCTGATCGCGGGGTCCGTGCTGGTGCTGCGCAGGCGCTGGCCGATCGCGGTGGTGCTGGTGTCGATAGCGACGACGCCCGCCGAGATGGGCTTCCTGATGGGGATCGTCGGGCTGTACACGCTGGCGGCTTCGGAGGTGCCGCGCAGGATCACGGTGGTGCTGACGGGGATGACGCTCGTCGGCACGTTCATCGTGTCGTACGTGCGGCTGAGGCAGAGCGTGGACGCGGACGTGGATTTCGGTCCCGGGGTCTGGTACGTCCCCGTGGTGTCCCTCTTCATGTCGCTGGGGCTGACGGCGCCCTCGGTGCTGTTCGGCCTGTACATCGGGGCCCGGCGCCGGCTGATGGAGAGCCTGCGGGAGCGTGCGGACTCGCTGGAGCGGGAGCTGTCGCTGCTGGCGGACCGGGCGGAGGAGCGTGCCGAGTGGGCGCGTACCGAGGAGCGGACCCGGATCGCCCGGGAGATGCATGACGTGGTGGCGCACCGGGTGAGCCTGATGGTGGTGCACGCGGCGGCGTTGCAGGCGGTGGCTCCGAAGGATCCGGCGAAGGCGGTGCGTAATGCCGCGTTGGTCGGGGACATGGGGCGGCAGGCGTTGACGGAGCTGCGGGAGATGCTCGGGGTGTTGCGGAGCGGCGACGCCCTGGTGGCGCCGGAGGCGGGGCGGGTGCCGTTGGCCTCGGTGGGGCGGGTGGCCGCGGTGGCCGCGGCGGTGGTGGTGGAGGACGGTCCGCGGCTGCGCGAGGTGGAGGTGCTGGTGGCGCAGTCGCGTGAGGCGGGGATGACGGTGGAGCTGTCGGTGGAGGGGGAGCTGCGTCCGTATGCGCCGGAGGTGGAGCAGACGGCGTACCGGGTGGTGCAGGAGGCGTTGACGAACGTGCACAAGCATGCGGCGGGTGCGAAGACGTGGGTGCGGCTCGCGCATCGGGGTGCCGAGGTGGCGATGCAGGTGGAGAACGGTCCTACGGACGGTGTGACGGCGGACGCGGGGCTGCCGAGCGGTGGCAACGGTCTGGTGGGGATGCGGGAGCGGGTGCTGGGGCTCGGGGGTGTGTTCGTGTCGGGGCCGACGGACGCGGGGGGTTTCCGGGTGTCGGCGGTGCTGCCGGACGCGCAGGGGGCGTGAGGGGGCCCGGCGTGACGCCGGGGAGGCGTGGGGTGCGTTCGGCGCGGTGCCGGGCGGGGCTCAGCCCGAGGTGAGGCGTGCTGGCTGGACGCCGGTCAGGAGGGTCTCCAGGGCGCGGTCGATGTCGGAGCCGAGGTACCAGTCGCCGGTGTGGTCGATGGAGTAGACGCGGCCTTCGCTGTCGATGGCGAGGACGGCCTGTCCGTCTCCTTCGTCGCCGAGGGCGGCGACCTCGGTCTCGAGTGCTCGTCCGAGGTCGCCGAGTGTGCGTGCCAGGTGGAGTCCGCTGAGCGGATCGATGCGCACGGTGGCGGTGGCGATCTGGCGGCCGGGTGCGGTCGCGGTGAGGCGGAGGCCGCCGAATTCGGCCCAGGCTTCGACGGCTGCCGGGAAGACGGCGTGCTGGTGTCCGGCGGGGGAGGTGTGGGAGCGGAGGGCGTCGGCCCATTCCTCGGCTTGGCGGATGTCCCAGCGGCCGGGTCGCCATCCGGCGTCGCGGAGTGCGGCGTCGACGGCGACGGGGAAGCGGGTGGTGGAGGTGCGGCTCTGCTGGCCGGGTACGTCGGTCCGGTCGTGCATGGTGGTGGGTTCAGCCCTTCTCGGCGGTGGTCGCCGCACTCGCGGTGAGGTCGACGGGGCGTACGCCGAAGTGGGCGAGCATCACCGTGCAGGAGCGGCAGGGGGGTGCGTAGCTGCCGTGGAGGGGGTCGCCGTCCTCGCGGATGCGGCGGGCGGTGAGGCGTGCGTGTTTGAGCGCGCGGCGGGCTTCGCCGTTGGTGAGGGGTTTGCGCTGGGCGCGTTTGGAGCGGCTGTCGTCGGCGGCGGTGAGCTGGCGTGACAGGAGTATGGCTTCGGGGCAGCGTCCGGTGAAGCGTTCGCGCTGGTTGCTGGTGAGGGTGTCGAGGAAGTCCTGCACGAGTGGGTGGAGGACGGGTGGCTGGTCGCCCTTGCCCGCGGTGCAGGTGAGTGTCTCTCCGCGTACGGACAGGGCTGCGGCCACCGCGGGCAGGATGCCGTCGCGGCGGTGCTGGAGGTGGGGTGCTCGGTCGGGCTCGGTGGTGCTCCAACTGAGACGCGGGTCTCCGGATGTGACTGTTTGTGCTGAGTGCATGGTGCTGGTGTCCCTCCCTGCAATCCCCCGAGTTGCGGGGACAGCCTGTCAAATATGCAGGGTGGTGGGGAAGCTGGGTGGGTGAAACGTGTCTTCGTGTCGCGTGGTGGGGGTCGTGTGGTGGCGTGTCCGTCACGCGCCGGTGACGTTGGGTGAGGGGGGTGCGGGGGCGGGGGGCCGTGTTGCGCCACCGCATAGGCTGTGCGCAACACCAGACGCAGCAGGGGGCAACCGCCATGACGACAGGTCGGCTCGGGCAGCAATCCGCGCCACCGAACGCGGCCTATGCCGGGCAGGTCGTGCATTTCCCGGATCCTGTCCGGGCGTCCCGCCACCCCAGGGGTGTGCGCGTGGACGGGAACGGCTATCCGGTGCTTTCGCCGTATGCGCGTGCGGCCGCGGAGATCGCGGAGCCTCCTCCGGGCTTCGGTATCGACGAGCTGCGGCTGACGGACTACGTGTCGGCGAACGCGGCGCTGGCGGCGAGCGGGCATGAGCTGTGGGACACGATTCCCGCGGTGGCGACCCCGCACGGCTGGACGTGGCATCACGTGGCGGGTGGCCGGCGGATGGAGCTGGTGCCCGTCGAGGTGAAGGCGCTGTTGCGTCATCACGGTGGGCTGGCGACGACCGCGGTGGACCAGAACCGTCGGGGTACGCGACCGCTGCAGGAGACCAGGCCCGCCCATTTCCGGCTGCCGAAGGCGTCGGTGGCGGTGGGTGAGCAGCAGATCCTTCAGGTCGAGGAGGATCTGGGGTACCGGCTTCCGGGTGCGTACCGGTCGTTCCTGAAGGCGGCCGGTGGGTCGGCTCCGGTGGGTGCGGCGCTGGACGCGGAGCTGGGTCTGCTGGTGGACCAGCCGTTCTTCACGGTGCGTGAGGAAGCGGCTGTGAACGATCTGGTGTACGTGAACAAGTGTCTGCGGGACCACTTCACGAAGGATTTCCTGGGTGTGGGTTTCGTCCAGGGCGGCATCGTGGCGGTGAAGGTGCGCGGCGAGGGCCTGGGGTCGGTGTGGTTCTGCGCCTACGACGACGCGCGGGATCGGGACGGCTGGGGTGTGCAGGAGCGGGTGGACCGGCTGCTGCTGCCGTGCGGTGAGGACTTCGATGCGTTCCTCCAGCGGCTCGCGGGCAATCCGCCGGAGCTGGAGACGGTGGCGAACCTGATGGTGGACGGTGGCTTCGCGCGGGCCGTCCCGGTGGAGGGGTGAGCGCGGTGGTGACGTTCGCGCAGGCGCAGGAGCGGGCGGATGAGTGGGTCAACGGTGACGTGCCCGCGTATCAGCACCGTGAGGTCCGGGTCCGTGAGTTCGAGCTGGGTTTCGTGGTGTGGGCCGAGGACCGTGCGGAGGGCCCTGTTTCGGACGGGGGCCGTCAGCGGTTGGTGATCGCCCGGGACAGTGGTGAGGCCACGTTGTGGCCCGGGCTGCCGGTGGGCGAGGTGATACGGCGGTACGAGGAGGACTACGGGGCGTCGGGGGAGGCGGAGCCGGTTGCCGAGGCGCCGCAGCGTATCGATCTGAATCAGACGTCGTTCCTGTTGACTCCGCCGGAGTGGTTGCAGGAGGCGGCGGACAAGCTGGGGATTCCGGACCGGCGTGCGGACGGCGATGCCGGGGAGTCCGCTGCTCCGGGGCCTGTTCCGGATTCGGCTCCGTCCGTTCCGGATCCTGCTCCGTCCGTTCCCGCGCCGGCGCGGGACGGTTCGGGTGCGTTGTGGCCGGCTGCCGGTGAGCAGGCGGATCACGAGCCGACGGCGAACGACGGGGTGCCGGCCGGGGCCACGCCCTGGGCGGGTACGGACACGAACGGGGGACCGGACGAGGGAGCTGTGCCGCTTCCCGCGACGGTGTTCGCGCCGCCGTTGTCCGGGTCGGACGACGACGAGGTCCCGCCGCCGGTGGTGCCTGCGGAGGCGCCCACGGCGCTGATGTCGGGGGGCAGTCAGTTGCCTCCCACGGCGGTCGTTCCGGGGCTGGATCCGCAGGCGCCGCCTCCGGGGTCCTCTGTTCCGGGCCCTGCGGTTCCTGCCTCACCTGCTCCGGGTGTTCCCGGCGCTCCGGGTGCGGGGGCGAGGGACATCGCGGACGCCGCGACGAGCAAGGCCACGGTGACGCCGCGTGGGGCCCGGGGTGCGGGGCCGACGGCTCCGCCGCCGCCCGGTGCGCCCGGTGTTCCCGGGGTGCGTCCGGGGGCGACTCCGCCTCCGGGTGCGCCCGCGGGCGGGTACGTGCCGACGCAGCTCGTCTCGCAGCTCGGTCCTCCGGGTGCTCAGCCCTCCGGTGCGACGCCGCCTCCGGGTGTGCCGCAGCCGCCCGCTCCTCCGGGGCCGCCCGGTGGGACGCCGCCGCCGGGTGGCGGGGTGCACCATGCCGCGACGATGTTCGCCGACGCGAGCATCGGCGGGCCGAACGCGCCGCGTCCTCCGGGGCCGCCCGGTCCGCCTGCTCCTCCGGGTCCTCCGGGTGCTCCGGGTGCGGGTGTGGCGCCGCCGCCTCCTGGGTCCACGCCTCCTCCGGGGCCCCCGGGTCCTCCGGGGCCTCCCGGTCCTCCGGGCGGTGGGGTCCACCATGCCGCGACGATGCTGGCGGGTCCGGGTCAGGCCGGTCCCGGGGCGCCGCAGCCTCCCGGTCCTCCGGGGGCTCCCGGTGCGCCGGGGCAGGGTCCGCACACGCCGCCGCCTCCGGGCGGGTACGGATATCCGCAGCGGCCGACGGGTCAGCCGACGGTCGGTCCGGGGTATCAGGCCGTGCTCCGTTTCCGCGCGGCGGACGGCAGCGAGCAGCAGCTGATCCGGCGTTCGGCGCCGGGCACTCCGCATCCGGAGTGGCAGATGCTGCACGAGCTGCGTGCGATGGGTGTGCCGCCGCAGCAGGTCATCGAGCTGCACACGGAGCTGGAGTCGTGTGAGCTGCCCGGTGGTTACTGTGCGCGGATGATCAGGGAGACCTGGCCGCAGGTCCGGATCACGAGTGTGGCGCCGTACGGGACGGATCACGCGAGCCGGCAGCAGGGGATGCAGCATCTGCTGACGCACCAGGGTGAGTTGCACCAGGTGGCGGACGGTCCGGCGCGGCCTGCTCCGGTGCGGGCTCCGTTGCCGCAGATGCCGCCGGCGGGTGCGGTCCCTCCGGAGGCGCTGGCGGAGGAGCTGCACGGGGCGTTCGGTCCCGGTGTGCTGCGCTTCGATCAGCGTGCGGTGTCCCGTCAGGGTGTGCCGGAGGTGGTGGCGCGGACGCTGATGTGGGCGGGGCTGCCCGCCGATTTCGGGCCGTTCTTCTGGGCGCAGCCGGGGCATCCGGTGGTGCCGACGCTGGCGGAGCTGGCGGTGCAGCGTCAGGTGCAGCCGGCGTCCGACGCGGGTTCGTACCTGGTGATGGGTTCGGACTTCGGCCGGGCGATCTGTGTGCAGTACGGGACGGCGAACATCGTGGCCGTTCCGGTGGAGGCGGGGCCGGGTGGTCAGCCGGTGCCGCCGCAGTTCGTGAACACGGGGCTGCCGGAGTTCGTGCGGGCGATGGCGTTGCTGGGCCGGATGTGGCGGTTGCGGTTCGGGCTGAATCCGGAGCAGGCGGGCCGGTGGACGGTCGATTTCCAGGCGCAGCTGGTGGCGATCGATCCGGCGGCGCTGGCGTCGCCGGAGGGCTGGTGGTCGGTGTTGCTGGAGCAGATGTGGGACGGGCTGCTGTGACGCGGTCCGGCCGGGTCTGATCCGTCGTGCGTGTGTGGAAGGCGTTCGTCCCCTGGCGGGGGTGGGCGCCTTCTTCGTGTCGGGTGCTGTGATGCGGGTCGCTTCCGTCCTGAATACCGCTGATCGATTCCGACTTCCGGGCCAATTACCGCATCCTTGACGTATTGCTTCTTGGTCGGGGAGTCGGCGAGCGGGAAAGAGGGCTTCAGGGATGAGTGGTGGACCGGTGTCCGCGTACGGGTTCGTGGGTGTGCGGGGGCGTGGTTACCGTCCTGAGCAGGTGGACCGGGTGGTGGCCTCGCTGTCGGCGGAGCGGGACGGGGCCCTGGAGCGGATCGAGCGGCTGACCGGCCTGGCGGAGGAGCTGGCCGCGGAGTCGGCGCGGCTGGGTGAGGTGGTGGCCTCGCTCGCGCCGCAGACGTATCAGTCGCTGGGGGAGCGGGCGCGGCAGATCCTGGCGTTGGCGGAGGAGGAGGCGGACGCGGCGCGGGGTGCGGCGCTGGAGGACGCGCAGGAGTGGGGGGACGCGGCGGACGCGGCGGGCCGGGAGGTCCGTGAGGCGGCGCGTCTGGAGGCGGGGGCCGTCCGGGACGCGGCGGAGGCCCGTGCGGAGGAGGCGCTGGCGGCGGCGCGGGACGCCGGGGTGGCGTCGGTGGAGGAGGCGCGCCGGGAGGCCGGTGAGGTGCGCGGGGTCGCGGAGGCGGAGATGGCGGAGACGCGTCGCCGCACGACCGGTGTGCTGGCGCATCAGGATCAGGAGCACGCCGAGCGGGGCAAGGCGGCGGATGCGGAGATCGCCGGGGCGGATGCCGCGATGGCGGAGCGTGAGAAGGAACTGGCGGAGCGCGGGGAGGCGTTGCTCGCGCGGGCGCGGCGGGAGCTCGCGGAGGCGGAGGAGGCGGCCCGGCACGGCCAGGAGGACGCGGAGGCGCGGGCGGCCGAGCTGGTGTCGGGGGCCAGGGCGGCGGAGGAGCGTGTGGTGCGGGAGACGGAGCGGGTGCTGCGGGAGCACGAGGAGGGCCGTGAGGAGGTGCAGGCGCACATGGCGCATGTACGCAGTTCGCTGGCGGCGCTGACGGGCCGGGTGGCCGCGGGGCCGGCGGAGTAGCGCGGGGCGGGTCAGCCGTCGGCGGCCCGCTCGGTCCGTGTGTCCTGGCCCGGGGCGAGTGAGAAGACCTGGTCGAGCCCGGTGACGCGGAGTACGCGCAGGACGGGGCCGGGTGCGGCGAGCAGGGTGATGTCCGCGTCGTGGGCGAGGGCGTGGTTGCGGGCGACGATGAAGGCGGTGATGCCGCTGGAGTCGCAGAAGCCGAGGTGCGCGAGGTCGAGCACGAGTCGCTGGCCGGGTTCGAGGGGCAGGCCCGTCACGAGTTCGCGGAGTTCGGGGGCGGTGCTGTAGTCGAGTTCTCCGGCGATGCGGAGCAGTGGTCCGGTCCCGGTGTTCTGGACGGTCGTCGTCAGTGGGCTCATGTCAGGTGTCGCTCGCAGGGGTGGGGTCGGTCATGGGTACGCCGAGGGCGAGGAGGGCGGTGTCGTCGTCCAGGCCGTCGCCGAAGCTGTTGAGCAGGCCGGTCATCGCTGTGACGACCTGGCGGGGTGCGGTGTCGGTGAGGGCTGTCGCGAAGTCGAGCAGGGCTTCGTCCCCGAACAGTTCGCGTTTCTCGCCGGTCCGGGCCTCCGTGAGCCCGTCCGTGTAGAGCAGCAGGGTGTCTCCCGCTCCCAGGACGGTTCGTGCGGAGGTGAAGGGGGCCGAGGGCATGATGCCGACGAGGAGTCCGCCGGGGGTGGGGAGGTACTCCGTGGGGCCGTCCTGGCGCAGGACGAGTGCCGGGGGGTGCCCGCCGGAGGCGAGTTCGACCGTGACGGTGTCGCCCTCGGGTTCGAGGACGCCGAAGACGGCGGTGCAGTAGCGGGGGTCGCCCGTGGCATACCGCTCGTGCAGGACGGTGTTGAGCGTGGTGAGCGCTGCCACGGGGTCCGGGTTGTGGAGGGCCGCGGCCCGCAGGGTGTAGCGGGTCAGGGAGGTCACGGCGGCGGCCTGGGGGCCTTTGCCGCACACGTCGCCGAGGAAGAAGGCCCAGCGCCGGTCGTCCAGGGGGAAGAGGTCGTAGAAGTCTCCGCCGAGACGGTCCGGTGAGGCGGTGTGGTAGTGCGAGGCGGCTTCCATGCCCGGTACCTGGGGGAGTTGCGCGGGCAGAAGGCTGCTCTGCAGCACCGCGAGTGCTTCCTGGAGCCGTTGGCGGTCCTCCTCCGCTCGTCGGCGGGCTTCCTCGGCGACCTGGCGTTCGCGGAGCAGTTCCTGTTCGTAGGCCCGCCGGTCACTGGCGTCGAACACCGTCGTGCGGATCAGGAGGGGCCGGCCGTCGTGGTCGGTCTTCGTCACGGAGCTGATGAGGACGGGGAGCCGGCCGCCGTCGGCCTGTCGGATGTCCAGGGCGATGCCGTTGACGCCGCCCTGCATGCGCAGGAGGGGCGCGAAGTGGGTGTCGTGGTAGATCCTGCCGCCGACGGTCAGGAGGTCGGTGAAGCGCAGGCGGCCCACGACGTCGTCGCGGGTGAGGCCGAGCCAGTTCAGCAGGGTGGTGTTGATCTTCGCGACCGTGCCGTCCATGAGGGTGGACAGGTAGCCGCAGGGGGCGGACTCGTAGAGCTCCTCCGCGCTGTCCTCCAGGAGGGCGGTGAAGGCGGCGTCGGTGTGGGCGGTCCGCCGGCCCTCCGGCCGGTCCGGGCCGGGGCCGGTGCGGCAGGTCACGAACGGCTTCCCAGGAAGTCGGTGATGGCGGCCACGGTCGCCTCGGGGGCGCTGAGCTGGGGGCAGTGGCCGGTCGCGTCCAGGGTGACGAGGCGGCTGTCCGGGATCGCGGCGTGGACGTACGCGCCCACTTCCCTGGGGGCGATGACGTCCTGCGAGCACTCCAGGACCAGTGTGGGGAGCTTCACCGTGGTGAGGTGGTCGCGGCTGTCGGACAGGAAGGTGGTCCTGGCGAAGACGCGGGCGATGGCCGGGTCGGTGGCGCAGAAGCTGTTGGTCAGTTCCTCGCCGAGTTCCGGGCGGTCCGGGTTGCCCATGATGACGGGTGCCATGGTGGCCGACCAGCCGAGGTAGTTGGATTCGAGGGACTCCAGGAGTTCGTCGATGTCCTCGGCGCTGAATCCGCCCCGGTAGCCGGGGGTGTCGATGTAGTGGGGGGACGGGCCGACCATGATCAGCGAGTGGAACCGGTCGGGTGCTGCGGCTGCCGCGAGGACGCCGATCATGGCGCTGACCGAGTGTCCGACGAACCGGACGTCGCGCAGGTCCAGTGCTTCGCAGATCTCCACGACGTCGCGGGCGTAGCCGTCGAGCGTGGAGTAGCGGGACTCGCTCCAGGCGGCGAGGTCGGACTTCCCCGACCCCACGTAGTCGAACCGGACGACGCGGTGGTCCCCGGCCAGTGCCGGTGCCACCAGGCGCCACATGTTCTGGTCGCAGCCGAATCCGTGCGCCAGGAGGAGTACCGGTGCGTCGTGGGGGCCCGTCACCGTGACGTTGTTCCTGCTGACTATGTCCATGGAGGCATCCTCGCACTCCGGGAGCGCTCCTCGGCTCGCCGCGCACCCCGGCGAGGATCGAGGAGGCGACGGCTCGCTGTGGCGGCGCGTACGTCACCCGGAGATGCCGACGAGGAGAGGTTCTCGGGTGGGGTCCCCCGGAGGTGGGCCGGTCGCTAGTCCTGGGGCGCCGGGGGAGCGCTCTCGTGCTCCTTCAGGACCGGGAAGCGGCGTGGGGCGAGGAGGACGAGCACCAGCAGGGCGAGTGCGGCGGCGGCCGCGGCGCCGGTGAACACGTGGTCGACGGCCGTGTCGACTGCTCTGCGCAGGTAGTCCGTCGCGGCGGCGGAGAGCTCCGAGGGGTTCTCCAGGGCGTGCGAGACCGCGTCCAGGTCGCCGGGGAGTCCGGAGACGGGGGCGTCGGCCAGCCGGGAGGCGAGTACGCCGTTGGCGACGGCGCCGAAGAGCGCGGCGCCCAGGCTCTGGCCGACCTGGCGGCAGAAGAGGACGGACGCGGTGGTCGTCCCCCGCTCGGTCCAGCCGACGGTCGACTGGACCCCGACGATCAGCGGCAGTTGGAAGAGGCCCAGCGTCGCACCGAGCAGCAGCATCAGCAGGGCGGGCTGCCAGGCGGCACCGGGGTAGGGCAGCAGCGGGAAGCAGAGCAGGACCAGCAGGGCCCCGGACATGCCGATGACGGCGGTGCGGCGGAAGCCGATGCGGTTGTAGACCCGGTCGGAGAGGGCGGCGGAGACCGGCCAGCTCAGGGTCATCACGGACAGGACGAACCCGGCGGCGATCGGGCCGAGGCCGAGGACGGACTGGGCGTAGGTCGGCAGGAACACGGTCGGCGCGACCATGAGCAGCCCCATCGCGCCGAGGGCGAGGTTGACCGAGGCGATGGTGCGGCGCCGCCAGACCCAGCCGGGGATGACCGGGTCGGCGGCGCGGCGCTCGATGAGGACGGTGAGGGCGCCCAGCGCGGCGGTCGCCCCCAGCAGCCCGAGCGAGGGGGCGGAGAGCCAGGGCCAGGCGACTCCGCCCTGGACGAGCGCGGTCAGCAGGAGCGCGCCGGTCGCGAAGATCGCGAGGGCGCCCGCCCAGTCGACGCGGGGGCGGGTCGCGGGGCGCGGCCGGGCGGGTTCGTGGAGGTGGCGGGCCACCAGCCAGAGGGCCACGGCGCCGACCGGCAGGTTGATCAGGAAGATCCAGCGCCAGTCGGCGTACGCGGCGAGGAGCCCGCCCACCGCGGGGCCGGCGACGGCCGAGGTCGCCCACACGGTGGACAGCTTCGCCTGGATCTTGGGCCGTTCCCTGAGCGGGTACAGGTCGGCCGCGATGGTCTGCACCGTTCCCTGGAGGGCGCCGCCGCCCAGTCCCTGGACGACGCGGAAGGCGATGAGCGCCGCCATGTTCCAGGCGGCGGCACAGAGCAGGGAGCCGGCCAGGAAGAGGATGATCCCGGCGATCAGGACGGGTTTGCGGCCGAAGGTGTCGGAGAGTTTCCCGTACACCGGCAGGGTGACGGTCACGGCGAGCAGGTAGCCGGAGAACAGCCAGGAGAAGACGGAGAATCCGCCGAGGTCGCCGACGATCTGCGGGACGGCCGTCGCGACGATGGTGCCGTCGATGGCGGCGAGGCCCATGC
>Ga0164306_10001037_pt1 | contig 12118 bp, 25 predicted proteins | sample Whisoiple_242_MG_FD_110213 | JGI IMG/M metagenome (GOLD analysis project Ga0164306, IMG submission 110213) | Soil microbial communities amended with fresh organic matter from upstate New York, USA - Whitman soil sample_242_MG | ecosystem: Environmental > Terrestrial > Soil > Unclassified >... | reverse complement strand
GGGATGGATTGGCTGGGCTTGTTTGGTTATCCTTCGGATAGATTTTTATTGGGAGCTTCAGCATGGATCGACATGCCAATACCGAGGATGCATTGGCTTCTCGCGGGATCACCGAAGGTGGCGAAGTGGTGAAGGATGTGCTTATCGTAGATAAAGGACGGAACACCATTGCTCGTGTGAATGAGCATGGATTGACTGAGAAGCAAGAGTTGTTCGCGCAAGCTGTGGCTAAAGGTTCAACGTTGGCAGATGCTTACCGCTCTGCCTATGATGCATCATCGATGGCTAACAGTACAATCTATGGCGAAGCCAGTCGTATGATGGACCTCCCTCACATTGCTGTGAGGGTCAAGGCGTTGCTCGCTATCCGCGAGGAGCGCACGCATGCCTTGGATGCCAAGCGTATCAGACAGCATGTCTTCGACAGGTTGATGGTTGAGAGTATCGATGAGGAGAGCCCACCTGCCGCGCGCATCAAGGCGTTGGAGTTGCTGGGTAAGATTGACGTAGTCAGCATGTTCAAGGAGCAGAAGGGTCAGGTCGATGACAAGCTTGCCAGTGTCGAGGCGTTGGAAGCGAAGCTTCGCACTGCGTTGCAGCGCATGACTGGGGTGCAGATCGCGGGCACTCAAGACACGGACTGAGCCGACTGACGATCCCGACGTAAGTCGGGGGAGGAATGAGGCGAGGGAGTATCGCGATAGACTATCGTCATAACGATAAGGGGAAAGGGAATGGTACGTTGGTTGGTAGTGTGGTCAGTGTTGTGGCTCATGCTGTTAGCATGGTTGGTGACTGGGGTTAGCGCAGGGTGGGTGTAGTCGCTGTGCTCCTCCGCTAACTGCTATGCAGTGGAGCGGTAGTGAGTGGGGGATAGGTAGTGTGTGATGGTATTGCATAGCAATGGCGGTATTAGTGGATTAGTGGATGAGAGAGTGTGTTGCATAGCAAACCATCACCTCACATGTGCATGCACATACATACAGCATGCATGCGAGTGCGAGTGAGATGGCTCGCTAACGCGTTGATATCATTGAGGTTGTGATGCATGGACTGCATGAGTGCAATGCATGGTCAGACTAGATATAGTAGGTACAGAGTACCTACCCACAACGCCTAGAGGGGGCGTAGGGGGGTACCCGCCCACCCCCACCCCCGCGCAGCGCGCGCCCGCCTCGCCCGCGCTTACATACAAATCAAGACAGGCGATGACTTCCTTCTGAGCGAATTTCAAAAATTCCGCAGAAAAAATTTCACAATTTACATAATCCATTTTACAGTCACCTTATGACCCATCCGAAGGTAGCGCATTTCATTCAAACCGCTCTTGAGCAGGATACTGATGAATGCATCGAGTGGCCCTATGCCAAAACGAATGGCTATGGATATGCGCAAATCGGGGGAAAGCGCCTTTACGTGCACCGTCATGTGTGTGAACGGAAACATGGCCCCCCTCCTAGTCGTCGCTATCAAGCGGCTCATGGCTGCAACAATCCTGTCTGCTGCAATTGGAAACACCTTCGCTGGGCCACGCCTAAGCAGAACCAAGCAGATCGCTTTGCTGCTGGGACTGACCCGACAGGAAGACGCTCTCTCACTGAAGAACAGGTAGCGTGGGTCTGGTCTGTCAGAAATAAGGTCACTCGTGCTGAGATGGCGCGAACTCTTGGGGTGCACAGAGCGACAGTAGGCGCGATCCTCGACGGGAAGAGTTACCGTTATTGGAGACAACGGACATCCTGACCGTTGCCCTTGACGAAGCGACCAATCGTCGGCCATGATCTGAAGGTCGGGATCGAGCCCTCTCTGTGGCGGTTTGGTGAGTGTGGCTCTCCTGATGGGGGTGGTGTTTGTCAGCATCACCCCCTTTCTTTTTCTGGGGGGCGCGATGCACATCGATAATGAGAAGAAGTTCAGCACGTCACATTTGAATGTGTCGGACAGGAATTTCCCTGATGTCGAGCAGTACGACAATATCTACCGGTACCGGAAGCCATTGAAGAGGCACGCGAGCTTTCTTCGTGGTCGTCTGCCTGTCGAGCGGAAGTACATCTATGAGATCGACGGCAGCTGGGGCCAGACGCTTTACGGGCGGGTTCATGGATATTTGCCGAAGCGATTGGAGGTGGTGATCGACACGACATCCAATATCTACTGGCACCGGAAGCGTGAGAAGATGTTCACGAGGGGAAGCTGCATTCCGATCTATGGGAACTATGGGATCAGGATTGGCAGGCAGAGGAACGGGGGTCCTGCTTTTTCTACTGGTGTGGAGCGCATGAAGAACGGAGACGGGCGCTGGCTGAGCCAATCGCCTAGCAGCGAGGAGAAACCATGAGGTTTCGTATGGAGCGAAGCGACCATGATCAAGCGAAGCAGGGGTGAAAGGATGGTTGAAGTGAACGTATCGACCTTCGGGCATGGGAGCATCCTTCAGAGTGCCCGGAAGTACAGGGTGAATGTCTGTGAGTTCGTGGATGAGAAGCTTCCGGGTGAGGCTCAGGCGAAGCTCGTTCGCTATCGCAGGGTCTATGCGGTTCGCAAGCGGACCAAGCTCTATTCCTCTTTCTTCAATCGGGCGAAGGCTCCTTTCCTCTATGAGGGGCGGCTTAATCCTGAGACGGGCAGTCTGTACCAGAAGATGAGGGGGTTGCTTCCTCAAGTGTTGGAGGAGCGTCTGTACCAGACCGAGGTGATCAGGGAGTGGCGGAAGCGCACCAAGAAGTACCGGAGTGAATGTGCGGTAGCGATCTTCGGCACTATCGGGATCAGGCTGAAGGAGGATGGTCCTTACATCGGGGCCAAGGCCAAGATGCGCAACAGAAGGGAACTCGGTGACGGTGAATGGTTGTGAGAAGAAACACCCGAAGGGTTTTCGTATGTGACCGAAGGGAACATGGGGAGTGGATATATCGTGAAGAGAAGAATAATCCCGAAGGCGCTGATGAAGGATGATGATGAGCCGATGAAGATTGCCTGTTTCCGTTCGGCGCATCTCTTCAACACCATCGTTGCGAGGGATGATGAGACTGCGGATTATTCCCAGTACGACAGCATCTATTTCGCTCGCAAGCCTTCCAAGACCCATGATGCTTTCCTGAAGCGGCATGCCAAGGAAGACCGGCCTTGTATCGGGTCGGTGAAGCTGTCGGATTTCAGGGGGGAATATTTCTCTGTCTGGTCATGGATCGATAGCATCGAGAACGAGAATTTGAACGATGTGATCGAAAAGGCGAACCTTGTCTATGATGCGCGCAGGAGCGATTTCAACCCGAAGCTCATGTATGCCTCCCCGAGGTTCAACAGGAATAGGGTAGAGATGTACCTGAAGAGATTGGGGATTTTGACATGGTGAGCCAATCGTCCCCGGACAGGGGCGATGGTCAGGCGAAGGAGGGGAATAAGTGGTGACAGAGATCAAGACTGACTATTCGGTCCTGACATTCAGGGATGTCCATCTGGTGACATGGCTGAGGGCGAAGAAAATGTCTGTCCCTCTCGGCTGTTATCAGTTCGACAGCATCTACACCTGCCGGAAACAGAGCAAGAAGATGGCCTCATGGGTGAAGGGCAGGCAGAAGATCGAAGCCCGCTATGTGGGGAAGGTCCTGCTGACCCGTTTCGAGAAGGGCATCAGGTATTACAGCCTCTTCGGGGTGATCGAGGAATGGGATGGCCCGTGGACCGGGGAACTGGTCAAGCAATATGAGATCGTACAGCAGAGCCGCAGACCTCGTTGGCCTTATGGCGCTCGCCTGATTGATGCGAAGAGGGCAGAGTTTATCCTGAGGAACTTAGGCGTCGGTCTGGCCGTGAGGGGTGAACTGAAGAGGATAACCGCGAAGAGGGGAAACAATGAGCCAGAGAAATAAAACATTCGGCGGGTCATGGAGCATCATCCACTATGCTGAAATCAATGGGTACATAGAGCTATGGACCGGCATGGGTGCCGTTTTCTACAAGCGGATTTACCGGCAGAGGAAACCGGGAAAGACCTTCGCAAGCTTCTTCCTGAGCAGGGTGAAGCCTCAGGTTGTGCTTGCCGCGATCTGGGCCGATAATGAACGGCTCGAACGGAAGTTCCGCTATCCGGCCTCTTTTGTCGAGACTTACAACGCATTGGCCTATGACCTGATCCATGATGCCGATCTGACCTCAAGGCTGGTCCTGAGCAGGAAGAGGAAGCGCTACAACCTGAACACCGCCAAGTTCTTCTTCACCCGCTTCGGCATGGACCTGAGGGAATACGAGTGACTGAAGTCGATCTCACATTCGGGTCGATCATTGCCTACGGGCATTGGATCATGGACCACCGAAACAGCATCGCCGATGCCTTCGATTGGAGCATCGTGGGCGTCGATGACATCTACCATCACCGCAAGCCATCGAAGCTGATGCGCGTGCATTTCCATGTCCACTTGGAGGTGAGGAAGCCGAAGTGGCTGGTGCACCCGCCTGTCGCCCCGGCTTATACGTACCTTCCTGTCGATCAGTACCGCAAGATACGCCATGGCAGATGTAAGGGAATTCGCTGGGGGCATTTCAAGGAACGCGAGTTCTGGAATTCCTATGGCTATCTCTACCCCTATGGAAAGGTGACGTGGTGATGGCTGGCGGTGTCATGGGTGACTACTTCTTTCTCAAGGGAAACCGGCTGGCTTGCGTCCACCAAATCCGCAAACCGGAGAAACTGTACGATGTCTGGGTTGAGCAGGTCGGCTATCCCAAGCCGAGAGTTCCGGGGACCAGAGGCACCTACAGGTGGGACGGCTTCTATGGAGCGATTGAGGCGCAGTTCGACATGTATCTGTATATCAGGGGGGTAGGGCCTAAAGAGGTTTCCTCCACGAGCAGGATCGTCTGCCTCAGGAAGCCGAAGAAGATGTGCCGCAGGGGATCGATCCAGTGCTACATGCACAACCTTGGATATGAGTTGAGGGTGAAATGACAGAAGAGAGACGACCACTGAGGCAATACATTTCGTTCGCGGAAAGAAACACCTTCACCACCTACAAGGCCCGCAAGGCGGACAAGATGTACGATGTGTGGAAGCGGCACATGGAAGCCCCTCCGCGCAGCAAACACCCACGATGCCTCACATTCATGGGATGGACAGTCGATGGTTTCTACAAATTCGAAGACGTGACCATCTACACCATCGTCCATGAACTGGGGGATATCCCCGGCATGAAGGAGGTGATTGCCGGTTCTAACATTTATGGGGCGAGGAAGCCGTGCAAAATGTTGCGGCGACGGTCGGTCGCGGCTATTCTGAACGCTTGGGGCTGGGAGTTGAGATAATGCCACGGATTGGAATAACGAAAGACCTGTCGAAGTTTGGCGAATTCTGCGCCCAGAGGCAACGTGAGGATTTCTCCAACCATTATTGGGGAACGTTTTACCGACAACGGAAGCCAGAAAAAATGGCGGAAACACTGTTCGAGTATCTCCACGGCGAGCGCGACAGTGGACCGTTTGTCCAGAGGGTCCGCTATTCTGAGAACCCGGACAGGCCCCACTATGTCATCAACAACTGGGACATTGCCCCCTCGGTCGATGGATATCTCTTCGAAGAAATCAAGGAGATGGTGCAGGGCTACGACTACCAGTACGTCATGCGCAAGCCGCTGAAGCGCCTGCGGAAGGGGTTCGTCACTGCGGTATTCAGGCATTTCGGGGTGTTGGTGAAATGAGAGTTGCACACATGAACGGCATGTCTGCCTTCGACAGCTACTGCAAAAGGAGGGGCTATTCCTCCAACGAGGATATGGCCCGCATGAATGTCGAATACGGCATCTTCTACATGAAGAGGAAGCCAAGCAAGGAAGAAGAAGCCCTGCTGCTTGCAGTGCATCGTGAGCCGAAACTGCCTCAGGTCTACTTGGAACAGGCGCAATACACGCCTCTCAGAGTTGAGATGTTCTCGAACCGCATCGACCGCCGAGATATCCTCGACTGCATCAGCCCTGAAAATCAGGATATCCGCGACAGGATTTTTGATGTCGATGATATCTATCTCGACCGGAAACCGAGGAAGCTGGTTCGCAAAAAATGGATCACTCATATCGCCGCTAGCTTCGGGTTGGAAGTGCTATGAACCGGGAAGACGAAATGGACAAATACTATGTGCTTGGGAGGGCAACCATCTGGGACAGGAAAGCCAAGGTCTTCCGGGCCAGTGCCGCCAAGCTGAAGCGCGTCCCTCTCGTCAACAAGAAGGATTTGGCCTTCATCGATCAGGGACCAAATAGCCATCTGGGGAATTGCAGCTTCATTGACTGCCAGAGGGGCGTGGAGAGATACAGCGATGATTACTACGCTCTCGATGCCCATGACCACATCTACTGGGAACGGAAGCGGAAGAAGGTACCCACCTTCGAATTCATGAGGAACATCGTGAGGGACCACGGATATGAGCTTGAAAGAGGTGAGTGACTGGACCTTCGCAGGGTTCTTCCTCGCAGAGTATGCCGATGCGGTCAGGTACACGCCCCCACATGATGACAGGCAGATTGACCACATCTACACCCGGAGGAAGGGCCTAAAGAAGATCAGTGTCTGGTGGACGGCACGGAAGAAGCCTGAGCCGTTCTATGTCTACGAAGGCAGGATATTCAAGACGAAAGCCGAGGACTACCCCGGCACGTCAAGCAACGCTTACCTCTGGTTCTATGGCTATCTTGCCTCCCCTCTTCATGATTACATGATGATCTACAATGCTAACCTGTGGGCGAGGAAGCCCGAGAAGAAATTCAACCAGCAATCGGCAAAGTACTTCCTCGGAAGGATGCATGTTCTGGTGACTGAGAACGGCCCCTATGGGGACTACAACAACCCTGACACCCACGATGGCGACGGCGTTTGGCTGACGCACAGGTGCAAGCAAAAGGATGAACGCTGATGAGCATCGCTTTTATTCTCGTCGCTGGCTTCGGCTATTTCTACTTCACCCACGTCCTCTGGGACGGGATGCTCCGCTATGGCAAGATGGCGGTCACCGGAGCAAGGAGCCCGAGGCTGACCACTCTGGCGGTGGCGATCCTTATCGTCTGCACCTTTCATGGCTTCTGCGTGCAGTACATCAGGATCATGGCATGGGGGGCTGAATGGGCTGGCTTGACGAACTGACAACCGACGAGACCTTCAAGCTCGGCATGATGATGGGCGAGTACATGAATATCATGCGCGCCAGAAAGCCGGGGAAGAAGCAGAACCATCTCCTCCACTACGACACCCTTGCCCGCCACCTGACCACGTGGGCCGATGACCTTGGCTCCATCAGGAGGATGGATCATGAAGATAGTGACAAGCCTGTCTCCTATGACATAGGCGTGATCCAAGTGTCGGCTGAAGTATGGCTCGGCTTGCGGGGAAACTGGAAAGCAAACCCGTTCGACAGTCGGGCCGAGGATGTACTGGATGTCATCTTCACCTGCCGCAAGCGGTGGAAGGTCCACACTCTTGTCCATGCGAGGCGGTACTTTGATTGACATTGGCCAGAACCACATCGACATGATCGGCAACCTGCATTGGGCCTATGTGCTAAGGACGCGCAAGAAGAAGCGCAAGCTCTGGTACCAGATGCGCTATCCGCATGACATCAAGTACCCATCTTCGGTGCATACCGACATCATCAAGAAGGGCGGCGAGACTTGGCGCTATTGGTTTGTCCTCTATCACCGCAAGCACTACCCAGAGGGCAGCACCACGGCGCAAGACTTCGTTAAGAAGAAAATGCACCTCACGCTCGCGAACCGATGGATACTGACCAATGTTTGAGGAAATCTACAAGGCGCTCCACCACGAAGTAGAGATCGGGGTATACATGCGGCAACTGCGAAGTCGGAAACCTAAGCGCCGTAACTACCGGCAGATCGACCTCCCCTACTTCGATGGCAACGGCAAGAAGACCCCGATGGACGACTTATATTATTCAATTGCAGAGTGGGATACAGCATGGGAACTTTGGCATGAGATACATCGGAAGAGACGGCCAGAGTTCCTTTTCGATGAGAGAATAGCCAAGAGAAGAATGGTTTGGAGGTGGCAGCTTGAAGATAAAACGAAGCAAGAAAGCCATAATACTGGGCATCGATGAGGTGTCTCGCATCGTTGGACTTAGCCCGTCGAGGGTGCGATACTTGGAACGCAATGGGCAATTCCCGAAAAGACATTCGGAAGTAGGCCGATTGCGATGGTCTAAACTCAAAGTATACCACTGGCTTAACCGGTGGGGCATCAGAAGCGAGAGGAAGAAATGACTGAAGTGAAGAACAACACCCACACCGCCCATGTTCATGGCGTTATCAGCGTGAAGCTGGCAGCCGCCCGTGAACACCTGACCGCACTCAAGCGCCAGCAGCACGATATCGATCTGAAGATCGAGGACCACTCCCGCGTGGTCATGGCTCTGGAAAGGACAGAGGCCACTTTGTCCGCTGCCCTTGATCGTCCTCCGGTTACCGATGAGGCAATCGAAGAGAGCTTGGCCCGTGCCATCGGCGAGCCTGACCCTGAGGACGTCATGTCCAAGGCGCTTGAACGCCAAGAAATTCAGGATGCCGCAGAATGAAACGGCGCGGCTTCCTTGGTGCACTGGGGGCGGTGATCGCCGCGCCCAAGGCTCTCCCGAAAGGCATCCCGGCTGCCGACCTTTCGCAGCTTGATCTTTCAGTGGCAAGCGGCGTCACGCGTATGGCTGCTGGGGGCGGCGGCGACCATTCGATGTCTCTCTCCCCGAAGTTGTCGAGGGTCGATTGGGCGAAGGAAGCCCTGAAACGTCTCCTCGGCATTCACAAGGAAGAGGAAGAGTTGAACATGCGCACCATGTGGGTGCGTGGTCTGGACGAAGACACTGCCGCGCTCAGATCAATGTCCCTCGGGGCTAAGCTTCGCCGCACTAAAAGGGTGCAATATATGCGGGAGAAGAGGGAGAACGAGCGTAGACTTTCCGGTATCATCTTTGGAGGTTTCACCGGAGACTAGAGGAGACGCGATGAACTTCACCCGCTTTATCCTGTTCGAGGAGCAGGAGGGCAAATGCCACTACTGCCAAGTAAAGATGCATCTGGGTACGACGGGCAAGTATTTCTGTACCGTCGATCACAAGACCCCGAAGTCAAAAGGCGGCAGCAACTACATCACCAATCTCGTAGGAGCATGTTTCACCTGCAACAATATGAGGGGTTCCATCCCCTACGAAGCGTTCAAGAGGTTCATCCAACTCTACGGCAATGACAGGGCAATCAGGGAAGTACGAAGGAGTATCACGCACAAGGAATACGGCACCAATAAGCCCATGTGGGATGTGATCGCAGGGCTTGAGGAAGAGACGTTCACACCCTCAATCGTAGGTAGGCGACCCTATCTTTACGACACGAGGAAAAAGATCAGGCCAATCGTGATGTCGTACAATTCGGACGCAAGGAAATACGTCCTGTACCCGTCACGCATCAGGGAGAAGTTCGGCAATGACTACCGAGAAGATTTTGGAAAAGTCGGAAACGACGCCAACGATCAACTTCGAGGAGGATACAGTAATCCATTTTTCCGGCTCGGAGCGGCGCTTGGCATTGTCGACACCTGACATCGGCAAGTCGCTCTCCAATGAGACGCTGGCGCTCATGGGCATCTTCCATAAGATGCACCACGACACTGAGTTCTCTCACCAGATGGTGGAATACGTTCTCGGCAATCCGAATGTCCTTGAGGCGTTCGGCATTGTAACAAAACCAAATGCTTAAGCTCTTCAACAGATACGGCGAAGAGCGTAGCTCAGGGCCTCTCCCCAATCGCTGGGGGGAGGTACGTGCATCTCTGGCAGCCAAGCGCGACGCCTTCATGGTTCGCAGCACGATCTGGAACGATCTGCAAATCGTGCAGAGCTTCGTGAAGAAGAACTTCTTCGATGCCAGCGAAGAACGAACCTACGGCAAAAAAGAATACTGGGTCACCGTCGATCAGATGCTCACGCGCGGCGGCGGTGATTGTGAAGACCATGCTATCCTGAAGTGGGGACTTCTGCATGACATGGGGTATTCTCTCGATCTGTTCTCGATTGCTGTCGTCTACAACCAACAGCTGAAGGACCACCATGCGGTCCTCGTCTGCATGGGGGAGAACGACAACATGGTTCTCGATAACCTCTACCCCTCAATCTATTCAGACCGAGAACAGCAATGGTATGATCCGTTGTATGCATTCGGCTATAGCAGAAAGTGGTACTTCTGATGGAAATCCTCGTTCACAAGACTGACGATGATCAAGCGGCTGTGGTGGCTCCCAACGAAAACGATACCGAGGATGTGGCGGCGCTGAAGTTCTTCCTTCTGGCATGCCTGCATCGCCGTAACCTCGATGAGAACTTCGATGAGGAGATGTACGACTGGATCACCAGCTTCACGCCGGAAGAGCTTTCGGCGGCGACCAATGAGAAGAGGGTGAAACATTGACGTGGAAGCCAATCGATCTCAGTGAGTACCGGGATAAACCGGACAGTGAACATGCCATTCGCTTGAAGGACGGGAAGTGGTTCAAGTTCTCCGCTTCCTACAAGAACGACGACAGGCAATACGTCATCCACTTCTGGGCCAAGGACATGGCTGACGCCGAAGAACACATCAAGGGCATCAGGGAAACCCTGAAGCTCGACGGTCAAGTTTACGTGACGGGGTTCATGTGATGGCACGCGAGTACTTCCGCAAGCGTCCTACCGGCGACTATGAATGGTGGGACTATCCAAACACCGACAGTCTGGCGAAGACGGTGTATGAGACCGATGAAGTCTACGACACCGGCATGCTTGACGAGAACGGAAACAAGATCATGGCCCGCGAGAAGAAGAACCGTATTGGGTTCTGGTGGCCGATTGACCGCTAAGTCAAGCGTATGTAGATTATAGACTATCCACAAAAGCCGCCTCCGGGCGGCTATTTTTTTGGGATCAGTCTATTGATCGACCTATCCGCGTATCTGTCCCAGATCGCGCACCTTCCTGCCGCTGATCAGAAAGAACTTCTTGATCTCGTTGAGAAGATCGAGAGTGCGCGCGTTCGCAAGCTGGCTTCCTCTACCTTCATGGGCTTCGTCAAGCACATGTGGCCGGGGTTCGTTGAGGGGGCGCACCATAATGTGATGGCCGACCTTTTCGATGACGTTATCGAAGGTCGCAAGAAGCGCGTGATCATCAACATCGCTCCGCGCCACACCAAGTCCGAGTTCGCTTCCATCCACCTGCCTGCCTACTTCCTCGGTAAATACCCGGAGAAGAAGATCATCATGGCTTCTCATACCGCTGAGCTTGCGGTGGGCTTTGGCCGTCGAGTGCGCGGACTTGTGGACCGTAAAGATTTTCAAGACCTCTTTCCGGGGGTATCTCTTTCTGCGGATAGTAAGGCTGCTGGCCGCTGGGCGACATCCCGTGGTGGCGAGTATTTTGCTACTGGTGTTGGCGGCGCTCTGGCTGGTAAGGGTGCGGACCTTTGTATTATTGACGATCCTCATTCTGAACAGGATGCGATCCAAGGCGAATATAACCCGGAAGTCTATCAGAGGGTTATGGAGTGGTACGAAGGCGGTCCTCGCCAGCGTCTTCAGCCGGGGGGATCGATCATCGTCGTAATGACGCGGTGGTCGCTGCGTGATCTCACCGGACAACTTGTCCGCAAGCAGATGAACTCCAAGGGCGGTGACCAGTGGGAAGTGATCGAGCTTCCGGCCATCCTGCCCGCTGACGAGAAGAAGGGGCTGGAAGAACGCCCGCTCTGGCCGCAGTTCTGGAAGATGGACGAATTGATGCGCACCAAGGCATCGATCCCTATCTCCAAGTGGAACGCCCAGTACCAGCAGCAGCCGACTTCGGAAGAAGGCGCACTGATCAAGCGGGAGTACTGGCAGGACTGGCCGAACTCTCGACCGCCGAAATGCAGCGTCGTTGTCCAATCATGGGATACCGCGTTCACTACCGGCACCCGATCTGACTATTCAGCCTGTACCACGTGGGGCATCTTCCACAACGAAGAGACCGGCAAGAACTCGATCATCCTTCTGGACGCCATCAGAGGCAAATGGGAATTCCCGCAGCTGAAGCAGGAAGCCCTGAAGCTCTACAAGCAGCACG
>Ga0164306_10001036_pt1 | contig 12120 bp, 9 predicted proteins | sample Whisoiple_242_MG_FD_110213 | JGI IMG/M metagenome (GOLD analysis project Ga0164306, IMG submission 110213) | Soil microbial communities amended with fresh organic matter from upstate New York, USA - Whitman soil sample_242_MG | ecosystem: Environmental > Terrestrial > Soil > Unclassified >... | reverse complement strand
GACGCGCTGGGCCACGATGACGACGGTGCTGCCCACCGTGGCGGGCCGCAGGGCCCGGCGCAGGCGCGCGTCGGTCGACAGGTCGAGGGCCGAGAACGAGTCGTCGAACAGGTAGATGTCGGGGCGCTTGACGACGGCCCGGGCGATGGCGAGACGCTGTCGCTGGCCGCCGGAGACGTTGGTGCCGCCCTGCGCGATGGCCGAGTCGAGCCCACCCATCGCCTCGACGAAGTCCTGGCCCTGCGCGATGCGCAGGGCGTCCCACAGCTCGTCGTCGGTGGCGTCGGGGTTGCCGTAGCGCAGGTTGGTCGCGACCGTGCCGCTGAAGAGGTAGGGCTTCTGCGGGACGAGCCCGATCTTGCTCCACAGGTCGTCGAGCTCGAGGTCGCGCACGTCCACGCCACCGACCCGCACCTTGCCCGCGGACGCGTCGAAGAGACGCGGGATCAGGCCGAGGAGCGTCGTCTTGCCGGCACCCGTCGAGCCGATGATGGCCGTCGTGCGACCCGGGTCGGCCCGGAAGCTGACGTCGTGCAGCACGGCCGCCTCGGCGCCCGGGTAGTGGAAGTCGACACCGGCGAGCTCGAGGCCCGCGGCGGCGGGCGCCATCCTCAGGGGCTGCACGGACTCGACGACGGACGACTCGGTGTCGAGGACCTCCTGGATGCGGCCGGACGAGACCGCGGCACGCGGGATCATCGTGGCCATGAAGGTCGCCATCATGACGGCCATGAGGATCTGGACGAGGTAGGACAGGAAGGCCGTCAGCTCGCCGATCTGCATGTCACCGGACGCGATGCGGTGCCCGCCGAACCACATGACGGCCACGGTCGAGAGGTTGAAGATGACCATGACGATCGGGAAGACGAGCGCCATGAGGCGTCCGACCTGGAGGCCGGCGTTGGTCAGCAGGCCGTTGGCCTCGGCGAAGCGGGCCTCCTCGTGCTCCTCGCGGACGAAGGCGCGCACGACGCGGATGCCGGTGATCTGCTCGCGCATGACGCGGTTGACCCCGTCGAGCGAGGTCTGCATCCGCCCGAACCACGGCACCATCCGGGAGATGACGAGGCCGACGACGAGGCCGAGCAGGGGCACTGCGACGGCGACGAGCCAGGACAGCCCGACGTCTTCGCGCAGGGCCATGATGATGCCGCCGACCATCATGATCGGCGTCGTGACGAGCAGGGCGAAGCCCATGAAGACGACCATCTGGACCTGGGTCACGTCGTTGGTGCTGCGCGAGATGAGGGTCGGGGCCCCGAAGCGCGTCACCTCCTGCGCCGAGAAGTCGACGACCGTGCCGAAGACGTTGCCGCGGATGTCGCGGCCCATCCCCATCGCGACGCGGGCCGCGAGGAAGGTGGCGGCGATCGACGCGGCGATCTGCACGAGGCTGACGGCGAGCATGATGCCGCCGTGGCTGATGATGAAGGCCGTGTCGCCCTTGGCGACGCCCTGGTCGATGATCTCGCCGTTGAGGCTCGGCAGGTAGAGCGAAGCCATGGTGCTGACGAGCTGGGCCAGGCAGATGAGCACGATCTGGCCCGAGTAGGGACGCAGGTGACTGCGGAGCAGTCGGATCAGCATGTCGGTGCCTTTCGGTGCGCGACGGGTGGTGTGGTGTCGCTCGGGAACGCTAGGGACTCACGCGGGGTGAGGGTCAACTGGTGTGTCACGGCCGCGACCCCTCGTCGGCCGCGAGCACCCGCGGGTCGCCGCCGAGCTGCGCGTGGAGCTCGGCGATCGACAGGCCGCTCCCCGTGGTGCTCGGCCGCCGCATCAGGCCGAAGAGGACGGTGTCGACGATCTCCTCGGGGGTCAGGACCTGTCCGTCGGCGATGCCGGGGTGGCTGCCCGAGAAGGTGAGCAGCCGGATCCGGTGGACGAGGTCGGCGGCCGGGACGACGAGCAGGTCATCGTCGTGGACCAGGTGGTGGATGGTCTCGAGGAGGGGCTGGTGCGCGGCGACGTGCTCCTCCTCCTCGTCCGCGTGCCCGCGCAGGTGCCGCCCCGCGTCGTAGCAGGCCTGGTGCGGTCCGCGGTTGGGCGGCTGGCTCAGGCCCAGGGCACCCATGAGGCCGAAGACCTCGGTGAAGCGCAGCTGCATGATGCGGGTGAAGTCGACGAGCCGGTCCCGGAGCGAGCCCTCGGGGTCGATGGCCGAGATGCGGCGCCGGACGGGGGCCGGACAGAACGCCGCCTGCACGGCCTCCTTCTCGAGGACCTCCTTGGTCGGGAAGACCCGGAAGATCGTGCCCTCGGCAACGCCGGCCTCCTGGGCGATCTCGCTCGTCGTCGGCTTGCGCCCCTCACGGTGGGCGAGCCGGACGAAGACCTCGATGAGGGCGTCCCGGCGGTCGTCGGGGTTCATCGGGGCCGCCCGCTGACCGGGTCGCTGGCCCTCCACACGTGTCGACACGCTGTCCATCATGAATGAGTGAGCGCTCACTCACAAGTGGTTTGGCGAGACCAGCCCCCGGGTCGGCCCGCGCACGTCAGACGAGCAGCCCGTCTGCCACGAGGTCGCGCACCTGCGGGAGCACCTCCGCGCGCACGTCGGCGGCATCGAGCCCGAGCACCGTCGCGATGGCGTCGAGCGCCGCCCCCGCCGTCAGCTCGCCGTCGGCCACGCCGAGGTATGCCGCCAGCAGCGTCCCCGCGCGGACGACGCGTCCCAGCCCTCCGCCCTGCCGGACGAGGATGACACTCGGGTCCTCGGCACCCGGGACCCCGTGCCGCTCCTCGGTCACGTCGGGGGCGCACGACCACGCGACGTCGAGGACGTCCTCGTCGGAGTGCTCGGCGAGCCACGTCCGGGCCCGCAGCCCCGCATCGATCGCCGGTCCCATCGGGGCGGCGACGGGCCCGTGCGCCTCGTCGAGGGAGCGCCACGTGCCGCGGTCGGCGGCCGGCCGCTGGAGCGTGACGACCCCGAACCCGACGTGCTCGACACCGCGCGAGGCGAAGTCACGCAGCCACGCGGCATACATCAGCGAGTGGGCCTCGCTGCCGGGCTGGGCACCACCGTCGCGGGCCCACAGCTCGGCGTACTCGGCGGGGTCCTGCGACTCGCGCTGGATGACCCAGGCGTCGAGGGCGATCCCGTCCCGGGCCTGCTCGTCGAGCCAGTCACCCCAGACGTCGCGCCACGTGCGCCCGGCCGGGACCTCCCAGTTGCCGAGGAACTGGGCGACGCCTCCGGGCTCGAGCACCGAGCCGACCTGGCGCACGAGGGAGCGGACGAGGGTGTCACCCGCGCGACCACCGTCGCGGTACTCGTAGAGCGGCACACCCTCGTCGCGGGGTGTGATGACGAAGGGCGGGTTGCTGACGACGAGCGAGAACTCCTGCCCCGCAACGGGATCGAGCAGATCTCCGGAGAGCAGCTGGACGTCGGGGACCGCACCCACGCCTTCGGAGGCAGCGAGCGCGAGGTTGAAGCCGGCATACGCGAGCGCCCGCTCCGAGATGTCGGTGGCGACGATCGCGCCGACGTGGCCGGTCAGGTGCAGGGCCTGCACGCCGCAGCCGGTGCCGAGGTCGAGCGCGCGGTCGACCGGACGCCGGACGGTCCACGACGCGAGCGTCGTCGAGGCGCCGCCGATGCCGAGCACGTGGTCGGGACGCAGGGGCCCACCGAGGACGAGCTCGGAGAGGTCGGAGGCGACCCACCAGTCGTGGGCGTCGTCGCCGTACGGGCGCAGGTCGCACGTCGCGACGACGTCGCGCTCGGGCGGCGCCCACCGGTCGGCGGCGAAGCCGGCGCGGCCGCCCTCGAGGCGCACGAGCCCGAGGCGTACCGCCCCCTCGACCCCGAGCGAGGACAGGGCGGCGCCGAGGGCCGACGCGCGCACGGGTCGACCGAGGGTGAAGAGGCGCACGAGGACGCCGCACGCATCGTCCACCGACGTGGCTGAGGACTCCGTCGCGAGGAGTGCCGGCAGCGGCTGCTCACGGTGCAGGGCCGCGGACGCCACCGGGCCGAGCCGGTCGGCGATGCCGTCGACGGTGAAACGAGCCGCCGAGAGGTCGGCGCGCAGCAGCGCGACGAGGGACCGATCGACGACGGGGGTGTCGTTCAGGACCCCTCGCCCGGCGCGCTCGCCCCGGCCACGCTCGCGGCGAGCGCCGCGTCGAGGGTGGGGTGGATCTCGAAGACCTTGTCGAGACCGGTGATGGAGAAGACCTTGAGGACGCGGTCGTCGGTGCCGACGAGGCGCATCGAACCGCCCCGCGTTCGGGTCAGCTTGAGCCGCCCGACGAGCACCCCGAGCCCTGTCGAGTCGAGGAAGGTCACGTCCGTGAGGTCGACGACGAGCTGCGTGCGCCCGCTCTGGATCTGTTCGTCGAGCTTCTCGCGCACGAGTGGCGCGGTGTAGACGTCGATCTCGCCGCCGAGGTGCACCACGGTCTGCTCGCCGTGGTCGGCTCGGGTGATCGAGAGATCCACCTGTGCCCCTTCCTTGTGCCCACACGTGCACAGCTTCTGGTCGCGGGTTGCGCGGGTCCGGTCCTGACGTCGTGCTGACCGTTCTCCATCCGTCACGTTCCCCCCGCGTGACCGACCGCGCAGTAACATGCCCCGCTCGTCGGTTACCGTACCCCGACGGCATACGGTTGCTCCACATGAACGGGGAGTCAGCGCCCGCGGGACCCGTGCCGGAGGACCTTCTGCGCACGCTCGTCGGCGACCATCCCGAGCGTCTCGTGCACGTGCACGAGGTGCCCGCTCGCCGTGCTGTGCTCGGGGAGTGGCCCGAATGGGTCGACCCGGCGCTCCTCGGCTCCCTCCTCGCCTCCGGCATCGAGGCACCCTGGTCGCACCAGGTCGAGGTGGCACAGGCCGCGCACGCCGGCCGGCACGTCGTCGTCAGCACGGGGACGGCCTCCGGGAAGAGCCTCGGCTACCACCTGCCGATGCTCAGCGACATCATCGCCGGGGCGGGCGCACCGAACGGGCGCGGTGCCACCGGGCTCTACCTCTCCCCCACCAAGGCGCTCGCCGCCGACCAGCTGAGCCGCATCGACCGGCTCGCGCTGCCCGCGGTGCGCCCGGCGACCTACGACGGCGACACCCCCACCGACGAGCGGCGCTGGATCCGCGACCACGCCAACCTCGTGCTCACCAACCCCGACCTGCTGCACCACTCCCTGCTGCCCGGGCACGAGCGGTGGAGCTCGTTCCTGCGGGCGCTGCGCTACGTCGTCGTCGACGAGTGCCACGTCTACAAGGGCGTTTTCGGGGCCCACATGGCAGCGGTGCTGCGACGGCTGCGGCGGGTCGCCGCGCGCTACCGCTCCGAGCCGACCTTCGTCTTCGCGTCCGCCACCGTGGCCGAGCCGGAGGAGCACGCCTCCCGACTCCTCGGTATGCCGGTGACCCCGGTGACGCGGGACGGCTCGCCCCGCGCGTCGATGACGTTCGCCCTCTGGGAGCCCCCGCTGCTCGTCGACGAGACCGGGCAGCCGTCGCGAGTCAGCACCATCACCGAGACGGGCGAGCTGCTCGCCGGGTGCGTGCGCGAGCACGTGCAGACGGTGGCGTTCGCGCGGTCGCGGGCCGGCGTCGAGGTCGTGGCGCGGATCGCCAAGGAGCGGGTGCCCGTCACGGACGAGCACCGGGTCGCCGCCTACCGCGGCGGCTACCTCCCGGAGGAGCGACGCGAGCTCGAGCGGTCCCTGCGCGCGAAGGAGCTGCTCGGCCTCGCGGCCACGAACGCCCTCGAGCTCGGCGTCGACGTGAGCGGCCTCGACGCCGTGCTGCTCGCGGGATGGCCGGGCACGCTGTCGTCGCTGTGGCAGCAGGCCGGGCGGGCCGGCCGCTCCGGAGAGCGGTCGCTGGCCGTGCTCGTCGCCGCCGACGACCCGCTCGACACGTTCGTCGTGCACCACCCGGAGGCGATCTTCGGCCGCGGCATCGAGGCCACCGTCGTCGACCCCGACAACCCGCACGTGCTCGGTCCCCACCTGGCCGCGGCGGCCGCTGAGCTGCCGGTGACCGAGGCCGACGTCGAGATCTTCGGGCCGCAGACGCGCGTGCTGCTCGACGCGCTCGTCGCCCGCGGCATCCTCAAGAAGCGGCCGCGGGGCTGGTTCTGGGGGCGTGAGGACCGGCCGGCCGACCACCTGTCGCTGCGTGGGGCCGGCGAGCCCGTGCGGATCATCGAGACCCGGACCGGGCGCGTCGTCGGTACCGTCGACGACTCGAGCGCGCACTCGCAGGTGCACACCGGCGCCGTGCACCTGCACCAGGGCCAGACGTGGGTGATCACAGAGCTCGACCTCGACGACCATGCCGCCTTCGCGGTGCGCGGTGACCCCGGCTGGACGACCCAGGCGCAGTCGGTCAGCGACTTCCAGATCGTCCACGAGACCGAGCACGAGGAGTGGGGGCCACTCCGGTGCTCGTTCGGCCACGTGACAGTGCGCCACCAGGTCACCTCGTTCCTGCGCCGCCTGCCCGGCGGAGAGGTGCTCGGCGAGCACCCCCTCGACCTGCCGCCCCGGTCGCTCGCGACGAAGGCCGTGTGGTGGACGATGCCCGCCATGGACCTAGCGGCCGCCGGGGTGGCGGAGGACGGCATACCCGGGGCGGCGCACGCGGCCGAGCACGCCGCCATCGGGATGCTCCCCCTCTTCGCGACGGCCGACCGCTGGGACATCGGCGGCGTCTCGACGGCGCTGCACCCCGACACGGGGCTGCCGACCATCCTCATCTACGACGGACACCCCGGCGGAGCCGGCTTCGCCGAGCGCGGCTACCGACGGATCCGCCCGTGGCTCAGCGCGACCCGCGACGCCATCGACTCGTGCGAGTGCCCGGAGGGCTGCCCGTCGTGCATCCAGTCGCCCAAGTGCGGCAACGGCAACGAGCCGCTCGACAAACGCGGCGCCGTGGCCCTGCTCGACCTCGTCCTGCGTCACGCGGGCCCAGCGGCAGGGGGCGCGCGGTGAACCGGCCACCGGACGGACCCGGACGTCCGGGGCGTCCGGGGCGTCCGGGGCGTCCGGGGCGTCCGGGCCCGTCTCGGCCGCCGCGGGCGTCCGGCCCGTCCGGCCCGTCCGGGTCATCCGGGTCGTCCGGGTCGTCCGGGTCGTCCGGGTCGTCCGACGCGCAGGGTCCTCCGGCGGACGCCGGCGCCGGACCGTGGGTCGGGATCACGGGGGGCGCCGCCGGCCGGCCTGCCCCCTCGGTCGTCGTGCGTGGGACGCTGCGCCGGGTCGAGGTCGAGATGCAGCCTCTCGTGCTGGACGCCGACGACGGGACGACGTGGGAGCTGCTGCTCCCGCCCGGGTGGGCGATCGACGCCGAGCCGGGCACCCGGGTGACGGTGAGCGGGGACGCCGCCACCGACTTCGCCACGGTGTCGATGGTGGGGCCGGTGCTGCGCGTGCGCTCCCTGTCTCGAGGCGACTGAGTCCGGCGTCCGTCGGACCGGACCGCGGGGCCGGACCACACTCTGAGACATAATGCCGAGTTATTTGACCAGTAACGCATCGCTATTCGAAACTCCCATGCACCGGATAGGAAAGCAGCCACCCGTCGACTGCCGACCGACCCGGCCCGCCGCACCCCGCGGCGCGACCCCGATCCGGACCGCACCCCTCAGGAGCCCGACATGCGCCGCCCCTCGATCGCCCTCGCCGCCATCGCCGTCACCGCGACCCTCGGTCTGACCGCGTGTGCCGGTGGCGGGGCCAGCGACACCGCCGCGGGACCGGGCACCGCCGCCGCCGACGGCGCCGCGACGAGCACCATCAACCTCTACGCGTATGCCGTCCCGAAGGTGGGCTTCGACGTCGTCATCCCGGCCTTCCAGAAGACGAAGGCCGGCCAGGGCGTGCAGTTCCAGCAGAGCTACGGCGCCTCGGGCGACCAGAGTCGCAAGGTCGCTGCCGGCGCCGAGGCGGACTTCGTCAACTTCTCGGTCGAGCCCGACATCACGCGCCTCGTGGATGCCGGGCTCGTGGACCCGAACTGGAATGCCAACGAGCACAAGGGAATTCCCTTCGGCTCCGTCGTGACGATCGTCGTGCGCAAGGGCAACCCCAAGGGCATCAAGGACTGGGACGACCTGCTCAAGCCCGGCCTCGAGGTCGTCACGCCCAACCCGTTCTCGTCCGGCTCGGCCAAGTGGAACCTCCTCGCCCCGTACGCCGCCAAGAGCAACGGCGGCGTCGACAAGGCTGCCGGCCTCGCGTACGTCTCGGCGCTCGTCAAGGACCACGTGAAGGTCCAGCCGAAGTCGGGTCGCGAGGCCACCGAGACGTTCCTGCAGGGCAGCGGCGACGTGCTCCTCAGCTACGAGAACGAGGCCCTCTTCATCGAGAAGAACGGCGACCCCGTCGAGCACGTGACCCCGCCCACGACGTTCAAGATCGAGAACCCCGCCGCCGTGCTCAAGGGCAGCAAGAACCTCGCCACGGCCACGGCGTTCAACGACTACCTCTACACGCCGGAGGCGCAGAAGCTCCTCGCCGAGGCCGGCTTCCGTCCCGTCGACGCGAGCGTCGCCCAGGAGTACGCCTCGAAGTTCCCCGCCCCGACGAAGCTCTGGACCATCGCCGACCTCGGTGGCTGGAAGACCGTCGACAGCACGCTCTTCAAGAAGGACGTCGGTGACATCGCCAAGATCTACGACCAGGCGACCCAGTGACGTCTGACACCGACCAGCAGCGCAGGGGCCCGCATCCGGAGACGGACGCGGCGCCCCTGCCGCCGCGTCCGGGCGCGACCGCGCCGGACGGCATACGTCCTCGGGGCGACGACGCGCCCCACGGTGCGGGGTCCGGTGGCGCGGCGCGACGCACACGCCACGGCAAGGGCCTGAGGGGGTTGCGCCGACCGCTCGGCATCGGCATCGTCACGCTGTGGCTCAGCGTCATCGTCCTGCTGCCGCTCGCGGCGCTGACCGTCGCGGCGTTCGACGAGGGCCTGGCCGGGTTCTGGGAGGCGGTCACCGCGCCCGCCGCGCTCGCGTCCCTCTGGGTGACCGTGCTCGTGTCGGCCGTCGTGGCGCTCATCAACGCCGTGCTCGGCACGCTCGTCGCGTGGGTGCTCGTGCGCGACGAGTTCCGCGGCAAGCGGTTCGTCAACGCCGTCATCGACCTGCCGTTCGCGCTGCCGACGATCGTCGCCAGCATCGTGCTGCTCTCCCTCTACGGGCCCAACAGCCCCATCGGTGTCGAGCTCAACGCGACGCGCTGGGGGCTCGTCGTCGCGCTGCTCTTCGTCACCTTGCCGTTCGTCATCCGCTCGGTGCAGCCCGTCCTCATCGAGGCCGACCGCGAGGTCGAGGAGGCTGCGGCCTCCCTCGGAGCCACGACCTGGACGACGTTCCGCCGCATCGTGCTGCCGACCCTCGCTCCGGCGATCCTCAGCGGCACCGGACTCGCCTTCGCCCGCGCGATCGGCGAGTACGGCTCGGTCGTGCTCATCGGCGGCAACATCCCCCGCGAGACCCAGGTGGCCTCGCAGTACATCCAGCAGCAGATCGAGATCGACCGACCGCTCAACGCGGCCGCGGTCTCGGTCGCGCTGCTCGCCATCGCCTTCGTCACGCTGCTGCTGCTGCGCGTCGTGTCGAGCCGCAGCCAGCGGCGCGAGGAGCGTGACGCATGAGGGTCTCCCGGGGCACCCGTCTGTCGCTGCGCGTCGTCGCGCTCGGCTACCTCTTCGTGCTGCTCGCCGTGCCGATCGGCGTCATCCTCTGGCGCACCTTCGAGCCGGGGCTCTCGGAGTTCATCGCCTCGATCTCGACACCGGCAGCGAAGTCGGCGCTCAACCTGTCGCTGCTCATCGTGGCGATCACCGTCCCGGTCAACGTCGTCTTCGGCGTCGCGACCGCCCTCACGCTCGTGCGCGGACGCTTCCGCGGACGAGGGCTGCTGCAGGCCGTGGTCGACCTGCCGTTCGCGGTGTCACCGATCGTCGTCGGCGTCTCGCTCATCATGCTGTGGGGCGCGGGCGGGTGGTTCGGTGCGCTCGACCGGGCCGGCTTCCAGGTCATCTTCGGCATCCCGGGCATGGTGCTCGCGACGATCTTCGTGACACTGCCGTTCGTGGTGCGCGAGGTGGAGCCGGTGCTCCACGAGATCGGCCAGGAGCAGGAGCAGGCCGCCTCGACGCTCGGGGCCAACGGGTGGCAGACGTTCTGGCGCATCACCCTCCCGGCGATCCGGTGGGGCCTGACCTACGGCGTCGTGCTGACGGTCGCGCGGGCCCTCGGCGAGTTCGGCGCGGTCATCATGGTGAGCTCCGGCTTCCCCGGGGTCTCGCAGACCCTGACGCTCCTCGTGCACTCCCGCTACATCGACGACCACAACACCTACGGCGCGTATGCCGCCGCCACCCTGCTCATGGGCATCGCGCTCGTCGTGCTGCTGCTCATGACCCTGCTCGACCGCAAGAGGAGCGACCGATGATCACCGTCACCAGCGCCCGCAAGGACTACGGCTCGTTCACCGCGCTCGACGACGTGAGCCTCGACATCCCGAGCGGCTCGCTCACCGCGCTGCTCGGACCGAGCGGCTCCGGCAAGTCGACCCTGCTGCGCGCGATCGCCGGCCTCGAGGAGCTCGACTCCGGCACCGTGACGATCGAGGGCCGCGACGTCACGGACGAGCCGCCGCAGCGGCGCGGGATCGGCTTCGTCTTCCAGCACTACGCCGCGTTCAAGCACATGACCGTCCGCGACAACGTCGCCTTCGGACTGACGATCCGCAAGCGCCCCAAGGCCGAGACGGCCAAGAAGGTCGACGAGCTGCTCGAGATCGTCGGGCTCGACGGATTCCAGCACCGCTATCCGGCGCAGCTCTCCGGCGGTCAGCGCCAGCGGATGGCGCTCGCCCGGGCTCTCGCAGTGGACCCGCAGGTGCTGCTGCTCGACGAGCCCTTCGGCGCCCTCGACGCGAAGGTGCGCACCGACCTGCGCCAGTGGCTGCGCCGGCTGCACGACGAGGTGCACGTGACGACGGTGCTCGTGACGCACGACCAGGAGGAGGCGCTCGACGTCGCCGACCGGATCGCCGTGCTCAACAAGGGACGCATCGAGCAGGTCGGCGACCCCGTCACGCTCTACGAGCGCCCCGCCAACGACTTCGTCATGGGCTTCCTCGGCTCGGTCGCGCACCTCGGCGGGCAGCTCGTGCGACCGCACGACATCGCGCTCGAGCGCGACCGCGCGACGGCGCTCGTCCTCGACGCCAAGGTGCCCGACTCCCCCGGGGTCATCGACGCCGTCGTCGAGCGGGTCGTGCCCCTCGGCTTCGAGGTCAGGGTCGACCTGCGGGCCGACTCGGGCGAGCGGTTCGCCGCGCAGATCACCCGGCGCGACGCCGCCGAGCTGCAGCTGCGGGCGGGGGAGACGATCCACGCGCGCGCCGTCGGGCGCTCGAGCGTCGTCGACCACGACCCAGCCCTCGCCATCTGACGACCGACCGTCCAGCTCCGCTGGACCAACGTGGGACAGATCTCGCACGGGCGCGGACGACGGCATAACGTATGCCGTGAAGCCCCTCTCGTCGCCGAGCGACGCGGGCGGGCAGCTCGGGTCACCGAGTGAACTGAGGCGGCGAGGGGACGACACCTCGCCGCCTCAGTCACACCCGGTGCGTCGCCACCCGTCGAGTGGCCCCTGGTCACACCCGCACCGTCGAGTGGCCCCGTCGTCACACCCCGATGCTTCGCGACCCATCGAGTGGTCACGTCCTCACTTCTTGTCGTCCCGCCGCGGTCCCGGACACCGGCGCCACCTCGCCGGTGGGCCCGATTGGCACGGAGGTCACCGCGGGTGCGGCAGACTGCATGGGTGGACATCTCGGCACGAGTCGACTACGCGGTCCGCGCGATGCTCATCCTCGCCGAGTCGGACGCGGAGGGCTCGGGCCCGATCAGCATCGACAGCCTCTCGACCCGGCAGGAGCTGCCGCGCAAGTTCCTCGAGGCGATCTTCGCCGACCTGCGCCGCGGCAACCTCGTCCTGAGCCGTCGCGGTGCCCGCGGCGGCTACGTGCTCGGGCGGCCGCGTGGGGAGATCAGCGTCGGCGACATCTTCCGCGCCGTCGACGGTCCGCTCGCCGAGGTGCGCGGACTGCGACCGCATGAGACGGAGTACCAAG
>Ga0164306_10001034_pt1 | contig 12129 bp, 11 predicted proteins | sample Whisoiple_242_MG_FD_110213 | JGI IMG/M metagenome (GOLD analysis project Ga0164306, IMG submission 110213) | Soil microbial communities amended with fresh organic matter from upstate New York, USA - Whitman soil sample_242_MG | ecosystem: Environmental > Terrestrial > Soil > Unclassified >... | reverse complement strand
TCCTTGAGGGGCTTGGTCAGGGCGTTGATGACGCGGTCGTAGTAGATCCAGCCGACGACGCCACCGATGACGATGGCGATGGCGCTGATGGTGATGCGGTTGCGCAGCTCACGGAGGTGATCGCCGAGCGACATACGCCCCTCGGGGTCGCGCTGGCGTCGCAGTGACGGCATTCAGGGAGCTCCGTGTGATGGGTTCGGGATCCGACCCACTCAGAACGTCGTGTCGCGACGGATGTCGTCGGTGCCCGACGTCGGCGTCGTCGTCGGGCTCGGGGTCGCGGCACGGAGGCGGTCGGCCTCGGCGCGGGCCTCGGCGGCCCGGCGCTCGGCATCGGCGAGACGGGCCTCGGCGGCCCGGCGCTCGGCATCGGCGTCCACGACGTCACCCGGCACGGTCGTCTGCGATGCGTCGCTCGGGACGGGCTTGCCGTCCTTCTTCAGCTCGTCGACCTCGGACTTGAAGACCCGGGCGGAACGGCCGAGGCTGCGCGCCATGTCGGGGAGCTTCTTCCAGCCGAACAGGGCGATGAGCACGACCGCGATGATGATGAGTTCGGGGGCACCCAGGTTGGGCATGGTTACGTCTCCTCGTCGAAAGCCGGTCCGGATCCGAACCGTCATGGTGCAGCCTCGGTGCTGCAGGTGTCCAGCATACGTGCGCCCGGTGAACCTGGACCGTGCGGCGCTCGTGAGAACGGCCAACTGACCGCTATGTGGGCACCCGTGGTCACCTGATGGACACAGGTTCCCCGGCCTGGACGCCGTCGGCGCGTCGGGTGCTCAGCCGTTCGGGCCGTAGGCCGCCAGCGCGGACCGGGCCTCGAGGGCGACGGCATCGACGAGCTCGGGCGGCTCGAGCACGCGCGCCTCTCCCCCGAGACGCAGCACGAGCCGACGCACGAGCGCGGGGTCGGCCACCTTGAGCGTGACCCGCAGCGACCCGTCCGGGCCGCGCTCCACGCCCTCGTTGGGGTAGTAGTCGGCGATCCACGCCGCCCACCGGCTCGCCTCGATGACGACGGTGACGTCGTTCTCGCCGGGGACGAAGACGTCGTCGAGGTCGCGCGGACGGGCGTCGGCCGGCGGCGTGCCGTCGAGGTCGAGCACCGACGCGTCCTCGATGCGGTCGAGCCGGAAGAGCCGGACGTCCTCGGCGCGGTGGCAGTAGCCCTCGACGTACCACTGCGCGTCGAGGTTGAGGATCCGCATGATGTCGACGTCACGCTCGGTCGACTCGTCACGCGTCGCGACGTAGTAGCGCAGGTGGACCCGACGACCGCGGGCGAAGGCGTCCTTGAGGGTCGCCATGGCTGCGTGCTGGCTCCCGTCGTCGAGGTCGAGGTCGATGCGGCCCGTGGGCTCGCCGACGGTCGTCGCGGCCGCGGCGCGGATCTTCTCGAGGGTGCGCTCGGCGACGTCGGAGCCGACGAGCGTCGACCCCAGGGCCTGCAGTCCGGCGGTGAGGGTGACGGCCTCGTCACGCGTCAGGCGCATCGGGGCCGCGATGTCGTCGGCGTTGTCGAGGTAGATGTGGCCGCTGTCCCACTGCGCGTCGATGAGCTCGGCATGGCCGTAGCCGGGGGTCCCGCAGACGAAGAGCAGCTCGAGGTCCTCGACGACCTGGTGCTCGTCGACCCCGAACTCCTGCGCCGCCTCGGCGATCGACACGCCCCGGTGCTGGAGGAGCCACGGGACCATGTCGAGCAGCCGACCGAGGCGCTGTGTGGCGGTCTCCGGCACGCGGCGTGCCGCCGTGCGTCGTGTGGCGCTCATGCGTGCTCCCCCGTCCGGACCTGCACGTCGTCGGGCCGGCCACCCTGCCCCGCCGGCACCGTCTGTGCGTCCAGCACGGCCCGGAGCGCGGACCTCACCCCGTCGACGAGCTCGGGCGGCGAGACGGCGACGGCGTGCGTGCCGAGGGCCACGACGTCGCGCTCGGTCGTGCCGCGGCGGTAGGGCACCTCGATCTCGGCCCACCGCTCGTCGACCTCGGTCGTGCGCTGGGCGTACCGGCGCAGGGTGTGGCCCCTCCCGTGCCGCACCCGCACGACAGCAGTGCCCTCGGGCTCGGGCAGCTGCGCCTCGAGGGCCACCTCGGGCACGTGGTCGGACGGGACGGCATACGAACCCGGACGTCCCTTGCGACGGACGGCGCCCTCGAAGCGGCTCAGGCGGAAGGCGCGCTCGTCGCCACGGTCGACGTCGAAGCCCGTGAGGTACCAGCGGCCGTGCCAGTTCTTCAGCGCCCACGGCTGCACGTGACGGGTCGTCAGCTCTCCGTCGTTCCTGCGGTAGTCGAAGGTGATCGGCTGCAGGGCCGACACCGCGGCGTGGACGGCCTCGAAGGCCGGCTCCTTGGTGCGGATGCGCGGCTCGGCACCCGCGGCCACGGACTCGTCGATCTCGACGCCCGAGAGGCGCAGCTTGCGCAGGCCCGCGGAGGCGGCACCCGAGATGCTCGCCGTCGACCACGCGCGGGCGGCCAGCGCCAGGGCGGCGACCTCGTCGGCCTCGAAGCTGATCGCCGGCAGCGTGGTCTCGCTCGCGTCGATGCGGTAGCCGACCTCGTCGTCGAAGAGGACGTCGAGGACCGTCGTCGTGATGGGGATGCCCATCTCGCGCAGCTCGTCCTTGTCCCGCTCGAACATCCGGTCGAAGGCCTCGTCGGAGGTCGCGGCGGCGTAGGCCGGCAGCGACTCGCGGATCTTCTGCTTCGACACCGGTCGCCGCGCGGACTTCAGCGCGAGGATGAGGTTGAGCAGCCGTTCGGTCTTGTCGGCCGAGGCAGACGCAGGGCTCATCGAGACCTTCCTGAAGGGGCGCGGCGCGTGGGGGGCAGTCCGACGCTACCCGAACATGCGATCGAATAGGGTCACCCCATGATCCAGTGGCGCCGGGGTGTCGTGGTCGAGGTGCGGTCCCGCTGGGCGGGCGCGGTCGAGTATGCCGTCCGGCTGCCGCCCGGTGACGTCGTCCGGGCGCTCGGCTACGTCGACGTCGTCGGCGACCTCACCCTCGGGACCGCCGTGCTGCTCAACACGACCGCCCTCGAGCGAGGGCTGGGCACCGGCGGGCTGGCCATCGTCGTCGCTGCCCCCGACGCGCTCCCCCGTCCCGTCGCCGACGTCACGGCCGTGCCGGGCCACGTCGTCAAGGCGCGCTACACGCCCTCCCAGACGATGGTCCTCGGCGTCGACGAGCAGGACAGCGAGCACCACGCCGTGCTGGCCGACGCCGACGACGTCGACGGTCTTCCGGTCGTCGTGGCCGACCTCCACTCGGCCCTGCCGGCGGTGCTCGCGGGTGTGCGTGACGCCGCGCCGTCCCTGCGGGTCGCCTACGTCATGAGCGACGGTGGCGCGTTGCCGATCGACTTCTCCCGGACGGTGGCCGGTCTGCGGGAGGCCGGCTGGCTCGAGGCGGCGATCACGGTCGGGCAGGCCTTCGGAGGCGACCTCGAGGCGGTGAACGTCCACACCGGCCTGCTGGCCGCGCACCATGTCGTCGGCGCCGACGTCGTCGTCGTGTCGCAGGGGCCGGGCAACCTCGGCACGGGCACGCGGTGGGGCTTCTCCGGCACGTCGGCTGGCGAGGCCGTCAACGCCGCGGGGACCCTCGGCGGCCGCCCTGTCTGCTCCTTGCGGATCTCGGAGGCCGACCCGCGCGAGCGGCACCGCGGGGTCTCACACCACAGCCTGACGGCATACGGCCGCGTGGCGCTCGTGCCCGGCGACGTGCCGGTGCCCCTGATACCCGGCGAGGTGGGCGTGCGGGTGCTCGAGCAGGCCCGGACCCTGTGCGCCGCGAGCCGGGGGCGGCTGACGCTCCACGAGGTGGCGACCGACGGGCTCGACGCGGCGCTGCGCGACACACCGGTGCCACTGCGCACCATGGGGCGCGGATACGACGACGACCGCGCCGGATTTCTCGGCGCGGCCGTCGCGGGGCGGTATGCCGCCGGGCTGGTTCGGCGCGCGTCACACCTGGACTGACGAGCGGTGCAAGCGCCGCGAGCGAGTCGAGGAGGGAAGGCGTGACGAAGGCGTGACGTTCAGGCGCGCCGAACCCGGCGAGCGAAGCGAGCCAGTGTCATCTGACGTCGTCGAGGTCGACGACGAAGATCAGCGTCTCACCGGGCTTGATGGCAGCGCCCGCACCACGCTCGCCGTAGGCGAGGTGGGCCGGGATCGTCAGCTTGCGCCGACCGCCGACCTTCATGCCCTCGATGCCCTTGTCCCAGCCGGGGATGACCATGCCGACGCCAAGACGGAAGTCGAGGGCGCTGCCGCGGTTCCAGGACGAGTCGAACTCCTCGCCCGTCGAGTGCGCGACGCCGACGTAGTGTGCGCTGACCGTGTCACCGGCCTTCGCCTCGCGGCCGTCACCCTCGATGATGTCCTCGACGACGAGGTCGGCGGGCGCGTCACCCTCCGGGAAGTCGATCTCGGGCTTCGTGCGGTTCGGGTCGAGTGCCATGCTGCGTGTTCCCTTTCGTCCGTGAACTCGGTCGGTGGTGCGGTCGGTACCGCGGTCAGTAGGCGTCGAGGATGTCGACGACGAAGACGAGCGTGTCGGTGCCGGAGATCTTGGGCGCGCTGCCGGCCTTGCCGTAGCCGTCCGCCGGCGGGATGACGAGCAGCACGCGGCTACCCACCTTCTTGCCCACGAGGGTCTTGTCCCAACCGGGGATGACGCCGCCGACGCCGATCGGGAAGTCCGCGGCCGCGCCACGCTGCCACGAGGAGTCGAAGACGCTGCCGTCCTTCCAGAGGACGCCGTGGTACTGGGCGCTGATGGTCTGGCCCTTCTGGACCGTCGCGCCGGCGCCCTGGATGAGCGTGGCCTGCTGCGTCGTCGTCGGGGCCGTCGTCTTGGGCACCGTGACGGTGGGCTCCTTGGTCGGGCCGTTCTTGAACTCGACGGTGGGCAGGCCCGCGGGCGCGGCCGTCTGGGTGCCGTCGACCTGCGTCAGGGGCGTGTGGACGTCCTGGATGTCGGCGACGACGACGATGGTGTCGGTGCCCTTGACGCCGAGCTGGTCGTTGCCGGCGGTGCCGAAGCCCTTCTCGGGCGGGATCGTGAAGGCGATGCGGCCACCCTTGGTGGCACCGACGAGGCCCTCGGTGAAGCCGGCGACGATGTCGGTGCGGCCGAGGCGGTAGGCCTCCGCGGACCGGCCGGCGGCATAGCCGTCGTCGATGAGCTTGCCGCTCGTGCCGTTGTAGATCTGGGCGCGCAGGCGCACGGTGTCGGCCTTGGTCGCGGCCTTGCCGGTGCCAGGGGTCAGCACCTTGTGCTCGACGGCCTTCGAGCTGATCGGCGTCGCACCGAGGGCGACCTTCGGGGCCGTCTTGAGGTCGACGGCGCCGGTGGCGGTGACGCCCTTGAGGGCAGCCGAGGCCGCGACGGCCGTCGTGGCGGAGCTTGAGGAGCCGGACGAGCTGGACCCGCAGGCGGCGAGGGTGGTCAGGCCGAGGGCAGCGATCAGGGCAACGGCCGTGCGAGCGGCCGGACGGTTGGGGCGCACAGGGGAAGACTTTCGGTCGGGGCGGGCGGGTGTGGAGGTCCCGCAGGGCAAATCCCAGCCACTGTAACGCTCACCCTTGTGCGCGCCTCACAGCGCACTGACAGGTCCGCACAGCTCCGGTGGGCACCCGTGGGTCAGAGCGGGCGCTGGATCGTGGGCGACCTGTCGATGGTCTCCATGAGGCGCTCGACCCGCTCGTCCACCGAGCGGAACGGGTCCTTGCACAGCACGGTGCGCTGCGCCTGGTCGTTGAGCTTGAGGTGCACCCAGTCGACCGTGAAGTCGCGGCCGTGGGCCTGCGCGGCACGGATGAAGTCGCCGCGCAGCTTGGCCCGCGTCGTCTGCGGCGGGCGCACCTTCGCCTCGAAGATCTCGACGTCGGAGGAGACGCGGGCCGTCCGCCCGTGGCGCTGGAGCAGGTAGAAGAGGCCGCGCCGCCGGTTGATGTCGTGGTAGGCGAGGTCGATCTGCTGGATCCGCGCGTCGGTGAGCGCGAGCCCGTGCTTGGCGCGGTAGCGCTCGATGAGGCGGTACTTGATGACCCAGTCGATCTCCGTGTCGATCGCGGCGAGGTCACCCGACCCGATGGCGTCGAGGGCCCGGCCCCACAGGTCGATGACCTGCTTCGTGTCCGGGCTGTCCATACCCTCGCGGTCGACGAACTCGATGGCCTTGTCGAGGTACTCGCGCTGCATGTCGAGGGCCGACAGCTCGCGGCCGTTGGCGAGCCGGACGGTGGCCCGTCCCGTCGGGTCGTGGCTCATCGTCCGGATCGCGCGGATGGGGTTCTCCATGGAGAGATCGCGCATGACGACGCCCGACTCGATCATCCGCAGGACGAGGTCGGCACTGCCCACCTTGAGCAGGTTGGTCGTCTCGGACATGTTGGAGTCGCCGACGATGACGTGCAGGCGGCGGTACTTCTCGGCATCGGCGTGCGGCTCGTCGCGGGTGTTGATGATGGGCCGACTGCGGGTCGTCGCCGACGACACGCCCTCCCAGATGTGGTCGGCGCGCTGGCTCACGGCGAAGCTCGCCCCGTGCGCGGTGGCGACGACCTTGCCGGCGCCGCACGTGATCTGGCGGCTGATGAGGAACGGGATGAACATGTCGGAGACGCGCTGGAAGTCGCCCGACCTGCCGTAGCAGTAGTTCTCGTGGCAGCCGTAGGAGTTGCCGGCGGAGTCGGTGTTGTTCTTGAAGACGAAGATCTCGCCCTCGACGCCGTCGTCACGCAGCCTGCCCTGGGCGTCCTCGACGAGGCCCTCGAGGATGCGCTCCCCCGCCTTGTCCTGGATGACGAGCTCGCGCACGGAGTCGCACTCGGCGGTGGCGTACTCCGGGTGGGACCCCACGTCGAGGTAGAGCCGGGCGCCGTTGCCGAGGAAGACGTTGCTCGACCGGCCCCAGGCGACGACGCGGCGGAAGAGGTAGCGAGCAACCTCGTCCGGAGTCAGCCGACGCTGGCCCTGCGTGGTGCAGGTGACGCCGTACTCGTTCTCGATCCCGAAGATCCGCCGCTCCATGAACCAACTCTAGGCGGCGGGTCCCGCGGCCGTCGGGCACGACCACCCGTCGGCGCGGCTGCTCGCGCCCACCCGGGCGCGAGCAGACATGCCGAGCCACCCGCCCGAGGCGCCGGCACGACCCTCCCAGGCGGTGCCGACGGGCGCCGGGGCGGTCCGTGTCTCGGTGTCGCGACGATCGTTCCGGCACGGTGTCCCACAGGACGACGTCTGTGATAGTCAGTCTGGTGTGGCTGTCACAATGGCTGCTGTCCCCTCTTGCCGTACCCCTCCACGATCCCCTGCATTGGACGGAAATGATCGACAGACCGCACTTCAAGTTCTCCCGCCGCGGCTACGAGCCCGAAGAGGTTGACTCCTTCATCGAGTCGCAGAACCGCACCCTGCAGGCGGCCAAGAAGGATGCCGCCGAGCGGAGCGTCGAGCTGACCAAGCTCAACGCGGCCCTCACCGACCTCCGGGGACAGCTGGGTCAGCAGTCGCGGGTCATGGCCGACCTCAAGAAGAACAGCTCGCCCGCCCCGGCCCAGACGTTCGCCGACCTCGGTGAGCGCATCGCGCAGATCCTGGCGCTCGCCGACCAGGAGGCCGGCGAGATGCGCACCCGGGCCAACGGCGAGGCCGACGAGATCCGCGAGCGCGCCAACCGGGCCGCCTCCGAGCTCAAGGCGACGACCGCGACCTACGCCGAGCAGGCCCGCGCCCGCGCCGACGAGGAGGCCGTCCGCATCATCGCGCAGGCCAACCGCGAGGCTCAGGCCATCGTGGCCGAGGCCCAGAGCGTCACCGCGGCCCAGCGGCAGGAGGCCGCGGCGGAGTACGAGTCGCACCGCCTCAAGGCCTCCACCGCCTCCGCCGAGCTCGAGGTCAAGCTCGCTGCGCGCCGTGAGTCGGCCGACGCCGAGTTCGAGGCCCGTCGCCAGCAGCAGGAGGCCGCGCTCAACGAGAGCGAGTCCCGCCTGCGTCAGCTGACCGAGCGTGCCGAGCACGACGCGCACGAGATGCGCGCCAGGGCCGAGCGCCTGCTCGAGAACGCCCAGGCCCAGTCCGACCAGATCGTGTCCGAGGCGCGCGACCACGCCTCGCGCCTGCGTGAGGAGTCCGACCGCGAGCTCGCCGCCGCGACGGCCCAGCGCGACAGCATCACCGCGCAGCTCGGCAACGTCCGTCAGATGCTCGCCACCCTCGGTGGCGGTGCCCTCATGGACACGCTCGGTGCCCCGGACAAGCCGGCGCAGCCGCCGCAGGTGGCCGACGTCCAGCAGCCGGTCCCGGCCGTCCAGCAGGCGTCGGATGCCGACGACGAGAGTGCCGAGCAGACCTCCCCCGACGCCGTCCCGTCCGAGGCCAAGCGGGCCGAGCAGGCCGACGAGGATGCTCAGCCCGCGGCCGAGGCCGACGCCGAGCAGGGCGACGAGGAGCAGGACGACCCAGCCGGCAAGAGCTCGTCGTACGGCTCGGACCAGTCGTCGTACTACCAGCGCAGCGCCTCGAGCGACCGGGTCGGCGCGCAGCGCCGCTGACGCGTCGTCGTCGACCCGGAGCCGGGGTCGCGGCACACCGCGCGACACGAAGGCCGCCCACCCTCTCGGTGGGCGGCCTTCGTCGTGTGCACCTCGATGCGGTGGTCGGCTGTCAGGAAGGCGGTGTCGGGGATCCGGGACCGTCCGCGGGGCTCGCTGAGCTCGCCGAACCGCTCTCTCCCGCAACGGTCTCCGTCGACCCCGGACCGGCAGTGGCCTCGACGGCCCCAGTCGCCTCGACGGCCCCAGGCGCCTCGACGAGCAAGCGCGTCAGCACCGGACCGACGATGCGTCGGAACGAGCGCCGGGGACGGTCGCGGTCGAGCACGGCCACCTCGAGCTGGCCCTCGTCGAGGGCGCGGCGCTCGCCGTTCTCGCCGGCGCCGAGCACGTCGACGGCCAGTCGCAGGACCTCGGCCAGGGTCATGCCCGGCCGCCACCCGGTCCCGAGCCGCTCCTCGGCGGCGTCGCTGGCGCCACCCATCGCCACGAAGCCCTGCTCGTCGGCGACCGACCCGTCGTAGGTGAGCCGGAAGATCTGGTCGGTGTCGCTGTCGACCCCGACCTCGGCCACGACGATCTCGATCTCGAACGGCTTGGACTCCTGGGTGAACACCGCCCCGAGCGTCTGGGCGTACGTGTTCGCGAGGGCCCGAGCCGTGACGTCGGTGCGGTCGTAGGAGTAGCCGCGCAGGTCGGCATACCGGATGCCGGCGACCCGCAGGCTCTCGAACTCGTTGTAGCGACCGACCGCGGCGAAGGCGATGCGGTCGTAGATCTCCGACACCTTGTGCAGGGCTCGCGAGGGGTTCTCGGCGACGAACGCGATGCCGCGGTCGTAGCCGACGACGATGACCGAGCGTCCACGCGCGATCCCCTTGCGCGCGAAGTCGGCCCGGTCCTTCATGACCTGCTCGGGCGGGACGTAGAACGGCATGCTCATCGGGCGCCTCCCGGGTTGTCACGACGGGCGGCCACGACGCGCTGCACGTGTCCCTCGAGGACGTCGGACGCGACGAACCGAGCGCCGGAGTGGTCCACCACGGCGACGGTCGGCCAGATCTGGCGGCCGAGGTCAGGGCCACCGGTGGCGGAGTCGTCGTCGGCGGCGTCGTAGAGCGCCTCGATGGCGACCGACACCGCCTGCTGCTCCTCGAGACCCGGCCGCCACAGCTTCTTCAGGGCGCCGCGGGCGAAGACGGATCCCGAGCCGGTCGAGTGGTGACCACCCTCGATGTAGCAGCCACCCGTGACGTCGTAGGAGTAGATCCGCCCGGTGGCCGACTCGAGGTCGAAGCCGGCATACGTCGGGACCACGGTGAGGCCCTGCATGGCGAGGGAGAGGTTGCCCCGGATCATCGAGGCGAGGCGGTTGGCCTTGCCCTCGAGCGACATGATGGCGCCCTCGATCTTCTCGTAGTGCTCGAGCTCGACCTGGTAGAGCCGGACGAGCTCGATCGCGATCCCGGCCGTGCCCGCGATCCCGACGACGCTGTAGTCGTCGGCGGCGAAGACCTTCTCCATGTCCCGGTTGGCGATGACGTTGCCCATCGTGGCGCGGCGGTCGCCCGCCATGACGACTCCCCCGTCGAAGAGCAGCGAGACGATGGTCGTGCCGTGCGGCGCCTCGATGCTCGCACCTGAGGGCAGGCGCCGACCCGAAGGCAGCAGCTCAGGACGGTAGGCGGAGACGAACTCGCTGAACGACGAGGATCCCGCGCTGAGGAAGGCGTCGTCGAGCCGGCGAGGCCGCCCCGTGGACCACTGGGTCACTGGCCGCCCTTCTGCACGAAACCGCGGACGAACTCCTCGGCGTTCGACTCGAGGACACCGTCGATCTCGTCGAGGACGCTGTCGATGTCGTCGGACAGGCCCTCCTTGACGGCAGCGCCGGCGGGCGCGGTCGGCGGTGCCTCCGGTGTCTCCGGCGGCTCCTCGTCACGACGCTGCGGCTTGACGTGCTCCTGACCCGGCATGGCTACCTCCCAGACGTGAACGACCTCGTCCCCCGACCCTAACCCGTGTGCGCCCCGCGGTCCGAGCACCCACCGCCGACGGTGGACACGCCTCTCCCCCGGCGCTGCTCACGACGGCGCCCGGGAACCGACGGCCGCCGGCGGGTGGCGCCGACCGACACGGTCGGCCGCGGCTCGGCGAGATGGCTCCAGGACACCCCGGGTGGGGCCCGGACGAGCTCGGACTCGCACCGTGCCTTGCGGGGCTGGGACGGCGGGCGGTCGTGCTGCTCGGCCGCGACGCCGCGCACACGGCCGCTCCACCACGCGTTGCTCGAGGCGGCCGCCGAGCCCGCTCCGGGGCTCCGGGGCTCCGGACGTGCGCACGGGCTCCGGAGCAGGTATGCCGCCCACGGCACCCGGGCGGTCACGCGGGGGCTACGTGCGCGCCGCGGTGGCCGGACGGCATCCGCACGCATGACGGCGCGGTCGTGCTCGTCGGGACCGATCCGGTCCGGCTGGGCCCTCTCGGGCTCACGCTGGGGGACGATGCTGCCGGTCTCGTGGACCGTGCCGTGGAGGCACTCGTGCACGCTGGGGTGCTCAGGGCCAAGTAGGCCGTGGCGTTGCCTACTCGGGCGTGGCCAGGCCGCGGAGCAGCTCGCCCACGTCGGCGCTCTGCTCGAGCAGCGTGCCGACCTGCGCCCGGGTGCCGCGCTCCGGCTCGAGGATGGGGACCCGCTGCAGACTGGCCCGACCCGGCACGTCGAAGACGACCGAGTCCCAGCTGGCCGAGAAGACCTGGCCGGTGAAGCGGCGGACGCACTCTCCGCGGAACCAGGCGCGGGTGTCCTCCGGTGGCGTCGTCTGGGCCGCCTTGACCTCCTCGGGCGTCACGAGGTCACGGAGCAGCCCGCGGTCACGCAGCCGGTGCACGAGCCCCTTCTCGGGGCGCACGTCGGCCCACTGGATGTCGATGGCCGCGAGCCGGTGGTCGTCCCACGCGAGGCCGTCACGGGCCCGGTAGCCCTCGAGGAGCTGCAGCTTGGCGACCCAGTCGAGCAGGGGCGCACACGACATGACGTCGCGCCCGAGACCGGTGAGGACCTCCTCCCACAGGCCCATGACCTCTGCGGTCGCCTCGGCCTCGGGGTCGTCGCCGCGCCGGTCGAGCCAGACGCGGGCGGCCTCGAGGTACATCCACTGGAGGTCGAGCGCCGTGATGCTGCGTCCGTCGACGAGCTCGACGGTGGCGGTGAGCGTCGGGTCGTGCGAGACGGTCTGCAGGGCGGCGACCGGTCGGCGGACCGACCAGTCCTCGGTGAGGTGGCCGTCCTCGATCATCCCGAGCACGAGCGATGTCGTGCCGGTCTTGAGCAGGGTCGCGACGTCGAGGTGGTTCGCGTCGCCGATGATGACGTGGAGGCGGCGGTAGCGGTCGGCCACGGCGTGGGGCTCGTCGCGGGTGTTGATGATCGGGCGCTTGAGGGTCGTCTCGAGGCCGACCTCGGTCTCGAAGAAGTCGGCGCGCTGGGAGATCTGGTAGCCCGCTCCCCTGCTGTCGACGCCGATCCCGACCCGGCCGGCACCGCAGAC
>Ga0164306_10001033_pt1 | contig 12132 bp, 15 predicted proteins | sample Whisoiple_242_MG_FD_110213 | JGI IMG/M metagenome (GOLD analysis project Ga0164306, IMG submission 110213) | Soil microbial communities amended with fresh organic matter from upstate New York, USA - Whitman soil sample_242_MG | ecosystem: Environmental > Terrestrial > Soil > Unclassified >... | reverse complement strand
CCGCCGAAGTAGTCGTAGCCCCAGACCTCCTGGAGCAGCTGGGCGCGGGTGAAGACCCGGCCGGGGTGCTGCGCGAGGTACTTGAGCAGCTCGAACTCCTTGAAGGTCAGGTCGAGGACCCGGCCCTTGAGCTTCGCGCTGTACGTCGCCTCGTCGACCGAGAGGTCGCCGTTGCGGATCTCCATGGGGGAGTCGTCCGTGGTGATCTGCTGGCGGCCGGTGGCCAGCCGCAGCCGGGCCTCGACCTCCGCGGGGCCCGCGGTGTCCAGCAGGACGTCGTCGATGCCCCAGTCGGCGGTGACGGCCGCGAGGCCGCCCTCCGTCACGACGAGGATCAGCGGACAGCCGGGTCCGGTGGACCGCAGCAGCTGACAGAGCGAGCGCACCTGGGGAAGGTCCCGGCGCCCGTCGATGAGAATGACGTCGGCACCCGGGGTGTCGACGAGAGCGGGTCCCTCGGCGGGGGCGACCCGCACGCTGTGCAGCAGAAGGCCGAGGGCGGGGAGCACCTCCGTCGACGGTTGAAGGGCATTCGTCAGAAGCAGCAGTGAACTCATCGCCGCCCACCTGCCTGGGTCGTCGGTCGATCGTGCACGTTCAGCTCGCCCATTACGTCGGTCCTCCTCGTTCCCTGCGAGAGGGGCACTCCCGGGTCGGACCCGGGGGAGTATGCGGCAGTGCTTCGTACTCCCGTACGGCCGTCACCTGCGACGGCCGTCATACGGTTTTTACTGTGCGGCCCCGCGCCCGGGGACCGCTGAGCTTGTCGAAACGTCGCCGTAACAACGCTCGGAAAGCACAAAAGGACCCGGGGGCTGCTTTGCCCGGATCCTCTTCGCAGCAGAATAGCCCACATGAGTTCTGTGTCCGAGGGTGGTTTCCCGAGTTCTTCTGTTCCCTCGATCACGCCGGTGCCCCGGCGCACCACGTTGCTGACCGGTGACGGGGTCCGTATCGAGGCGGTGTACACCCCGTGTACGGCGGGTTCCGGGGGCGCCGGAGGCGGTGCACCGGAAGGGCCCGCCGTGGTTCTCGCACACGGTTTCACCGGCTCCGCGGACCGGCCGGCGCTGCTCCGGGCGGCCGCGGTGTTCGCCCAGCGTGCGGCCGTGATCACGTTCTCCTTTCGGGGGCACGGAAGGTCCGGCGGACGGTCGACGGTGGGCGATCGCGAGGTGCTGGATCTCGCGGCCGCGGTCGCCTGGGCACGGTCGCTGGGGCACCGCCGAATCGTTACGGTCGGTTTCTCGATGGGCGGTTCTGTCGTGCTCCGGCACGCCGCTCTGTATACGGCGCCGGAATCCGGAGAATCCGCCGAGGAGGAATTCGGGCCGGGGGCGACCGAACGGGTGGGACCGCGCACGGGGGCGCACACGGCGCACAAGAGGCGTGCAGAAGCGCAGCCATTCATCGGGGCGGCCCACACGGATGCGGTCGTCGCCGTGAGCGCTCCGGCGCGCTGGTACTACCGAGGCACGGCGCCCATGCGCCGCCTGCACTGGGTGGTCACGCGGCCCGCGGGCCGGCTCGTCGGCCGCTACGGCTTCCGGACCCGCATCCATCAGCAGGACTGGGACCCCGTGCCGCTCTCGCCGGTGGAGGCGGTGCCGCTGATCGGTGTGCCCCTGCTGATCGTGCACGGCGACCGGGACCCGTACTTCCCCGTCGACCATCCCCGGATGCTGGCCGGAGCCGCGGGTCACGGGGCCGAGCTCTGGCTGGAACACGGCATGGGCCACGCGGAGAACGCCGCGGACGAGGCACTGCTGACCCGCATCGCGGACTGGACGGAGTCGGCGTGATCCATGATGGACAGCCGACGTACGACGAAAGGGGTGCCGCCATGGCAGCGGGGACGATCCGCTACTGGGCCGCGGCCAAGGCCGCCGCAGGGACCGCGGAGGAGCCGTACACGGCGAACACACTCGCCGAGGCTCTCGACGGGGTGCGTGAGCGGCACCCCGGTGAACTGACGCGCGTACTGCGCCGATGCTCGTTCCTGATCGACGGGAATCCTGTGGGGACCCGCGGTCATGAGACCGTACGGCTTGCCGAGGGCGGCACGGTCGAGGTGCTCCCGCCGTTCGCAGGAGGGTGAACCGCAGACCATGAGCGACAACGATCAGCAGTATCCGTACGACCCGGGACACGGGCAGCAGCGCCAGGGACAGGAGCCGTACGACCCGGCGGCGTACGGGCAGCAGCCGTACGACCCGTACGGACAGCCGCAGAGCCCGCAGCCGTACGACCCGGCCTACGGACAACCGCAGAACGGGCCGCAGCCGACGTACGGGCAGCAGCAGCCGTCCTACCCGCAGCCGCAGCAACAGCAGCAGCCGTACTCGCAGCAGCAACAGCAGCCGTACCCGCAGCAGCAGGAGCAGCAGCCGTACGGTCGGCAGCCCGCCGTCCACCCGGAGCAGGGCGCGTTCCGGACCCAGCCCGCCGACCAGGGCGTTGCCCAGACGTGGCAGGGGCAGACCTGGGACACCACGTACCAGCCGACGATCCAGCCGCAGCACCCCGACGCGCCTACCGGGCAGGGCGGCCACCCGCTGCCGCCCGAGGCCCCGGCGCGGCAACCGCAGTACGTCCCGGCCGCCCCGCCCGCCCAGGCGGCTCCGGCGGCCGCTCCGGGGGCTGGTTCCGACGACTCCGGGTACAGCGCGCCGACCACTCTGGGCAACAGCCGGATCACCGACGCCCAGCGGGCCCGCGCCGAAGGGCGTTCGCCGATCATCGCGCCGGGGATGCAGCCCGCCGCGATCACGGCGGGCCTCGGCCTGCTCCTCGCCCTCGGCGCGGCGATCGGGGCCTACGCCCTGCTCGTGCCCCTGGTCCTGCTCCAGGCCGTGACGGCCGCGGGCTGGTTCCGGCTCAACGGCATGTGGCCGGCCCGGCAGGGCATCGCGCTCGCCTTCGCCGGCGGTGTGGCGGCCGATGCGGTGCTGCTCGCCGCGGGCCGGGACAACGCCCCGGCGGCCATCCTCGGCACGCTCGGTGTCTGGGTGCTGCTCACCATCGTCCTGCAGCTGCGCAGCCATGCCGGTGCCGACGAGCGGATGTACGGCCTGACGGCCACCGTCGCGTCGGCGGCGCTCGCCGTACTGGCGGCCGGGCACCTGGCGGCGGTACCGGACGCGGTGACGGTGGGCGGTGTCGCGGTCGCCGTGGGCGTGCTGGTCAGGGCCCTGCCGCTGCCCGGAGCGGTCTCGGTGGTGGTGGCGCTGCTCGCCTCGGCGGGAGCGGGCCTGGCCGCCGGGGTGTTCACGGACTTCGGGGCCCGGTCGGCGTTCCTCGGGTTCGCGGCGGGTGGCTGCGCGCTGATCGGTCTGCGGGTCGCGAGCTACGACTACCCGTCCCGGTTCGTGCACATGACCGCGGGGGTGGCGCTGCCGCTCACGGCCGCGGCTCCCGCCGTCTATCTGATCGGCCGTGCGATCGCCTGACGTTCCCGGACGTTTCCGGCGTCCCCGCACTTCGAGGCCCGGCCGGGGAACCGGCCGGGCCTCGTGTTCGTCGATCACTCAGGGCACGCCGCACCGCGGCAGTAGGCTCAGGTGCACCAGAGGTCCGGCCGGTCCGAGTGGGGGAACAACAGGCATGCGAGCACTGCGAATACTGCTGATCCTGGCCGTGGTGCTGGGCGGTGTCTTCGTCGCCGTGGACCGCGCCGCCCTGTACTTCGCCGAGTCGGAGGCAGAGGGGCGGATCGCTTTCGGTGACGCCGAGGCCGGTTCGACCGATGTCTCGATCAAGGGCTTCCCCTTCCTGACCCAGGTCGCGGCCTCGGAGTTCGACCGGGTGGACGTCACGGTCAAGGACATCCGCGCGAACGCCGCCGGGCGGGAGATACGCATCAGCGAGATCCAGGCCGAGCTGAGCCGGGTCACGCTGGGTGCCGGCTACACCAGCGCCACCGCCTCCCGGGCCTCCGGGACGGCCGTCATCCCGTACGCGGCCCTGACCGAGGCCGCCGACGACGGTGTCACCGTCGCCTACGGCGGCGACGGCAAGGTCAAGGTCACCGGCTCGGTGGAGATCCCCCTGCTGGGCCGCACGCTCACGCGCAGCGTGCTCTCCACGGTCACCCTGGTCGACGGCGACACCGTCAGGGTGCGCGCCGACGAGGTGCCGGGCGAGGGCATCCCGGGCCTCGAGGGCCTGGTCAGGAAGAAGACCGACTTCGAACGCGGGATCGGCGGGCTGCCCGAAGGCCTGGAACTGCAGAAGATCGAGGTGGCTCCGGGCGGGCTGGAGATCTCGGTGACCGGATCGGACGTCCGGCTCGCGGGCTGACGCCGCTGCGCCGGACGGCCGCGGACCGCGCCCGGAGCGGGTGCGGCGGGGACCGTCCGGCGGTGAACCGGACGCACGATCCAGATGATGAGACGGGCTCGTCCGTTCCCTAGCCGGCCGTCGGGCACCGACTGCCGGAATCCGTGCCTCCGAGGCCCTGGACCACTCCCTCGTCTCACATATCGGACGATCGCGTCTCATCATCCGACACGACGGTGACATCTCCGCCCGTACCTCCCTACGATCGGACGCATGAAGCGACAGGCGGACCTCACGAAGCGGCGGGCAGTAGACCTGTGCCGCGTCGCCGCCATGCTCTGTCGCACCTTCTGAGCGGGACCTCTCCCGTTTCCCGCCGGCCCTTCGACGACGTCAGGGCCGAATCCGTGCCCGCCGTGCGCGTTCCGCTGCCAGCGCCCGCGCGTACACCCGGCACCCAGCACTCCGCACCACCCCGCCGCAGACTGCCCCGGAGGAGAAACACATGAGCCGCGCAGACGTCCTGGTCGACGCTGACTGGGTCGAGGCCCACATCGACGACCCGCAGGTCGCCATCGTCGAGGTCGACGAGGACACCTCGGCGTACGGGAAGAACCACATCAAGAACGCGATCCGGATCGACTGGACCAAGGACCTCCAGGACCCGGTCCGCCGTGACTTCGTCGACCAGGCCGGCTTCGAGAAGCTGCTCAGCGAGAAGGGCATCGGCAACGACACCCTCGTCGTCCTCTACGGCGGCAACAACAACTGGTTCGCCTCCTACGCCTACTGGTACTTCAAGCTGTACGGCCACGAGAACGTCAAGCTGCTCGACGGCGGCCGCAAGAAGTGGGAGCTCGACTCCCGCGACCTGACCGACGCCGTCCCGGCGCGCCCGGCCACCGAGTACAAGGCCAAGGCCCAGGACGAGTCGATCCGCGCCTACCGCGACGACGTCGTGAAGGCCATCGGCAGCCAGAACCTCGTCGACGTGCGTTCGCCCGACGAGTTCAGCGGCAAGCTGCTCGCCCCGGCGCACCTCCCGCAGGAGCAGTCGCAGCGCCCCGGCCACGTGCCGAGCGCCCGCAACATCCCGTGGTCGAAGAACGCCAACGACGACGGCACCTTCAAGTCGGACGACGAGCTCAAGGCCCTCTACGAGGACGAGCAGGTGGACCTGTCGAAGGACACCATCGCGTACTGCCGCATCGGTGAGCGCTCGGCCCTCACCTGGTTCGTGCTGCACGAGCTCCTCGGCCAGGAGAACGTCAAGAACTACGACGGCTCCTGGACCGAGTACGGCTCCCTGGTGGGCGTTCCGATCGAGCTCGGCGCCAACAAGTAATTCCGCAGGATCCGATCAGCAGGACCCCGACCAGAAGGACAGAACACCATGTGTGGAGCACAGGCCGGCGGCCCCGACGCTTCGACGATCAAGCCGGGCGAGACGACCATCCAGGGCAGCGTGACCCGCGACGGCGAGCCCGTCACCGGCTACGTCCGACTGCTCGACTCGACCGGTGAGTTCACCGCCGAGGTCCCGACCTCGGCGACCGGACAGTTCCGTTTCTACGCGGCCGAGGGCACCTGGACGCTGCGTGCCCTGGTTCCGGGCGGCACCGCCGACCGTACGGTCGTGGCGCAGACCGGTGGCCTCGCCGAGGTCGCCATCGCCGTGTAGTTCACGCGCACGGACGGCCGGAGGGCCGCACCCCAGGGGGTTGGACGCCACCTGACGCGGGGTGCGGCCCTTCGCGCCGTCCGCGTGCGCTTCCGCGCCGGTGAGCCCTACGCTGGACTCATGTACGCCCGGCGCAGGCGCGTCTATTTTCTGATGATGGGCGGATGCCTCTTCCTCTTCGTCTCCGCCTGGGCCTTCGTGCGTCTGTGGTCCGTCCCCGCGGCCGTCGCGATGTGCGTGGTCGCCATGGTGCTGCCGCCCGTCGCCGCGATCGTCGCCAACCGGCGCGGACCCGAGGACCGTTGGTGGGACGATCCCTCTCCGGGATCCAGGGCACCGGGATCCAGGGCACCGGGCTCGCGGCCCGAGGGCTCCGCGCCCGACCTCTCCCGGCCCTCGAAGTCCCCTCCCCCCGCCTCGCGGCCGCGCTCGCCGCAGCAGGCCCCCACGGGAGATCCGACGTCCGACCGGTGGTGGGACGAGCTCGACGGCAGGGACAACCGCCGCTGAGGGCCGTCCCGTGGGCCCACGGCCCGGCGGGATCAGTACACGAGGGCCTGAGTGCCGTCCGCCATGGCCTCCTGCACGAACACCTGGGCGCCGGCGATCCTCACGCCGTCCAGGACGTCCTTCTCCGTGATGTCGCGCCGCGCCGCACACTGCGTGCAGAGCGTGATCCCGCCACCCGCCAGGATCGAGTCGATCAGATCGGGCAGGGGCGCGGAGTGCGGCAGCTCGAACTCGGCCGCGCGCCCCGGCAGGGCGAACCAGGCGGACTCGCCGGTCAGCCACAGCGACACCTCGACACCACTGGCGACGGCCACGGCCGCCACGGTGAAGGCCTGCGAGCAGCGCTCGGCGGCGTCGGCTCCGGCGGTCACCTTGATCACGAGCTTCTTCGACATGTACCGAACTGTAATCCTCGGCCGGACAACCTCCCCCGTGACCTGTGGGTCTGCTGTGTGCGCAGGTGATGCGACCTGCGCCTCAGGTCTCATGGGGGGACCCTTTTGGAACCGAACGACACCCTTTCCGACGTGCCGCCGGAGGCACCGGCCGCCCCGGTGCGCACCCGCCCGCGCGGCCGTACGGCTCTGCTGATCGCCGCCGCGGCCCTGCTCGGCATCTCCGGCGGTACGGCGATCGGCTACGGCATCCAGGCGCAGCGGCCTCCGTCGCCGTTGCCCGCGCTGTCGCAGACGGAACTGGCCTACCCGGCGAAGGCGCTTCCCGCGGACAAGGTCCCGGCCCCGCTGCCCGCCTCGCAGGACCACCGGGTCAAGACGGACGGTGACCTGCGCAAGCTGATCATCGACCGCCCGGCGGGCTGGAGCGAGGACGAGGACGCCGACTGGCTGGACGACGGCTGGATGAGCGTGGGGGTCCTGGCACGCGGCTACGAGGTCGAGGACGGGATGTTCGAGTACTTCCTGGAGTCGGACATCCGCCGTGTCGCGGGTGCCGCCTGGACGAAGGGCGAACACCGCGAAGCCACGATCACGCTCACGCAGTTCTCCTCCGGGACGGACACGACGGCCGAGGACTACGCGGTCGGTCAGCGCTCGTACATGGCCGATGACGATCACGCGGGCAACAACGGCGACCTGGTCAAGGGCAGCGGCGAAGGCCGCTACTACGTCTACGGCGCGGACCTGGAGCCCGGCTACGAGCCCTTCTACCGGGCCCGGGCCGTCGTGCACCGGGGCGACATCATGATCGAGATCAATCTGTACGACACCCGGCCGATCAGCAAGAAGGACATCCGGACGCTGGTCGAGCGACAGCTGGAGCGTGTGTGAACGACATGACCCCGCCCGAACCCTCCGGCGGCGCCCCGCTCCACGGAACGTCCGGAGCCCCGGAGGCTTCCGCAGGGCGCGGCCGCGCCCTGCGTGTCCTGCTCGCGGCGCTGCCCTTCGTCCTGGTGCTCGGCGCCGTCGGCGGTGCCGCGGCGTACACGAAGATCACGGTGGACGGCGCGGACCGCACCGCCGAGACCACCACCTGGGACGTCCCCGAGCGTGAGCCTGACAAGGATCCCGCGGGGGACACGAGCCGCGGCAGGTCGGACACCGAGCTGAGCAAGCTGCTGCTGCCCGTGCCCGAGGGCTACCGGCTGGGGCCGGACGACGGGGAGTACGGAAACGACGGCGAGGCGGAAGGTGAGCGGGCCGTCGCCGCGATGAAGGAGTCCGGCCGCGGGCTCGCGGGCAAGGAGCGCCGGGAGTTCGACGGCCGGATCGACAAGCTCCGGCTGCAGGGTCTCGCCGTCCGGTCGTACGTCTCCCAGGAGAACGACCTGGAGGTGCACGCCGTGATCGTCCGGATGAAGGACAAGAAGGCCGTGCGGGACCTCCACACCTTCCGGACGGGGCTCTTCGATCTCGTCGGCCTCTTCCGCGACGGCCCGAAGGTCCAGGGCCACACCCGTAACGCGACCTGCTACCTGCAGCCGAAGGACAGCGACAGCGACATCGAGGACATGATGTGCGCGGCGTACGACGGTGAGCTCAGCATCAGCTACCGGGCGACGGGCACCAAGCCGGTCGACAAGAAGGCCGTCGCCGAGCTGCTGAAGGACCAGCTGGACCACATCTCGTCCCCGGGGGAGTACATATGACCGAGCAGACGGCAGCGCCTGCCGACACGGCCGTTCCGGCCGCCGTCCCCTTCCCGCCGGCCCCGCAGGACCCGCCGGCCCCTCCGGCTCATGACCCGGTACCCGCCGCACGCCCCCCGCGCCGAGTGCTGCGGACCGTCCTCCGGTGGACGGCCGCCGTGCTCGTCATGGGCGGGCTGGGAGCGGGCACGGTCGCCGGCATCACGTCGATGAAGCGCACCGACGTTCCGGGACTCGCCACGAAGAGCGACGGGCGCTGGGACTACCCGGTGCTGAGCCTGCCCGCGCTGCCCGCCGACGCGCCCCGCCCGTACAGCGACTCCAACACCGCGGAGGTCCACCACGCGGACCTGCGGCGCCTGCTGCTCCCCGCGCCGGCCGGCGCCACCGTCGACAAGGAGCTCGACGGCGGCTGGACGGACGTCGCCCGCTTCGTCTCCGAGTACGGCAAGGACGACCGGGCCGCCCTCACCCAGCACCTGAAGGACTCCGCCCTGCGGCACATCGCCGCGCGCGGCTGGACCATGCCGGACGGCACGTCGTCCCGCGTCTACCTGCTCCAGTTCAACTCGGTGGCGTACTCCACCGCCTTCGAGGGCGAGCTCTTCGACAGCGACTCGCTGCCACGGGCCCTCGCGGGGGCGCCCGAGCTCGACTTCGACGGGGACTGGGCCTCCGACGCCCGGGCGGAGTACACGACGGTGCGCGCGTTCTCCGAAGCCCGGCCGTACGGCGCCGAACAGGTCCGCCACGCCTATGTGCTGGCCGGGGACACGGTCGCCCTCGTCGTCCACAGCCGCAAGGGGAGGGCCGGCACCGAAGCGGTTCCGTTCCACCAGACGCTGGTGCTGCAGAACCAGCTCCTGGGCTGATCCGGCCGCGCCCGGGGGAAACCCCGCGCCGCCGCGCCGGGCCCCCACCCATTAGGCTGGGGGCCCGGCCGTCCGCTGCCGTCATGTCGTTCGTTCCGAGGAGCTCCCGTGCTTGAGGCTTTCTTCTCCGCTCTGCTGGTCCTGGTCTGCGTCGGCGTGCTCGCCTTCGCCGCCGTGACCGTGAAGAAGCTGTACCAGGGCCAGCGCTGACCCTCGCCGAACACGTCCCGTACACCCTCACAGATCGTCTGAGCCGCTCATGATCGAGATTCCGTCCGACCTCCACCCGGACCTCGTGCCGCTGGCCTTCCTCCTCGGCAACTGGGCGGGTGCGGGCGTCTCCGACTTCCCCGGCGCCGAGAAGTGCAACTTCGGCCAGGAAGTGACCTTCAGCCACGACGGCCGTGACTTCCTCGAGTACGTCTCGCACTCGTGGGTGCTGGACGCCGAGGGCAACCAGGTCAAGCCGCTGGAGTCCGAGTCCGGCTACTGGCGCATCGACAAGGACCGCAAGGTCGAGATCGTCATGGTGCGCGACCAGGGCGTCGTCGAGGTCTGGTACGGCGAGCTGGCCAAGCAGAAGCCGCAGATCGACATCGCCACCGACGCGGTGGCCCGCACGGCGGCCTCCGGCCCGTACAGCGGCGGCAAGCGCCTCTACGGCTACGTGCACAGCGACCTGATGTGGGTCGGCGAGAAGGCCACCCCCGACGTGGAACTGCGGCCGTACATGTCGGCGCACCTGAAGAAGGTCGTCACGCCGGGTGAGGTCGCCGAGATGGCGAGGGGCCTCGGGGACCTGCCGGACGACGGCATCGCCTTCTTCAAGTAGCCGGACCGGGCCCCGTTCCGCACGGACCCGGGGCCCCACGCCCGCCCAGCCCTACACTGGGGCTGTGGTGAGCACCGACTGGAAGACCGATCTTCGGCAGCGTGGCTACCGGCTGACGCCCCAGCGCCAGCTCGTCCTGGAAGCCGTCGACAAGCTGGAACACGCGACCCCCGACGACATCCTCTGCGAGGTGCGCAGGACGGCGTCGGGCGTGAACATCTCCACCGTCTACCGGACCCTGGAGCTCCTGGAGGAGCTCGGGCTGGTCAGCCACGCCCACCTCGGGCACGGTGCCCCCACCTACCACCTGGCGGACCGCCACCACCACATCCACCTCGTCTGCCGTGACTGCACGGACGTCATCGAGGCCGATGTCGACGTGGTCGCCGACTTCACGGCGAAGCTGCGGGGTGCCTTCGGCTTCGAGACCGACATGAAGCACTTCGCGATCTTCGGGCGCTGCGCCGACTGCGCGGCGAAGGCGGCCGAGGACGGGCCGGCCGGGAGCGCCGGCGGGCGGTAGTCCGAGCCGTACGAGTCGTACGCTGGTCGCATGAAGAGCCCCCTGCTGTCCCTGCCCGGTGCCGTTCCCGCCGAGGGGCGTGACGAAGGCGTCGCCGCGCACTACGGCGACCTGTTCCGTGAGCAACGCGCACTCGCCGACGGCAGCGGTCTCGTCGACCTCTCGCACCGCGGGGTCGTCACGGTGACCGGAGACGACCGGCTGGCCTGGCTGCACCTGCTGCTCACCCAGCACGTCAGCGACCTCGCGCCGAACCAGGCGACCGAGGCGCTGATCCTCTCCGCCAACGGGCACATCGAGCACGCCCTCTACCTGGTCGACGACGGCACGACGGTGTGGATGCACGCCGAGCCCGGGACCCAGGGCGACCTGGTCGCGTACCTGGAGTCGATGAAGTTCTTCTACCGGGTCGAGGTCGCCGACCGCACCGAGGACTTCGCCGTGGTGCACCTGCCGGCCGGTTCCATCGCGGAGGTCCCCGACGGGGTCGCCGTGCGCGAGACGGCCCACGGCCGCGATCTCTTCCTGCCGCGCGCCGACCTGGAGCCCTACGCGGCCGCCCACGGCCCGGTGGCCGGGATCCTGGCGTACGAGGCGCTGCGCGTGGAGGCGTACCGCCCGCGCCTGGGCTTCGAGACCGACCACCGCACCATCCCGCACGAGCTGGGCTGGATCGGCAGCGCCGTGCACCTCCAGAAGGGCTGCTACCGGGGACAGGAGACGGTCGCCCGTGTCCACAACCTGGGGAAGCCGCCGCGCCGGCTCGTCTTCCTGCACCTCGACGGCAGCGAGGTGCACCTGCCCGGACACGGGACGCCGGTCCGGCTCGCCGCCGACGGACAGGAAGGCCGCCAGCTCGGCTTCGTCACCACCTCGGCCCGACACCACGAGCTGGGGCCGATCGCCCTGGCCCTGGTGAAGCGGAACGTCGCGGTGGACGCGGAGCTGATCGCGGGTGACACCGCGGCGGCCCAGGAGACGGTCGTCGAGCCGTAGCGGGCCGGGCGGGCCGCTACACCTCGACCAGGACGGTGAACGGGCCGTGGTTCGTGAGCGAGACACGCATGTCCGCCCCGAACCGGCCCGTCTCCACCCGTGCGCCGAGGGCGCGCAGCTGCGCGACCACCTCGTCGACCAGCGGTTCGGCGACCTCGCCGGGTGCCGCGGCGTTCCAGGTGGGCCGGCGACCCTTCCTGGCGTCTCCGTACAGAGTGAACTGCGAGATCACCAGCAGCGGGGCGTTCACGTCCGAGCACGACTTCTCGCCGTCCAGGATCCGTAGGGTCCAGAGCTTGCGGGCGAGCTGTGCCGCCTTCTCCGCGGTGT
>Ga0164306_10001032_pt1 | contig 12137 bp, 8 predicted proteins | sample Whisoiple_242_MG_FD_110213 | JGI IMG/M metagenome (GOLD analysis project Ga0164306, IMG submission 110213) | Soil microbial communities amended with fresh organic matter from upstate New York, USA - Whitman soil sample_242_MG | ecosystem: Environmental > Terrestrial > Soil > Unclassified >... | reverse complement strand
TGGCCCCGCTGTACGAGTGGAGACCGGCCGACGCCGGCTCGGGAGCATTCGACACGGAGTATCCCACCGCTCACGACCTCTGGGTCCTGACGCAGGCTCAGTCGATCGCCGCAGGCGGCGATGTGACAGGAGAGGTCGCGGCATCCCGCAACATGCAGCACTACCTCAGTGGCACCGGCGAGCCGCTCGACCTCGACGTCGACCGCATCCTGCACGACGATTCCGGGTTCCGGACCGACGTCGGCACGCTTCACATCACCGAGAACCAGGAAGCGTGGCGTCAGAAAGCCCTCGACGAGTTCGAGAAGGCCGGCGGCGACAGGACGGTCGTCGTTCCCGTGGAGAGCCAGGCGATCGGGCGGACCTTCGGGGAAGACGAATGGTTCCACGCGGTCGGGTCGCACCAGCAGAACGTCTCGGGCATGGTCACCGTCAGTCCGGGCGACGGCGGCAAGCCACAGGTCTCGCTCGACTACCAGGTCAACGTGTGGGACCGGTACAACTGGGACTCCGGAAAATCGACGACGTTCCCCGGTGGTGTCACCATTCCCGACGACGACATGGGGCGCCTGCACAAAGTGGGCTTCGCCCAGGAATTCGACATGCGCGGCAGCAGCAGCACCTACACCCAGGATCTGAACAGTGGCTCAGCCCCCGGGGTGACACCGGCGGACCCTGGGCGCGAAGGGTCCCGCGGGGACGTCTCGCGCGGCGACGAGGAGAACCGGTGAACGAACGATCTGCCCTGCGGCCACGGCTGCTCGCGGCCCTCGGGGCCGCCCTGCTGCTCACCTCCTGTTCGAGTGCCGGTGAGGATGAGCACCGGACGACGGACGGGCGCGCCTCACACTGGGGAGAGGACATGGGCGCCCCGGAGGCATCGGCGTTCATGAAGGTGGCGGTGCCCGAGAGCGCGACAGAGGTGAAGGGCGCCGTGCAGATCAATCCGCAGGAGGACATCTACCTGCTCTCCTTCGTGACCGACGAGAAGACCGCCGTACGAGTGGCGGAGGATCTGCGTCCCGAGAAGCCCCTGCGCGCCAGAAACCAGGATCTCCCGTCCCCCACGGAGCTCTTCGGACACCTCGGCCTCGCCGAGCCGCAGAGCGAGAAGGGCGTCCGCTGGGCCGGGGTCTGCCCGCCCTGCGTGGGGGACAGCCGCCGGAGCGAGGTCCAGTGGATCGAGATTCACGTGCTTGAACTGGACGCGGACAGGGCCCGGGTGTACGTGCAGGCGTTCTGAGTACCGCCGTGATGCGTGGGTCGCCTCGGAGCTCGGAGCCCGCACCGAAGGCGGCGCCCCCGGAAAGCCGGAAGCACTCCCCGACGGCCTCTGCCGTCGCTGCCGCGCGCAGGCGGAGGGCACGTTCTCGGCCGCCGCCCCTGCCGAGGCGCCGGTGGAACGTGACATCCACGCCCTGGTCGGCGGACTCCGGGACCTGCTGAGAGCCCCTTGATCCGCGGGAGCCGGTCCGATCAGAGCATCAAGGTGAGCCGCCCCGCGTCACCACTTGCCCGGCGTCCGACCGTCGAAGGCCAAGTGACCCGTCGTCCGCCCGCCCGCCCCCGCATTACGACGATCACACACTCATTTCGGTTACGCTCCCCAGATGTTCGACCCCGTCCCCGCAACACGGCCCTCCGGTGGCCTCGCAGTGCGCTGTACGAGGGCGCTGCTCTCCCCCTGGTCCCGGTTCTCCCTGCTCGTGGCGGTCCTGCTGGCCGCCGCCGTCACCATGCTGCTGTTCGAACCACAGCGGCTGCTGGCCTCCGGCTGGCCACCTCAACTCACGGGAACAGCAGCGGCGATGCTGTTCGGTCTCGCGTACGGCGTGTGCACCGTGGCCTTCGTGCCGCGTCCGCTGCTCAATCTGGCCGCCGGGGCGCTGTTCGGTACCCAGGCCGGACTCGCGGCGGCGCTGGCCGGCACCGTCCTGGGCGCCGGTGTGTCCTTCCTGCTCGGCAGGGTGCTGGGCCAGGACGCGCTCCGGACGCTGCTGCGCGGCAAGTACCTGAAGGCCGCGGACGGACTGCTGAGCCGGCACGGGTTCCGGTCCATGCTGGCGCTGCGGCTCTTCCCCGGGGTGCCCTTCGCCGCGGCGAACTACTGCGCGGCGACCTCCCGCATGGGCTACCCGCCGTTCCTGCTGGCCACCGGGCTCGGCTCCATCCCGAACACGGCGGCCTACGTCATCGCGGGGAGCTCGGCCTCCTCGCCGACCTCGCCGGTGTTCCTGGCGGCGATGGGCTTCATCGTGCTGTCCGGCGCGGGCGCCGCCCTGGTGGCCTGGCGCCGAAGGCACCGGCTGGCCGGTACGGAGACCGCCCGCCCGGAGGCGGGCGGCGCGGCCTAGCCCGGGGCAGGCGGCAGTCTGTTCACCCGCAGGCGATACGCTGCCCGCAACCGACAGAGGATGTCCGGGGCCATGGCGTCCCGTCTCCCTTTCTGACCGCATCCGCACGTTGCCGACGGCCTTCGCGTCCGTCGGCCGTTGCTTGAGTACCTCCGGGATGGCCTAAGCCCCATGAGCTGGTTCGAATCATTCGTCCTGGGCCTCGTTCAGGGACTGACCGAGTTCCTGCCGATCTCCTCCAGCGCGCACCTGCGGCTGACCGCGGCCTTCGCGGGCTGGCACGACCCGGGGGCCGCTTTCACCGCGATCACCCAGATCGGCACCGAGGCCGCGGTCCTCATCTACTTCCGCAAGGACATCGCCCGGATCGTCTCAGCCTGGTTCCGGTCGCTGACGAATTCCGCGATGCGCAGCGACCACGACGCCCAGATGGGCTGGCTGGTCATCATCGGTTCCCTTCCGATCGGGGTCCTCGGCCTGGCCTTCAAGGACCAGATCGAGGGGCCGTTCCGCGACCTGCGCCTGATCGCGACGACCCTGATCGTGCTGGGCATCGTGCTCGGCATCGCGGACCGGCTCGCGGCCCGCGACGAGTCCGGCGGGAAGCACCGGGCGATCAAGGAGCGCAAGTCGCTGAAGGAACTGGGCGTCAAGGACGGTCTGATCTTCGGCTTCTGCCAGGCGATGGCGCTGGTCCCGGGTGTCTCGCGCTCCGGTGCCACCATCAGCGGTGGTCTGCTCATGGGGTACACCCGTGAGGCGGCGGCCCGCTACTCCTTCCTCCTGGCCATCCCCGCCGTACTCGCGTCAGGCGTGTTCGAGCTGAAGGACGCGGGCGAGGGACACGTCTCCTGGGGGCCGACGATCTTCGCGACGGTCATCGCGTTCGCGGTCGGCTACGCGGTCATCGCGTGGTTCATGAAGTTCATCACGACGAAGAGCTTCATGCCGTTCGTCATCTACCGCGTGCTCCTGGGCATCCTGCTGTTCGTCCTGATCGGTGCCGGTGTGCTGAGCCCCCACGCGGGTGAGTCCGCAGGCTGAGAAGGACGCTGCTCCCCCGCCTCCCGGCCCCCCTGACTCCCGGACCCCCTGGTCCGGGAGTCAGTCGTTTCACCGGTGACGTGGGGGCCGGAGCGGGAGGCCGGGCTCAGTAGACGTCACGGGCGTACCGTTTGTCCGCCGCGAGCTGCTCGACATAGGCGGTGGCAGCGTCCTCCTGGAGTCCGCCGTGGGCCACGGCGATGTCCCGCAGGGCCCGGTCCACGTCCTTGGCCATCCGGGAGGCGTCGCCGCAGACGTAGAAGTGGGCGCCTTCCTGGAGCCAGGACCACAGCTGGGCCCCGTGCTCCCGCATCCGGTCCTGGACGTAGATCTTGGCGCGCTGGTCGCGGGAGAAGGCCGTGTCCAGCCGGGTCAGGGTGCCGTCGCGGCGCAGGGAGTCGAGTTCCTCGCGGTAGTAGAAGTCGGTGGCGCTGCGCTGCTCGCCGAAGAACAGCCAGTTCGCCGCCCGGTGGCCGAGGGCACGCCGTTCGTCGAGGAATCCGACGAACGGGGCCACTCCCGTGCCCGGGCCGACCATGACCATGGGGGTGGCCGGGTCGGCCGGCGGACGGAAGTGCGGGGCGCGCTGGACGAAGACGGGGACGGGGCTGCCCGCCTCCGCGTCGGCGAGGAAGGTGGAGGCCACACCCTTGCGGACGGCCCCGTGCCGGTTCTCGTACCGGACGACGGAGACGGTGAGATCCACCAGGCCCGGGTCGGTGAGCGGACTGGAGGATATGGAGTAGAGCCTCGGCCGCAGGCGCGTCAGCGCCCCGGCCCACTCGGCCGCGGTGGCGCGGGCGGAGTGCTCGGCGATGACGTCGACGGCCTGCCGGCCCCAGGTGTACTGGGCGAGTTCGCCCTTGTTGTCGGGGCGGAGCAGCTTCTTGAGGGTGCGGTCGTGGGTGCGCTCGGCGACCAGGCGCAGCAGTCCGGGAGTGATCCGGGCGATGTCCAGGTGCCGGTGGAGTGCCTCACCGAGGGGGACGGTCCCCGCCCCGGACACGTCGACGGGGCCCTCGGGATCCAGGCCGGTGACGGCGAGCCATTCCGCCACGAGCGCGGGGCAGTTGCGCGCTTCCACGCCGAGCGCGTCGCCGGCCTCGTACGTGAGCGGGACGGCGCTGTCCCGCGTGTCGAAGGTGAACCGGCGCACCTCCTTGGTGGCGCCGGGAAGGCTGAGCAGTTTGTTGCCGACGAGCCGCCCGGTCGTCGCGGAGCGGGGGGAGCGTCCCGTGCCGGAGGGCACGAGGGGCGGCGGAGCGGCGACGGACGGACCGGGGCCGGGCGGGGCGCCCAGTGCGGCGGACACCTCGTCGAGCCACTGCCCGGCCGGCTCCTCGTAGTCCGGTTCGCAGTCCGTCCGGGGGACGAGCCGGACGGCGCCCAGTTCGCCGAAGCGTTCGTCGATCCGTCGTCCGTGCCCGCAGAAGTCGTCGTACGAGGAGTCCCCAAGGGCGAGTACGGCGTAGCGCACACCGTCCAGCCTGGGCGTGTCGGGGGCGTTGAGCGACTTCCAGAACCCGGAGCCGTTGTCAGGGGCGTCGCCGTCCCCGAAGGTGCTGGTGACGACGAGCAGATCGGCCGTGCGCGGGAGGCTCTCCAGCGGGCTTTCGTCCATCCCGAGGAGGGTGGCCGGCCGCCCTTCGGCGGCCAGTCGCCGGGCCGCGGCCGCCGCGACCTCCTCGGCGTTCCCGGTCTGCGACGCCCAGAGCACCACCACCTGGCGGCCGGACGCGGCGTCGGCGCCGGCGGCCCTCGGCAGGGGGTCCGGGCCGTGGGCCGCGTCGCCGGGCGCACGGGAGAACATGCCGGCCAGCACGCCGTCGACCCACAGGGCGTGGTCCGGTTCGAACGGCGCGCCGGCCGGCAGTACGGGCGTGCCGGTGGGCCGGCTCCCGAGTCCCGCGAGGAAACCCGACAGGTAGCGCCGCTCGTGTTCGGCCAGGACGGGCGGTGCCGTGTCCGCGATCCCCAGCACCCCGGCGAGGGCGGCGACGGGCGCGGCCGGGGCGGCGGGGACCATGGTCTCCACGGGCACGGGGGCGGCGGCCGGTACGACGGCCGCGATCTTCACGAGCGTCACGGCGCAGACCTTGAACTCGGGCTGGAGGGACACCGGGTCGACGGCGTCGTTGGTGACCGCGTTGACGCTGAGGTACTCCCCGAAGAGATCGTTCCAGTGGAACGGCGCGAAGCAGTCCCCCGGCCGCACCCGGTCGGTGACGACGGCCGGCAGCACCGCCCGGCCGCGCCGTGAGGCGACCTCGACCGGGTCGCCCTCCGCGATCGACAGGGCGGCCGCGTCCCGCGGGTTGATCTCCACGAAGGGGCCGGGGTCGAGCCTGTTGAGCTTGGCCACCTTCCCCGTCTTCGTCAGGGTGTGCCACTGGTGCTGGAGGCGGCCCGTGTTGAGGACGAAGGGGAAGTCGTCGTCGGGCATCTCGGCCGGGGGCATGTGCGGGCGGCCGAAGAACACGGCCCGGCCGCTCGCCGTGGGGAAGGCCAGCCGGGGGACGCTCCCGTCGGGGCGTACGGTCAGGGTCTGGCTGACGCCGTCGTTGAGGTAGCGGACCGGGTTGCGGTCGGGGCCGTCCACAGCGGCGCTGGGCCACTGGACGGGGGTGCGGCGGAGCCGCTCGTAGGTGACTCCGCGCAGGTCGTATCCGGTCCTCGGGTTGTGGGCCCGCCTGATCTCCTCGAAGACCTCCTCGGCGTCGGCGTAGCCGAAGGCCTCCTCGTACCCCATCTCACAGGCGATCCGCGCGATGATCCGCCAGTCCGGCCAGGCCTCACCCGGCGGGTCGGCGGCCTGCGTGGCCAGGGTGAGGTTGCGCTCCGAGTTGATCATGACGCCCTCGGCCTCGCCCCACAGCGCGGCGGGCAGGGCGACGTCGGCGTACGCGTTGGTCTCGGTGTCGGCGAACACGTCCTGGGTGACGACGAACTCCGCCGCTTCGAGTCCCTCGATGACGGTCCGGCGGTTGGCCACGGATGCCACGGGGTTGGTGCAGATGATCCAGCAGGCCTTGATCCTGCCCTCGGACATCTGCCGGAACATGTCGACGGTTCCCGCGCCCGCCGCGTCCGTGCGCAGGGTCCCCGGCCCGAGGTCCCAGAGCTCCTCGGCGTGGGCGCGGTCGTCGTCGGACTGCAGCACGCGCTGGCCCGGGAGCCCGGGGCCCATGTAGCCCATCTCGCGGCCGCCCATGGCGTTGGGCTGGCCGGTGAGGGAGAAGGGGCCGCTGCCCGGGCGGCAGATGGCTCCGGTGGCCAGGTGCAGGTTGATCAGGGCGTTCGTGTTCCAGGTGCCGTGGGTGCTCTGGTTGAGCCCCATGGTCCAGCAGCTCATCCACTCGCCCGCCTCGCCGATCCAGCGTGCGGCGAGGCGGATGTCCGCCTCGGGGATGCCGGTGATCTCCGAGACGGTCGCGGGCGGGTAGTCCCGGAGGAAGCCGGGCATGGCCTCCCAGCCCTCGGTGTGCTCGGCGATGAACCCGGGGTCGGTGTGGCCGTTCTCGACGAGGAGGTGCAGGAGGCCGTTGAGCAGGGCCAGGTCCGTGCCCGGGCGTATCTGGAGGAACAGGTCGGCCTTGTCGGCGGTGGCGTTGCGGCGCGGGTCGACCACGATGAGTTTCGCGCCGGCCTTCACCCGCTCCAGGAGGCGGAGGAAGAGGACGGGGTGGCAGTCCGCCATGTTCGAACCGGTCACGAGGAACGTGTCGGCGTGCTCGAAGTCCTCGTACGAGCCGGGCGGGCCGTCGGCGCCCAGGGAGAGTTTGTAGCCGCTGCCCGCACCGGCCATGCAGAGCCGGGAGTTGGACTCGATCCAGCTCGTGCGGACGAAGCCCTTGGCCAGCTTGTTGGCGAGGTACTGCGCCTCCAGCGTCATCTGGCCGGAGACGTAGAGGGCGAGTGCGTCGGGCCCGTGCTCGTCCACGATCGCGCGGAGCCGGCGCGCGGTCTCCTTGACCGCCCGTTCCATGGGCATGGGTGCGGGCTCCTGGCTGCGGTCCGTCCGCACCAGAGGGGCCGTCAGCCGGCCGGGGGCGGCGAGCATGCCGGCGCTCGTCGCCCCTTTCGTGCAGAGCCGTCCGCTGTTCGCGGGGTGCGCCTTGTCACCCGTGGCCTTCAGGACCGTACGGCGCCCGTCGGGACCCCTGCCGATGTCGAGGACCATCCCGCAGCCGACCCCGCAGTACGAGCAGACCGTCCGCACCTGGGCGGGGGTGTCCGGCTGGGGATGCGCCACGGTCATGAACGGCCTTTCCTGGGGAACACTGATGTCGCGACCGTACGAAACGTCCGTTTCCCGGGTGTCACACCGGACGAACAGCCGTGGTTACGTCTCCTGCACAGGCGTCCGCGGACGCCGGTGAGGCCCGGCCGACCACACCGGCGCACCGTCGGGTCATAATCGCAGTTCGGGCGATCATGGCCGCGCCCGGGAGTACTCCGACGGTCCTGGAGGCCCGCATGAGCACCGACGCCCTTCCCGTGATCGCAGCCGTGGACGGCTCGGCGCACAGCTGGGAGGCCCTCGACTGGGCGGTCGAGGAGGCGGAGCGCGGCGGTCTGCCGCTGCTGATCGTGCACGTCCGGCCGCACACCCCGCGCGCGGAGGAGGAGCGGGGACTGCGGGAGGCCGAGGAGCTGCTCGCGCGGGCCGTGCTGCGGGTCTCCGGGATCGCCCCCGAGCTGCCCACCTCGACGCTGACCCCGCTGGACTTCCCCTCGGCGGCGCTGGTCTCGCTCAGCCGCGACGCCTCGCTGGTGGTCGTCGGATCCCGCGGTCTGGGCGGCTTCCGCTCCCTGATGACCGGATCCGACAGCCTGGCCACCGCCTCGATGGCGCGGTGCCCGGTCGTCGTCGTCCACACCGGCCGCACGGACGAGAACGGCGCGGAGCAGCCGGGCACGTTCCCCGACGTCGTCGCGGGGGTGGCGGCGGACGAGAGCAGCGGAGCGGTCCTGGACTTCGCCTTCGAGGCCGCCGCCGCCAGACCGGGCGCACGGCTGCGGCTCGTACACGGATGGACGATGTTCTCGTCCATGCTGTCCGGCGGCCCGGTGTTCGACAGCGAGGCGGCGGCGGAGACGGCGGAGCGGGCGCTCGCCGAACTCACCGCGGGCAGGAGCGAGAAGTACCCGGAGGTGGAGGTCGTGCGCGAGCCCGTCCGGGGATCCGCGTCGCGCACCCTCGTCACGGCGTCGGCCACCGCGGCACTGACCGTGGTCGGACGGCGCAGGGGCGGTGAGTCCCTGGGACTCGGCCTCTCGCCCGTCGCCCAGACGACGGTGACGCACGCACTCGGGCCGGTGGCCGTCGTTCCCTGCTGAGGTCGTTCACCGCACGCCGGTACACCCCGGTCCGGCGGAGGGGGTGCGGCCCGGTGGCGGCGGCACGCCCCCTGTGCCCTGCTGATCTTCTGCACCACACTGGGATCAGGCACCGGAACTGCGAGGAGGAGAGGCATGCCGATGCGGGTCGGGCGGCTTCCGGCCGAGCGAGCGGACGAGGGCGGCGCACGGCGGTACGAGCGGCTGCTGCGTTCGCGTACCGGCCGCGGCGCCGTCGCCCTGTGCTCCGGCGCCCTGCCGGCCCTGGCGTTTCCCGCGCCCTCGCTCTGGTGGTTCGCCTACGTCGCCCTGGTGCCGTGGCTGCTGCTGATCCGCTCGGCGGGTACGGCACGGCGGGCGGCGGCCGACGGATGGCTCGGCGGCATGGGCTTCATGCTCGCCGTGCACCACTGGCTCATGCCGAGTCTCCATGTGTTCATCGTGGTGCTCGCCGCTCTGCTGGGGCTGCTCTGGGCACCCTGGGGCGTGCTGGTGGCCCGGCTGCTCGGCGGATCGCCGTCGGTGCGCCGTTCGGTGGCCGCCGTGGCCGTGGTGCCCTCCGGGTGGCTCATGATCGAACTGGTCCGCTCCTGGGAGGGACTCGGCGGGCCCTGGGGTCTGCTGGGGGCCAGCCAGTGGGAGGTGGCACCGGCGCTGCGCGTCGCCTCGGTGGGGGGTGTGTGGCTGGTCAGTCTGGGGGTCGTGGCCGTGAACACCACGCTGGCGCTGCTGTTGGCAGTACCGGCGGCCCGTAGGGCAGCGACCGCGTGCCTGGCGGCCGTCGCGGTCGGTGTGGGGGCGACGGTGATCTGGGCGCCACGGCCGGAGGAGTCCGGCTCCGTCCGCGTCGCCGTCGTGCAGCCGGGCGTGGTCGAGGGCCCCGGCAGTGTCGAGCGCCGCTTCACCCGCAGCGAGGAACTCACCCGGGGGCTCGCTGGCCGGGACGTGGACCTGGTGGTGTGGGGGGAGAGCAGTGTGGGCGTCGATCTGTCCCGGAGCCCCGGGACAGCGGACCGTGTCGCGGCGCTGTCGCGTCTGGTGGGGGCCGATGTCCTGGTCAACATGGACGCCCGGCGCACGGACTCCCCCGGCCGGACGGGGATCTTCAAGGCGGCGGTGCTGGTGGGCCCGCAGGGGCCGACCGGGGACCGCTACGACAAGATGCGCCTGGTGCCGTTCGGTGAGTACGTCCCTGCCCGCGCGTTGCTGGGCTGGGCGACCTCGGTGGGCAAGGCGGCGGGCGAGGACCGGCTGCGGGGCAGCGGTCCGGTGGTGATGGACCTGCCGGACGGACTGAGGGTGGGCCCGCTGGTGTGCTTCGAGTCGGCGTTCCCCGACATGAGCCGGCAGCTGGCGAGGGACGGGTCCCAGCTTCTGGTCGCCCAGTCCTCCACCTCGACGTTCCAGCACAGCTGGGCCCCCGCACAGCACGCCTCGCTCGGGGCGCTGAGGGCGGCGGAGACGGGACGCCCGATGGCGCACGCGACGCTCACCGGCGTGAGCGCGGTGTACGGCCCGCTGGGCGAACGGGTGGGCCCGGTGCTGGGCACCGGCGCGAGCGAGGCCGCCGTGTACGACGTCCCGCTCGCCCGGGGCACCACGCTGTTCGTCCGGCTGGGCGCCTGGCCCGTCTACGGCGCCCTGGCCGTGCTGGCCGTCTTCTTCGGTGCTCTGGGTCTGCGGTCCCTCAGGACGCCTGCTCCGAGGCGTCCAGGACGACCCGCTCGCACAGCCGGTGGGTCTCCAGGGCGTCCCGGGCACTGAGGAGTTCCCCGGACCGCACCGCGTCCAGGAAGGACACGACGCTCTGCTCGATCCCGCGCTGGCGGGCCACGGGCACCCAGTCGCCGCGTCGCCGCAGGGTGGGCTGTCCCTTGTGGTCGACGACGTCAGAGAGGTTGAGGACCTGCCTCTTGGAGTCCTGCCCGGAGACCTCGAGGATCTCCTCCGTCGATCCGTTGAGCCGGTTCATCATGCCGATCGCGGTGAATCCGTCGCCGGACAGCTGAAGCACCACATGGTGCATGAGGCCCTCGACGGTCCGCGCCCGCACCACGACGTTGGAGACCGGTCCGGGAACCAGGAAGCGCAGGGTGTCGACGACATGGATGAAGTCGTCGAGCACCATGGTGCGCGGGTCCTCGGGCAGCCCCACCCGGTTCTTCTGCAGGAGGATCAGCTCGCGCGGGTGCTCGGCGCACTGCGCGTACGACGGGGCGAGCCGTCGGTTGAACCCGACGGCGAGCGAGACCCCGCGTTCCTCGGCGAGGTCCACCAGCCGCTCGGAGTCGGCGAGTTCGTAGGCGAGCGGCTTGTCGACGTAGGTGGGGACGCCCGCTTCGAGCAGCCGGCCGACGATCTCCGCGTGCACGGCGGTCGGCGCGTGCACGAAGGCGGCGTCGAGCCCCTGGGCCAGGAGCGAGCCGAGGTCCTCGTGGCACTGCGCCGCGGGGATCCGGTGTGCCGCGGCCACCGCCGTGAGGGTGGCCGGGGTGCGGGTCTGCAGATGCAGTTCGACGCCGGGCAGGGTCGTCAGTACCGGCAGATACGCCTTCTGCGCGATGTCGCCGAGTCCGATGCATCCGACCTTCACGAAGCTCTCCCTGTCTCCTTGACCAGGGCCCTGTCACGGTCGCGTACTCCGCCCTTCCCCGGTTCCGGCAGCATACGTGCGCGGCGGGGGCCGCCGGTCGCGGATCCCGTCGAGGGTCCGCAGGACGAGGCCCGGGCCGTCGTCGGGTGCGCCGGGCTGTTGCGGGGCGTACTCGGCACCGGCGCCGCTGGAAATGCCGGGCCGCGATGATCACCGATGCGGGACGATGGCCCCCATGACGACACACGAACGCTCCGCGCCCGCCCTCGACGCCGCCGAACGCACGATGCTGGAGGGGTGGCTGGACTACCACCGCGCGACCCTGGCCATGAAGTGCGCGGGCCTCACCGACTCCCAGTTGCGCGAGGCGTCCGTGCCCCCGTCGGAGTTCACCCTGCTCGGGCTCGTGAGGCACCTGGCCGAGAACGAACGCGGCTGGTTCCGCGAGGTGCTGGCCGGCGAGGAACTGCCACCGATCTACGGGACGGAAGAGGACCCGGACGGGGAGTTCCACGTGACCGAGGAGGACACCTGGGAGGAGGCCAGGACCACCTGGGAGACGGAGATCGAGGCCGCCCGGGCGAACGCCGCGAAGCTCGGACTCGACGGACTGTCCGCCGGCGTGGGAAAGGCGGGCAAGCCTTTCACGCTCCGCTGGATCTACACGCACATGATCGAGGAGTACGCGCGCCACAACGGCCACGCCGACCTCATTCGCGAACGCATCGACGGCGCCACCGGCGAGTAGGTCAGTCGTCCTCGTCGTCGTAACGCGCGAGGAACACCGCGAAGCGCTCCACCGGCGT
>Ga0164306_10001031_pt1 | contig 12138 bp, 13 predicted proteins | sample Whisoiple_242_MG_FD_110213 | JGI IMG/M metagenome (GOLD analysis project Ga0164306, IMG submission 110213) | Soil microbial communities amended with fresh organic matter from upstate New York, USA - Whitman soil sample_242_MG | ecosystem: Environmental > Terrestrial > Soil > Unclassified >... | reverse complement strand
TGTGTCTGTAGCTTAATGTAGAGCCTTTGACTGTGAATCAAAGATGTGTGAGGTCGATTCTCATCAGACACCTATTTCTTTTCTTCGTTTAAATGGAAGGACATGAAGCTACGGACTTCAGAGTTAAGGTTCGAATCCTTAAGAAAAGACCATATGCTCCTATGACATATGCAAAATGGCACAGCTACTAGTTTTAGAAACTAGGTTTTTATAGGTTCGAATCCTATTAGGAGTACATGTCCCTATGGTGAAATTGGTAGACACGTTAGACTTAAAATCTAAAGCGAAGTAACAGTAGTGTGAAGGTTCGATGCCTTCTAGGGATACAATAAAGAGGGTTGGTAGAGATGGATTATTGCACTAGTCTTGAAAACTAGAGGATGTAAAAGTTCCAAGGGTTCGAATCCCTTACCCTCTTCTTTTAACATAGAGAGTTGACAGAGTGGCTTATTGTGTTTGTTTGCTAAACAAAAGGGTGTAACAGCTCCAGGAGTTCAAATCTCCTACTCTCTTCAAAACTGTGAGTATCCAAATTGGTGAAGGAGACAGACTGTAAATCTGTTGCCACTGGCTAAACTTGTAAGTTCGAGTCTTACCTTGCAGACAAAAATAAATTAATAAAGATTAGGAAATGAACAATATATTTCCTACGTTTGTATTCCCATGAAAGACATAGTCCCAAATAGTGAAATAGAGAGTGAGGAGAAATATGCTCCCATCGTCTAATTGGCTAGGACATAACACTTTCAATGTTAAAACAGGGGATCATAGCCCCTTGGGAGTACAGAAGTTTAAATAGAAAAGTATGAAAAGGAATTGGTTTAATATTATATTTACGATGTTTGCGACAAGAGATTGTGGCAAGGTTGGAATATATTGTTGGAGCCAATAAGAGATATAATTTAAAAAGTTATAAAAGGCTCCAACTAAAAATTGGGGCCTTTTTGTTTTATGGGGGTTTGGTGAAGCTGGCTATCACACCTGATTTGCATTCAGGAGTCTGGGGTTCGAAGCCCCAACCTTTCCACTCAGGGTCTATGGGGCTGCTAGATGTGGCTGCACGATTGTCACTCGTGAGATCAGATGGATTTGAATTCCATATAGACCGCAAATATTTTATAAAATATTTGGATATGTCAAATAGGTGTTATATATTTACATCACTAATATTGACAGTATGAATATAGATTATATTGCAGGATTTATTGATGGAGAAGGAAGTATAACTATTAATAATCACAGAGTTAGAATAACTATTCCTCAAACAAACGAGGAAATTTTGGAAGAAATTAGAAGGTTCTTCGATGTTGGTAGAGTATGCTTTGTTAAAAAAAGAAAAGATCATTGGAAGCAATCTTGGGTGTATTGTAGCGGCAACAATAAAAATAGTTTAAAAATTTTACAGATTCTAGATGGACATTTGATATTAAAACAAGATAAACTTAAAGAAGCCATTAGAATACTAAATGAATATTATTCAGTACCAAGGGGTCATAGAGACAAAATAAATATTGTGAAAGAACTAGTAAAAGAAGGAAAGTCTTACAGACAAATAGAGAAATTAATAGGAATATCTAGGACCACAATTTGTAATTATATAAAAGAAAAATAAAAAAGAAGTAAGTCTAGTCAGGAGATGTAAGGTAAAAACTTTTAAGATAACTTCAAGCCTGAATATCCCCTTTATTGGGTGAGAAGTCCAATATTCATTACTGCTTCTTTTTAAGGGTTGGTAGCCTAGTGGTTAGGCAGAAGACTGTTAATCTTCCTACGGGTGTTCAATTCACTCCCTTCCCTCATACACACTTCAGGCTAAGGTAGCCAAATGGTCTCCAAAACCATAGGACATTGAGTTCGATTCTCTGGAGGTGTGCAATATTCCCTACGTAGCTCAACAGGTGGAGCAGTAGTTTTGTAAACTAAAGGCTGTCAGTTCAAATCTGACCTAGGGATCTATGAAAGTAAATATAAGGAGACAACTGTAGAACAAGGTTCTATAGTTTAATTGAACAGAATAAGAGACTTCTAATCTTTTGGTCTGGGTTTGAATCCCAGTAGGACTACATTGAGATGTATCCCCTCACGCTTATATCGTGTAGAAAGGGTAATTGGTGACATAAGGGTTCGACCCCCTTCATCTCTACAAATTTTTGAATATGGAAACAGATAAGAAAGACTATGACAAGATTTATTCTGTCATAGCTCAATGGTAGAGCTTGTGCCTTTTAAGCATAAGACGAGTGTTCGATTCACTCTGGCAGAACTATAGTGGAATAGCTCAATTGGTGGAGCAACACTCTGATAAGGTGGAGGTTCTAGGTTCAACTCCTGGTTTCACTACTCAAATAGCGGGATGCGTAGAAATGGTATCTCGTCAGTCTCATAAGCTGAAGTTCTCAGTTCGAATCTGGGTCCCGCTACTATATGCCAAGTTGAAAGGGAACTCACAGTGGGAGCACTGCCCCTTGGCTCCATATTAGGAACTATAACATATATGGTATATGTGCAGGACTGAAAATCCTGAAATTTAGGATCGTTACCTAGTGGTTCCACATACTTTCTTAACTCAGCGGTAGAGTAACTCCCTTACATGGAGAAGGTCGATAGTTCAAATCTATCAGAAAGTACATATGCGTTAGTAGCTCCTAATGTAGAGCATTGGTCTTCCAAACCGAGGGTTGTGAGTTCAAGTCTCACCTAGCGCACACTTTTGTCAAGTAATTTTGACTATTTTTTAAAATTCTTTTCTCCTGTCTATCAATCAGTTAGACACATTTCTCATTGTCTTATTTGGAACTTCAGAATATCCCTTGTAACTTTGGGGATGGGTGGCAGGGTCTTGGAGTATAGAGGAAACAGATATTCCAGGTAAGCAACTAAATATAGGGATGGCTGAGTGGTTTAAGGCGACAGTATGAATTATTGTAAAAATTGTGGAAAAGCAACAAATACTAAAGGGTTTGAATGCAATAATTGTGTTTCAAATAGAAGAAGACTAGAAACAAAAAGAAAAGCAGTAGAGCATCTTGGAGGGAAATGTACTAAATGTGGATATGATAAACATCTGGCTGCTTTAGAGTTTCATCATTTAGATCCTAAACAAAAGGATTTTACCCTTGGTAAAGTTCTAAATAGAAAGTGGTCAAGTATAATAAAAGAAGTTGAAAAGTGTATATTATTATGCTCAAATTGTCACAGAATAGAACACAGTAAATATTAAGCCAAGGTGGTCGAGTGGTTAGGCGAAGCTCTGCAAAAGCTTTTACGAGAGTTCAAATCTCTTCCTTGGTTCTTTGTAATAAAATCTTTAGCATAATATAGCATTAATTTATAACAAAATTTGTTAGAGATAATAATTCCTATTACATTTGTATTAATTAAGTATGGAAACCAAGGATAAGAAAACTATAGTACAGAAGATTAGTCTTAAAGAAGAGTCTAAATTGGCTATTGCTCAAAGGTATTATAATGTTCTTTCTGCTATTAGTACAACACCTTTGACTAAGAGAGAAATACAATTAATGGCTTTTACAGCTATTAGAGGGAATATTTCCTATTCTAATAATAAGCAGGACTTCTGTGAATTGTATAAGTCTTCTTCTCCTACAATAAACAATATTATTTTCAAGCTCAAAAGGCTAGGATTATTAATAAAGGATGGAGGGAAGATAAAGGTTAATCCTAAATTTCTACTTGATTTTGATAAGGATATAATACTTCAAATAAGCTTGCTTCATGGATAAACCATTTTCAATGCCTGTTAAGGAGTACTTGGTAAAGGTGATGTCCATTAAAATGAATGTTCCTTCAGCCACAATTGATGCTATTATTACACATCAATTTGAGGAAGCTAATAAGGCTCTTCTTTCTAATAACAGTGTTGAAATAGCAGGATTTGGGAAGTTTCTTTTTAAACAAAAGAAGGCTATTAAGAAGTTGGAAAAGGCTTTCTCAAAGAAGCAAATGTTTGAAAGTAAATTAAAAGAAGAATTGTCAGAAACTAGAATTCTTTCTCTTACAAATAAACTTAATCAAACAATAAAGGATATAGAGGTTTTAAATAGTAAACTAAATGGTGGAGTTCAAGAAAACATTAATCATTTATAGTATGCCATATAAGACTAAAGAGCAGAGAAGTAATTATGAGAAACTACGTTGGATAAACATGTCAAAAGAAGAAAAAGACATTAGAGATAAAAGAGGAATTGAACGTTTAAAAAGAATTAGAAAATTTGTAGCAGATTTCAAGATTGAAAGAGGATGTACAGATTGTGGTTATAGAGAACATTCATGTGCTTTGGATTTTGATCATATTAAAGGTAATAAAGTTAAAGATGTTTCTGTAATGAGAAGTATTAAAAATATTATGGAGGAAATATCTAAATGTGAAGTTGTTTGTTCTAATTGTCATAGAATAAGAACTTATAATAGGTATCCTAATACTTATAAATCATGAGTAGATTAGGAGAAATAATAGAAGGTTGGCGCAATGAATTAATCCCTCCAGAGAAACTGAAAGCTCTGATACAGAAAGAGTCTAATATAAGACTTGCTATTTGTAGAGGATGTGATGAGAATTCTGATAATAAAAAGAAGACAGGATGGACAACCTTAAGAATGGATGAACATTGTACTAATTGTGGATGTACTCTTTCAGCTAAAACTAAGTGCCTTTCTTGCGATTGTCCTTTAAAGAAATGGCTTGCTATTTCTACTAAGGAGGAAGAACAAACATTAACTGATACATTAAAATAAAGAATATGGAAGAGAAACAGCACCAATTGAGAATGATTAATATTGAAGCAATGATTGATGTTCTCACAATGCTTTGGAATAAAGGTGTAGATTATGTAGATATTTCTGGGAAACAGGGAGAAGATCAGGATGAAATATGTTTCTCTTTCTGTAAGGAATATATGGATAAGGATCACTCAGAAGACTTCGATGTAGAGTTTTCTCAAGAAGAAGATGAAGTAAACACACCTCAAGTAAAAGCAAAACTAACAGACAAAGATATAGAAGATTTAATTTAAAACCAATGGGAAGGAAACCAAATAACTACAATAACGTAATTCATATTCTACAGGAATTACACACTCTCTACCCTTCATTTAATATGGGGAGACACATTTCAACAGCTCTTTCAGACTATAACGACTTCTGGGGGATTTCTGATAAGGAGCTTCTATTTGCTCTACAGAAATACAAAGCAAAGCTGGAAATGGATGTTCCTTATACAGAAGGGTATGAATTGGATAAGATTATAGAGGAGGGTATGAAACTTTCCTTATCTGATGTATTGGGAGAAGATGAAGAAGATTAATGGCAAAGAAAGCTAATAACTACATAACAGCAGAATTAGATTTTGCAGAAGAGCAATTAGCTTCCTGGAAAGCTTATGTTTTAGCCAATCCTTTCCCTGAACTAAAGGATAGGATAGAGAATAAACCCACAGCAAGGGGGGGTGTTATACCTATGGTGGTGGCTTCTATAGAGCAACAGGGTAAATTTCTCCAAGATACAATGAAGAATTATCTCTCCCTTTTAGAGATAGTGAACAATCTTCGCGAGAAAGAAGAAGCTAAAAAAGAAGCTAGAGGTTCAGGAAATGTACCTCATAGAATGCAAAACAGTTAATGGAAATAAAGACATCTGAATTTTTCTGTAATATAAAGAAACTTCCTCCTCCTGGAACAGATGAGTTTAATCAACTTATTCAATGGGAGGAAGAGAAAATTAAAGGTGGGGTATTTATAAATGGGGTGTTCATCACCCCTTGGCTTTATTGGCATCTCAATCATTGGAAAATAAGGATAGATGCTACAGACAAACATGGTAATGAAATACGTATAGAATCCCTTCCTAAACTAAGAGATAATGAGTGGATAAGAGCAGAAGCTCTGGAGAAGTGTAGAGTGGATAAGCTAGGCTACATGGAGATAGGAGGAAGACAAGGAGCTAAGTCTGAAATGGAAGCCTCTTATTTTGGAATGAATGCTATTATGTTCCAGAATACACAGAATGTAATTGTTTGCGGTAATGATAATGACCTTTCCCTTTTAAAAGATAAGGTAGATTTCGGACTTAAGAATGTCTGGGAAGGATTGAATATTCCTAGGTTGGATAAGACTTGGAGATCTAATCAGATTAGACTTGGGTATAAGAAACCTAATGGTGATGATGATATTTGGAGCTATATAGTTATCCGTAATGCCAAAGACGGACATAATACAGAGGTGTCAGCAGGAACTACAGCCAAATCCTTTATTATGGATGAAGTGGGAAAATATGCATTTTCTCAGGCTTATGAAGCTGGTGTTCCAGCTATGAAGGGAGCAAATGGATTTAGAGCTGTACCTATTCTTGTAGGAACGGGAGGAGCATTTGATCATGGAAAAGATGCTGAAAACTTCTTCTATAATCCAGAGGCTAACAATTTCCTAGGATTTATAGATGAAGCAACAGGTAAAAAGACATGTTTATTCATGTCTGGATTATACAGACAAGATTGTAAAGAAAAGAAAACATTAGATAGATTCCTAATAGAAGACTTAAATAGAACCCTTACAGGGGACATTTCTGAACTTAAGAAGATAATAATAGACGTTTCTAACAAGGAAAAAGCTAGAAGTGTAATAGAACAAGAAAGAGAAGCTGCTAAAAAGAACCCTGATAGAACTATATATCTTAAGAAAGTTATGTACTATCCATTAACAGTGGATGAATGTTTCCTTTCAGATAGTGATAATATATTTGATGTAGAGGCAGCTAAGAGACAGAAACTCAGACTGTTAACTCAGGAAAGAACAGGCACTCCTGTAATCTTATATACTGATGAAAATGGTATTAAACATGAGTTTACAGACAAACTTCCTATATCAAATTTCCCTCTAAAACCAGATGAATCTAAAGATGCTCCTATAGTAATATATGAGTTCCCAATAGACAGTCCTCCTTATGGACTTTATGTAGCAGGGGTTGATCCTTATAGACAAGGAAAATCAGAATACAGTACTTCTTTAGGATCTGTATACATCTATAAAAGGATGCATGATATAACTGGGGAGAAATATCAGGATATGATTGTAGCTTCTTATTGTGCTAGACCTGATAAAAAGGATGATTGGGAAAATCAAGCTAGACTTCTTATAAAATATTATAATGCTCGCACTCTATGTGAAAATGATGATATATCATTTATAGAGACAATGAAAGCCAAGAACGATGCTCATTATTTGGAAAAGCAACCAGATTGGCTTAAAGAGATTGTACCTAATACAACCGTAGCCAGGGAATATGGTATACATAGAAGCTCAGATAAAATAAGAGATTTCCTACATAACTGTTTAAAACGTTATTTAGAGGAAGTAGTATTTGAAGAAAAAGACGAACAAGGAAATGTAATCAAACAGATATTAGGTATTCATAGAATCCTAGATCCTGTCCTCTTAGAGGAGATTATTCAATACAACGAGAAAGAAGGAAACTTTGATAGGGTGATAGCCTTCGAATTAACATTAGCCCAAGTGTATAAGATGGACCCTATATTTGGAAAAATCTCAGAAAAATCTGATCCAAGGATAAAATCTTTACATTCCAATAAACAGAAACCCACTTTATTCACAGAATCAAAGGGGTTATTTAGAAAGAAACGAAAAAATAAATTATTTGTATAATGGCAATTATTAGATATACGAAAGATGCTACAATTAGATATGCCTATCTAAACATCTTTCCTGATCAATTTAAAACTGAAAAGGAGAAAGAAGATGAAAGTTGGATAAAGAACACAATGGACTATTTCTCTAATAAGGCTTATGCAGAATATGTCAAAAATAGAGATACGTTCGTTAAAAACTATGATTTGGTAAAAGGTATCCTTAGACCAGAGGATTTCTATCAGGAACCTCAGGTTAAGAGCTTTACAGAAATGCTTACATCAGAATTGGAACTCCCAGCTTATGTTAAGCATTATTCTATTATGACAACTCCTATAAATGAACTTGTAGGAGAGATTTCTAAAAGACCAGATGGTATAAAAGTAAAAGCTTTTGATGATGATAGCAAGGCTGAAGAACTGGAATTCAAAACAGGAATCCTTCAACAATACATCATTTCTGAAGCAAAACAAGGAATTGTTGAAAAAGCAGCAATGGCTGGAGAAGAGCTAGATGATGAAGAAATTCAGCAACTCACTCTAGATGAAGTAAAGGATGAACTTGATAGCTATACTTCGGTTGCTGAAAAATGGGCTAATCACGTACTTACATGTATAAAAGCAGAACTCAACGTTAAGGAAATGAGTGAAGATGCTTTTAGAGATATGATGATTAGTGCCAGAGAATACTATCATATCTATGAAGATAATTCTAAGACAGGTTTCAACCTAGAAGTAGCCAATCCTAAAAATACATGGTTTTTAACTACCCCTGATAGAAAATATATATCAGATTCTACAGGTAGATCCAGAGGTTCATATGCTGCTGGTACTGTACAGGTAATGGAGCTTTCTGAGATAATTGAAACATTCCCTGACTTAACAAAAGATGAAATAGATCATTTAAGAAGTAGTCTTCAGGACTATGGACTTATTAATGTTAGAGAATCTAATCTTGGTAACCCAGATGCTATACCTGGGATTGACTCTGTAATGTATGATACTTTTGATCCTTTAGTTCTACAAACCAGAATGATTATTGAATCAGAAATGAAGGAAAATAATGATGGATTAAAGGACTTTCTAGGATTGACATCAAATGTTTCATCGTTTGGTTATAAATATGTAGTAGTAAGGGCATACTGGATCAGTAAGAGAAAGATTGGAAAGCTTATATATGAAGACAAATTAGGAAATGAACAGTCCATGCTTGTTGATGAAAATTACAAGAAAGGAACCATTCCTACAGAAATCTCATTAGAATGGGGATGGACAAACCAATGGTATCAAGGAACTAAGATTGGTCCAGATATCTATCATATTAAACCTTACAAACTCCTAGATTACTGTCCTATTATAGGAATAAACTACGAAATTAAGAATACAGAGGCTAAGTCATTGGTCGATATGATGAAACCTTTCCAAGTATTATATAATGTCTGTATGAATCAGCTTTATAGGCTTCTTGAGAAAGAAATAGGAAATGTTGCTTCTGTTAATATCAGGAGGGTTCCTAGAGTGAAGGATGGAGATGCTCAAGATGATATTGATATTTGGGAAATGGAGGCTAGAGAACGTGGTATTATGTTCGATGATGATAGCCCAGAAAATACCAAAGCTCCTGTTAGTAACCAATCTGTAGCCAAGAATATAGATCTTACACGTACGCAAGAAATGCAAGCCAGATATAATATGGCTGTGCAATTCAAAAATGAGTGTTGGGAACTGATAGGAATGTCTAAACAAAGACTTGGTTCTGTAACTGCCTCAGAGTCAGCCACTGGTACAAATGCTGCTATAACACAAAGTTATTCTCAGACAGAACCTTTATTTGCGGCTCATGAGTATGTACTTCTACAGGTATATCAAGCCATCGTAGATGCATCTCTATATGTGGAAAGTCAGAAACCACAATCAACACTTTCTTATATAACCTCTAAAGGAGAGTCAGCTTTTGTTCAGGTGAATGGGTCTGATTTGAAAGCTAGAGATTTAAAGGTATTCACTACCAACAGACCAGAAGATAAGGAAATGTTCAAAGAACTTAGAGCATTGGCTCAACCAGCTATGCAAAACGGAGCTTCTCTATATGATATTATTGATTTGTATTCTACAGATTCCGTTAGACAAATGAAGAAAATCTTCAAAAATCTTAAGGAAAGACAGGAAGGAATGCAAAATCAACAATTACAGCAAAAACAACAAGAATTGGAACAAAATTCTCAGATTGCACAAGCTCAATTACAACAAGCTCAACAACAACATGAGGAACAAATTGCTCATGATGATTATCAAAAAGAACTTGATCGTATATCTAAGGAGAAAATCGCCATCATTCAGGCTACGGGATTTGGTAAAGTGGAGTCTGAAGACATCAACCAAAACAATATTCCTGATGTTCTTGAGACTCAAAAGTTTGCCCATGAACAAGAAATAGCAGCAAAAGACTATCAATTGAAACTTGCTGATATTGCTAATAAGAATAAACAAGCACAGGACAGTGCTGCTTTAGATAGGGAGAAACTTGGGGTAGAAAAGCAGAAGATGATAAATGACCTCAAAATAGCAAAACTTAAAGAAAAGAATAAGCCTAAGAAACCAGCTAAGAAGAAGTAAATTACATGAAACCAAAAATACACTTCAACGAATTTAGGCTCCCTTTATTCAAGGCTAAGGTATGGGTATATATAACTAACAATATGAGAGCTGCTTTGGATGAAGCAGAAGACAAAACTTCACAAGTGATAGCTTATGAGGAAGAAAAAAGACATATTGATTCTTATACATATGCTTATGAAAAGGATACAGGAGGAAAGTGCTACATTCTATTCTTTAAGCATAATGCTAAACCAGGAGTGATTGCTCATGAAGTAAAACATCTAATTAACATACTTTTCTCATGGCATGGATATAAACTATCACTTTCCAATGATGAAATGGAATGTTATTATTTACAGGATATTGTTAATAAAATTCATAATGTTATCAAAGGATATAACAAATTATATAAAAGGTAAACAATTTTAGTTATATCAAATTTCTTTAATGCTATATTAACCTTTAAATTCCTCGTTTTTAAGTACTTTCCCTTTGTAATTTCACAAATCTATTATATTTTTACATTACAAACCAATCAGTAAAACTACATTATGGCAAATGATGCACAATCTTTAGATAAACCCTCATTCGGAGGTTTCAGTATCAATGATCCTATGGAATTTGGAACAGGTAGTCAAGAACTTTTAAATGACCTTCTATCTCCAGAAACTTCTACAGCTTCCACTGAAGAATTAGAAAAAATAGATGATATTGAGAAAGATAAGAAAAAGGTTACTAAACCTATTCAAAAAACCACTACTTCTCAACAAACTACTAAAAAAGAAGAAGAAACTGAAGTACCTAAAGAGAAAACTCTACAAGAACTTCTATTAGAGGAAGAAGGTGAAGAATCTGAAGAAAAAACAGAAGAATCTGCTGCTGAAGGAGAAAAAACAGAAGAAGTTGAAGAAATTTCTAAATTTGAAGCCCTAGCAAAGGATTTATTCAAACTCAACGTATTTACTAAGGAAGAAGGAGAAGCAGATGTAGAAATTAAAACCCCTGAACAGTTCTTAGAAAGGTTTAATGACGAAAAGAAAAAAGGCGCTATTGAGGTGTTGAACAATTTCATTGGACAGCATGGAGAAGATTACCAACAAGCATTTCAGGCCATATTTGTAAATGGAGCAGATCCCAAAGAGTACTTTACTACATATAATAATATTCAAAACTTCTCAGAATTAGACCTAACTAAGGAAGGGAATCAAGAAGCTGTTATAAAGCAATTTTTATCAGAGCAAGGTTTCGAACCTAAGGATATAGAAGAAGAAGTAGAAAAACTCAAAAATTATGGTGATTTGGAGAAAACCTCCGAGAAATACCATAGAGTGCTAGTTAAAAAGGAGACTCAGAAACTAGAACAATTAGAGAAAGAAAGTGCTGCTAAATTACAGCAATCTTCTCAAATAAAACAACAATATATACAAAACGTCAATAACGTTTTACAAGAAAAATTAAAAGCTAAGGAATTTGATGGTATTCCCCTCAATCCTAAACTGGCTTCTGAACTACAAGATTTCCTTTTAAGAGATAAGTATAAAACTCCTTCTGGAGAAACTCTTACAGACTTTGATGTTTCTATACTTGAACTTAAAAAACCTGAAAATCATGCAACGAAGGTTAAATTGGCTCTTATTCTAAAAATATTAGAAAAAGATCCTACACTTTCAACAATTCAGAAAGCAGGTGTTTCTAAGCAATCTACACAATTGTTTAGTGAAGTGGCAAGACAAACTACTAAGTCTTCATTGAAATCTAGTAAACAGGAACCTGCTAAATCATGGTTTTCCTAACAATTATAAATAAAATCTAAATTAGAATAACAAAATGGCAATTCAAACAATTCCTGGACTAACAGGGTTTACCTATGCGAGGGTGGCTTC
>Ga0164306_10001029_pt1 | contig 12144 bp, 10 predicted proteins | sample Whisoiple_242_MG_FD_110213 | JGI IMG/M metagenome (GOLD analysis project Ga0164306, IMG submission 110213) | Soil microbial communities amended with fresh organic matter from upstate New York, USA - Whitman soil sample_242_MG | ecosystem: Environmental > Terrestrial > Soil > Unclassified >... | reverse complement strand
CGGCGAGCCCGTCGACGAGCGGGTTCTGGGCGATCGCCCCCCGGAGCCGATCGTCCGTGGAGGCGAGCTCAACGGCGTGGAGGCCGGAGAACGACGTGCCCCAGATGAAGACCCGGGTTTCGTCGATGTCCGGATGTGCCACCGCCCAGTCGATGACCGTGCGGTAGTCCGCGCGCTGGGCCGGGACCGAAGTCACATCGCGAGGCTCGCCGCTCGAGCCTCCCCAGTGGCGGTAGTCGAACGGGATCGCCGCGATGCCCTGACGGCGGAAAGCCTCCGCGAACGGCGCCAGCCCGCCGGCCTTGACGGCCGCAAACCCGTGCGCCATCACGACCGCCGGGTGAGGTCCGTCGCCTTCGGGTCGGTACAGCCAGGCCTCGATCTCGTCGCCCGAGGCGGTCGGGATGCGGACGGTGGTGCGTTGAGCGGCGTCGGTCTCATGGCGGTTCGAGGTCGTGGTCATGCCGTCGGCTCCCTCAGGACGGCGGGAATGATTCGAATGTCCCCCCTGAGCTGGAGGACCAGGTTCTGGAGCTCCGCCGACGCGATGGCGCGCATCGTGGGAAGTTCCGCGACCGCCTGCTCGGCGTCGAACACGTTGAGCGGCCAATCGCCGACGGTGCCGCTCTGCAGATGGGGGTGGAGAAATCCGACGCCGAAGTAGGCGCGGATCGTGAGCGGCGTGATGCCGGCGGCCTCCTGCTCCGGCCATGACAGGGCCCAAATGGCTTCGGGACCGCCATCGGCTGATCGGCGAACGCCCGTGCCCGTCACCTCACCGGTGTCGAGCAATAGGTAGGTGTTGACCTCGTCCAGAACCTGCCGGGCATAGGGATCGAGGAGTTCGACTGCCTCGGTGAAGAGGCGCTCCTTGTCCGGCCGGGAGTGGGCGCCGCCGTGAGTGCCGTCGCGCAGATCAGCGAAGTGGCGCAACAGCTCAGAGGCGTACGGGGGCGTAGGGACTGTGGTTGTCATGGCTCGGACTTTGACGGCAGCAACTCCATAGGTCAAAGACGAGAAGTTGATGATTCGGATAGCTGACGCCTATGCTGCTTGAATGAGTGGAGCGCCGTGAACCTCCGACAGCTCCGCTACTTCCTGGCAATCGCCGACGAGGGCTCCTTCACGCGGGCTGCCGAACGCCTCTTCGTTGCACAGCCGTCGCTGTCGCAGCAGATGAAGAGCCTCGAGCGGGAGCTCGGTGGCCCGTTGCTGGAGCGCCTCCCCAAGGGCGTTCGCCTCACCGCGGCGGGCAAGGTGTTCATTCCCGAGGCCCGGGCGACGGTCACGCATGCCGAGCGCGCCACGCGCAACGCGCGCAACGCACTGGGGCTGGAAGCCGGAGAGCTCGAAGTGGCCACGGTGACGTCGGTCGCGTTCGGCGTCCTGCCACCGGCCTTCGACGTCTGGCACGGTCGACATCCGGCGACGACGATTGCACTCCGCGAGTACACGCACCGCAGGGCGCTTGACGACGCAGTCCGCCTCGGCGTCGGCGACATCGCCGTCGGCCCGCGCCCACCGCAGTGGCAGGGAGCCCTGGTCGAGCTGGGCTGGGAGGAGTTCGTCGTCGTCCTCCCGGCATCGGACCCGCTGTCGAGGCGCAAGCGCCCCGTGTCGCTCGACGAGCTCGCCGAACGGGACTGGGTGCTCTTCGGACCGGATCACGGCCTGTCGCAGCTCGTTCTGGAGGTGTGCGTCAGGGCGGGGTTCACGCCCCGCAGAACGGTGCAGACCGATCAGGTCGCGGCGGCCGCCCCGCTGGCCGGGGCCGGCCTAGGGGTGACGATCGTCCCCAGCAACGTCGTGCCGCACGGGCTCAACGCCGAGACCCGTCGACTGAAACCGGCGTTGGTCCGCCAGCTCGTCGCGTTCACGCGCCAGGAGTGGTCGCCGCTCGCGGAAGCCTTTCTCGAGGTGCTCCAGGAACAGCCCTGGGGACGGCGACCGCGCTCCGCGACGATCATCGAATGACCGCGAGGTGCTTGCGCGAGAAGGAACAGCGCCCGCCCTCCGGACTCTCACGGGGACAGTGTTGATCAGGAGCACCGCGGCAAGAGAGAGCGCAAAGGCGGGGGGGCGCCAGCCGACAGAGGACCCAGTCGTGCATCGTCAGCGGTCCGAGCGGCCCCGGCCCCTCGGCGGAGCCCCCGAGAACGGCGTCGAGTGGCTGGTCGGCAGGCGCCCAAGGCTCCCGACGATCAACGCGACGATGCTGACCAGGTACATCTGCCCCACCAGCGCCTCGATGATCGCGAACGAGCGCCCGATCTGAAGCTCGGCGACCAGGTCGCCGTAGCCGACGGTCGTGAGGGTCGAGTAGCTGAAGTACAGGTAGTTGGAGCTGTTGTCGGCCACCCCGTACTTGAAGAAGGCGGTCGACGCCTGCGAGCCGATGATCCCGAAGAGGAAGGTGAAGATCAGGCCAATCAGCAGGTAGACGCTCAGGACCCCGATCACGGTGCGCACCGTCACCCGGCTCCGCGCCCTCATGTCGCTCAGGACGCCAACGACGATCGCGATCGGCGCGAAGGCGATCAACAGCAGGTTGATGAGCTGAGCGTCGAACTGCCCGAGCGTCGCAAAGCCCGCCAGGGCGATCACCGACACCGCGACCGCGACGACGATCAGGGCCAGCAGGATCCGGTCGACTGCGCCGTGGATCCCACCGACGCTGAGCGCCAGGTACAGCGTGCCGGACGCGAGGAGCACGATGACGAGCCGCGCCCACTCGCTGTCCGACGCCGCGACCTGAAACCCGATCGTCGACAGGATCAGGATCAGGATCGCGAGGTATCGCGCGGTGTCGGCGCGGCGGAAGGCGGGGAACCCCTTTGCCATGGCTCGTGGGGTTTCGCCCACGGGGCGACCGCCCCTTCCGCTGGCAGGCATCGCCCGCCACCGGCACGTGGAGTGCGCCTACCCGCTAGGGCTGGTCGCGCTTGTCGGCCGAATCGTCATCGCCGCCGAGTGAGCCCTTGAGCTCGCGAATTCCGGAGCCGACGGCTCGCCCGATCTGGGGGAACTTGCTCGGGCCGAACAGGATGATCACCACCACGGCGATCACCAGGAGGTGAATTGGATTGTCGAGGCCGCTGAACAAGCAGGGAGATCGTAGACCTCCGGGCCTCCCGGCCGTCGCAACTGCCGCTAGTTCGCCTCGGCCATCGCCGCGCGCTTGGCGCGGATGTCGTCGAGCTGCTCGGAGATCCAAACACCGGGGTCGCGCTCGCGCACGATCTCGCGCAGGCGGGCGGCGCGGATCCGCCGCTCCTCCGGGTCCATGGTGAGTGCCCGGTACATGGTGTCGGCCTGCTCCTGGATGTCGAAGGGGTTGACCGAGAGTGCGCAGTCGCCGAGCTCCTCGTGGGCGCCGGTGTTCTCGGACAGCATCACGACGCCGTCGCGCGTGTTCACCGCCGGTGCCTCCTTGGCGACCAGGTTCATGCCGTCGAAGAGGGAGTTGACGATCAACAGGTCGAAGTGCTTGTAGCGCGCGACCGCCTCGGGGAAGTTCTCGTAGATCCGGAGGTCGATCGGCATCCAGTCGGTCGTGCCGTGACGGTGGTTGACGACGGCGACCAGCGCCTCGATCCGCTCCAGGTACTCGGCGTACTCCGGAACGTCGGTTCGTGACGGCTGCAGGTGGGCGACGAAGGTGACCTTCTCGCGGAACTCGGGGTGCTGCTGGAGGAACGTGTCGAAGGAGGTGAAGCCCCGAAGGACGTTCTTCGACAGGTCGGCGCGGTCGACTCGGAGGATCATGTGATCGCGGCGGCGGCGCAGGAGTTCCTGCTCGTACTCGAGGACCTGGTCGGACTCCGCGGCGCGGTCGAGCCGCCCGGCATCGATGCCAAGGGGGTAGGCGCGGACCCAGGTCTCGCGCCCCGAGTGCAGGACCGTGCCACGCTCGTAGTCCACCTCGACCTCCATCAGCTCCCGGCAGCAGGCCAGGAAGTTGCGGCAGTACGCCGTGGTGTGGAAGCCGATGATGTCGTTGGCGAGCAGACCCCGGAAGATCTCCTCGCGCATGCGGCCGGGCAGGATCCGCCAGCTGTCCGGCTGTGACCAGGGGATGTGGACGAAGTGGTGGAGGAAGGCGTCCGGCCGGGCGTTCCGCACCAGGGCCGGGCATGTGTACAGGTGGTAGTCGTGGAACATCACGAGCGGATGCGGCTCGTCCTCGATCGCGGCGAGGACCGACCGGGCGATGTCCGCGTTCACGGCCTTGTATCCGTAGTCCCACGCATCGGCCTCCTCGCGGCGGATGTCCGGCGCGTTGGAGAGGTCCCAGAGGTAGTGCTGGATGAACCAGAGGATCGGGTTCGCGATGACGTTGTAGAAGCGGTCGTAGGCCTCGGCGTCGCTCTCGACCATGAGGACCTCGTAGGTGACGCCGTCGAGCTCCAGCGTGACCGGCTCCCCACCGGCCTCACGGCTCACCGCGATGTCCTCGTCGGTCATCGCCGACGCGATCCAAAGGGCGCCGCGATGCGCCACCAGCCCGCTGAGCGCCGTGACCAGGCCGCCCCCTCCCCGCCGTACGGTGCGCTCCCCCTCCGGACCCAGCTCGAACTGCGCCGGCCCCCGGTTGGAGACGATCACCAGGCGGGGATCGTCGCTCACACGTCCATCTCCCCGAACAGTCGGAGCCAGTCCCGGAGCAGCCGCGGGGTTAGGAAGTGCTCGCGGGCGCGCTCCTTGCCGGCCCGGCCGAGCTGCTTGGCGAGGCCCGGGTCCCTCAACACCTCGATCGTCCGCTTGGCAGCCTCCTCGGGGGAGGAGACGAGGTAGCCGGTCTCGCCGTCCCTCACCTGCAGCGGAATCCCGCCGACGTCACCGGCGATGACCGGCCGGACCTTCCAGAGGGCCTCGGTGACCGTGAGGCCGAACCCCTCCCGGAGCGACTTCTGCATCACGACGTCGGCCTGCGACTGAAACGCGTTCACCTCGATCGCGCCCACGTTGTTGAGGTTGTTCAGGATCTTGATGTCGGGGTCGCCGTCCGCGTAGTTGAAGGTCTCGTGGAAGAACTCCCAGCCCTCGGGGTCGTCGGTGGCCATCGAACCCACGAGGGCCAGCTGGACCTCGGGCATCTCCTCGCGGACGAGCCTGAAGGCGTCGATGACGCCCTTGGGGTCCTTCCAGGGGTCGAAGCGGGAGACCTGGCAGATCAGTGGCCGGTCCGTGTCGATGCCGAACTGCTGGCACACGAACGCAGCGTCCTCGGGGGAGAGGGCCATGTTCTTCGGCGAGAGCGGGTCGATCGCCGGCGGGATCATCTTGACGTGGCCGTCCATCCCGGCCGGGACGTACTGCTCCATGTGGTAGATCGACTCGTCGTACTCCCTGATCAGGGGCAGGAGCCGGCCGAGTGTCTCCTGGTTCGGCGTGGAGAGGTCGATGTGGCAGCGCCAGATCCAGCGCCGGGCGTGGTTGGTCGCACCCGCCCGCAGGCCAGCCGGCTGCGGGTCGTGGACGATGATCACGTCCCAGTCGTCGTCGAGGCTCTGCGCGTTCATGGCGTTGTAGGCCTCGAACACCTCCCACTGCTGGTCGGAGATCGACTGCGGGTCGCCCTGGAGGGAGTTGTGCATCAGCTTCGTGACGTTGAAGAACTCTTCGCGGCCGAGGATCACGCGCCAACTCACGTCGAGTCCGACATCCCGCATGAGCGGCACGAGCGTGTAGAGAATCTCCGACACGCCGCCGCCGAACGCGGTGGCGCTCACGTGCAGCACCCGCTTGCCCGCGAGCGGGGCGGCCAGTTCCCGGATCTCCTCCACCAGGCCACGACCCACGAGATGGGTGTAGTCGGCGAGGGACCGGTCTCCTAGGGCGACGTCCTGAAGCATTGCGGCAACATAGCGGCGCCCGCGCGCCGGTGGCTAGACAAGGGCGCGCGCGAGGCGGTCGATGCCCGCGTCGATCTCCGTCACGATCCGGGCATGGAGCTCGGCGGTGGCCGCGGTGACGCACGACAGCTGGTACTCGGCGCCTGAGCCGAGCATCGGGTAGGCGCCAAGCGGGCCGCCCCAGGCGTCAGTCACCACGGCGCCGGCCTCCTCGCAGATCAGGATCGCCGCCGCCACGTCGTAGGGCGAGTTGTTCAGAACCACCCCGCCGCCGACGCGCTCGAACTCCTCCCGCATGCCGGGGATCTCCGCGATCAGCCTCGCGCCCGGCTCGACGTAGGCGTCGAGTTGGCCGGTGACCACGCGGGTCATGTCGAAGGTGGCGGAGCCGAGGTCGAAGGTTCCACCGCCCACGGACGAGGCGTCGATCAGCTCGCCGACCACCTCGGCGATCCGGCGCACCGGCCGCCCGCGGAGGCCGTACGCCCAGAACATCCGCGAGAGCTCGGTGTTCGACGACAGCGCAGGAGCCGGGTCCAGGCCCTTGCCGCGCTCGGCGACGAATGCCTGGCCGGACTTGATCTCGACCACGCAGCCGATCGTCACGTCGCCGATGGTGGGGTCCCCGTCGCCGAGCGGCGCGAGCGCCACCGAGACGCAGGCGGCCTCGAAGCCGGCCATCGCCGGCCGGGTTCCGTCGATGGGATCGACGATCAGGACCCATTCGGGGTCGCCCGCCGGGGTGACGAGCCCGCGGTCCTCCGAGTAGAAGGCCACCTCAGGCGCGCGCTCGGCCAGGAACTGCTCCATGAACGCCTCGGCGCGCTCGTCGATGGCGAAGGTGACATCGCCGCCCGCGCCCGCGCCCGAGTGCTTCCGCCCGGCGTGCTGCCCTAGCTCCGGGGCGACCTCCTCGCGAAGCGCCGTCGCGAGATCGAGGACGACGCTTCGCAACTCGAGCACTAGCCGCTGCTCGGCCGCTCGCCCAGCTTCACGTCGACGGTCTGCGTCTTGCCGTCGCGGATGATCTGGACCTGCACGGTGTCACCCGGGTTGTAGTGAGTGATCAGTTGAGGCAGGTCGGACTCGTTGACGATCTGGTGGCCGTCGATCGCCGTGATCACGTCGCCGCCGGTCCTGACCTCCTGGCCCTGGAAATGGATCGTCTGATTCGCGGCCTGGATGCCGGCCTGATCGGCCGGGCCGCCGGGAATCACCTTCGCCACGATCGCGCCGTTGTCCGTCGGCAGGCCGAGCCGATCGGCGAGCTGTGGGTAGAGCGGCTCGGTCGTGACGCCGATGTATGGGTACTTGACCTCGCCGTTTTGGCGCAGCTCGTCGAGCGAGTGGGCCACGAGGCCGATCGGCACCGCGAAGCCGACGCCCTCGTTGCCGCCGGAGTTGGTGCTGATCTGCTGGTTGATCCCAATCACGTGGGCGTCGGCGTCGAGCATGGGGCCGCCGGAGTTTCCCGGGTTGATCGCGGCGTCAGTCTGGATCGCCCCGTCGATCTGGAATTTGGTAAGCGACTGGATCGAGCGGTCCGTGGCCGACACCACGCCGACCGAGAGCGACTGCTCCTGGTCGAACGGACTGCCGATTGCGGCAACCGGCTGGCCGACGGTGACCTTCTCGCTGGTCGCGAGCGTCAGCGGCTTGAGGTCGAGCCCGTTCGGATCGACCTTGAGCAGGGCCACGTCGGCGTTCGGGTCGAAGCCCACGATGTCCGCCCGCACCCGGTTGCGGTCGCCGAACTGGACGTAGACCTCCTTGGCCTCGTGGATGGGGCCGCTCCCCGGGCTGTCCGCGTCGGTGACCACGTGCGCATTGGTGGCGATCTCGCCATTGCTGTTGATCACGAACCCGGATCCCTCGGCCGCCGAGCCACCGCCCCCGCCGAGGATGCTGGAGAGGCTGCCGCCGGGGAAGATCGAGAGGATGGTCACCACTCCCGGCGAGGCCGACTGGTAGATCGCCTCCGGATTGAAGCTCCCACCCTGGGACTGCACCACGACGGTCTTCTGCGGCGAGCTCTGGGTGGACTCGACCGTGGTGACCGAGCCCGAGTCACTCGTGCTGCTGCCGCCGCCTCCCCCGCAGGCGCCGACCGCGATCGCGGCCGCGGCCAGCAGGCACGCCGCCGCCGCGAGTCGCGCCCTCACGCCGGGACCCCGCCGGGGAGCCTCAGCTCGAATCGAGTCCGGCCGCGGCCGGACTCGACCGCCAGCTCGCCCTGCATGCGCATCGCCAGCTCGCGCGCGATCGCCAGGCCGAGGCCGGAGCCGCTGACGCGGTCGCCCGTGTAGAAGCGGTCGAACACCCGATCTCGAATGTGTGGGCCGATGCCCGGTCCGTTGTCGGCGACCACAAGGCTCGCCGACCCGTCCCGCCGCTGAGTTGAGATGGAGATGGAGGTTCCCTCCGGAGTGTGCGTCAGTGCGTTGTCGAGGAGGATACGGATGATCTGCGCGACCCGGTCGGCGTCCGCCGTCGCGGTCGCGGCGCCGTCGGCGTCGACCTCGACCGGAGAGGAGTGCTGCTCGGCCGCCGGCCCGAACTCGTCCGCCACCCGGTGCGCGACCGAGGCCAGGTCCACCTCGTCCGCGCTCACCTCCATCACGTCGGCGTCGAGCTTCGAGAGGTCGAGGAGATCGGCGGTCAGCTTGGTCAGCCGCGCGATCTGCTCGCGCATCGTCCGTACGAACTCCGCCCGCACGGCGGGGTCGGGCTCATCCTCGTCGAGCAGCTCTACGAACCCGCCAAGGGAGAAGATCGGCGTCCGCAGCTCGTGCGAGGCGTTTGCGATGAACTCCTTCCGCGCGCCGTCGAGACGCGCGAGGCGTTGCTGCATCTCGTTGAAGGTGGTAGCGAGCTGGCCGACCTCGTCCGTGCCCTCGTCCGGGATGGGCGTCGAGAAGTCGCCCTCGGCGACCTTCTGCGCAGCCTCCTCCAGCCGGTTGAGGCGCTTGGCGTGCGCGCGGGCGGCGAACCATCCCGCCGCCAGCGCCAGGATCAGCGCGATCCCTCCCGCGATCAGGATCTGACGCCGGATCAGGGCCACCGTGTCGTCCACGTCGCCGAGCGGCGTCGATGAGACGGCGACCCAGCGGAGATTCCCGTTGACCGAGATCGGCACCGCTATCTCCCCGGTTCGCTCCCCGTCGATCTCCTCGGTCGCCGACGAGACCTGCCCGCTCGATACCGCAGCCGTGGCGGCAGGGGAGCTCGGCAGGATCGCCGTGCGCTTGAGGTGCGAGTCGACGACCACGACGTTCGAGCCATCCGAGCCGGGCTTGACGCCCAGGATCGTCACCCTGGCGTCACCGCGCTGGGCCGCGTCCCTGACCAGCCGGCGGATCTGCGCCTGCGACGCGCCGTTGCGCATCGCGCTGTCGAGGCGCGCGCTCTCCGCCGTGGCCACGTCCTCCAGCCGCTGGAGCTTCTGCGCCGTCAGGTTCGACCGCAGCTGCGGCACCACGTACAGGTAGATGAAGCCAACGGCCGCCGCCGTGATCAGGAAGAACAGGATCGCGAGCCTGTTGCGGACGCTTGCGCCGATCAAACGCCCCTCCGTTCCCGGTTCTCTATTCGTCCTTGTCGCGGAAGCGATAGCCGACGCCGCGCACCGTGAACAGGTACTCGGGGGAGCGCGCGTCCCGCTCGAGCTTCTCCCGAAGGTGGCGAATGTGGACGTCGACGGTGCGCGGGTCCCGGTAGGCGGAGTCTCCCCAGACCTGCTCGAGGAGCATCTCGCGCGTCTGGACCCGGCCCGGCGAACGGGCAAGCGCGGCGAGGATCTCGAACTCGACGTAGGTGAGGTCGGCGCGCTTGCGGCGCACGGTGACGACGCGGCGCTCGAAGTCGATCCTGAGACCACCCGCGGCGATCGGCTCCTCACCGCCCGGCCGGCTGCCGATCATCTCGGCGCGGCGCAGCGCGGCCCGGACGCGGCTGCGGAACTCACGGACCGAGAACGGCTTGGTGATGTAGTCGTCGGCGCCCATCTCCAGGCCGAGCACCTTGTCGATCTCATCGTCCTTCGCCGTGAGCATGATGATCGGCACCTGGCTCCGGCTCCGCATCCGACGGCAGACCTCGATGCCGTCGAGCTTCGGCAGCATGATGTCCAGAACGACCAGGTCGAATCGCTGCTCGGCGAAACGGTCCAGCGCCTCGCGGCCGTCGTGCGCGGCAACGACCTCGTAGCCCTCCTTTCGCAGGGGGTAGGTCAGAAGCGTCTGCACGGACTGCTCGTCGTCGACGAGCAGGATGCGTGCCGACGAAGCGTTCGCTCCAGCCACGTTCAGCCCTGAAGGGTAATTTCAAAACCACCTATCAACCGCACCAGCCAGTTTCAGGGCTAAAGCCCCTCACTAGAGAACACCCACCCCATGATCGACTTCCGCATCTACCGTGTGGGCTTCGCACCGGCCGTGGCGGCGGTCGTCGTGCTGCTGTTCGCGCTCACGGCGCCGCCCGATCCGCTGCCGACAACGGTGACGCCGGCGGAATTCGACGGTCAGGCGGCAACACGGCTGGCGCACCAGGTCGTCGACATGGCGCCCGACCGGACCCCCGGCAGCGAGGGCGACTCGCGGGTCGGGGACTTCGTCGCGCAGCGCTTCGCGCAGGTCGACGGAGGCGAGGTCTCCGAGCAGAACTTCACCGGGCAGCTGGACGGCAACGACGTCGACATGCGGAACGTGATCCTCACGCTGCCGGGCAACTCGGCCCGGACCGTCGTGGTGATGGCGCCACGCGACTCGGCCGGCGGTCCGGGCGCGGCGTCGAGCGCCGCCGCCACCGGGATGCTCCTCCAGCTCGTCAATCAGCTCCGGACCCAGAGCCACAACAAGACGCTGGTCTTCGTGTCGACCGACGGGTCGAGCGCCGGCGCCGCGGGCGCGAGCGAGTTCGCCCAGAACTACTCGCAGCGGGACGAGATCGACGCGGTGATCGACCTGTGGCAGCCCGGCTACGCAAACCCGCGGCCGTCCTTCGTCCTCGAGTCGTCCGCCGGCCCACAGAGCCCGCCGGCGCAGCTCGCCCGCACCGCCGAGCGCGTGCTGTCCGATCAGACGCCCCACAGGCAGGGGGCCGAGGGGGTGCTAGGCGCCCTGGCGGACCTGGCGGTGCCGAGCGGGCTGGGCGAGACGGCCGTGCTGATCCAGAGCGGCCTCGAGTCGGTGGGCCTCTCGTCGGCCGGGGAGCGGCCACTGCCCGCGTCCCAGGACCAGGTCGCGAATCTGTCGCCGCAGACGGTGACCGACTTCGGGCGGACCGCGCTCCTGCTCACGGCGGCGATCGATGCCTCGCCCGAGCCTCTCGACCACGGCCCGTCTACCTATGTGCCGATGGCCGGGAACCTCGTCCCCGGTTGGACGCTTGCGCTGCTGGCCCTCACCCTGCTGGTGCCGGCCGCGCTGGCAGCCGGCGACGGCATCCTCAAGGGCTTCCGCGCCGGTTCACACCCCGGCTGGGCGCTCGCATGGGCGGGCTCGCGGGCGGTGCCGCTGCTCGCCGGCCTGTTCTTCTTCTACCTCCTGGCGCTGGTCGGCCTCGTGGCCAGGCCGACATTCCCCTTCGACCCGAACCTCTACGGCGTCGGGCCCGGGCAGGTGATCGTGATGCTCCTCTGCGCGGGCATCATCGGCGGCGCCTAGTACGCCATCCGGGGTTGGCTGGTCCCGGCGGCGCTCGCCCGGCAGGCTGCGGTTCCCGCGCTCGGCGTGGTGTCGACCGTCGCCGCGTTCCTGGTCTGGCTGGCCAATCCCTTCATGGGCCTTCTGGTCGTCCCGACCGCGCACGTCTGGCTCACGTGCGCGCGGCGTCGAGGGGCCCTGCCGTGGCCCGCGGTCGCCGGGGCGGCCCTGGTCTCGCTGCTGCCGCTCATCGCGGCGATCGACCATGTGTCCGGCGAGCTCGCCCTCGGCGGCTCCGCTCCCTGGCTCCTGCTGCTGATGGTCAGTGGCGGCCAGATCGGGTTCGGGACCATGTTCTCCCTGAGCCTGGTGCTCGGGGGGCTGCTCGGCGTGCTCGCGCTTTCCGTCCGCCGCCGGATCCCACCCCGGGAGCGGCCACCCCGGCCCGCACCGTCCGACCCGCTGGACCGCGACCTCGTCCCCGAGCCCGAGCCGGTTGGCCTATCGTCCGAGAGACTGGACACATTGCCGATCACGTCCGGTGAGGGAGATGACGATCTGAGGAATGACGGATAGCACCGCGAGAGCGGGACTTGAAGCATCAAGCGCCAATCCAAGAATCAGGACAGGACACGGTGAGTCAGCTG
>Ga0164306_10001028_pt1 | contig 12147 bp, 8 predicted proteins | sample Whisoiple_242_MG_FD_110213 | JGI IMG/M metagenome (GOLD analysis project Ga0164306, IMG submission 110213) | Soil microbial communities amended with fresh organic matter from upstate New York, USA - Whitman soil sample_242_MG | ecosystem: Environmental > Terrestrial > Soil > Unclassified >... | reverse complement strand
GGACCGACTGCGGAGCCTGTCCCGACGCCGAGGTGTGGTTGAACACCTGGTCGAGGACCACGCGCAGGCCGTCTTGGTGGAGTCCGCCGACCATCGTCCGGAACTCCTCCACCCGGCGGCCGCCGTCGGCCGCCGCGTTCGACGACGCGTACGAGCCCTCCGGAACGCTCCAGTGCAGCGGGTCGTAGCCCCAGTTGTAGGCGTCGGTGTCGGCGACGGCCTGGACACACGCGCGCTGCTGGTCGCTGTCCGGCGGGAACGACGCGAGGTCGCACGCGGGGGTCTCCTGCTGGGTACGGTGCTCGGGGATGGACGCGATGTCGAAGGTCGGCAGCAGGTGCACGGTGTTGAGGCCGGCGGCAGCCAGGGCCTTGAGGTGCTTCGTGCCGTCGCCGTCGTCGGCGAACGCGAGGTAGGTCCCGCGGTGCGCCGCCGGGACGGTTGCGTCGTCCATCGAGAAGTCGCGGACGTGCAGCTCGTAGATCGTCGAGTCGACGCGCTGCTTCAGCTGCGGGCTCGGGTTGGTCACCCAGATCGACGGCATGTATGCGGCGTCGTCCAGGCTGATGGCCACCGACCGGGTCGAGTTGAGGGTCAGGGCGACCGACGCGGGGTCGGTCACCAGGTTCGTCTCGATCTTGCGGGTGGTCGGCGCATACACGACGACCTCGTAGAGGTACCGCGCGCCGCGAGCTGAGGCATCGGTGGTGACGTCCCAGGCGCCGGTGCGCCCGTCCCGGTTCATCGGCGTGCGTTTCGCCGTGGCCGGGTCGGAGTCCGGTGAGCCGGCCGGCCAGGTCAGCAGGGTGACCTTCTGCGCGGTGGGAGCCCAGACCCGGAAGGTGGGCCGGTTCGACGACGCCAGGGCCCCGTACTTCTCCTTCGCGGCCGGACCGGCGTAAAGGTCGTCGAGGACGAGCGGGAGCTGCACCCCGGTCGCGTCGAGGAGCGATCCGGTGGTGTCGTACATCGCCACCGCGACCTGCCCGCGCAGGATGTCCTCCGCCTGCTTGGCGGTCTTCGAGTCCAGCCGAAGGGCCAGGTAGCCCTTCAGCTCGGGATGAGCGGAGACGACGGCCTCCGGTAGCCCGGCGGCGTCACGGGTGAGCTCGGCGGAGGAGCCGCCGAGGGTCTCGGCGTCGACCGCGAGGTTCGCCGTCGGCGACCAGTGGAGCCGCCACCGGAGCAGCGCGGGGTCGGTCCCGGCCGGGATGGCCGTGGCCGGCCACGCGACGAGGTCTTGGCTGACCCAGATGGCCTTCTGCTGGGCGAGGTCGGGCGCGGACCCGGCTGCAGACAGCTTCGTCGTGGCGACGTGTGTCGCGAGGACGTAGCTGATGGTCAGGACCGTCCCGTCCTTCGGCACCGACACCGCCATGTTGTCTCCGTTCGGCGTGCCGCCGGCCCCGTAGTTCTCGTCCCAACCGAGGCCGTGCGCGACCTTGAACTCGAAGTTGCCCGCCGACAGGATGCCGGACCACGTGAACGTGCCGTCGCCATCCGGGTCCTGCAACCACGGGCGCATACAGGACGGGTCCCAGTCGCCGCCGCAGCCGAGCTCGCTCTGGTAGCTGCCCGGCGCCGTGATGATCGGGCCCTGGGCGCTCGAGGTGACGTAGTGCGTGCCGTGGTCGTAGTAGAACGAGACCGGTGTGCCCGGCGCGGTGTAGGAGATGTTGGGACCGTTGGACACGCCGCCGGCGCCGTAGTTCTCGTCCCAGCTCTTGTTGATCGCGGCCTTGTACTCGTAGTTCGCCGGCGGGACGGAGGGGTAGGTCCCCTTCCAAATCTGGTCCTTGGGGTCGAGGGCCAGCTGGGCCTGCGCGCAGTCCGGCTGCCAGTCGCCCGAGCAGCCCATCTCGCTGTTGTGGCTGCCGGGGACGGACACGTTGGCCGGCTGGGTGACCGGGCCGACTCCCCCGCCACCGCCGCCCGCCGGCACGGGGTCCCCGACCACGGCGTACGACGAGGTCGCCGACAGGTTCCCGTTGGCGTCCTTGAGCACGGCGCGGTACTCGACGAGGGTGCCCTTGGCGATGCCGGTGACGTCCTGGAACACCCGGAAGGGAGCGTTGTCGTCGGTGCCGATCTTCTGCCAGCCGGCCGTGCCCACCGGGCGGTAGGCCAAGCTCACCTGGGCGAACCCGCTGCCCGGGGTCGCGGCGCCGATCTCCGCGCGACCGCCGACGGTTCCGCCCGGTGCGGGAGTCGTGAGGAAGACGGGCGGCGCGCTCTTGCTCTTCGCGACGGCGCCGTTGGCCTTGAACACCTGCACCGAGAGCGGCGGAACGGTGACGGTCACCCGGGAGTCCTTGCCGGACTTGACGCTCGCGTTGGTGCCGTAGATGGCCTTGAACGTCATGTTGTCGCTGTACGTCGAGAAGGTGGCGGACTGCGGAGTGGCCGCGTTGTTCGCGACGACGAGGTACTCGACCTGGTCCTTGGCGTCGATCCGGCTGAACGCGTAGATGCCGGCCTGGTCCGACGCATACCGGTGGACCTGTGCGCCGTTCGAGAGGGCCGGGTTGGCGGCGCGCAGCTTGGAGAGTCCCGAGATCTGTTGGTACAGCTCGGCGTTCGTGTCGTAGTGCGCGGCGGTGCCGATGGTGCCACCGGTCACGAGCGGGTCGTCGACATAGTTCGGTGTCTGGGTGGCGAACATGTCCTGGCGCGATGCCTGGTCGGTGTTCTCGTTTGCGCCGTTGCCTCCGGTGAAGCCCTGCTCGTCGCCGTAATAGGTGATCGGCTGGCCCCGGGTGAGGTACATGAGGTCGTTCGCGAGGCGTACGCGGTTCTCGAGGTCCTGGCCGGAGTAGCCCGCCTTGGTGAGCATCATGCCGATGCGGCCGATGTCGTGGTTGCCGAGGAAGGTCGGCAGCTCGTAGGCGTTGGAGTCGGTGTCGGTGTAGTAGTCGTCCCCCGCGTAGAAGTTGCGCACGTTGGTCGTCGGTTTGGAGGACGCGAATCCCAGTGCGGTGCCTTGGAACCCGAAGTCCAACGTCGCGGGCAGCTTGCCGGTCGTCGTGTACTGCGACATGAAGGCCGGGTTGCCGTCGAAGACCTCACCGAACATGAAGAAGTTCGGCTTCTTGGCGGCCTTCGCGTGCTCGAGGATGGTCGGGCTGAACTTCTCCCAGAAGGCCATGTTCACGTGCTTGACGGTGTCGATGCGGAACCCGTCGACACCGAAGTCGACCCAGGACTTGTAGATGTCCTCCATGCCGGTGAGGACCTCGGGACGCTCCGTGAAGAGGTCGTCCAGACCGAAGAAGTCGCCGTAGTTGCTGTTCTCGCCCTCGAAGGTGCTGTCACCGCGGTTGTGGTACATCGTGCGGTCGTTGAGCCAGGCCGGGGACTTGGCGGTGGCGTCGGCGGGGGTGGGGAAGACCGGCGTGTAAGGGAACGACTGGAGGTTCAGCGGGGGGAACGCGGGGGTGTCGGCGATCGGGGCGTCGTCGAAGGCGTTGCCGTTGGCGTCCTTGTACGGCTGGTCCGCCTTGCTGATGTAGGTGTACTGGTTCTGCTGGTAGCTGATGACGTCAGCGGTGTGGTTGGTGATGATGTCGAAGAAGACCTTCATCCCCTTGGCGTGGGCCCCGGCGATGAGGCCCTTCATGTCGTCGTTCGTGCCGAGGTGCGGGTCGATCTGGGTGAAGTCGGTGATCCAGTAGCCGTGGTAGCCGGCGCCGGCGTTGTCGCCGGTGCCCTGGACCGGCTTGTTCTTGAACGACGGCGTCAGCCAGATCGACGTGGTGCCGAGGCCCTTGATGTAGTCGAGCTTGTCGACCACGCCCTTGAGGTCGCCACCGTGGTAGAACGCCATCTTCGTCGGGTCGAGTCCGGTCTGGAGCGGCCCGCCGGTGAGGCCGCCCTGGTCGTTGCCGGTGTTGCCGTTGGCGAACCGGTCGGCCATGAGGAAGTAGAAGCGTTCGTTGGTCAGGCCGTTGCGCAGGCTGTCGCCGGCGATCGCCGTGTCGGCTGCCGTCGGTCCGGAGCCCGGCAGGTCGGTCGGCGCGATGCCCACCTTGTGCGTGGTGTCGTCGTACGAGAACCGCAGCGTCGCGGGCGCCGCCAGGCGGAAGGTGATGTTCGCGCTGCCGCCGTCCTTGCCGTAGGCCTCGGCCCAGTCGTGGTTGATGGCGACCTTGATGTTCCACTCGCCCTGCGGAACGGCCAGGTCCTTCGTGAAGGTGGTCGTCCCGGGCTGCTGCACGAGGTCGGTCGCGCGGCAGTCGGGCTGCCAGTCACCGGGACACCCGGCCTCGCTCTGGAGGTCGCCGACCAGCGTGGCCGTGCGGTCGGCCGCGTGGGCTGTGGGGGCGAGCGCGACGGGGACCAGCGCGACGGCCCCGAGGACGAGTCCGGTGATGGCAGCAGTGAGGCGACGGGACACGACGGCGGCTCCTTCGACGCGGCAGGCGCCGGCCCTGGATCCGCCGCCCGGGGACACGGTAGGTCGCCGAGAGGCCTCGAGGGCCCTTCCCGTTTGCAAATTTTCTGCAAAGCGGTCAGCGCGTACGCGGCCGGGCCGCGGCCGGTTATGCGCTGCTGATCCGGTACATGATGAACTCGGTGCCGACGCCCAGGGTGACGTCGAGGTCGCCACCGCTGGTCTGGTGCACGACGGCCTCGACGAAGTCGCCCGCGGACAGTCGCTCGACCGTCGACAGGATGTGCGTGACCGGCCACCCCGAGTTGGGCTTGATCTCCTGCGAGGCCAGAATCTCCTGGCCGTTCCTGCGGATCTTCAGGCGTCGGTTCCCCGTGAGGTTGAACTCCCACTTGACCGACGCCTGGATGACGTAGATCCCGTCGAGGGGAACCGTGAACCGCGAGTCGCCCGCGGCGTTCTCGGGATGCATGCCGACGGTGTCGAACGTGTCGCTGTTGTAGATGGCCGGCGTGTCGACACCGTCGGGGATCGTCTGGTCATCGTCGGAGCGTCCTGAACGGACCGCCGGCAGCGGGGCCATCTTGGCCACGGTCACCACGCCGTCTGCCAGGGCCGGGTCGGGATATCTCCCGGTCAGGTCCCCGCCGGCCGGGCCCGACGGTATGCGCGGCGGCGGGCCGTCCTGGTCGCCGCCGGCTCGCACCGTCCGCAGGACGGAGGTGTAGATGGCACCCACCGCCGCCCCGACGGCGGAGGCATCGTGCACGTCGGCGAGCTGGGCCACCAGGCTCTCGTTACCGAGCAGCGCGATGACGATGTCCTTGGCGATCTCTTCCTCAGCGTCCATATCCCTCGAGCTCCTGGCCGTCACCCACTCTGCGGGCGCCTCGAGAGGGGCACCCGGTTCCGCCCCCGACGGGAACGGACACGAAGGTCAGTCGTCGTCGTCCGACCGCCACACCACCAGAGCGTTCTTCTGTGTCACCACGGCCACGTCCTCCACCGGGGTTGCGACTCCCTCGGGTCCGTTGCCGAAGCCGGTGGTCTCCTCGTGCTCCCCGGTCAGCTTGACCAACAGCTGCCGTCGAACGCCGCCCACTCTCGTCGATACCGCCGCCTGCTGCGGGATCTCGACATGGACCATGTGGTGCTCGAGGTCCTTGTCGGACACACTGGGCCGGCGCGTCACCTGCCGCACCTCGACCCGGGCCGGCTTGACGAACGAGTCGTCCCATTCCACGATCCACAGGTACGTCGCCACACCACTCATGCCGTGCCTTCTCTCGGGCCGTTGGCTGCCGGCCGACGCCTGGCCGTCACGGCATCGTCCCACCACACGCCACGTGGTGGGTGGGACGACGACGGCCGACGGAGCAGATCATCGACCGAGGGGTTGGGCGACGTTGCGAATTCACGCATTGCCGAAGAGGCGTCGGCGCTTGATGGACCCCGTGCGTGTGTCTCGGCTGTGGGGTAAAGCGCTGCCAGCTGCACGGATTCGTCGGAGGAGTCGATACCTCGATCAGCGAGCGAGCACTACGACACGTCGCGCAGCTTGCCGCTCTTGGAGAGGTTCGGGTCGGTGCACGACGACAGGTCGAAACAGCACGGCCGCCGCTTCCCGTTGTCCAGCTTCGAGATGCTCACCTCGACCCGACGTTGCCGTGTCTCAGGGTTGCTCGTCGCCTGCACCCAACGCACCCACTCCCACCGGGCCATCGGCGTGATGTCCTCCCACACCGCACGGATCTTCGCGGGTGCCTCGGCCAAGGCGGCTGCGAGGTCGTCAGGCACGTCCGGCTCGGGCCAGTCCCGCGACACCTCCAGGGTGAGCTCGGCCGTGTCACCCGGGCCGACGTCGGCGGCCCGCTTGAGGGCGTCGTCGACGCGGATCCAGTGGCCACCGCGGCCGTCCGGCTCGACGACGGTCTCGAAGTCGTGTGCCCCGAGCGAGGTGCGCACGGCCACCTGCCCGCGCGAGGGGAGCCGCTCGCTGGCCTGCTTCGGCAGGCGCACGAGGGTCGTGTCGTCGATCGTGGACAGGTCCGCCGCGAAGCTGATCGGCGCCGGGTCGGAAGATCGGGCCGGCATGACTACCTCCGTGTAGGTCTCGGCTCTCGGCCCGGGCAGTGATCCTGCCCGGGCCATCACGTGCTGATTCCAGCCTACGGCGGCCCCGATCAGCGCACCTTGAGGGCGTAGCCGACCAGCGCGGTGGCATGGCCGTGACCGAGGCCGTGGTCGCGCTTGAGCCACGCGACCAGCTCGCTGTGGCGTTGGAGTGTGGTGTTGGAGTTGATCAGGTCGATCCAGTAGGAGATCGGTTGCCCGTACTTCTTCTCGATCGAGGGGAAGTAGGCGGCCTCCGGGGGTTGTGCAGTCATCTCGGCTCCTCGGGTTTCTCCGGTGTTCGGTCAGTCGGTGACGACGCGGTAGCGCACGCTCAGCACGCCGGTGGGGAAGACCTCGCTGGTGGCGACGGCCAGCGGGATCTGGGGGCCGTCCTCGCGGAAGAGACGCTGTCCGCGGCCGACCACGATCGGGTGGATGAACAGGTGCACCTCGTCGGCGAGGCCGGCGTCCAGGAGGGTGCGGGACAGCCGGATGCTGCCGTTGACGAGGATCGCGGCCCCTGGCTGCTCCTTGAGCCGACGGACCCGGTCGACGACGTCGCCGTCGATGACCGTCGTCCGGGCCCAGGTCGGTTCGGTGACGGTCGACGAGACGAGCACCTTGGCCGGCCGGTTGACCTCGGCGGCGACCGGGTCGTCCGCCGGTGCGTTCGCGAAGGACTGGGCGAAGACCTGGTAGGTGATCCGTCCGAGCAGCATCGTGTCGCACTCGCTGTTGACCTGCTTGAGGGTCCGGAACATGTTCTCGTCGGCGTACGGGAAGTGCCACTGCTCCGGCGCTTCGACCACGCCGTCGAGCGACGCGTACTGGGCGATGATGAGCTTGCGCATACTGACTCCTCGTGGTGTGGCGGCTCGCTGCTCGACCCGCCTCACCTTTTGCAGCGAACGACCGGGCCACGGATCGACATGCGCCGCATACTTTCTTCTGCGAGTTTTGACGGGCCGGTCGAGGCGACTGGCGCGGGGTGGGTTCGGGCGTGAAGGAGCGGTGCGAGTGCGGTACTTGATGACGTTGAACGGCGGCGGCCCAGTGCCCGACCAGCAGCTGTTCGCCGACATGGCGGTCTTCGTCGAAGAGCTGACCAGGGCTGGGGTTCTGTTGGCCACCGGTGGTCTCGAACCGCTCGGCACGCACATCTCCGCATCCGGAGGCCAGGCGACGATGATCGACGGCCCGTATGCGGAGGCCAAGGAGACCATCGTCAGCTTTGCGTTGATCGACGTGCGTTCCGACGACGAGGCGCGGGAGCTGGCCCGGCGCTTCTTCGCGGTGATCAAGGAGGGTGAGGGGGACATCCGTCGGGTCTACGGACCAGAAGGGTGACCGTGTCGCCACGAGACCCGCGGGCCGTCGTGGAGGCCGTGTGGCGACTCGAGTCGGGGCGGATCGTGGCCGGTGTGGCCCGACTGGTCCGCGACGTCGGCCTGGCCGAGGACCTGGCCCAGGACGCCCTCGTCGCCGCCTTGGACGAGTGGCCCCGGCGAGGCGTGCCACCGAACCCCGGAGCGTGGCTGATGCAGACCGCGCGTCACCGCGCCATCGATCGGCTGCGGCGCGACGACCGGCTGGACGACAACCTTCGCCTCATCGGTCAGGACCTGCGCACGCGGGCGAGCGACGACGCATTCGCGGGCGTCGACGAGGTCCTGACCGACGGCGTCGACGACGACATGCTCCGGCTGATCTTCACCGCCTGTCACCCAGCGCTGACCATCGAGTCGCAGGTCGCCCTCACCTTGCGGGTGCTCGGCGGCCTGAGCACCGAGGAGATCGCCCGTGCCTACCTCATCGGCGAGGCCACCGTGGCCCAACGGATCAGCCGCGCCAAACGTACGCTGACCGAACGCCGGATCGGTTTCGAGGTGCCGCCCGCCGCGGAGCAGGAGCAGCGGCTCGCTGCCGTGCTGCGGGTGGTCTACCTGATCTACAACGAGGGTTACACCGCCACCAGCGGCGAGAACTGGAGCCGCCCCGAGCTGTGCTACGAGGCACTTCGACTCGGCCGGATGCTGGCGGGGTGGGCGTCGAACGAACCAGAGGTCCACGGGCTCGTCGCCCTCATGGAGATCCAGTCCTCCCGGCTGACCGCCCGAGTGGGGCCTGACGGCGCACCGATCGCGCTTCTCGACCAGGACCGGACCCAGTGGGATCCGCTGCTCATCCGTCGCGGGTTCCGAGCCCTGCTACGGGCTCGCGACCTGGACGGGAGAGGGCCTTATGTCCTTCAAGCGGCGATCGCCGCCTGCCACGCCCAAGCCCGGCGGCCGGGCGACACCGACTGGGTCCAGATCGTGGCCCTGTACGACCAGCTCGCCCTCCTGACACCTGGTCCCGTCGTCCAGCTCAACCGGGCCGTGGCGGTCAGCTTCGTCGACGGCCCGGCGGCCGGACTGCGGGTCGTCGACGACATCACCGGCCTCGACGGCTACCACCCACTGCACTCCGTCCGGGCCGACCTGCTGACCCGGCTGGGCCGTCTGGACGAGGCGCGGGAGCAGCTGCAACGGGCGGCCGCCCTGACGCGCAACACCCAGGAGCAGGAGGCCCTGCTCGCGCGCCAGTCCGACCTCTGACCCCCCGCACCGTGTCCGGGATGACGCGCTCCTCAGAGGCAGGTCCCCGGCCGCGCGAACCTGCCTGATCGGTGAGGTTCCAGAACGAATCATGCCCGAGTTATCGTGTGGCCGAACGACACTCTTTCCCACCCAGACCCCGTGGGCAGGACCTCCGATGACCTCAGACGCCCTCATCCGACTGCTGCACCTGCGTGACGATCGCTCCGCCGGCAACGGACATGTCGATCTCGCCGCGCCGACCGGGGACCCCGATCCAGAAGTCGCCCAGCTGCGGGCCGCACTGGTCAGCAACCGTCGAATCAGCATGGCCGTGGGCATCGTGATGCGCGACCAGAACGTCGACGAGGACCAGGCCTTCGCCTACCTGCGGCGCACCAGCCAGGACAGCAACCGCAAGCTGCGCGACGTCGCTGAGGACGTCATCCGTGACCGCCGGCTCCCGCCCGACACGAGGCGAGCCGAGAGGCTCCATTCCTGAACCCCTCGGCTCTCGGCCAGACGGGGCCGGCCGCTCCCCAACTGACCTGCGGTCAGTGTAGTTACGTGGGCGACCGGCCGACCTCGGTGTGAAGTTCCCCTGGCCGCCCGGGGACACCCGAGGACGCGTCCATCCTCGCGTTCTACCGGGACGCCTACGGTGGTGGTGCATGAGCACGTCGTCCGACCTGCTGGCCCTGTCCCTTCCGCGTCTGGCCCGGCATCGGCTGCACCCGGTCGCCCCGGTCGGGACGGGGCTGGCCGAGGTGGCCGCGGGGATGGCGGGCGTGCACGCGCAGGTGCGCTCGGCCGCAGAGACCTCGCTCGCGATCCGCGTCGACGGCGCCACTCGGGCGGACGTGCGAGCGGCCTTGTGGGAGGAGCGGTCCCTGGTCAAGACCTACGGCCCGCGCGGCACGGTGCACCTGCTATCCACGACCGACCTGCCGTACTGGACCGCGGCACTGAGCTCGATCCCCTGGCACAGCCCCCACGCCCAGAACGTGCGGATGGACGACGGCCAGACCGATCTGGTGGTCGCCGCCATCGCCGACGCCCTCGCCGACTCCGAGCTCACCGTCGACGAGCTGACCGAGGCGGTCGTGCAGCGGGTCGGCCCATGGGCCGGCGAGCGAGTGATGCCCGCCTTCCAGGACCAGTGGCCACGATGGCGGCAGGCCACCGCCGTGGCGGCGCACCGCGGCGTACTGTGCTTCGGGCCCGATCGCCGGCGACGTGTCACCTACACCAACCCCCGCCGGTGGGTGCCCGCCGTCGAGCCGGTGAAGGCCGACGAGGCCGCGCGTTGGCTCGCCGGTGAGTGGCTCGCCGCCTACGGCCCCGGCGGCGCCGAGGAGCTGGCCCGCTGGTTGGGAGCACCCACGTCCTGGGCGACGAAGGCCCTCGACGGCGCTCGCCGAGGTGAGGTTCCGGCGGTTGCCGACCGAGCGCCCGCCGCGCTGCTGCTGCCGTACTTCGACGCCTACGTGGTGGGCTTCCGGCCTCGCCCGCTGCTCTTCCCCGGCCCGGCCTGGGACCGAGCGCTGACGCCGAGTGGACAGGCCGGCAACTACCCGGTCCTCCTGGTCGACGGCGTCGTGGCGGGCGTGTGGCACTCCCGGCGGGTCGGCTCGATGGTGCACGTGACGGTCGAGACGCTGCGCGACCTCACCGCCGACGAGCTCGACGCCGTCGAACAGCGGGTCCTGCGGCTCGGTCAGGTGCTCGAGGCGCGGCCCACCCTGACCTTCGGCCCCGTCACCGTGGGTGGGCACGCCTGAGCCCGCCGGGACGTGGACACCAGGTGAACCACGAGCCGGTCAACGAGCTCGGGCCACCCGGCCTTCGTCCCACACCGGTTCGGTCGACTCGTAGACGCGCCCGTCCGCGCCGAACACCAGGAAGCGGTCGAACTCCCGGGCGAACCAGCGGTCGTGGGTCACCGCGACGACGGTCCCCTCGAAGGCGTCGAGGCCCTCCTCCAATGCCTCGGCGGAGTCGAGGTCCAGGTTGTCGGTCGGCTCGTCGAGCAGCAGCAGGGTGGCGCCGGACAGCTCGAGCAGCAGGATCTGGAACCGCGCCTGCTGACCGCCCGAGAGCGACTCGAAGGTCTGCTCCGACGCGCGGGCCAGCTCGTAGCGGTCGAGCGCCCGCGCCGCCTCCTCGCGCGGCTTGCCGGGTCGGTGCTCGTCGCCGCGGTGCAGGACCTCGAGCAGCGTGCGTCCGAGCAGCCCGGGGTGCTCGTGGGTCTGTGCGAACCATCCAGGCCGCACGCGCGAGCCGAGCCGGGCGACGCCGGTATGCGCTACCGGTGCCGCGACCACGTCGCCCACCGGCTCGTGCTCACGATCGGGGTCCGACCCGCCGGCGGCGAGCAGCCGCAGGAAGTGCGACTTGCCGGACCCGTTCGAGCCGAGCACCGCCACCCGCTCGCCGTACCAGACCTCGAGGTCGAACGGCTGCATCAGTCCCCCAACGGTGGGAACGACGTTGTCGCCGGAAGGTGCCCCCACAGAAAGCTCGAGCGCCGTGCAGACCACCGCCCGCTTCGCCGTACGGCCGCCGGCCAGCCGCATACGAACGTTCTGGCGGACCGGCACCGCCTCCGGTGGGCCGGCGTCCAGGAACCGCTGCAGGCGGGTGACCGCCGCCTGGAGGCGGGACGCCATGTCCGCGTTGTAGGCGGCCTTCTGCCGGTACATCACGACCAGCGCCTTGAGCTTGGCGTGCTCCTCGTCCCACCGCTTCCGCAGCTCCTCGAGGCGGTCGTTGCGGTCCCGGCGCGCCTGCGCGTAGGTCGTGAACCGGCCCGGGTGCACCCAGATCGTGGCCCCCGCGGCACCCGGCTCGAGGGTGGCGATCCTGGTGGCGACGCGGTTCAGCAGCTCGCGGTCGTGCGAGACGAAGAGAACGGTCTTCGGCGAGGCCACGAGCTGGTCCTCGAGCCAGCGCTTGGCGGGGACGTCGAGGTAGTTGTCCGGCTCGTCGAGGAGCAGCACGTCCTCGGGTCCGCGGAGCAGTGCCTCGAGGACGAGCCGTTTCTGCTCGCCCCCGGACAGGGTGGTC
>Ga0164306_10001025_pt1 | contig 12154 bp, 10 predicted proteins | sample Whisoiple_242_MG_FD_110213 | JGI IMG/M metagenome (GOLD analysis project Ga0164306, IMG submission 110213) | Soil microbial communities amended with fresh organic matter from upstate New York, USA - Whitman soil sample_242_MG | ecosystem: Environmental > Terrestrial > Soil > Unclassified >... | reverse complement strand
GGGCGTGAAGATGCGCAGCCGGTAGTCCGCGGCGGCCGGGTCGGTCGGGCGGAGCAGGAACGTCGTCTCGGACAGGTTGGTCCACCGCGCGAACGCCGCCATCTGCGCGTCGGTCAGGCCGTCGGCGTCGTGCACCACCGCGACGGGGTTGCCGCGGTAGGGCTCCGCGGTGAAGACGTCGACCTGGGAGAACGGGCGCGAGGCGGGGGCGTCGGGCATGGGACCACGGTAGGGCGGGGCGGGACCTCCTGGTCGCCCCGGCGCCTCAGCCCCCGTACGGCGGCAGCCCGGGCGGCGGCTGCCGCGGCACGGCGCCCGGCGGCACGCCCGGCGCGGGGTCCGGCGTCCAGGCCAGCTGCGTGCGCGGCGCGCCCTCGGTCGGCCACGCGGCGGGCGCGGTCGCGGGGACCGGGCCGCCCGGCCCGGCGGGCGGGTACCAGCCGGGACCCGCGAGCGCGGCGGCCGACCGGCGTCGGCGGCGCCGCGCCAGCAGCACCACGAGCACCACGACGCCCGCGAGGAGCAGCAGCCCCGCCCCGCCCACGAGGGCGAGCCCGGGCCACGGGCTCCCGGCCTCCGAGGCGACGGCGTGCAGCACGATGTCCCGCGTGCCGTCGCTGCTCCAGGACACGGTGCGGGGGTCGGCCGGGTCGACCCGGCCGTTGGTCTCCCCGACCGCGCCGGGGAAGGTGAACGCGATCCGGATGTCGGCCTGCACGGACATCCCGAGGTCGGACCCGCCTGCCGGCGCCGGCAGGGTCCCGTCGAGCGTGTACTACCCGTCGGCGTGCGCCAGCGTCGTGTCCACACCGTTGAACATCGCGAACGGCACCGCGTCGAAGACGTACCGGCGGCCGACGGCGTCCTCGTCCTGGTAGGGCTCCTCACGCACCGGGACACCGCTCTCGTCGAGCAGCCCCCCGGCGTCGTCCGTCCCGGCGTCGAGCAGGTCGTCCACGTCCTGCCCGGTCGCCTCGAGCACCTCGCGGTCGACCGCGACCACCCACGACCCCGACACGGTGTCGTCCGCGCCGACCTCGACCTGCATGTCGAACCGGACGCAGCCGGACAGGGTGGCGACCGCGAGCAGGGCGACGGCGAGCGCGCGGACGGAGCGGGTCGTCATGGCTGAGCCATCGGCCGGTCCCGGGGACCCCTTGACGGGCGTCGCCCGATCGGCGCACCGCGGGTGCGCGGACCGGGCGACGCCCGCGGGCGGGCGCGTCAGTCGGCGATGAACGCCAGGACGTCCTTGATCAGGGCCTCCTGGTAGGCGCCCGAGATGCCGTGCGGGGCGCCCGGGTAGACCTTGAGCGTGCCGAGCTTGACCAGGTCGATCGACTTGTACGCCGCCGCGGCGATCGGGACGATCTGGTCGTCGTCGCCGTGCGCGATGAGGATCGGCACGTCCAGCGCCTTGAGGTCCTCCGTGAAGTCGGTCTCGGAGAAGACCTGCACGCAGTCGTAGGCGGCCTGGAGCTCGGCCAGCATGCTCTGCCGCCAGAAGTCGTCGCGCAGGCCCTGGCTGATGGTCGAGCCCTCGCGGTTCGCGCCGTAGAACGCCTCGGAGAGGTCCTGGTAGAACTGCGAGCGGTCGCGCAGGACGCCCTCGCGGATGCCGTCGAACGCCTCGATCGGGGTGCCCTCGGGGTTCGTGTCGGACTTCAGCATGACCGGCGGGACCGCGCCCGCGGTGACGACCTTGGTCACGCGGCCCTTGCCGTGCTGCGCGGCGTAGCGGACGACCTCGCCGCCGCCGGTGGAGTGGCCGACGACCGTGAGGTCGGTGAGGTCGAGCTGCTCGACCAGCGACGCGAGGTCGCGGGCGTAGGTGTCCATGTCGTTGCCGCCGCTGGTGCGGGACGAGCGGCCGTGGCCGCGACGGTCGTGCGCGATGGCGCGGTAGCCGGCGTCGTGCAGGACCTTGAGCTCGTAGGCCCAGGCCTCGGAGCTCAGCGGCCAGCCGTGGCTCAGCAGGACGGGCTTCCCCTGGCCGTAGTCCTGGTAGAAGATCTCGGCGCCGTCGGGCGTGCTGACGTAGGGCATGGTTCCTCCTCGGTCGGGGTCCGGACCGACCTGCCGCGGGGCACTTGCCCGGGGCGTCCGTCCCCGGTCACGATTGGACCGCGCAGCGCCGCGCGCGGACCAGGAAGAAGTCCGGCAGAACTCGGGGGAGTCCGCCGGCCGGGGGCAGAGGCGGGCGAGGGTGGACGACGACCTGGGAGCGCTCCTGCGCCGGCACCGGCAGGACGCGGACCTGACGATCGAGGACCTGGCCGGTGCCTCCGGGGTGAGCGACCGGGGGATCGGCGACATCGAGCGCGGCGTCAGCCGCGGGCCGCAGCACCGGACCGTGGAGGCGCTCGCGGACGCGCTGCGGCTGCGGCCGGACGACCGGGCGGTCCTGCTGCGCCTCGCCCGGGAGGGGCGGCGGCGTCCGGCGGGCGCCGTCCCGCACGCCCTGCCGCTCCCGCGCCGGGTGCCCGACTTCACGGGCCGCGCCGCCGAGCGGGCCGCGCTGGGCCGGGTGCTGCGGGGCGAGGGCGCGGTCGCGCGCGGCGAGCACGCACCCGACCCCACCCCGCCCGTCGCCGTCGTCACCGGGCCGCCGGGCTTCGGCAAGACGACCCTGGCGGCGCAGGTGGCGCGCGACCTGGGCGAGCACTTCCCCGAGCGGCTGTTCCTGGACCTGCGCGGCGTCGACCACGAGCCCGTGACGCCGGACGCCGCGGTGCGCCGGGTCGCGGAGGCGCTCGCGTCCGGGACCGTCCCGCCCGACCCCGGCGCGGCGAGCGCGCACGTGCGCGGCCTGCTCGCGGAGCGGCGGGTGCTGCTCGTCCTGGACAACGCGGCGTCCGAGGACCAGGTCCGGCCGCTCGTCCCGGCCGACGGCCCGTCCGCCGTCCTGGTCACCAGCAGACGCGCGCTGGCGGGCCTCGACGGCGTGCAGCAGCGCACGGTCCTCGGCCGGCTCGCCCCGGGCGACTCGGTCGGGCTGCTGGACGCGATCCTGCCCGGGCGCGGGTCGGCGGAGGACCTCGCCCGGCTCGCCCGGCTGTGCGACGACGTCCCGCTCGCCCTCCGGATCGCCGGCAACCGGCTCGCGGCGCGCGCCGGCTGGTCGATCGACGGGCTCGTGCGCCGGATGGCCGCGGACGAGCGGCGGCTGGACGCGCTGGCCGCGGGCGACCTCCGGGTGCGCGCGGCGTTCACCTCGTCCTACGAGCAGCTCGGCCCGGGCGCGCAGCGGCTGTTCCGGCGGCTCGCGCTCGTGGACGCGCCGACCGCCGGCGCCGGCCTGGCCGCCGCGCTGGTGGACGAGTCCGTCTGGCGCACCGAGGACCTGCTCGACGAGCTGGTCGACCTGAGCCTGGTGCAGCACCTGCCCGGCGACCGCTACGGGCTGCACGACCTGCTGCGGCTGTACGCGCGGTCCGAGCTGGAGCACCAGGAGGACGCCGCGGCGCACGCCGCCGCCCGCGCCGCCGCCGACGACTGGCTGCTCCGGACGACGGTGCGCGCCGGCTACCGGTTCGAGCCGGACCACGCCCACGAGGGGGCCGCGCCGGGGGAGCGCGACGTCGACCTGCCCGACCAGGAGGCGGCGCGGGCGTGGCTGCGGGCCGAGGCGCCGAGCTGGCTCGCCGCCCTCCGCCGCGCGGCCGCCGCCGGCGACCACGCGCGGGTGGCGGAGGTGGCCGACGCGCTGCACTGGTTCTCCGACCTCTGGGCGACCTGGGACCGCTGGGCCGAGGTGTTCGACCTGTCGGCCGACGCGGCGGCCGCGCTGGGCGACGACCGGCTGATCGCGGTGCACGAGGGCTACCGCGCCTGGGCGCAGTCGATCTGCCGCGGCGACCTGGACCGGGCGCGCGCCGCGGCCGACCGGGCCCTCGCCGCCGCCCGCCGGTGCGGCGACACCACCCAGGAGGGCTGGGCGCTCAGCTACCGGTCGTGGATCGCCTCGCAGGCGGGTGACCTGGCGGCCGCCGAGCAGGACGCGAGCGCGGCGGTCGACTGCATGCTGGCGGCCGGCGACCAGGAGGGCGCGCCGCAGGCGATGCTGTCGCTCGCGAAGGCCCGGCAGCGCCTCGGGCGGCTCGACGAGGCCGCGGAGACGGTGCGCGCGACGATCGCCCGGGTGGCGGACCCGCGCACCCGCCCGCGGGCGCAGGTCGCGCCGTTCACCGAGGCCAACGCGCACGTCTACCTCGCGGCGATCCTGGTCGAGGCGGAGCGGTGGGACGAGGCGCGCGCGGTCGCGTCGGAGGCGCTGCGGCTCGCGGCTCCGCTCGGCGTGCCGCGGATCGTGGCCACGGCGCACCTGGCGCGGGGGCGCGCCCACGCCGCGCTCGGCAACACCGACGCGGCGGTGGTCGACATCGAGATCGCGGTCGCCGAGCGGCGCGAGCTCGGGATCGACGCGCCCCTGGCCGCGGCGCTCGCGGCGCTCGAGCAGGTGCGCGCGGCGGCGGTCGGGGTGCCGCCCGCGGCCGCCGGCGTGCCGGCCCGCGAGCCGGAGCCGGTCGTCGCGGGCTAGGGTGCGGGGCATGTCGACGGTGCGTCTCGGGGTCCTCGGTGCTGCTCGCATCCTGCACGACGCGGTGGCCGTGCCCGCCGCGTCCGTCCCGGAGGTCGAGGTGACGGCGATCGCCGCCCGCGACCGGTCCCGGGCGCAGGAGACGGCGGAGGCCGAGGGCATCCCGCGGGTCCTCGACGACTACGACGCGCTGCTCGCGGACCCGGAGGTCGACGCGGTGTACGTGCCGACCCCGGCCGCGCTGCACGGGGTGTGGGTGCTGCGCGCGATCGCCGCGGGCAAGCACGTGCTGTGCGAGAAGCCGTTCACGGCGAACGCCGCCGAGGCCGAGGACGTCGAGGCGGCGGCCGCCGGGACGGGACTGGTCGTGATGGAGGCCTTCCACTCGCAGCACCACCCGTCGTGGGCGCGGCTGCGCGAGCTGCTCGCCGAGGGCGCGATCGGCGAGGTGACGTCCGCGGAGGCGGACTTCTGCGTCGAGATCGCCGACCGCGGCGACATCCGGTGGCAGGAGTCGATGGGCGGCGGCGCGCTGATGGACCTCGGCGTCTACCCGCTGCGGTTCCTCACCCACGTGCTGGGCGCTCCGACGGTGCGGTCCGCCGAGGCGGTGGAGGTCGACGGGGTCGACGCGTCGATCGTCGTGCACCTGGACCTGCCGGGCGGGGTCGACGGGACCGTGCGGGCGAGCATGGTGGCGTCGGAGGAGCAGAGCGTCCGGGCCCGCATCGTCGGGACGACCGGGACGATCACCGTCCACAGCCCGTACGGGCCGCAGAACGGCGGGCGCATCGTGGTCGAGCACGCCGACGGCCGGGTCGTGGAGGAGCCGGTCGACCCCACCGCGTCGTACGTGTGGATGCTGCGCTCGTTCGCGGACGCGGTGCTGCGGGGCGGGGACCCGGTGTCGGGGACCGCGCAGGCCGTGGCGGCGATGCGGCTGGTGGACGACGCCTACCGCGCGGCGGGCATGGCGCCGCGGGAGCCGGCGCCGCTGGGCTGATCCGTCCGGCCGCGCTACCCCCGGCGCTCCGGCAGCGGGTACAGCGGGGGCGCCGCGGGCGGGTCCTCGCCGACGAGGCCGTCGACCGCCTCGCGGTACAGGTCGGCGTGCCCGACGTGCCGCGCGTACTCCTCGATCAGGTCGACCAGCACCCGGCGCACGTTCGGATGGGCGTCGGGGTCGTCCGCGTACGCGATCGGCCGGTCGAGCCCGCCGTCCGCGACCGCGTCCGCCAGCGACGCGCGGGCGCGCACCACTGCGTCGCGCCACAGGGCGTAGAGGTGCTCGGGCTCGTCGTCGGCCGCCGACGTCCACGGCCAGTCGGGGGTGGCGTCCCAGTCGACGCCCTCCCACGGGTCGCCCGGGCGCAGCCCGTTCACCCGGGTGCACAGGTGGAACACCTCGACGAACGCCAGGTGCTTCACCAGGCCGCCGAGGGTGATCGCCGACGGGCCGAGCGTGGCGGACAGCGCCGCTCGGTCGAGGCCGCCGACCTTCCAGGCGAACGTCGCGCGCTGCCGCTCGAGCGACCCCACGAGGGACGCCAGCTCGTCCCCGGCGACCGGCGGACCCCACCAGCCGAGCGCGTCGTCCCCGCCGTCCCGGTCCTGCGCGACGTCGTCGGACATGGTGCCTCCCTCTCCGGAGCCACCGGCGGGGCCGCGGGTGGTCCGCCGGTGCGCCGCACGCTACGCCGGGCCACCCACACGCCGCCGGGCGACCCCGACCACGACCGCGCGCCAGGCGACGCCCGCCGCGACGACCGCCGCCCCGCCGACCACCGACGCCGCCGGCAGGGTCGCGGCGAGCGCGACGCAGCCGAGCGCACCGAGCACCTGGAGCGCGCGCGGGAACCGGCGGTGCGCGCGGTCCTGGGTCCAGGCCGCGACGTTGGCGACGAGGTAGTAGAGCAGCACGCCGAACGACGAGAACCCGATCGCCCCGCGCAGGTCGACGGTGAGCACCAGCCCGACGACCACCACGGCGAGCGCGACCTCGGCGCGGTGCGGCACCCGGTACCGCGTGTGCACCGCCGCGAGCGGCCGCGGGAGGTCGCCCTCGCGGGCCATCGCGAGCGTCGTGCGGCTCACCCCGGCGACCAGGGCGAGCAGCGCGCCGAGCGAGGCGGCGGCGGCGCCGACGCGGACGACGGCGCCGACCCAGGGCCGGCCGGTCGCGGCGGCCGCGTCGGCGAGCGGCGCGGTGCCGGCGGCCAGCGCCTCCGGGCCGAGGACCGCCAGGAGCGTCACCGCCACCGCGGCGTAGACGAGCACGGCGAGGCCGAGGGCCAGCTGGATCGCGCGCGGGATCGTCCGGGCCGGGTCGCGCACCTCCTCGCCCATCGTGGCGATCCGGGCGTACCCGGCGAACGCGAAGAACAGCAGCCCCGCCGACCCGAGCACGCCGGACCACGTCGCGTCGGCGCCGACCGCGACCCGCGCCCACGACGGGTCGCCGGCGGCCAGCCCCGCGAGGACGACGGTGGCGAGGGCGCCGAGGGCGATCGCCACCACCACGCGGGTCAGCCGTGCGGTGCGCGTGATCCCGCGCAGGTTCACCGCCGTGAGCGCGACGACCGCGCCGGCGGCGACCGGCCGCTGCCAGGCGGCCGGCACCGCGTAGGCGGCGAAGGTCAGCGCCATCGCCGCGCAGCTCGCCGTCTTCCCGACGACGAAGCACCAGCCCGCGAGGAAGCCCCACCAGGGGCCCAGCCGTTCGCGCCCGTAGACGTAGGTCCCGCCCGACGCCGGGTACTGCGCCGCCAGCTGCGCGGACGACGTCGCGTTGGCGTAGGCCACGACGGCGGCGAGCGCGAGGCCGACGAGCAGCGCGGAGCCGGCGGCCTGCGCCGCGGGCGCGAAGGCGGCGAACACCCCGGCGCCGACCATCGACCCGAGGCCGATGACGACGGCGTCGCCCAGCCCGAGGCGCCGGACCAGCCCGGTGCTGCCGCTCATCCCGTCGTCCTCCCGGCGTCGCCGTCGTCGCGGCGCGTGCCCGGCCGTCGCGGCCAGTGTGGCCGACCGAGGTGTCCGGGCGGTGTACGGCGTGGTCGCCGACCCGCGGCGCTGGCAGAGTGGACCGCACGGCGACCCGGGGGAGGTGGTGCCCGGTGGACGCCTCCGAGGTGCACCGCGTCCTGGACGCGCTCGCCGGCGCCGGGTGCCGGGTCTGGGTGGCCGGCGGCTGGGGGGTCGACGCGCTCGCGGGGCGGCAGACCCGCCCGCACCGGGACCTGGACCTCGCGCTCGACGCGACCGGCGAGGCCGCCGCGCTCGGGGCGCTGACCGCGCACGGCTACGCCGTGGAGACCGACTGGCGGCCCGTGCGCGTCGAGCTGGCCGCCCCCGGCGCGCGCTGGGTCGACCTGCACCCGGTCGTCTTCGACGCCGCGGGGCGCGGGACGCAGGCGGGCCTCGACGGGACGACGTTCGCCTACCCGGTCGGGTGCCTCGTGACCGGGACGATCGGCGGGCGCGAGGTGGGGTGCCTGTCGGTGGCGCAGCAGGTCGCGTTCCACACCGGCTACCCGCCGCGGGACGTGGACCTGGCCGACCTCGCGCTCCTGCGCCGCCTGGCGGCGGGCGGACCGGCGACCTGAGCGCGCCCCCGTGACGAGGGCCCCGGGTCGGACGTGGTGTCCGGCCCGGGGCCTCGTGCGGGAGTGCGAGCGGCGTGCGGCCGCGTCGGGTCAGCGGACCGAGCGGATCCGCGTGATGAAGAACGCGCCGAGCAGCGCCGCGACGATCGACACCGGGAACACCAGCCCGTAGCCGCCGGTCGCGACGACCAGGGCCGACGTGATGAGGGGGCCGACGGTCTGGCCGGCGGTGGTCGACAGGTTGAGGATGCCGAGGTCCTTGCCGGCCTCCTCCTCGTTCGGCAGCACGTCGACGTTCAGCGCCTGGTCGACCGAGGTGTAGACGCCGTAGCCGAGGCCGGCGATGCCGGCGAACAGGAACATGCCGGCGGGGGTCGGCCAGACCCACGGCATCGCGATACCGACGGCGAACAGCACGCTCGAGAGCACCACGGGCAGCTTGCGGCGGCCGATCAGGTCGGAGATCGGGCCGGCGGCCACGGAGCCCACCAGCGACACGACGAGCGTGATGACGGCCATCGTCGCGATCGTGGCCGCGGACTCCGCGGTGGTCTGCCCGACGTGGTCCTGCACGATGTAGAGCTGGTACGCCATGATCATCTGGTACGAGACGAGCATGAACAGGCGGCCCGCGAACGCCAGGTAGAAGTCGGGCGCCTTGCGCGGCGGCCGGAACGACTTGAGCAGCTCGCCGAGGCCGGCGGCGGCCGGGGGCAGGTCCACGGCCGACTTCTCGCGCGGCCAGACCACGAGCGCGATGACCGCGGAGACCGCCATCAGGGCGCCGCCGAGGACGAAGCCCGGCAGCGAGTTCGTGATGAACGCGGCGCCGACCAGCGAGCCGATCGGGGCGCCGCCGGCCAGGCCGCCGCCGTAGAACGCGGACATGGTGCCGCGGACCTTGCCGGGCACGCGGTCCGCGAGGACGGCGACCGCGGGGGCCAGCATCATGTTCAGGCCGACCATGCTGATGCAGTACGAGAGCGTGATGAGGCCGGGGCTGGTCAGGACGCCGATCGCGAACAGCGAGACGCCGCCGAGGACGCCGCCCGCGAGGATCCACGGGGTGCGGCGCCCGAACCGGCCGCGGGTCCGGTCGGAGAGGTTGCCGAAGACCAGGTTCGACACCAGCGAGACGATCGCGGTGATCGCGCTGATGGACCCGAGCAGGGTCTCGGGGGAGTCGACGCCGATGTCGCGCAGGCGCTGGGGGAGCAGCACCGCGGCGACGATCTGCAGGCCGACGATCCAGAGCAGGCCGTACGCGAAGAACCCGGCGCCGAAGCGCAGCGTGCGGGCCCGGGTGAACGGGGCACCCGTGTCGGGGGCGAGGTCGTCCCGCGTCGAGGGGGCGCCCTCGGGGGCGACGGTTGCCTGCGCGTCCATGCGAACCTTCTTCGGCGTCATGGGAGTCGGACGGCTCCACGTTGAGACGTCGTGGGCCGGCCGACGCCGGCGCCACCACTACCTACCGCTTGGTAGGTACCGGAGAAATTACGACCGGGTGGTCGGGATGTCAACTCCGTCGACGCGGCCTGCGGCGACGCAGGGCGCCGGGGTCGTGGCCGGGCCGAGAGCCGCGGGATCGCGCGGCGCAGAGCGGCCGGGCCTACGCAGCGAGCCCGGGATCGGCCGTGAGCTCGACGGTCGCCCAGACGTCGAGCGGGAGGTCGCGCAGCCGGCCGACGACCGCGCGGCGCACGTCGTCCTCGGCGTCCACGTCCCAGCGGCGCGGCTCGACCACGAAGTCGACCTCGACGTAGAGCCGGCGGCCGAGCTTGGTCGCCCGGACCAGCGGCTCGGGCAGGTCGAAGGCGGCGCGCGCGGCGTCGACCGCCGCGCGGACGGCCGCGTCGACCTCGGGCGGCGGGGCGCCCTCCAGCAGCTCGTGCATGCCGTCGTGCAGCAGTCGCACCGGGAGCCGGGCGACGAGCAGCACGACGAGCAGCAGCAGCACGGGGTCGACGTAGCCGGCCGCGGTGTCCCGGCCGTCGGCGGCCAGCAGAGCCGCCGCGACGCCGCCGAGCCCCACCGCCAGGCTGATCGCCGCGCCGGCCCACCAGGACACGACCTCGGCGTCGACGAGCGCGGAGCCGCCCGACCGCCGGCGCAGCCGCCACGCGACGAGCGCGCTCAGCGCGGCCGAGGCGCCGCCGTAGACCAGCATCGTCGTGGGGTCCGCGTCCGAGCCGCCCGCGAGCAGCGTGCCGAGGGCGTCCGCGGCGCCGTACAGCAGCGTGGCGATCAGGGCCGCGCCCTGCACGACCACGGCCAGCGGTGTCGCGGCGTGCCGCCCGAACGGGTACCGACCGCTCGGTCGGGAGGCCGCCGCGCGGGATGCCAGCGCGGACACCCCCACGAGGGCGATGCCGGCCAGCGTGTACAGGCCGTCGAACAGGACGACGGCCGACCGCGAGGCGAGGCCCGCGACCACCGCGGCGGTGCCGAGCACCGCCGCGGCGACCGCGGACTCCAGGAGGGCGGACCGCTCGCGGCGCGCGTCGGCCCGGTCGGTCGGCGCGACGTCGGCCACGGTCGGCCCCCCTCGGGCGTGCGGTGCGGCGGGTCAGCCGCCGATCGTGCTGCCGGCGGCGACGGTGCCCGGCGCGCCGTCCGCCTCGACGACGGCCGCGCCGGTCGCGACGACGCCCGGCTCGAAGGTCCAGTCGCCCTGCACGGTGAACGAGGACGCGCCGCGCAGCGACGGGGCCGCGGGGAACCGCTGCTCGAACTTCCCCACGGTCTTGTAGACCTTCGGGTCCAGGTCGACCAGCGGCGCCTTCTCGACCGCGAGCCGCAGCGTCGAGTCCTCGCCGAGGTCGTAGGCGTCGGACCTGATCAGCAGCAGGTCGTTGGTCGTCTTGACGGGGAGGAACCGCTCGCGGCCCACGGCGATGGCCGTCGCGCCCTCGAACACCTCGATGGCCGCGCCCATCGCCGTCTCGATCTGGAACACCTCGGGCGACGACGAGTCGGTCGGGTCGACGGTCTTCACGTTGCGGATCAGCGGCAGGCCGAGCACCGCGCCCCGGGCCTCGAGCGCCGCGGCGATCTGCTCCAGGTCGAACCACAGGTTGTTCGTGTGGAAGTACGGGTGCCGGTGCTCGTCGGTGAAGTAGTCCATCTCGTCCGCGGGCGTCTGGGCGGTGTCCCGCAGGATCAGCCGGCCGTCGGACTTCCGGACGGCGAGGTGGCCGCCCTTGCGGTCGGCGGCGGTGCGGCGGCACAGCTCCGCGGCGTACGGCGCGCCCGAGGCCGCGAACCAGCCGGCGATCGTCGGGTTCGGCGCCGCGCCCAGGTTGTCGGAGTTCGACACGGACGCGTACCGGAAGCCCGCGTCGAGCAGCTGCTGCAGCACGCCGGACGCGAGCAGCGCCGTGTACAGGTCGCCGTGGCCCGGCGGGCACCACTCCAGCGACGGGTCGGCCTCCCAGGTCACCGGGGTCAGGTCGTCCGTGCGGAGCTTCGGCTCCTGGTTCTGTAGGAAGTCCAGCGGCAGGCCGTCGACGGCCAGGCCCTCGTGCCGGGCGAGCGCGGCGAGCGAGTCCTCCTGGGTGCGGAACGAGTTCATGAGGATGAGGGGCAGGCGGGCGCCGGTCGCCGACCGCGCGTGCTGCACCTGCTCGACGATGAGGTCGAGGAACGACTTGCCGTCGCGCACCGGCAGCAGCGACTTGGCCTTGTCCATGCCCATCGAGGTGCCGAGCCCGCCGTTGAGCTTGATGATCGCCGTCCTGGCGAACGCCTCGCGCGCCGCCTCGGGGTCGATGTCGACGTCCGCGAGCTGCGGGGGGTCGAGCAGGGGGTCGATGGTGCCCTCGGGGATGAGGCCCGTGGCCCCCGCCTCGAGCTCCCGGTAGTAGTGGGTGAAGACGTCGATGGCGGTCGGGGCCACCCCGGCCGCCGCCATCTTGTCCTGGGCCTGCCGCAGTCCGGTGTCGCTCATGGGGTCGATCCTAGGAACACCGGGTGAGAGGTGGCCACATGCCGAGGTCCCGGCGCGCGGCGC
>Ga0164306_10001019_pt1 | contig 12159 bp, 5 predicted proteins | sample Whisoiple_242_MG_FD_110213 | JGI IMG/M metagenome (GOLD analysis project Ga0164306, IMG submission 110213) | Soil microbial communities amended with fresh organic matter from upstate New York, USA - Whitman soil sample_242_MG | ecosystem: Environmental > Terrestrial > Soil > Unclassified >... | reverse complement strand
GGTGACGCTCGCCGGCGAGCTGGACAAATTGGGCGTGAAGCCCACGGACTTGAAGTTCTTGGCGGTGTCGCACACCCATCCCGACCATATCGGCAATGTTGAATTGTTCCCACAAACGATGCTGCTCGTGCAGAAGGCTGAATACGAATGGCCTTCGCCATTCGGTCCGCGCTTCAAGGCCGAGCATCCGGTGAGCAAGCTCGAAGGCGACCACGACGTCTTCGGCGACGGATCGGTTACGATCCTGTCTACGCCGGGACATACGCCCGGCCATCAGTCGGTGCTCGTCAGGCTGTCGAAAACCGGGGCGGTGGTGCTCTCCGGCGACGCGGTCCATTTCCGCGACAATTTCGAAGCTCGCCGCGTGCCGTCGATGAACACCGACGCGGACAAGACGCTCGCCTCCATGCAGAAGATCGCCGACGTGATGGCGAAGGAACACGCTCAGCTTTGGATCAACCATGACAAGGCGCAGCGCGACACGCTCAAACTCGCGCCGGAGTTTTACGAATGAGGCATGCGCCCGCAGGGCCACAGCGAGCGCCCGCGCTCCACGATTGTGGCGGATAGGGTCTAGAAGCTCGTTAGAAGGCCGACGATTCGTTTTGCGGGCCGCTGGCCCCGAAGGGAAGGGGTTGGAGCTCTAACCTGCGGCCGCACGGGCGCGCGCTGCCTCTATTCCGACTTCTTCCCCCGGCCCCTTGGTTGCGCAACGAGTGATTTGAACAGCGTCGCCGGCAGATCAGACGTGTTCGATTACATCGAGCGATTCTACAACACAATTCGAAGCCACTCAACCATCGGCTACTCAACCGGTTGAGTTAGAAGGGAAGGTCGGATTAGCTTAACTTGCTGTCCATCAACCCGGCAGTAGGCCAATGACTTCCAGCGCATGAATTTGTCGTGGGACACCATGTTTGAGTCGGCGGAACTCGGTAACTCGATCGATAAGGCAACTTTTCAGGCGGAGGTGCCGGCGTTGCGCCAGGACTTGCTCAATGCTCAGTTCGACTTAGCGCAGAGTGCCCGATTTCAGGTCATCATCTTGCTTTCCGGCGCCGATGGATCAGGCAAGCGGGAGGTGGTCCATACGCTGATGGAATGGATGGATCCGCGGCACATCCAGACGCGCGCGATGGGATCGCCATCGGAGGAGGAGCGGCAAAGGCCTGAGATGTGGCGCTTCTGGCGCATTCTTCCGCCACGAGGGAAGATCGGGATCTTCTTCCACTCCTGGTACAGTGCACCGGTGTTGAAGCGGGTGCTCGGCCAGACAACGGATGCAGATCTCGATCAAAGCCTAGATGACATAGCCCGGTTCGAGAAGAGGCTGACCGCCGAAGGTGCGCTGCTTCTCAAGATTCGTCTTCACATTTCTAAGAAAAAGCAGGAGGAGCGCCTCCGTAAGCTGGAGAAGAATCTGAAAACACGCTGGCGCGTCACAAAGGATGAGTGGAAGCATTTCGAACTGTACGACGACTTCACCATTTACACACAGCGGGCCATCCGCCGGACGAGCACCCCCGAGGCGCCCTGGATCATCGTGGAGGGAACTGACGAGCGTTACCGCAGTCTCACCATCGGAAAAGTCATCTTGGAACGGCTGCGTGCGGGTCAGTTAACGGATCAGGCAATGCGCCCCACCCGCGCTGCTGCCATATCTAAGAACCCGTCTGCCGACCAGCACCTGCTACATGCCCTAGACATGTCGCAGCACATTCCAAAGCCAATCTACATTCAGCATCTTGAGAAATGCCAGGGTCAGCTTAATTTGCTGACTCGCCGTCGTGAGTTCCGGAATCGCTCGGCCATCGCCCTTTTCGAGGGCTGGGATGCCGCCGGAAAAGGCGGCTGTATTCGGCGCGTGATCTGGAGCCTCGATCCTCGCCAATATCAGATAATTCCGATTGCCGCCCCGACGGACGAAGAACGAGCTCAGCCATACCTCTGGCGCTTCTGGCGCAACATCCCTGGCCATGGACAGGTCACGATCTTCGACCGGTCCTGGTATGGGCGAGTCCTGGTCGAGCGAGTCGAAGGCTTCTGCTCGGAGGACGATTGGATGCGAGCCTATGGCGAAATAAACGACTTCGAGGATCAGCTCGTTCGCAACGACACAATTTTGGTCAAGTTCTGGCTCCATATCAGCAAGGATGAACAACTCGTCCGCTTCAGGGAGCGGGCGAAAACAGGTTTCAAGAGCTTCAAGATAACGGAGCAAGATTGGCGCAACCGAAACAAATGGGATGCTTACGAGCGAGCGGTCTGTAACATGGTTGACCGCACCAGCACGGAGATCGCCCCCTGGACGCTGGTTGAAGCCAACGACAAGTCGTTCGCGCGTGTGAAGGTGTTAAAGACACTTTGCGAAAGGATCGGTGAGGCGCTCTGAGCCGAGTCCTTGGATTCTGTCCACCGCTGATGTTGGATACCAATGCACGTATGCAGGCCTGTCTCTACTCGTGTAAACAAGCCTTACAACGACGATCCGCAGCATCGTGCGTCCGCGTTGATCACTAATGAACCGTCCGTACAGGTGGGAGGGCACTCCACCGCCTCTCATCAACGGGCAGGGTTGCTAAGCAACAATCACAGTGCCTGCGTGGCTACTGAAGCCCACCTCGTAGGAGCACAGATCCGGCTCGCGGCTGCAGCGAATCTCACCAGTTCGTGCGTTACTCTAGCTTCATCGCCAATGTGGAGATGAACAATGGCGTCCGAGGTGACCGACATCCTCATGCGACTAGCAGCGGCAGGTTTCCTTGGCGCCTGCATCGGTTTCGAGCGGCGGGTCCATCACAAAGCGATAGGCATTGCAGGGATGGTGCTGATCGCAATCGGAAGCACAACTTATATGCTGCTTGGTCGGCACTTCGCCGATGCTGATCCAAGTTCGATCAGCCGCACCCTTCAGGGTTTCCTATCTGGAATCGGCTTCCTTGGCGGCGCTGTCATTTTCAAAAGTGGTTTCGAGGTAAAAGGCATAAAGGCTGCCGCCGCGATCTGGATCACCGGAGCGGTCGGCCTTGCAATAGCGACTTCCTACTGGTGGCTAGGAGTTACCGTCGGGCTGGTCACGGCCGCGGTGATGTTTATCGCCGACAGCTTCCCCGATGAAGTGCGGGAGGAGAAGCAGGAAATGCCCAACCCCAATTCGGACGCGAAGAAATGATTGTGATAAGCCTCAGGATCGCTCTCTTCATCCATCTTAGGTCGTTCCTCGAAGCGATGTGTAGGCACGCGAAAGGAAGAAAATTTTCAAACATAATGGGCCGAACCAGTACTGCTGGCAAGATCAGGACACCTGCTTTCGTTCGGAGGAGCATGCGCGAGCTACCGCGTATCCTAAACTTCGGTTTGTTGGAGCCTCTCAGTATGAGTGATCGGCCCGACGAGGTCTTTGGCGGAGTTTCATAGCTTTCTCCCTACCTGTCCCTATCGCCAATTAAATCCGGAAGTAATGGTGGTGCAATCCTCCGAGGATCGGCCGCGGAAGAATGCCCCCGACCGCCTGGACGCGTCGGGGTAGGGGCGAGGCGCTTGGGTGCGCTGCGACGCAGTACATTCAACTGGTGTCGAAGCGCGATTACCTCTCCTTGGAGCGAACTGGTAGAGATCCAGGAAGATCCACCTGAGCAGATTGAAAATCTCGAGCACCCGGCGTTCATCGCCCGGTTCGGGCGTTCAGGCCAAGCGGATGGCATTTGCGGTAGGGACAGCTAGCGGATGGAATTTGCGGTAGGGACAGCCGGACGGCAGATCTCTTATCCTGGATCAGTGCTGCTGGTCCGCGCTCTTGGCGGCTTTGGATGCTCGATGGTGACCTATTGCGCATCCCGCGGCGGCCCCAACCTTCCCATGACCTGCCATCTTCCCGGCGATACCGCCGACAATAGCGCCTTTGATACACCCCTTTGCATCAGCTGGTCCGGCCAAGGCAACTAGCGCCGAAAGCATCGTCAGGCAAACGACAATCCTCGTCATTGGAACTTCTCCGTTGGTAGGTAACGGCACGAGCCCATTGCGGTTCCGAATGAACCGTTCGGCGCGGAGGCGGCCACGAAGGACAGAGCGAACGGCTTTGTGCCTAAGCCGCTACTCGAGCACAAGGCGCGACTCGCCGAAGCTCCGCCGGCATTTCCGGCACGTCTTCGCAAGTGGAGCACGCCCGAGCTTTCGTCGCCTATTTGGCCTCAGCCGAGGCCGGCTCGGCAAAACGACAGCACGGCATGGACTCGGCATGACGATGGGATGCAGGATGTAATCGTAACGGCCTGATCCGTCATAAGGCCCGGGCGAGCAGGGTTGCGCTCGCCGCTCTTGGGGGATGCATCGAATGACTGAAGATCTGGATCCCGTCGAAACCAGGGAATGGTTGGACTCGCTGGATGGTGTGATCGAGGTCGAAGGACCGCAACGCGCGCATTACCTCCTCGAAAAACTGATCGGCGGCGCGCGGCGGCGGGGAGCGCCGGTCCCATACTCGGCGACGACGCCGTACCTGAACACAATCCCTGTCGAAAAACAGCCACATCATCCTGGCGACCGTACGATCGAACACCGTCTCCGCTCGATCATCCGCTGGAACGCGATGGCGATTGTCTTGCGCGCCAACAAGCATTCCTCAGAGCTTGGCGGTCACATCGCCAGCTTCCAGTCGTCCGCACTACTCTACGACACCGGCTTCACGCATTTCTGGCATGCAGCGTCCCAGAATCACGGCGGCGACCTCATCTACATCCAAGGCCACGTCGCACCGGGAATTTACGCACGCTCGCTTGTCGAAGGCCGGCTCACCGAAGAGCAGCTTCTGAAGTTCCGTCAAGAGGTCGACGGCAACGGGCTCTCGTCCTATCCGCATCCTTGGCTCATGCCGGATTATTGGCAATTTCCGACGGTGTCGATGGGCCTTGGGCCGCTGATGGCAATCTATCAGGCCCGCTTTCTCAAATACCTTCACGCGCGCGGTTTCGCCGATACCGCGGCCCGAAACGTCTGGGCCTTCCTCGGCGACGGCGAAATGGACGAGCCAGAATCGACCGGCGCCATCTCGCTCGCTGCGCGGGAGAAGCTCGACAATCTGATCTTCGTCATCAACTGCAATCTGCAGCGCTTGGACGGACCGGTGCGCGGCAACGGCAAGGTCATCCAGGAACTCGAGGCACAGTTCAAGGGAGCGGGCTGGAACGTCATCAAGGTGATATGGGGATCGGGTTGGGACCAGCTTCTTGCCAAAGATACAAACGGCGCGTTGCTGAAGATCATGACCGAAACGGTCGACGGCGAATATCAGGATTACAAATCGAAGAACGGCGCCTATGTGCGGCAGCATTTTTTCGGCAAAGCACCGGAAACCGCCGCTATGGTCGCCGAGTGGAGCGACGATCAAATTTGGGCATTGGTGCGCGGCGGGCACGATCCAATCAAAGTCTACGCCGCGTACAAAGCCGCCACCGAGCATAAGGGGCGGCCAACCGTCATCCTCGCGAAGACGGTCAAAGGCTACGGCATGGGCGAGGCGGGCGAGGGCCAGAACATCACCCATCAGCAAAAGAAGATGGGCGAAACCTCGCTGCGCGAATTCCGCGATCGGTTCCAGCTCGAAATCTCGGACGAGAAGCTAGCTGAAGTGCCGTTCGTGCGCTTCGCCGAAGATAGCCCAGAGCTCAAATATCTGCGGGAGCGTCGCGCATCTCTCGGCGGCAGCCTACCGTCTCGGCGAAGAAAATCCGAATCGCTCCAGGTGCCGCCGCTTTCGGCGTTCGACGCCCTGCTCAAGGATACTGGCGACCGGACGATTTCGACGACGATGGCCTTTGTCCGCGTGTTGAACACGCTCTTGCGCGATAAGCAGATCGGCAAACGCATCGTGCCGATCGTGCCGGATGAAAGCCGCACGTTCGGCATGGAAGGCATGTTCCGGCAGTTTGGCATCTTCAGCCAGGTTGGTCAACTCTACCGGCCGGAAGATGCGAACCAGCTGATGTTCTACAAGGAGGACAAATCCGGCCAGCTTCTGCAGGAGGGGATCAACGAAGCGGGCGCGATGTGCTCATGGATCGCGGCGGCGACATCCTACTCGACGTCGAACGCGCCGATGATTCCCTTCTACATCTACTATTCTATGTTCGGTTTCCAGCGGGTCGGCGATCTTGCCTGGGCTGCCGGCGACATGCGTGCGCGCGGCTTCCTCCTCGGTGGCACAGCGGGGCGCACGACGCTCAATGGTGAGGGTCTGCAACACGAGGACGGTCATTCGCACATCATTTCGGCGACGATTCCGAACTGCGTCTCCTATGATCCGACGTTCGCTTACGAGGTGGCGGTGATCGTTCAGGACGGCTTGCGTCGGATGTATGCCGAGCAAGAAGATGTCTTTTATTACATCACGTTGATGAACGAGAACTACGAACATCCAGCGATGCCGACCGGGGCAGAAGCCAGCATCGTGAAAGGAATGTATCTTCTAAAAGAAGGCCAAGCGGGCAAAGGCCCTCGGGTTCAACTCCTCGGCTCCGGCACGATCCTTCGCGAGGTGATCGCGGCAGCGGACATGTTGAAGGAGTACGGGGTTAACGCAGATATTTGGAGCTGCCCCAGTTTCACGGAACTTCGCCGCGAGGCGATCGAGACGGAGCGCTGGAATCTACTGCATCCGCAAGAGCCCGCGCGCCAATCCTATGTCGAGACGTGCCTTTCGGGCCGCCGCGGTCCGGTGATTGCCGCGTCCGATTACATGCGTTTGTTTGCGGATCAAATTCGCACTTGGGTGCCGGGCCGCTATCGCGTGCTCGGGACCGACGGGTTCGGCCGTTCCGACTACCGCAAGAAGCTGCGCACCTTCTTCGAGGTGGATCGCCATTGGGTAACGGTTGCTGCTCTGAAGAGCCTCGCGGAGGACGGCGCGGTGAAGCCGTCCGTGGTGAGCGATGCGATCAAGAAGTTTGGTCTCGATCCGAACAAGCCAAACCCGGCGACCGTCTGATTGAAGCCCAAATCAATAATCGGGAGGAACAACCGTGGCGACCGAAATCAAGGTGCCGGACATTGGCGACTTTAAGGATGTTCCGATCATCGACGTGCTGGTGAGAGAAGGCGACGCGATCAATGCAGAAGATCCGGTTATTACGCTGGAATCCGACAAAGCCACGATGGAGGTACCCGCGCCGCATGCGGGCGTCGTCGAGAAACTTCTTGTCAAAGTTGGTGACAAGGTCAACGAGGGCACGCCGATCCTGACGATGAAAGAGGGCGAGGGCGGCATGAAGCAGCCGCCGTCCGTCATCGAGCAGCAGGAACCCGCCCCGTCCGCGCAGCTCTCGGCACCAAGACCACGTCCGGCGCCAGCGAGTTCGGTCCCATCGGCGCCTGCTCCGAGTCCCGCTGGTGGTATCGGCGACTTCAGCGGCGTGCATGCCAGTCCCTCGGTGCGGCGTCTCGCGCGCGAGCTGCAGGTCGATCTCACCAGGCTTAGAGGTACGGGGGAGAAGGGACGCATAACGCTCGATGACGTGCGCAATTTCCTCAAAGCGCCTGCAGCAGCTGCCGGTGCGGCGGCGCCGGCGGCCGGCGGGATGGGCATTCCCGAGATTCCGGCACAGGACTTTTCGAAATTCGGTCCAGTCGAGACAAGACCGCTTGCGCGCATCAAGAAGCTGTCGGGCCCGCATCTACATCGGGCTTGGCTCAACATTCCGCATGTCACACATAATGACGAGGCGGATATCACGGACATCGAAGCCTATCGCAAGGAGCTTGACACCGCTGCCAAGGAGAAAGGCTTCCGCGTCACATTGCTTGCCTTCCTGGTGAAGGCCAGCGTCTCGGCTTTACGCGCACATCCGGAATTCAACGCGTCGCTCTCGCCGGAGAAGGACGCGCTGATCCTAAAAAAGTACTACAATATCGGCGTCGCGGTGGACACGCCAGACGGTCTCGTCGTGCCGGTCATCAAGGATGCGGATCGTAAGGGCGTGCACGACATAAGCCAGGAGATGGGAACGATCTCTAAGAAGGCTCGCGATGGCAAGCTCTCTCCGACAGATATGCAAGGCTCGACTTTCTCTATTTCAAGTCTCGGCGGCATTGGCGGTAATGCGTTCACGCCGATCGTCAATGCGCCGGAGGTCGCGATCCTTGGCGTCGTGCGCTCGAAAATGGCGCCCGTCTGGAACGGCAGCGAGTTCAAGCCGCGGCTGATGCTGCCGATCTCGCTTTCCTACGACCACCGGGTCATCGACGGCGCGCTCGCGGCGCGGTTTGCGCGTCACCTCTGTCACTCCCTCGAGGATGTGCGGCGCTTGATCCTCTGATCGCGCGCCGCAGCACGAAAAAAGGGAGACAAACATGACCGACATCCGGGTACCCGACATCGGCGACTTTAAAGACGTGCCGATCATCGAGATTTTTGTGAAACTCGGCGACAATGTGAACGTCGACGATCCGCTGATCTCGCTTGAATCCGACAAAGCGACGATGGACGTGCCTTCGCCGCAAGCGGGAACGATCAAGGAAATTGCCGTCAAGACCGGCGATAAAGTCAGCGAAGGCTCGCTCATTCTCGTCCTGGAAGGTGCAGGCGCGCCCGCCGTGCCGCCGAAGACAATGGTGAGCGGCGCCGGCGCGCCCGCAGCGGAAGGTCCCGCCGGCTATGGCTCACCGAGCGGTGTCTACGACACGATCGACGTCACGGTGCCCGACATTGGCGAATTCAAAGATGTGCCGATCATCGAGGTGCATGTGCAAGCTGGCGCGACCGTCACGCCCGAACAGCCGCTGATCACGCTTGAATCCGACAAGGCCTCCATGGAGGTGCCGTCGCCGACCGGCGGCACGGTCGAGAAGGTTTCGGTCAAACTCGGCGATAGAGTCAGCCAAGGCGACAAAATCCTCACCCTGCAGATTGCCGGCAAAGGCACCGGCGCGACGGTCTCGACCGGGGGTGGCGCGCCGGCGCCGCAGGCAAGAGCGCCGATAGCTCAGAAAGGCGACGTGCATGGCGAGATCGTCGTGCTTGGCGCGGGCCCGGGCGGTTACACCGCCGCCTTTCGCGCCGCGGATCTCGGCAAGCAGGTGGTTTTGATTGAGCGCTGGCCGCAGCTCGGCGGCGTGTGCCTCAACGTCGGCTGCATCCCGTCGAAGGCGCTCTTACACGCGGCTAAGGTGATTTCCGAGACCAAGGAAATGAGCGCTCACGGCCTGTCCTTCACCGCTCCAAGCGTGGATATCGACAAGCTGCGAGGCTGGAAGGACGGTGTGGTCAAGAAACTCACCGGCGGGCTCTCCAGCCTCGCAAAGCAACGCAAGGTCACGGTCGTGCGCGGCACCGGCAAGTTCGCCGCCCCCAATCAAATCGAAGTTACCGGAGAGGACGGCACGAAGACCGTAAGCTTCGAGCAGGCGATCATTGCCACCGGATCCGAGCCTGTAACTCTTCCCTTTATCCCGCATCACGACCCGCGCGTCATCGACTCCACGGGCGCGCTCGCGCTCGATGACATACCGAAGCGATTGCTCGTGATCGGCGGCGGGATCATCGGCCTCGAGATGGCGACGGTATATGAAGCGCTCGGCGCCAAGGTGACAATCGTCGAACTCATGGACCAGATTATTCCCGGGGCCGACAAGGACATAGTCACGCCGCTGATGAAGCGCATCTCGAAGCAGTACGAAGCCATACACCTCAAAGCGAAGGTGACGAATGTCGAAGCGCAGCCGGGCGGCTTGAAAGTGTCGTTCGAGGGCGGCAGCGCACCGGCAAGCGATACGTTCGACAAAATCCTGGTTGCGGTCGGGCGTCGCCCGAATGGTAAGGCAATCGGGGCCGAGCATGCCGGCGTGAAAGTAGACGAACGCGGCTTCATCGCCGTCGATAAGCAGATGCGAACGAACGTAGCCCACATCTTTGCAATCGGTGATCTCGTGGGCCAGCCTATGCTCGCTCACAAAGCTGCGCATGAAGGCAAGGTCGCAGCGGAGAATGCGGCTGGCCACAACAGCTTCTTCGACGCGAAAGTCATTCCGTCGGTCGCTTACACCGATCCAGAAGTCGCATGGGTCGGGCTGACCGAGAACGAGGTGAAAGCCAAAGGCATCAAATACGGCAAGGGCGTCTTTCCCTGGGCCGCAAGCGGCCGCTCGCTCTCCCTCGGCCGCGACGAGGGAATCACGAAGGTGATCTTCGATGAAAGCAACGAGCGCATCATCGGCTGCGGTATCGTCGGACCCTCTGCCGGCGATCTGATCGCCGAGGCCGCACTCGCAATTGAGCTTGGAGCTGACGCAGCCGACATCGGGCTCACAATTCACCCGCATCCAACGCTCTCCGAGACCATCGGAATGGCTGCCGAGGCGTTCGAGGGCACGATCACCGATTTATACATGCCAAAGAGGAAGCACTGAACGGGGTCGACAACTCACCACGTCGAGCAGTTGGCATCGTGGTATCTCAAAGGTGAGGCTATGAACTTAGACAGCAGTCAAAGCCCGGAAGATGATTTCCTCGCCACAGATCGCGTCGGCTATGATCTCCTGAACGATCCGCTGCTGAATAAAGGAACAGGTTTTACCGACCGTGAGCGCGAGCTCTTCGAGCTGCACGGCCTGCTGCCGCCCACAGTAGCTACGCTCGACGAACAGGTATCTCGCCGTCTGCAAGCATTTCGTCAGCTGTCGGATGACTTCCAGCGCTATCTTTTTTTACGCGGCCTCCAGGATACAAACGAAGTGCTCTTTTATGCCTTGCTGGTTCGCCATCTCGAAGAGATGCTGCCGATCGTCTACACTCCGACGGTGGGCTTCGGATGCCAATACTTCAGCCAAAGTTTTCGCAAGTCTCGCGGTCTTTTTCTGAGCATTCCTCATAAGGAGCGCATTGCGGACATTTTAAGCCACTCGCACTTTGACGGGGTCGAAGCAATAGTGGTGACAGATGGCGAGCGGATTTTGGGGTTGGGTGATCAGGGCGCCGGCGGAATGGGCATTCCAATCGGCAAGCTGTCGCTTTACACAGGGTGCGGCGGTCTGCACCCGAAGACGACGCTTCCGATTCTGCTCGACGTAGGTACCGATAATCCAGAACGCTTGTCCGATCCGCTCTACATCGGATGGCGACACGAGCGTGTGCGAGGTCGAGCCTACGACGACTTTGTGGACGTCTTCGTTTCGGCGGTTATCGAGCGTTGGCCGCACGTCTTGCTGCAGTGGGAGGATTTTGCGCGTGATAACGCCACACGGCTCCTTGAACGGTATCGTGATCGGCTGTGCACCTTCAATGATGACGTGCAAGGTACTGCGGTCGTGGCCGCCGGCGCGTTATTGGCAGCGATCAACGTCACAGGCTTGCCAATGCGCGAACAACGGATCGCAGTGCTTGGTGCTGGTGGGGCGGGATGTGGTATAAGTGCGCTCCTGCTGCGGGCCATGACTGAGGACGGCTTGCCCGAAGCGGAAGCATGCGGGCGTTTTTACCTCGTGGATCGGGACGGCCTGTTAGTCGAAGGCATGCCTGCCCTTATGCCCTTCCAACAAGGTTTTGTGCAATCTCGGAATTCCGTGTCTAATTGGAAGTGCGAGCGCGAAGGCTATATCGGACTTCGCGATGTGGTGCACAATGCACATCCGACGGTGCTGATCGGTGTTTCCGGCCAGCCGGGAGCTTTCTCTGAAAACGTAGTGAGGGAGATGGCGGCCCAAACCGAAAGGCCGGTCATTTTCCCGCTTTCCAACCCAACGTCGCGGGCGGAGGCGACGCCCCTCGACCTTAATGTTTGGACGGACGGACGTGCTATAATCGGTGCGGGAAGCCCGTTCCCGCCCGTCCTCAGGGACGGAGCTTACGTCCGTGTCGACCAGACTAACAACTCGTACGTCTTCCCCGGCATCGGTCTTGGCGCGATCGCAGTCCATGCGACACGTATCTCTGACAGTATGCTCATGGCGGCGGCACGCACGCTGGCGGATATTTCACCTGCGCGATCTAATCCCAGCGGTAACCTCCTTCCGCCCGTATCCGAGTTGCGCGACGTCTCGTTTCGAGTAGCGCAGGCGGTCGCTGTTCAAGCTCGAAGAGACGGCCTGACAAAACCAATAGATATCGGTGATATATACAAAACAATCCGGGATAAGATGTGGACACCGAAATACCACCGATATCAACGC
>Ga0164306_10001018_pt1 | contig 12165 bp, 9 predicted proteins | sample Whisoiple_242_MG_FD_110213 | JGI IMG/M metagenome (GOLD analysis project Ga0164306, IMG submission 110213) | Soil microbial communities amended with fresh organic matter from upstate New York, USA - Whitman soil sample_242_MG | ecosystem: Environmental > Terrestrial > Soil > Unclassified >... | reverse complement strand
TTTCAGGGAAATTAATCCATAATCAGAGTCGCACCAGACTATCACAATAATTGGTAACCTGAGTCTTACTGCAGTTTCTAGTTCTTGAACATTCATCAAAAATCCCCCATCTCCACACATCGCTACAACTTTTCTATCCTGTTTAGCAAGCTGAGCAGCAATTGCGGCAGGCAATGCAAAACCCATAGAGCAAAAACCATTGGGAATAATACAGGTATTTGGTAAATACGTTTCATAAAGTTTTGAGATCCAAAGCTTGTGTACTCCGACATCAGAGATAACTATATCTTTCTTGTCAAGTGCAGATCTTACGTCAAATACAAGCTTTTCAGGCTGAATCGGATATGAAAAATTATGCTTAAATTTTTCGGTATTTCTCCAAACAACTTCCTTTTTGATTCTTTGAAAGAGTTCTGGTATGTCTCTAATGTTATCTGTGCCTTTGTCGAATTTGGTTACTTGCACAGCATTTCGACTGTTATTACTTTTTGGATTATAAGTAGATATTGTCTTCATTTTTATTTTATCGATTTCCTCCATAATCGCCTTAATGGTATATTCAATATCTGCAGCAAACTCAATTGTCGGAAGATAGTAAGTATCAACCTCTGCGGGCGTAAAATCTATATGGATAATATTTTTGCTCAAATCGCCATTCCAATTTTTGGGACTATATTCAACAAGATCGTACCCAGCTGTAATTATTAAGTCAGAATTTTTCATTGCAAGTAAGGCATGATCAGCCTCTTTGATCCCTATTGTCTGTAAATGTCTCTCCGTCCGATCAGAAATAACACCCTTAGCCATGAAGGTATTCATAGAACAAATCCCAGTTTTTTCGACAAACGCTCTCATACACTCTGAAGCATTTCCTCGTACACAGCCATTGCCTACCAGCAATAAAGGCATCCTTGCCTGAAGGATCATCTTGGCTGCTCTTTCTATCAAGGCCCTACTAGGCCTTGATCTGGACAACTGATGGCGAGTATCTATTGGTAAAATCTCAGAATTCATTTTTGCGATGTCCTGTGGTAGCTCAAGATGAACTGCTCCTGCCTTTTCTTCTAATGAGATCTTGCATGCTCTTCTAATAATTTGTGGAATGCTATCTGGATTTCGTATAGACCATCTCCATTTTGTTATCGGTAGAAACATTGCTACAGCATCCATATTTTGATGAGACTCTTTATGCAAAAAATCTGTACTGGTTTGACCAGTTATAGCCAGAATTGGAGACCTATCCATATTAGCGTTTGCTACACCGGTGGTAAGATTGGTCGCTCCGGGTCCTAAAGTAGAAAGACACACTCCTACCTTACCGGTCAATCTGCCATACATATCAGCCATGAAAGCCGCAGCTTGTTCATGTCGGACTAGTATAAATTTAATAGATGGTGAGCTCTCCAGTGAAATCATAAGATCTGCATTCTCTTCACCAGGTAATCCAAAAATGTATTCTATTTTTTCGGCTTCAAGGCACTTTATAAATAGATCAGATGCTTTCATAGCTTATACTTATGATAAAGATAGATGATCAGGTATGTATTTCTTATTCTCGTATAGTGTTTTCTGTTCCTGAGAAAATTTAACGACAAGTGCATGGGCATTCGGAATTCTAGAAAGTCTTAATAATAAGATGATAAAAATTATGTTTTTAAAAAGCTTTCGAAATTGCGAATTAGAATAAGCAATGAACTTTAAAATGGTTAATGGTCCAACAGGTATTAGGCAATATGGATACGATAGAATCAAACTACAGGCCAGAATCAGTAACATTTACACTTGATGAATCATTAGCGGTATTAATGAGTCTAGGCACAGCAATAAAGACTATTACTGATGCTAATCCGAATGGAAATATCGATTCTGATGGTCTGAAATATATCGTAGATATGAAGAAGGCAACCGATAAAATTGTTGCAAGTATTGATAAAGAAGTATTAGAGGCCGTATTAAGAGAGAGGTTAGCATCTGGTGACTGACTGACTCTACCATCTTTTATTTATATATTCGCAAATAAAGAACTTGATCTTCTAGTTGTAACGTTTATCACATAAAACAAAATTTGAATAATGCCTCCAGCGTCAATAGTTAATTACATTCGTTACCCTGGTTCGTAATTATATCGCTATCTCAATAACTCAGCTCTCAGATAGCTGTCGCCATCACTATCCTATCTTTGATTTCAAAAAACTATGGCGGTTCATTTCGAAAGGGTTCCTTTCCTCACTACAAAATTTATAATACAAGTCTCTTACTGAGCAGTATGTCAGATCGTAAACCAGTCAAGATCGGATGCTCCTTTTGGCATACTTATTAAAAGTTAAATCACGATGGGATGGAGGTACAAATGCATACTCAGAATATAACACGACATATGATAAAGACTAATTTATGTATTCAGATTGTAGGATTATCTATAGCATTGTACTCTTGGAAAGCACCTCGTGGTCTATCAAAAATTGTTACTTGTAGAGCATGTCTTTGGACTGAGATTATTGGACTGTATCAATACTCTCATCTTATTTTATGAGAATATGTTAGGTGAGATTGACAGCACAATTATGATATACACTTATTCTGATATACAAAGTCAGTTTTTGTTTTTGTAGTGTTTAAATCCACTACATCTTCCATCCGTAATGACTTGTAAAATGCCCCAGCTCTTGTGACTAGAGTGTGTGGATACTCTTCTAGCAACATATCTTTTTGTTCGTCATGGTTCTTAGCTTTATAGTTAAACGTAAATTCTACAATCATAGGCTTCTCTTGCTCTGCTGACGAATACCATAGATTGAGTTCTGCCTTGACGGTCTTATCCCCTGCAAACGTGACCTTCCCAATCTCTGACGCAATTTCTATAGCTTCAAAGTTATTTACTTTGGTGAGTGTCTTATTAGCATCTATTTCCAGATCAAGTCCAGGAAAGACAGATACTAGGTCTTTTATTGTATAAAGATCTGGCTCTTGGTCTCTCTTAAGAGATGCAGAAAGTGAAAATTTACTGATGAATGGATTAGTTTTATCAGTAACTATATCCTCCTCGAATTTAATTTCGATGTCTTTTACAGAACTCGTAAGATCGTACGAAGCGGAGACATATCTATCCGGATGTCTACATTTCAAGGTTAAGTCATGCTCATCTGAGTTTTTCTTTTTTCTTATTCTGAGCAGAAAATTATTATTGTGATAGAGTTCATATACGTTAGTATCTAGATACCATGTTCTCCTTTCTTTTTCTTCAACATCTGCCTTGAAATTTCCACCCTGTCCTTTGACTAATCTTTCAATAATTGTCGATATTTCATGTGTTCCTTTCTTTCTATCCATAAAACGATTAGTATCCAGCATAATCTTGCATTCACGAGATGTTAGAAGACGATTTGAGCGAGCCATATCATAACTTAAACTAGTATACTGAATATATGATGCAATATAAACTGTATATCTCACCGACTTCCAATATTTGGCCATAGTTCATACAAGACCTACAGATTTCATTGAAGAATAGACGGATTATCTAGATACTACAATTTGAACTGGATGTAGCCACAAAAGCTATTACGGGATCGAAGATATGAATGCCATTTGATAGAAGGTTTAAACATTCGTAAGTAACGTCGCTTCAAGATTGCGAAAACTGCCTGTGAGTATCAAAAAGAGATACTAGGCGAACATCTGTTATCTATCGTAGTATCAATGAACTGATAAAATAAATGTGACATATAGTCTGTTATTATGCTTAGTAAGAAGTTAATCAATATTTATATATTATAATGCGAGAATAGGATAAAATAAAATATTACTAGTTGATACTTGTGTTAACAAGTTAAATGTCGGATTAACCACGCGAGGATATTGAATAAGATTTACTGATAATTTTAAGAAACCTATTTAGAACCTTTCTGAAATAGTATAAGGATAGAATATTATCGAGTCATTCAATGAGCCAAACTATAATACTTTAAATTTGCATTGCTACTCCATACTATGTTTCTGTATGGTCTAGAGGATTAATATATACATTATTTGTTATTAATGACAGATATGGAGATGATTACTTTATAAGAAGCCCGAGAAATGGCTACTTCAAAATTAAATATGTTAAATGTAATTTGAAAATCCCTGGAATTTGAGGCAAAACTGAAGATAGGTTAATAATTACAAATTATAAAATACTTTATCATTTACTTTTATCACTGAATAAGTATACATATTTTTCCTTGCTATTCATTTACAAGTACTTCTTTACGTATTAATTCCAAAGCATTTTCACTATGTTTCTTTTGTTTATCTTCTCTTGCTGCAATACGCTCTTTTTCTCTTAAATCGACTGCTATTGGCGATGGTGTTTCCGACCATTCCTTGATCCATTCTTTAATTGTGATGAAGCTGTTTTCGGCCGCTCTTCTTGTGAACCCATCTATGTCGTGTCCTGCAACCTGTGTTAGTTCATCGATGATTTCCATTAGTATAGCATCTGGCTTTGAGGGCTTGGCATCAGGATCGGCAAACGCAGTACATGCACTGGTTCTGATAAGTGATCGTTCGTCTCTCAATAGCTCCTTTAGCCTCCCAAATACATCAAAATTGACTTTTTTCTCTCTATCCAACAGGAATTTACCTAATGCAGGAGTTGCAGCACGACGCACCAAGTCATGGTGTCCGTATCTACTTTTATTAATCAGAAAAGTTGCAACTTGGGAAACAAGTTGCTTGTCGTCATCTTTGAAGAACTCCTTTAATCCATTAATTGCCGACCTGGCTGGAATATTTCTAAATGTGTCAGTTCTTTCTGCAACATTTTTCAGTATTGAGATCATTTCCTCCTTTCTACTTTTATCCAAGATATGCTTGCTACTTTTTCCTAATGCGGTAGCTGCCTCTCCTTCAACAAAATAGCTAGGATCACTATGCTGCTGAATCAAGGGTACAAGTAGATTGATAGAATCTTCTTTTTCGAAGACACCAATGTTTCGTACGACTGCTCTTCTGGATTTAGGATTTTTTATCCCGGAAGAAAAACAAACCGCTAGAGCTGAATATGCCTTATCAGTTTTTAGGTGGTCGTTTGCATTATTATATGATCCGAGTGTATTAGCTGCTTCAACTGACACTGCCCAAAACGTATCCTTATTCAAAATTAGATTTTTTAATACTTTAACTACATTATCTGAAAATTTGTCTTTAAGGGCACGAAGTGTGTCTATCTTGGAAAATATTGTGTCACCACGCTCCAATTGTGTTATGAGAAGGTCTTCTGGAGCCTTCGTAGACTTGATTTCTTTTAAAACTTTGAAATATGGATCAATCGAAAAAGTTTTGATTTTCATCTTGCGGCCTTGACTGTCAACTGGAATTTCAAATTTTTTTTCTGTCACTTTTCCCAATATTTGGATATGTTCATCTAATCTTTTTTCTTGACTAGAACGAGTACTACTACTACTACTACTATTACTTTTACTATCACTACTACTATTACTATCACTATCACCAACGCCATCAGGAGGGTAAGAAAAAACAAAAACTATCTCAAGATCAATATTAAACATAGTCCCTTCCTGCACCTGTGTTACTTTTAATCTCCAGTTCTGGGCGTCTTGTAAAAATTCTACGTCTAGCTCTGGATGGCCTGCTCCAAATACCCACTGATCAAAGAAATGTTCCAAACTCTTACCCGAGACATCTTCAAGAATTTTTCGTAGATCATCTGTTTCAGCAGTTTTAGTTCCGTAAGTATCTACGTATTTCTTTAAACTCTTCCTAAAGAAGTTATCTCCAAGATAATTTCTGAGCATATGTAAAATGCATCCTCCTTTTTTGTATGAATGTGAATCAAAGAGATCGTCTGGGTGTTTGTACACTTTAGTTACAATAGCTCTCTTGTATAGACTTCTTGCTTCATCTAAATAGGCATCAGCCATCTGCACCATATAGTTTTGAAACTCTTCTTTGCCTCTACTGGCTTCGCAGTATAAGGCTTCAAAATATGTCGCAAACCCCTCGTTTAGCCAGATGTGTGGCCAATCTTTACAGGTAACTAGATCTCCAAACCATTGATGAGCTAGCTCATGCGAAATAACGTCATCGCTGGAATAGTCAAGTGACGCTTTCTTATCGTACAGTATATTTCGTGTTAGAGTAGTACAACTGGTATTTTCCATTCCACCCAATTCAAAACCTTCAACTGCAACCTGTGAGTACTTGTTGTACGGATAGTTTGTATTGAAATATTCCTCAAAACACTTGATCATCCTTGGAGTATTTTGAAAGTTCCGAATGCCATACTCCTTATCAAAATCCACTGGCCAAAAATATGATAACTTAATCTTCCTTTCGCTCCTGCTACTCATATATTCTTCATCTCTTCGACCAAAATTACCTATCACAACTGACGTAAGGTACGCGGGGTTGGGAATTGATTCTTCCCAAACATGTCTTGTTAGTTTTTTGTTAACAGTATTGTCCTCTCCTTTTTTCACATGGTCTATTGCCATTTCTGTTCCATTCGATATAACTACAAAGTTTTCTGGAACAGTAACCTCAACTTTCTTAGCATATTTAACCTGGGGTTGATCGATACATGGGAACCAATACTTTGACTCTACTGATTCCCCTTGTGTCCAAGCCTGTATGTTCTTTTTACGATGAAATTCGTCAAATTCAATAAAATGAAAGCCACTTCTTGGTTTTGTTATAACGAGATTATTATTGATGTATCGGTAACCAGCAGAATATTTGATCGTGAGGTTTAAGCTATCACCTTCTGTCAATTTCCTAGCAAACTTGACAATTAATTTATCATTATTTGTCCTGAAATCCAATTCTTTGATATTGTTAGCATTTTCGCTATTGTCGATTGAAGGATCTGAAGAGACCACTTTATCTATTTTCATTTCTGCTATATCGAGTTCCAATTCATCAATCTCGCGTCTTGCAGTAATTTTTAATACCTCTTCGCAATCAGTAAGAGTCTTTGATTCAAAATCAGGCATTATTCTAATCACCATATATTTGATATCAAACGGCAATATCGACAAATAATGAGTAGTACTACCAGGAAAAGCGAAGACTCTGGTTGATTTATGGTCTGTTTGCATGGATGATCTAAGCGAATGTTACTATTTGGCATTATAAATATGTCGTCATTAGCTGAACTGGAAATACAGCCGTTCGATATTTAGCAAAGTAAAGGTTCATTATTATTATCATTATTATTATTTATTGACCTAATGAAAGAGTTGTGATAGAGACACACTGTTTGAAACTTTCCAATCTTGTAAAAGCAACTAAAATATGGTTATGCCTTCAATACACACATCTCCTTTGATAGTATTTCGAGGTAGGTATTTATCTACACATGCCTACCGTCGCTGAAGAGTGCATGCGGAGGTGTTAGTATATGATATGCTGCCAACAAGAAGTGTTGTTGTTATTCCTCCTATGACTAGCAGTGTCACGCCGTCGTTGAGTTTCTATTAATCTTCCTGTAAGACTTGAATTAGGAACTCTGATCTTCATTTTGTTGCTGATAATGTGACGTGGAGCGATAGTACAAGACTACATACTTGTCTGCCCTAGATGTTTTTTAGTTAAATTTCTAAAAGATACAAATCTATTATCAAAATACTTACTCATTCTTCAGGAAAATCAATCTGATTTATCAAAGGGCATTAACGTTCTTAATGGAGATAAATCATAAGGACGCATAGTATCTATGAATCATCATGAAAGTATAAAAAAAGAAGTTATTCTGGCTGCAACACTTCTGATACTCGGTTCAGCTATGTCATTGACTATAAGTGGTAACAATGTTTTTGCCAAGAATACACAAGCGGCATCACCAGAAAATCCTTGCGGAAACAAGCCATTTGCGTTAAATATCAAGTGTGAGAATATAGCATCTCAGGCTGATGGAAGCGATAATGCTGTAAATGCCTCGAGTTTACAAAGATAATCCGCTTTACAATTCTTTTGTCAGTCCCTTTTTTCATTTTTCTATTTGTCTTGTAGTTGTGTAAAAATTATTCTGAATGAATCTCATATATAATAGCCCATATTATGGTTTTAGTTCGAGTGACCACAAGAACCGATTCAGGCTGGATGATCATTTATGTGTATAAGGGCTTTGGTTATCGAGTACTGAAAGTATCAAGCTACATTCTAATGAGAAGACTAAGAAATTGGTATTAATTGTAGTTTATAATTATTCTTGTTATAATTATAATTATCATTTTTATTATTATAACTTCGCACTCATAAACTGGTGCTGTTGAATCAGTAATAACTAAATTGCATCCATTCTGCCCATGAGAAATCTATAAAATTATGATGATGTAGATAGTAATAGCATTATCATTTTTGTCAAGAACTTTTTATGAAGCTAAATTACAAATAAAGAATGATTGACAATATCTGCCTATGTCATAGGAAAACATTCTCTTAAAGAGGTCAATATTTCGGAGCCTCTGTCAGTTAGGAAAGAGATGAGGGAACATCCAGAAGATTCATTATGGATCCACGCGGATGATCGCAGTGACATATTTCGTTTACAAGACGTTTTCGGTCTACATCCACTAGCAGTAGAGGCTATAGTTCATACACATCAACCTTCTAAAGTAGAAGAATACGACTCGTATTTGTTTACAATAATGGACGGTGTAAGGTATGGAAAACAAGATGTGAGTGGAGTCAGAACAGGAGAACAGGATGAGAATGTAAGCAACAGATCTAGCGATCATAAGTATTCCGATAGTGATCTTGAAGAAGATGATTTGTATATCTTTTTGGAACAGAGGTGGATAATTACCATTAATTTCAATAGTCAACAGCTTGAAAGCAGTATTAAACAAAGATTAAGTAGAAGTTTGGCACCGTCCTATCGGTCTAAATCAGCTCCATTATCAGAACAACAGCAACAACGCCAAGAACAAGAACAATCATCAACTAGCCACAGAAATGTGGAAAGCAGATATAGCAGAGCAATATGTGAAATAGTGTACCGTTTTGCAATAGAAGAAGTTATTTCAAGTTACCACCCCATACTGAGTAACATTAATATTAAATTGGAACAAATTGAAGATCAAGTAATACTTCATCGGCCAACGCAGTCGCAACTTTTAGATACACTTTTAATTAGGAGAAAACTCGCTTTCTTGGAAAATAACCTAGCAATGGTAACAGCTGCATTTACCGATCTTATCAATGGAGCTATACAGAATGACCTTAGCAGGGATTCCCAAAGACACATTCGCTCGCTAAATGACAGAGTGACATATTTAAAAAATAGCGTGGAGAATATGTACCAGAGAGTTATCAACTTGCGTGAGGCTTATAATTCCTCTTTGAATGCAAACTTAAACGAAACCATAAGAACGCTCACAGTGATCGCTACAATAATTCTCCCTCTTACCTTGATAACTGGGATATATGGTATGAATTTTGACGTAATGCCAGAGCTTCATTCACCTTTCGGATATTATTACTCTTTATTATTAATGGGAACAGTAGCTGGAGGTATGATCATTTATTTCAAGAAGAAAAGATGGGTTTAACGTTCTGTACTGTATACATACTGAAACTGGACAAGAATGAATTCTGCGAGTCTGAGCATCGATATGACGATTGGGAAGAATGCATATGCTAATTGATACTACCAATTTTATCTTAATTCGACTACCATCGTCTTTGGCCACTATGTGACTAAAAGAAAATCGTTGGACGGCCCTTACTATAAGCCTATCACATTGACAGCGTTACCATCGCCATGGATTTGACTGGCCAAGTTCTGACAGCTAATCTTCATCGCCAAATTTCCATTACCGCAAAAGTTTGCCTGAGCGATTGTTTGACTTTGTTTGTTGTCATTACTACCACCACGATATTTTTTCTTACACTTGGCTAATACATCTTGACTAACTGCCGCTGCAGTTATTATTATGCCTGCAATTGCTGCGACTGCAATGATAGTAATTAGTATTTGACTTTTCATCTGTATTTATGATTGTAATGTATTGATATATTTCAGTTAAGGAGTTGAACTAGCTATTTTTGATATATTACTTCCATATTTTCTTTTGTTATAAAAGATAATTGTACAATCAGCTTGACAATTTTTTTAGTATCGATAAATTTAAAATATTTTCTATAAAAATTAATACTAAAAGAAACATACATAAAAAATTTGCGTTAAGTTCTAAGCTTATCGTTATTCTCTCTAATAACTATACCTTGACAAGATGAAGACAATAATCATATTCTCCATACTTGAAATTGAACCTGTTACAATTCTATATATTAGAAGAAGTGAAAATATATTTATATAATTATATTATTTTCGTAGTGCAAAGTCTCTATTGACTGGCCATGGAGGATATATTGTAGCTAGATAAAATCTGGTTAACAAAATTTTCGACAAATTCTATCTGTCAATGGTTAATCAAGCGTAGAGGTAGATCTAAATCTCAACCGCAGACGCAATTATCAATTTGATGAAAACCAATCCATAATCCCATTTTTCAGGGACAAAATAGATCATTTCATCTCAAATGAATTAAGCATCATAATTACATCAGGTAAGTAAACTGGATACTTGTTGGCATTAGCACTATATACAAAGAAATATGCGGTTCCATTGTTTACTGTGATTATTTCCATAGTCTTTCTATGACCCACAACTTCAGCTCCAACAGATGGAGAACTATCTACAATGTTAGTCGCATACACTATCTTGTACGCAACATTATGGCTGTGTCCAAGTCTCTCAGGATGTGATTCGTAAAGTTGAAAGCTTCCATCACTTTCCAATTCATTAATTTCTTCTCTTACGTAATCAGATAATGATGCTGCGGCAGTCTGATTACCACCAATTATGTATTGAGCTATTCCAACAAAATTGCTTTTACTAGTAGTCGCTTCAAAATCAGGGATCAAAAAGCTAATAATGGGGGTAGAATGAACTCCAGTAAATTGAGTAGAGAAACCTTTATTCTTTATCCAGCTAGACGAATAGGAAACATTAAAGGGTTTTTCATCTGCGACTAAGAAACCTTTTTCTTTTGCTGGTGGATCAGATTTTGAACCCGATGAGTTATAAATTGGAGGGTGATAACCACCTACTGTTGCGTCAGGATTATCTGTAAAAAGATTTGAGGCAATAGCTCCAAGGACCCTATTGGACTGGTTGCTAGATGACGATATGGCACTTTGTTGTTCCGCAAGGACAGATCTGTGATTATTCGTAAACAAATGCGATTGCAGTAATGTAATCGAAAATAAAAGTAGTGCTAGAATGATACACGCATACATAATATGATTATCCATTTTCTACGAAAACATATTCTTACACTATGTAGCGTTATTTTTAGCTATATCCTAAACTAGAGTTATCGTTACGCCTTACATCACTTTATTTAGGTCCATCTCTGAACCGGGACAAACAAGTAATGCTTCGATATATAGCCTAGCACTAAATTGTTGCCGATTGCCGATTGCCGATTGATATCCATAACTTATAAATTCAATAGATTAATTAATAATTTTAACAGGCCTTTGTGCAAAACCTGCCCACATCTTAATCGACTTTTATATCACGCTTTAGACTTCATAATCTAACTGGTTATGTCCTATAGTCAGATAAAGGTATTCAGACTTCCATAAAAAGTACGCATCTAAGCTATAAGTGGATTCCATAATAGCCCTTGCCGGTTTTCTCCTCCTCTTGGGTTTGAAATTTGTATGGTAGAAAATCTTGTTTTAGATGTTGGATATGGTAGTGCTGAAGCATCCGCTATCCTTGCTGCCGAGATAACTGGAAAGAGAAGCTAAAGTGATATAACTAGTCATAGCTAAATAACTTCTAGAGCAAGATCGGAAAAGAGCTAGCGGAATAAATCTCAATATCGATGAAATTAGGTCAGGCGATAGAGTAAGAGTTGAAGGCTATCTACCCATCAATAGGAAATTCGATGCCGTTGTCTACGTATTCTTAATTGCTATCTACTTTAACTGATATTGAATCACAAACGAGGCTGAAAGTTTATGGAGTTAACCTATAGAGGAGCTTTAAATCTGTGTAGTTTCTAGTATCTATATAATTATAATCCCTTTACTTGTATATCGTGATTACCTGGACGAATAGTGAAGTCTATGTGTACAGTCTGTGGA
>Ga0164306_10001017_pt1 | contig 12173 bp, 23 predicted proteins | sample Whisoiple_242_MG_FD_110213 | JGI IMG/M metagenome (GOLD analysis project Ga0164306, IMG submission 110213) | Soil microbial communities amended with fresh organic matter from upstate New York, USA - Whitman soil sample_242_MG | ecosystem: Environmental > Terrestrial > Soil > Unclassified >... | reverse complement strand
TGCATGACCAGACGGACTTGTCCTCAGTGCAGCCTCGTGGCTCATCCACAGGTGGGGCATATTGCTTGGGAGATTGGGCATCTTGGTGTCCTCATCTACCCGGTGATATCCTGTCCACCGCTTCAAAGCCCGTAGGCTCAGAAAGGGATTTCGGCTTGGGTACCACCCAGACCGGAGGCGCCAGTCGGCTCTTGGAAAGTCGAAGGAGCAGCCAGATGCACAGGAGCGGCAGCAGGACGATCCACAACCTTAGACGCTTTGGTGAACGGGTTGGCTGGAGTAAAGCCAGCAGGAGGTTGGATGCGACGCTCAACGCTGTCCTTGGTAGGGCCAAGATTCTGAATGTTGTGGTAGGTCTTGCCTTCCTTGACATCGCTCTTGATCTTGACGAACACTTCCTTGTCGGTCAGGAGCCAGCAGTTCCACATCGGGATGGCGCAGTCGGTATCGCGCTTGACATTCTCATCCATCGTGATGTAGTTCTCTGAGAGCATGTCCACGATTTCCTTGTGTTGAGGATGATCAAACAGGACATCGTAGTACAGCGTCACCGGACCAACCTTCACTTGCAGGGCGAGGACGCCGCCAGTGTAGGGCATGGTGTGGTTGGGATAGGGCTGGTTACAGTTCTTGATTCCGTTCTTGTACTCCTCCTTTCGCTGCTCTCCCTTGGAAGTGGGGGCGCCGGTGGATTGGAGGAGGTCAGCCTTGACGATGTAGCCTTTGGTGGTGGAGTAAGACATTGGACAGTTTCCTTGAAGAAGGGACGGAGAGATAGCGGCCTCGCACGTTGCGAGACAGAGAGAAAACAAGACATGATTCAGAACGGATTGGGCTGGCTGATTGGATTGGAGACATCCATGTTCTCCATGATTGACTGATGCATGCGCTGGTATGCGCTGTAGATATCGCGACACCGACCTTCGATGGTTTCCTTGTCGAGCAAGACAGAACCATTCAGGGTGATGATGTGGTAGTCCCAGTACAGTCCAGCCTTATCCACTGGGAACACAACGATGAAGCCAGCCTTCTGGACATTGTGCATCAGGGCATAAGAAGAGATTTGGTAGATGTATCGAGAGATGATGGACTCTTCATCCACGCGACACTCATCCTCGTCACCAGATGCTTCCTCGCCAGGATTACCAATCACCTTGATGTCATAGATGGCATCACTTGTGAGGATGTCGCAGGTACCTTCGATACCACTGTTGTATCCACTGGGGACTGGAACATCCAAGAGCATCTTGCCATGGACTTGCCAACGATACGATGCGAACTGCGTCATTGCCTGACGGATAGCGCGAGACGCAGCGATGGATTGAGTCCATGTTTCATTGGAGATACACGACTCGTCATCACGACTGATGCCATGTGCTTCTTCCCAGTCAGCCCATTTAGCCCAGCGTTTGCCAGTCAGGGGATTAACAGGCAGAGTATCCGGGATGATGACCGTACCTTTACTGGCTTCGATTGCGCCCTTGAAGGCGATCTGTTCAGCATAAGTGCCCCTCTTCATAAATTTTGTCGGCTTAACAACTTCGTTGAGAAGGTGTGTGGCAATGAAGCGATTAGTGCTACTTAGTCCGCTGGGTCGAAAGAATGTCTTACTCATTAGGCTTGGTCCTTTTTGTAATTTTGATGTAGTCGCTCATTGAATCCACAAGCTCTTTGGTTGCAAGCGCAAGACCGAGAGTATGCTTTGATGCGATGCTGACAGTAAAAGAAAAGATGAGATTTGACAGCGTCCAAGCGATCAGACAGATAACAAGAATACCCATTAGACGCCCTTCAAGATTGGTGTGATGACATCCCAGAACGCCTTGCCAGTCATGTCAATCTGGATGACCTTGTTGATTCCGTTTTGGCGACACTTGCTGATGGAGCCAGGAGAAGAGCCCATGTCCACCACAATCTGTCCACCAGATTGACGGCCATCCTTTGCCCCGAAGACTTGCTGGCGAACCTGGCCAACGATGTAGCAGTTGCCAATCAAAGTCTCACGATACGGAGCCTTGTCTGCCTTGACGCTGCCAAACTTTGGAGACATTACTTCGCGGACAGAGCCATCAAACTCAACCAAGGATTCAACCTGGGTGTGAGCAAGCGCGATGACATGCAGCTTATGGACTTGGGCGATGTCGATGATGGAGCGAGTGACCTTCATCATCTCTTCACGGAGAAGTTGATGGCCCTTGCCAAAGCCAGGGTCTTCAAGACTCTTCCAGCCATTCATGCGAAGAATCCAGTTGGTGATGAGTTCGTCGAGCTGGCCAATGGTATCCAACACAATGACCTCGGCGCCGTCTTCCTTGGCTTTGAGAGCAAGCGAATTGATGGCAGCAGGGAAGTTGCCACCCAAATCAGACCAGTGCTTGCGGATCATGTCGAGGGTCACACGCTTGTGGTTGCGTCCCTCCATGCCAGTGTCTTCAAGTTCGATGTGCGCCTGCTGGAGAGGGCAGTTGTGTGCGAGGGTGGACTTGCCAAGACCTGCGCGACCGAAGAGCAGGATGATCTTGCCCTTCTTTTCTTCCGAGTTCGTAAACATAGTTCTCCTGGTTGGGGTGTAGATGGTAGCAAAAGACTGAAGGCGGATGAGAAGATTTCTCTCCCCATCCGCAAGATTAAGCAGGCTCAAGGTCTGCGATGTTGTACAGCCAGGTGCCGCCATGATGAGGGCCATTCGCGCACCCACGAGGCTTAATGAGGACATGGCCCGGCCAATCCTTCGAGCGGGAGACGACGGTTTGATTCCTCTTGTAAGACGGATTCATTTCAGATTTCCACACAACAGTCTTTGATGTTGCAGACATGCGAGCAACAAAGACTTTCGATCCAACCTTGAGGCTCTTTGCCCAAGCCTCGCGCTTGAGTTGTTTGGCGGTCTTCTTCGAGACTTTCTTAGCCACCTTCTTAACCACCTTCTTCTTAACGATCTTCTTCTTAACAGACATACTGATCTCTTATTGTTTGGAGTAGGTCAAAGCCACGGCCAGAGCTGGCCAGATATGGCTATTGATTTTGTAGAGTGGGCCACCCTTCTTGGTAGCCTGGATGCCGCCGTACTTATCTATGATGGCTTGTCGGATATTGGAATCCTTAGCTCTTGGTGTGCCGCAAAGGTGCATCTTGCAATCCTTGCGATAGACTTTATGAACAGGAAGACCCATGCAATCTGCGAGAGCCTGCATGAATCGTCCAACCCAGATGCAAGTCTCAAAGACTTCAGCTCCAACTGCCATGCCATAGGATGCAATACACTCAATTGCAACATCATCGTAAGACCAGGACTCTTGGATTCCTTCGATGACAATCTGGTTATCGTCCACACCAAAGTCAATGACTTCCTTTGTCTGGTTGTCATACAGACACCAGCCAGACTTGGTGGTTCCTGGATCAATCGCCAAAATGATAGACATGATTAGACTGGTTTGAGTTTGCCTTCTCGGAAGTCAGACAAGAATTGCTTGAGCTGCTTGTCGTCACGGATGAATGGAACGACCGTCGATCCCTTGTAGTGTGCGCTGATGTAGTCCATGTGCAAGTCTTCCGACATCACTTGGCCAAGTCCGTAAGGGATGCCCTCAAGACATTCAAGTAAAGTGAACATCGTCAGACGGAACATCATCACGCTTGCGGCATACGATGCTGTCGAGCGACACAGGGAAGTACCAGACTTCTTGGCGAGGATATCAAAGAACATATTTTCGTGGACACCAGCAGATTGACTGCCACATACCAAGACAAACTCAGCCTTCGGTCCAATATTCAGCATGATTTCCATTGCAGCAATCGCGGTCAGATTCATCTGCTCTGGCTCAACAAAGCATGCACCACCAAGCATCATCACAATGCGATGGTTGCGACGCATCTCTTTGACCTTCTGACGCTTGCTCCACATCGTATCGAACTTACCAGCCAGGAATTTCTGAGCATCCAGTTCGCTTCCGTTATCGCCTCGGACAAGCCGACGCTTCGGGGAGATGGACATCGACTCGGCAATGCCAGGATTGGTGCGGCGCCACTCGTCATGCTTCTTGATGAAGTCGTCATTCTTAAATGACTTGGCGTTATCCATCGCGACAGACTGTGACTCGTATCCGGTAGACCAGTGGACGCGATTGCGAAACTCGCCTTTGTCCATAGCTTCACGAGTAGAGCCGCAATGGTCAGCAGCCTTGTATCCAATCGAGAAGTTGTGGGCTTCATAGATGGAATCAAACTTGATGGCATCAGCCGTGACTTTCGTTCCTTGGAACTTGAACCCATGCTCACGAATCTTCATCGTGAATTCCGATGATGGTTTGAGTATCACTTGATGCGTTCCTTTTCTTCTTTGGACCAGGTACGGTAGAACAAATCCTCAGCACACGGGATAGGCTTCTGGCTCTTGGCAAGCGAGACAGTCTTGGCTTGAATCAAGAAGCGCGTAGACAGGCAACGGTCGATACGGGTATCAGCCATGCGCTTGCGAATCTTGACGGCCCACTCAGCCAACTCAGGACACACAGCCTTCTCAATACGCTTGTCATAAGACATGAAGACGATGCCAGCGCGGAAGCGGTCGAGCGTAGCCTCGTCCAGCTTCTCACGACCCGCATACTGGAACGAAGTGCCATCGCCCATCGTGTTGGCCGCAGCGATGATGATGCAATCCTTGTGTCGGGTGGCCATCGGCTTGTGCCTACGCTGAGGAAGGAACATATACCCGTTGGCAATCATGCTGTTCATGATGAGCAGGGTGTTCGCGTCAGCCGCATCAATCTCGTCAAGAAGGATGACGCCGCCATTCTCGAATCGCTTGAGCAACTCGGACTCGATGAACTCAAACTTACCAGCCTCAGTCGGCACAAGCCAGCCAGTCAAGTGAGACTCGCCCATGCCACCAGTGCAGGAGATGGCGCTGAAGTCCATCTCAAGGTGGTCAGCGATGGACTTAGCTAGCGTGGTCTTACCGCAACCAGCAGGACCAACCAGCATGGTCGGGATGCGATTGACGGCGAGCAGCAAGACTTCCTTGAATGCCTCGTGTGCGCCTTCGACTTTCTTCTCGGGCAGGTCGGCGATCTTGATTTCAAATCGCTGCACCTTGTCGGCAATCATCTTGTCGATGTCGGCTTTGAGCGGGGTCGTAGCCTTGGCAATCTCGCCGATCACCATGTCTTGAATTGCTTTCTCGAACATACCCATAGAACCATCCCCCTTGTCTTGTTGCTTATCCTCTGCTGCCGGAACACCCGGCGCTTCTTCTTTGTCGTATCGCTCGAAGTCTGACTTGTGCATACGGAATTCATCGCCACCCTTATAGGTAAGCACGGCGAATCGAGCATCTTGATCGTGTCGGACGAACTCCACTACATGCCGCTCGTGAGCATCCAAGAAAGACGGGAAGCACATGCCGACTTGATCCTTCACGAGCCTAGTTAAGAACTTCTGACCAGGAGCAAAGTGCTTGCGCTTCTTTTCCTTCTTGTCTTCTTGTGCCTCGTCTTCGATGAGTTCCAATACCATGCTTGGTTCAATCATCCAAGTATTGTCATTCTTTTCTGTGCGAACATTGCCATGTTTCAATCCATACATGCCTTCGCCAGTCATGGTTCCAGACTCTTCCCATCGCTCTTTACCGATTGATGGATCACGGACTGTTCCGTATGGCTTGAAGATGTACTTCTTCCCCTTCTCGATGGTCGCCACCTCCTTGGTCTTGACATGTTCACCAACCTTCACAAGCGGCTCGATCATGTCGCTGGAGTAATTAAAGCGAGCGTCCTCTTCCCAGTAGACTGATCCATCTGGTCTTGTGGATTTAACTGTATAGATATTCCCACAAAGTTCACGCATCTCTGAAACGAATCCAAACTTTGCCTTGATGGTTTGATAGGAGCCATCTTTATTTTGATAACATCCTGAAAACTCCTTCATCATGTCATCCCACTGGCGGATGCGATACTTCTGTCCAACCTTGACATCTTCGATCTTCATTGTGCCCTCCTTGGGCGTAAGAGTATTAGGGATGTCGGGCACCGCTCATGCTGACCGTCCTCACATTGCGGAGCAGTTGCCTCTAATGGGTCTGCCAGTGATTTCTGAGTGGTGTACCACCATGACCAACAACACACCTGGGAGTCGAACCCAGCCGCCGAGACTTGCCGCTCGTACAGACCTGCGCTTGTCGCACCCGTGCAAAGGGATTGATTACGCTGTGTGTTCCATGCAATCACCAACATCATCGTCATGCTGTCAGTTCTTGCCGCTTAGTCGTTTGCTGTTCAAAGGCGACATCACGAACTGACCAGACCCCGGACCTTTGTTCTTCCAGGACTGGATGCCGACATGCTGAGGCTTGGACTTCGGTTCTTTGGATTGTTCTTTGGACATGGGTTCCTTGTTGGAGGGATGAGAATCTTACAGGCTTACTCGCCTGCTTGTTCCTGGGGTTGACGCAGCGACCAGGCTTCCATCTGGATAGACATCCCATCGCGGTCTTCATGGAAGACATGGATGAGACGAGACAGGATACCCTTCAGCACGGCGCCCTTGCGGGTTACGATGCGAACGGAATCCCCAGAGCAGCCTTGGTTTGCGGTGAGCTTGACGCCCCATGCATTAACCTTGGACTCGCCCTTGTTCTTGAAGCCGTAAGGCTGGCCGGTGATGAGATGGTTATGGGTCACTTGGAATCCTTTGAGATGAGGTGGAGGGTGATGAGAGAGAGGAGATATGGAGTGAGGTATTCAGTGCCAGCAGTAACAGCCACAACAGCACATGACACAGCAAGAAGGATTGTGTTGATGGTGTATTGAATCATTCCTTAGCCAGCCTTTCTTCACGAATCTTGGTGAGGTCACGCACGACTTCATCATGCACAGCGACCATGATTTGCGTAGCCCACTCAGAGGAGGCAAGCAAGTCGGCCTTATCTTCACGATCCTTACAGCGAGCCATCGTAAGGAAGATGGTCTTAGCCATCAGGAATGTATGCACAAGAGTCATCCCATCCCAACCAGGGATGTTGGCTTCGATCTTCTGGCCAATGGCCTTCAGTTCGTCGATGGATTCACGCTTGATCTTTTCTTGTTCGGTAGTCAGTTCAACTTTCATGGTGTTCCTTTCGTTCGAGTTCAAGTTTGGCTTGCTGATATCCATCATCAAAGCCACGCTCGTATTGAGTCTTCTTCTTTGGCATCTCGGTTCCACCTAGTGACCAGATGATGCAGCGCCTTCCAGTTTCCTTGCACTTGCGAGTATCAATCTTCTTCACCATGCCCATGCGGTAAAGCTCTGCCAATCGAGGAGAGATGGTATCTCGTGGGACATCAAGCATGTAGGCTACTTCGCTTGCGGTCATACCGATTGGCCATGTCGCAAGAACCTTGGCGACATTGTTCCTAAGCAAAGCACACTTACCACTTGCTTCCAGATGGTCGATTGCTTCCTTGCTTGTGTTGCTCATTCGTCTTCTCCATCGCGAGGCTTGCACATATCCTTGGCGATGCTGTCGGTCAGTCCGCTAGCACCATGAGACAGACCGGCGAACACGGATGCAGAGAACAGGCAAGCTTTTGTCAAGCCAGCCAAGTCTTCGATGATTTGTTCCTTATCTTTTTCAGACGCGACGCCGCCCATCTTCTTCTTGATATCCCAGATCATCACATTTTGGATGAACATTTTTTCCGCCATCTCTGCGATCTGAATCGTCATCATCTTTTCTTTGCCAGACATTTGTGTTGCCCTCCTTGGGCGGGTTGGAGTAGATAAAAGCATGAACCAACAGGTCCACTGTCTGTTTCAATCGTGCGTTCTTACGAAGAACATTGCGAAGTTTCTTAGCCAGCAATGCTGGGTGTTGATCTTCAAACATCAGTCTTGCCCTTCCATTCTTCGCCCTCGTCATCCTCACGATCATCGCTAGGCTGGTCATGGTTTTCCTTACGGAACTCCTCACGGCCAGAGCATTTACCAGTGAAGACAAGTTGAGTGAGTTGGTGCAGCATCCACATCTTGCGCTCACCAGAACCAGCAACCATCACGGCGGATGCAGTCTCATCCGACTTAGCGCCAGAGTGTGCGATGCCAACGCAGATGACCATGCATCCATCGGTGGAGCGTTTGTGGATTTCTTCCATCAGTTCTTCAGTCGTAGCAAGTTCAAGATCAGGCATGTGTTCTCCAGGAAAAAGATGTGAAGCCGACTGCCAGAATCGAACTGGCGACCTGCGAATTACAAAGACGCTGCTCTACCAACTGAGCTAAGTCGGCACGAAAGGAGAGGCAGAGAGTCGAACTCTGAAGCCCATCGCTGGGGTACTGGTATTCAAATCCAGTTGTGCTTGCCGATAGCAACACCCTCTCCACTAACTAGACAGCCTTGTGTCTCATGGCTTACTCTTTTCTCCGGCGTCGTGCCGCGATTGGGGACAGGTGGTGAGGAGGGATTCCGAATCAGTGATGAACCCGAGTGTAAAAGGAATCATTAGACAGGAATACGCAACGCTTTCCTGCCGCCACTTCTCCGCCAACTCCCGGAACTTCGCCTCGGTCTCGGCGATGGCTTCGGCGCGGACAGCCTTCTCGTAGGAGGCAAACTTGCTTCTCGTCTCATCTCCGTAAAGGAACGCGCTGTAGACATCGTTGCGTGCTTTTTCGACTTCGCTCATTTGGCTTCTCCTTTGGCGCGGGCGATTGATTTCCTTGCGGCTACCCATTCTTTTGGGTCTTTCCATGGCGGCTTTCCACCCATATCGTCCGCCCACATTTCTTTGCAGTCGTCGCAAATTTCCCAGATTAACCCTCCTCGGTGCGTGTTTTCGTGGCGGCATATTTGTGACTCGCTTAGTTCTAGCAAGTTTTCTAAGGCCGTCAAAAGTTCTCCGCGCTGCTGCATCAGTTCCTCGACGCTCCAAAGGCGCCCATGCTTTCGGTACGGTGTGTGCTTGCTCATTGTTTCTCCTTCGCTGCTGCGTGCCCTGCCTTGTATCCTGCCAAAAACTCTTTGCTGATTTTAGGTGGAACCATACTCTTGCCTTTGTACTTTCTCCACCCAATGTTGTAGTCTATCCATGCCTTTTTTATATCTATGCACTCGCTCATGATTGTTTCTCCTTCGCGCCAGAGGACGCTGCCGCAGAAAGGGCGGCTTCGCAGCGGGTAATGATGTTGTTCAATCCATCGAAGTATTTTCCGCGGTTGCATCGCGGGTCATCCTTCCAGTCTTGGCGCTCTCCTCGCAAATCATAGAGTTCTTGGACTGAATCTGATACGAGTGCTAGCGCATTGTGATGTGCAAGGCCAAGCGTGTCATTCTCCTTGCGTTGCTCGTCCACGATGGACTGCAACTTGTCCCGTTGCCCGCGAACTCCGGCATGCATATTGTCAATCTGGCTTATTACACCAGCGACAGTATCGCAAAGCGCCCACTCCGGCGCTGACGATTGGAACTCCGACCGCCAAATGCTTGTTGCCAATGTTTCGGCTTCGACTTTTGCCTTGCACAGTTCCGCCTCCGCCTTCTCCTTGTCTACCTGCAAGGCCAACAGTTTTTCTCCGCGCATATCCCAAAGGTTTTTCCAGTAATCGCACTCACTATTGAGTTTGGTTGCTAACGCCTCCGCCTTCTCCTTGGCGTCAAGCGCGGCGTGGAGTTCAGTGTCCAAGCGGTCGGCACGGTCGATTTGGTAAAGGGCAGATTTGCGGATTGATTCTCGCTCTGTCGTCACGCTGTCAATGTGCGCCAGCATCTTCCTTACCAGTTGGCGGGCAGGTTGCTTGGCTCCTTCGTCTCCATCAAAGATTTCAGGATCGGAAAGTTGGCGGGCTTGGGTGAGTTCTTCGGGGGTGAGCATGGCGTTAGTTGAAAGGGTTTGAGGATGGCGTTCCCATATCAGGGCATGACTTCAGGAAACTGACAACAAATATGCCAATGATAATGAAAGCCAGAACCCAAAGTACAGATTTATAGGTGTTCACTCTTCCCTCTCTACAAACTCAACGATTTCGTAGTAGTCGGACGGCTCCATAGTGTTCTCCTTTCGCTTGCTTAGAGTGCTTGGTTTGCGTAGGTGCGTTCCACATAGCCGACATGAACCAACTGACCTCCGAATTGGACAGCCTCAATCAGAGCCTTCAAGCGTTCCGATTCAGCCTTCTCCTCGTCGATGTCGGCTTGGTTCTTGGGAAAGTCAAACAGGTCTTCAATGCGTTCCATGACGATCCTTTTGTTAATGCCCTTGAGGGCGAGGCGAGGGTATTACACAGGCATTTCAGACTGGAGTTTTGCGATCAAGTCCTGAGCGTCCTTGATTTGTCCCTTCAAGTCTTCAATGCGCTTCTGTTTGGCCATGCGATCCTCTTCTTCCTTGTTCCATTGGGGAAGAGCGTTGATCTTGGCCAGAATTTCCTGAACCCCATCATCGGTGAGATGGCCAATCACATCGTTGGTAATCGGCGTGTTGTAGGTCAGATCGCCATTGACCATGACAGCCAACTCAAACAATCCATTTGGGCCTCCATAGGTATACGGACTACGAACAACACTGGCTGAGTAACCATTATCGAATTCGTAGATGTCTTGAGTGCCAAGACCTTGAGGACGGACTTCAGACGACTTAGGGGAATACTTAGGCATGGGAATCTCCAGGATAAAAGAGGATTACTTCTTAAGGATGTATTCGCAAACGAACGAAGACACCAAGACATAGCACAGAGGCAAGCCAAAGGACATGGCTACGAAGAACATGATGATCTCAAAGGTTTGATTTACATCGGAAGGCATTGCATACTCCTTGAAGTGACATCAACAGCCTTTCAGGTCTGTTGATTGTAGGGTGGAAGGCTAACGCAGACCAAATGATTATGAATCTCAAATCACAAGCAAGCGATACAAGTGATTCACTAGTAAGGACTAAGACTACTCAAAATCACCATTTTGATTACTCAAAATAGGATTGAAGATGAGTGAAAGTCTAAAAGTCGAGGAATCAAAATCATTGTTGAGGGTAGTTGAAGAGGGGAGAGGATTTTGTTGCTCACTCATCCACCACTCATCCACTCCTATATATGTGCCGTGTAATCGTCACTAATAACACTGAAGATATATCTATTATCTATTACCTTTACAGTGTGCCGTGTAATAGCGCACTAACGACCAGGCTAGATTAGTTACTAACCTCATTATATTGATACATATGATTAGGGGATAATGCTTACTGTGCCTAATGATTAGCCTAACTTAGTGATTAGAGTTGTTGACAGGTTATCCACATTATTGACCTATTTGTGCCCTAAGGCTTGACAGGCGAAAAGAGGGGGCTAGAATGCCAACCATGCTAAGGCACTTCGCCAAGGCTCCAACGCCCGATACGGGCAAGAAAGAGGATAGAACAATGGTCAAGAAAGTCATCAAGCAGGCGGAAGTCAAGGCTAAGAACGCTATGTTTCTGGAGGCTATCCGGGCACTGGCCGAGGCTGGCAAGTTGAGCAAGGGGCAGGTCAAGATGAGTGAGAACTGCATCAAGACTGGTGAGTATGAGGAACTGCCCCTTATCGTGCTGGAGGCTGTTGCTATGCGTGTTAAGGGTGAGGCGGAGCGGAAGATGGGGAACGCCATCAAGTCGGCCCTGAGGGATGTTCCCGCCGCCTACGATGGGCAGGATGAGGCGGACTCTTATGATGTTCTTTCCAAGGTGGACAATCAGGAAGCGGATTACAAGGCTTTCGAGTTGAAGGTCGTTAAGGCCCGCGACAATGTTCTGGCTTTTGCCGAACAGGTGGGAATGCGTGTCGATTTCCGGGAAGCGTTCCAGCAGGCCAAGGCTAAGGAGCGCCAAAACTCTTGGCTCCTCTCTTTGGAATGGGCTATCCTTGGCGGGGAAGTGAACGGGAAGGAAGTCATACCCGGTCTTGAGCAGGTGCAATCCATGACCCGGAAGGATTGGGATTCCACTTTTGAGGCTTGGGAACTGGCCAACGAACTGGGGAAGGAAGTCGGGTTCAGGGCCATCATCAAAGCCAAGTTCCCAGTCAAGCGCAAACAGGTCAGTCGTTCCAGTCTTGCGAATCTGGAATTCTAAGCAAGCGAAATAGCCAAAGCGAAAGCCTCTACCCTAACAAGGTGGAGGCTTTTTTTATGTCTACATATTCGACCAGGGTGATTAGTAGACCCCCCCCTATGA
>Ga0164306_10001015_pt1 | contig 12185 bp, 10 predicted proteins | sample Whisoiple_242_MG_FD_110213 | JGI IMG/M metagenome (GOLD analysis project Ga0164306, IMG submission 110213) | Soil microbial communities amended with fresh organic matter from upstate New York, USA - Whitman soil sample_242_MG | ecosystem: Environmental > Terrestrial > Soil > Unclassified >... | reverse complement strand
GGGCGGCGCTTATCTGCCGGGCATGTCGGATTACGTGGTGATGGTGAAAAAGCAGGCACAGGTTTTTCTGGCCGGACCACCGCTGGTGAAGATGGCTACAGGTGAAGTCAGCGACGAAGAATCTCTGGGCGGCGCGGAGATGCACTCGCGTATTTCCGGGCTCTCCGATTATCTGGCGGAGGATGAGCTAGATGCCATTCGCATTGCGCGCGAGATTGTGAGCCACTTCAACCTGAAGAAGCCGGGCCTGCCGCGGATAGCAGAAGCCAAAGAGCCAGTGTTTGATCCCGACGAGCTGCTGGGCATAGCTTCCGCCGATGTGCGCGTGCCTTTTGAAATCCGCGACGTGATTGCACGGACCGTAGACGGCAGCGAGTTTGCCGAATTCAAGCCCGAGTATGGGCCGACGCTGGTAACAGGCTTTGCCCACATTCACGGCTTCCCGGTGGGCATTCTGGGCAACAACGGCGTGTTGATGTCGGAATCGGCAGGTAAAGGAGCGCAGTTCATCCAGCTCTGCAACCAGCAGGACATCCCGCTGCTGTTCCTGCAAAACATTACCGGCTTTATGGTGGGCCGAAACTATGAAGAAGATGGCATCATCCGTAACGGCGCCAAGCTGATCAACGCGGTTTCCAATTCGACGGTGCCGGCCATCACCATCATGGTTGGCGGATCGTACGGCGCAGGCAACTATGCCATGTGCGGACGGGCCTATGCTCCGCGCTTTCTTTTTACCTGGCCCAACCACCGAATTGCCGTGATGGGCGAGAAGCAACTTTCCGGCGTGATGGACATTATCAAGCGCGAGGCCGCGGCCAAGACAGGCCAGCCTATCGACGAAGCGAGGATGGCGATGGGACGAAAGATGCTGGAAGACCAGATCGCGAAAGAGTCGGATTGCTATTTCGCTACGGCGCGCCTGTGGGATGACGGCATTATTGATCCGCGAGACACGCGAACGGTGGTGGCAATTGCGTTGTCCGCCGCTTATAACGCTCCGGTGCGCGGCACGATGGAGTGGGGAGTGTTCAGGCATTGAAAAGCAGCTAGCAATTGGCAAATAGCAATTAGCAATTAGCAAATGGCAATTAGCAAAACCCGGGTTGCCTTTAGCCAGCGCCGCATCGTTCTGCTTTAGCTGAGCTAATTGCCAATTGCTAGCTGCTAATTACTAACTGCTCACAGCAGCGGTGCTGCGGGAACTCGAAATTGTTTTAAGACATGAAAACGTTCAAGAAAATACTCATCGCCAATCGCGGCGAGATCGCAGTACGCATCATGCGCACGTGCCGTGCGATGGGTATTGGAACCGTGGCCGTCTATTCAGAGTTTGATGGCGATGCCTTGCATGTCCGGCTGGCCGATCAGTCTGTACCGATTGGTGCAGCCCAGGCGCGAGACTCGTATCTCAATATTGAAAAAATCATTGCGGCAGCAAGGCTGACCGGCGCTGAAGCAATTCATCCGGGATATGGATTCCTGGCGGAGAACGCCGCTTTTGCTTCCACCTGTGAAGATGCGGGCCTTGTGTTCATTGGGCCGTGCGCCAGTGTGATTGAGGTGCTGGGGTCAAAGAGCGAGGCGCGCAGGCTGGCGCAGGAGGCCGGCGTGCCGGTGGTGCCGGTCCCCAGGGAAGATGAATTTCCTAAATTGATTAAAGCCGCGTTCGGCGGCGGCGGGCGCGGCATGCGCATCGTGCGCAATTCCGGCCAATTCAAGGAAGCGTTCGCGGCCGCCAAGGGAGAAGCGGAACGCGCCTTCGGTAATGGCGCGCTGCTGGTGGAAAAATATATTGAAGGCGCGCGGCATGTTGAGGTGCAGATTTTTGGCGATCATCACGGCGGCGTGATGCACCTGTATGAGCGCGACTGCTCGCTTCAACGCCGCCATCAGAAGATTATTGAAGAAAGCCCCTCGCCCGCAGTCACGCCTGAAATCCAGGGCCGCATGGCGGATGCCGCTGTGGCTCTGGCGCGAAAGACCGGCTACACCAATGCCGGCACGGTGGAATTTCTGCTGGCGCCTTCGGGCGATTTCTACTTCATCGAAGTCAATACGCGGATTCAGGTAGAGCATCCGGTTACGGAGATGGTGACTGGACTGGATTTGATCCGGCTGCAGATTGAGATTGCGCAGGGCGGGAAATTGCCCGACGCGCATCCGCAGCAGAGCGGCCATGCGATTGAAGCGCGGTTGTACGCTGAAGATCCCGCGAATGACTTTTTGCCCTCGACCGGGACGCTGCATGTATGGCGGCCGCCGGAGTCGTCAACCAGCTTAAGGATTGAGAGCGGGGTGGAAGAGGGCAGCGAAATTGGCGTCTACTACGATCCACTGCTGGCCAAGGTGATTGCGCACGCCGGGGACCGGCCGTCGGCCATTCGCAAGCTGGCACACGCGTTGCGGAACTTCGCCGCCCAAGGGCTGCGGACGAACCAGGAATATCTGATCGAGCTGCTGGAATCGGAAGAATTTCAGAGCGGAAGAGCGCATACTGGATTTCAACTTCCGGTTTTGCCGGCGGTGGATGAGAAGCTGGACCGGATATTTTGCTCGGTCACACGCGCTTACATTGAACGAACAGAGCACGCGCGCCGGACAATTCTGCCCTCGATACCGCCGCGCTTTCGTAATAATCCGACGGCCGCGCCGGCAATGAAATTTGCCGTCGGCAAAAATGAATGCCAGGTGGGTGGAGAAAAATCCACGATTGAAATAGTTTCTGTAGGCGGGGAGCACGTCGATGCGCAGGTAGAAGGCGTGCGCTATCGTTTTCATATCCGGCAGCATGGCGCGGAATATTATGTGCGATCTACGCTGGGGCAGCGCCAGGTCACACGGCTGCCGCGATTTCCGGAAAAGACCGCCAGTGGGCATCACCAGAGCGCCAATTCGCCGATGCCGGGGCAGGTGTTGCGCATTCTGGTGGCGGAAGGCCAGCGGGTAAAGCCGGGCGACGGATTAATAGTGCTGGAAGCCATGAAAATGGAGCAAACTATAAAGGCCACAATTCAGGGCGTAGTGCGGACGGTGCTGGTAAAGCCCGCGCAGGTTGTGGCTCCGGGACAGATGCTCGTAGAAATTGAAGCGGTGGAGGATGCCAATGAGCACGCAAGCGGTTCAGCAGCAAAGCACTGAGTTCCCTTATTTCACTGAAGAGCATGAGCTCATCCGGCAGACCGTGGCACGCTTCTGCAAAGAAGAGATCGCTCCTTACGCCGCGGAGTGGGACGAGGAAGGCATTTTCCCCCGCGAACTTTTCGCTAAAGCCGGAGCGCTGGGAATGTTTGGCATACGCATTGATCCCAAGTGGGGCGGGAGCGGGCAGGACTGGTGGGCCACCGCAGCGTATGTTGAAGCCATGGCGCACTCTGACAGCGGCAGCATCAACATGGCGTTCCTGGTGCAATCTGACATGGCGCTGCCGGTAATCCAGGAACTGGGCAGCGAAGAGCAGAAAGCCGAATTCATTCCTCGGGCCGTTACTGGCGAATGGATTGGCGCGCTGGGCATCAGCGAACCGGGCGGCGGATCGGACGTGGCGGCGATCAAGACACGCGCGCGCATTGAAGGCGGCGACCTGATTATCTCCGGGCAGAAACTCTGGATCACCAACGGCACGCGGGCCGACTATATTGTTCTGGCTGTCAGGACCGGCGGTGAAGGGCACAAGGGGATTTCGCTGGTGCTGTTCCCGACGAAGACCAAGGGTTTTTCTGTCGGCAAGAAGCTGAAAAAAATTGGCAACCTGGCTTCTGACACGGCGGAACTTTTCTTCGATGAATGCCGCTTGCCACTGCGTTACATCCTGGGCGAAAAAGATCGGGGCTTTTACTACATCATGGAAAATTTCCAGGGTGAGCGGCTGGTGGCGTCGTTGGGCGCGCTGGCGGCAATGGATAAAGCATTGCGCTGGGCCATCGACTATGGACATGATCGCACCGCTTTCGGGCAGCCGATTGGAAAGTTCCAGATCTGGCGGCACCGCTTTGCCGAACACCTGACCGCCGTGGAAGCAGGCCGCTGGCTCACGTATCGCGCGCTGGACCTGGTGAACCACGGCAAGCGCGCGGTGAAGGAAATCACCATGGCCAAGCTTTACACCACGGAGCTGTCACAGAAGATCGCCTATGACTGCATGCAGATTTTTGGCGGGTTTGCCTACACCACGGAGTACCCCATTGGGCGCATGTGGCGCGACTTGCGCCTGAACACGATTGGCGCGGGCGCTTCAGAGATTATGAAAGAGATTATCGCGAAGGAAGAGAAATTGTGAAGCGGCGGCACTTAGTAGTTAGTTCTTAGTAGTTAGCTTTCCGCTGCCAGTGGCTTCCGCGGAAACTCCAGGGATCGGGATGACATAGCGCCTTTGCTAAATACTAAGTACTAAAAACTAATGGCTGAACTCGATTTTAACCTGATTCATCGTTTCAACGTGGGAGATGCATTGCGGCGCAGCGCTGCGCGAACGCCACAGCAGCGGGCGATCCACTTTATGGGGCGCGAGCTCACGTATGCCGAGCTGGACGCGCTGGCCAATCGCATGGCGCGCAAGCTCATGGCCGGCGGGGTGAAAGGCGGCGACTCGGTGGCCATATTCGCCACGAACTCGCCGGAATACGTGGCTGCATTCTTTGGCTGCGCGCGCATCGGCGCGGCGCTGGTCCCGGTCAACCTGATGTTTACTGCCGAGGATGTAGCGTTTGTATTCGAGAAGACGCGGGTCAGGATGCTGCTGGTGGAGCCAATGTTTCAGCCCAAGGTGCTAACGCCCCCGCCCAACTGTTTCGTGCTGGATGACAAATTTCGCGAGTCGTTGAATGAATATGACGGCGCACCGGTAGAAGAATTGGTTGAAAGCGAAGCGACGCACCTGATCATCTTTACCAGCGGGACCACGGCCAAGCCAAAAGGCGTGGTGCTGACGCACTTGAATTTTTATGCTTACCTGCTGGCCAGCTATGCCGACTATGGCCGCGACAGCAGCATGAAGTACCTGCTGGCGCTGCCGATGTTTCACGTGGCCGGACTGGTGATGACATTTGGCTGCTTTGCTTCGGGCTGCGAGAGCGTGATCATTCCGCTGCCCAAGCCGGAGCAGATCATCCATGCTATTGCCGTGCAGAAAGTAAATTCGTTATCTCTGCCGGCGACAGTCTGGGTGGGGCTGATCAGCATGCCGCTGATTGAAGCCGTAGACCTTTCCAGCCTGAAGCGGCTGTTCGTTTTTCAGTACCTGCCCACGCCGGTCTTCCATCGCTGGCGCCGCATTGCGCCGCAAGCGGAGTGGATCAACTGCTGGGGACAAACCGAGACAACAGCGCTGGGATCGACCACGCCGGCGGCGGAGCTGGGAAGGATGCTGGCCGCGCCGGATCCAATCGGTGTCCGCCACGCGCCGCTGGAGCTGCGCATTGTCGATGAGGAAATGAAAGACGTGGAGCCGGGGAGTCCGGGTGAGATTGTTCTGCGGGGGCCATGCATTTCTCCTGGATATTTTGAAGACCCCGCCGCCAATGCAGCCACATTCCGCGGAGGCTGGCACCACACCGGCGACGTGGCGCGGGTGGACGAGCACGGCTGGCTCTACTTTCTTGATCGCAAAAAAGACATGATCAAGAGCGGCGGAGAAAACGTTTCCAGCCAGGAAGTGGAGGAGGCGCTCGCCGCGCATCCCAGCGTGGCGGAAGTGGCCGTGGTGGGGCTGCACGACCCTTACTGGATTGAAAAAGTTGTGGCCTGCGTGGTGCCGATGCCGGGGAAGCAGGTGAACGAAGAAGATCTGATGGCGCACGCGCGATCGCGGCTGGCCAGCTTTAAAGTGCCGAAAGAAATCCACGTGATGGCCGAGTTCCCCAAAAACCCGACCGGCAAAGTTCTGAAGCGGGTGTTGCGCGAGCGGCTGAACGGCGAAGCGGCCGGAGCGGCGAGATGACCGCAGGCCCCAGTTCTGCCGAGGCGGCGCGATGATCAGGCTTGCCAATGGGTCAGCTTTCTGGGGCGACTCACAGGAAGCGCCGCTCGACCTCCTGCGCGGCGGCCCACTCGACTATCTGACGCTCGACTACCTGGCCGAGATCACGATGTCAATTCTGCAGAAGCTGAAGGCGCGCGATCCTCGTGCAGGCTACGCGCATGATTTTGTCGGGGTGATCAAACGCGGCGCAAAGGAAATTGTGGAGCGAGGCGTGAAGGTAGTGACCAACGCCGGCGGGATGAATCCTGCTGCCTGCCGCGATGCGGTTGCGGCCGTACTGCAGGCCGCGGGCTGCGGCGGGCATTTGAAGATCGGAACAGTTACGGGCGATGACATCATGCCGCGGCTGGATGAGCTTCTTGATCGCGGCATCGACTTTACCAACATGGATACCGGCGAGCTGCTCAGTTCGATCCGCTCGCGGGTGCAGAGCGCCAACGTTTATTTTGGCGCGTTCCCCATTGCTGACGCGCTGTGCCGCGGCGCCGGCATTGTGATTACCGGGCGCTGCAATGACGCCGCACTCGCTTTGGGGCCGATGATACGCGAGTTTAGCTGGCAAGCCGATGACTGGGACCGCATTGCCGCGGGAACGATTGCGGGACATGTGATCGAATGCGGCGCACAATGCACGGGCGGCAACTGCCAGGCTGACTGGGAAAACATTCCAGACTTTGCCAACATCGGATATCCCATCATAGAAGCCGAGCCCGATGGCACATTTGTAGTGACGAAGCATCCCGGGACAGGCGGGCGCGTTAACGTGGCGAGCGTGGCCGAGCAATTGCTGTATGAGATCGGCGACCCGAAGAGTTACATTACGCCGGACGGCATTGCCGATTTTACGACCGTCCGGCTGGAGCAACAGAGCGCCGATCGCGTGCGCGCTTCCGGCATTCAAGGGTGCGCTGCGACAGATTCATACAAGGTTTCCATCAGCTATTCAGCGGGCTTTAAGGCCGTGGGCACGCTGGCATATTCGTGGCCGGACGCGTATAAGAAAGCCCGCGCCGCGGACAAGATACTGCGCGAGCGGATGGAGCGCCTGGGGCTGAAACTGGACGCTGTTCACTCAGAATTTGTGGGAGTGAATGCATGCCACGGAGAGATGTCCGGCGAGCCAGATGCGGGGATTGCAGAAGTGGTCCTGCGCATCGGAGCGCGAAGCATGGAGAAGGCGCCGGTGGAGCGCTTCTTGAAAGAAATCATTCCGATTGCGCTGAATGGGCCGCCATCCGTAACAGGACTGAACGCGGGGCGCAGCAAGGTGGATGAGATTATCGCGTACTGGCCGGCGCTGATTCCCAAAACCGCGGTGACACCGCAGGTGGAGGTGGTGGATGCGTGACTGAGGAAACCAAAACCATACCGCTGATGAACGCAGATGACACTGATTTGCTCGGATAAGAAGGAGAGATCATGAGGACATTGTTGTTGCTGCTTCTCTTGTGCGCCAAGCCAGTTCTGGCGCAACACGCGCCTGAAGGCATATGGCAGGGGTATGACGGAGAGTGGAAGCACGTGACCAGTCAACTTATCGCGCTGGCTGAGGCGACGCCGGAAGAAAAGTTTGCATGGCGGCCGGCCAAGGGAGTGCGCTCCACCAGCGAAGTGTATATGCACATTGTGCTGGCTAATTTTTATCTGCTTAGCGTTACCGGCCCGAAGATGCCAGACGATCTGAAAGAAGACGCGGAGAAGAGTGTTACGGCGAAGGCCGACGTGATCAAGTGGCTCAAGCGCTCACTGGAAGCGGTGAGGGCCGCCCACGCTTCGGTGAAGCCAGCCGATCTACAGCGCAAAGTACATATCGTCGACCGGGACGCGACTGTGGACGGAATGTATCTGCGCATCATCGTTCATGCGAATGAACACATGGGACAGCTTGTGGCCTATGCGCGGATGACCGGCGTGGCGCCGCCGTGGTCGCAGTAGTGGAGATTGCCAGAGAATGCCAAGATTGCCAAAATCGGCGAAATTGAAAACCGAACTTACCGCGGATGAACGCGGATATACGCGGATCAGATAAATTGATTCGGTTTTTCTCCGCGTCTCCGTGGTGAAATTGTTTTTTCCTGAGGCAGAACAGGATGAAAATACAGCTGCGGCAAATTGCGCATGCGCGATCGGGCGACAAGGGAGATGATGCCAACATCGGGCTCATTGCCCTAAAGCCGGAGGATTATCCGACTCTTGTCCGCGAAGTTACGGCCGAGCGCGTGAAGAAGCACTTTGCCGGAATCTGCCGCGGCGAGGTGGAGCGATATGAGCTCCCCAATCTGCATGCGCTGAACTTTGTGCTGCATCATGCCCTGGATGGCGGCGGACTGGTGTCATTGCGCATGGACAACCAGGGCAAGACATACGGCGCGGCGCTGCTGCGAATGGAGATCGATGTACCGTAAGATCCTTTACGAACTGCGCGATGGAATTGCGCGGATCACGCTGAACCGCCCGGACAAGCGCAATGCGCTGGATGGCGAGATTGTCGCAGAACTGAAGGCGGCGTTCGGCGCGTCGGCTTCTGATGGCGATTGCCGCGTGGTGCTGCTCACGGGCGCGGGGACGGATTTCTGTTCCGGCGCCGACCTGGCAAACCTGGAAAAGACCGCGCAAAACAGCGTGCTGGACAACATGGCCGACGCGCGATCGACCGCCGACTTGTTCCTGATGATGCGCAACCATCCGCGTCCGGTGATTGCCGCAGTACAGGGGCGAGCGCTGGCCGGCGGCTGCGGCATTGCCACGGCGTGCGACATCATTCTGGCGGCGCAGTCAGCGCAGTTTGGATATCCGGAGGTAAACATCGGGTTTGTTGCGGCGATGGTGATGGCGATTTTGCGGCGGTCGGTTTCAGAGAAAGCGGCGTTTGAACTGGTGGTTACGGGAGAGACAGTGTCTGCAATGCGGGCATATGAGCTGGGATTGGCGCATCGAGTGTTCGGCGACGAACAGTTTTCCGCGGAAGTGGAAAGCTATGTGGCGAAGCTGGCGGCCAAATCGGCTTCGGCAGTGATGCTTTCCAAACGGCTGTTGTACAACATGGATTCGATGTCATTTGAAGCTGCGTTGCAGGCTGGAGTTGAGATCAACGCGCTGGCGCGGCAGACGGAGGATTGCAGAAAGGGCGTGGAGAGGTTTTTGAAGAAGAGAAGTTAAAACCTACCACGGAGACACAGAGGCACCGAGAATTGCCAGAATCGCCGGAATTGCCAAAGAATCCAAATTGAAAATCAGCTTTTTCAAACAGCAGGCAATTTCGGCGGTTTTTGGCAATTTTGGCATTTCTGGCAATGCCAGATGACCCGATAGCCCGATCTCCCGATGCCCCGATTATTTTGGGGCCATGCGGATGGCGCCATCGAGGCGGATGGTTTCGCCGTTCAGCATGTTGTTTTCGATGATGTGCTGGACCAGCGCGGCGAACTCCGGCGGCTTGCCCAGTCTTTGCGGGAAGGGCACCTGCTGGCTGAGAGACTGCTGCGCCGCTTCCGGCAACGCGCCCAGCAGCGGCGTGTGAAAGATTCCGGGAGCGATGGTACAGACGCGGATTCCTGATCGGGCCAACTCACGAGCCAGCGGCAAAGTCATGCCGACGATAGCGCCCTTGGAAGCCGAGTACGCCACCTGTCCAATTTGACCTTCATAAGCCGCGACTGAAGCTGTTGTGACGATCACGCCGCGGCCGTTGTCGTCGTCGGGCTGATTCGCAGTCATGGCGTTTGCGCCGTGACGGACCACGTCGAAGGTGCCGACCAGGTTGACCTGGATGGTGCGGATGAACTTCTGCAAATCATGCATTCCATTTTTGCCCAGCAGCTTTTCTGCAATGCCGATGCCGGCGGTGGCGACGAGGATATGCAGACCTCCATGCTGCTTGACGGCGGTTTCGACGGCGGCGGCGACCTGAGCGTCATCGGTCACGTCAGTCTTGACGAACTTGACGCTGTTCGATGATCCGAGTTCCTGCGCCAGTTCGTTGCCGCCTTTTTCATTCACGTCTGCAATTACAACCTTGGCGCCATTTGCCGCCAGCATGCGGACCGTGGCCGCGCCCAGACCTGATGCGCCGCCGGTAACCAGCGCGCTTGAACCTTTGATCTTCATTTTTTCTCCGAGTTATTAGCCGCGGATAAACGCGAATCAACACGAATTTCAAATTAAATTTATTCGCCTTGATTCGCGTATTTCGCGTGCATTCGCGGCTAATTGATCCTTCTTTCTTTTAGCTAGTGCAACCGTTCGATGATCGTGGCATTGGCCATACCGCCGCCTTCGCACATGGTCTGTAACCCATAGCGGCCGCCGGTGCGTTCGAGTTCGTGCACCAGCGTTGTCATCAGTCGAGCGCCGCTGGCGCCCAGCGGGTGTCCAAGAGCAATGGCGCCGCCGTTGACGTTGACCTGGGCAAGATCGGCCGTGGTCGCACGCTGCCAGGCGAGCACGACGCTGGCAAAGGCTTCATTGATTTCGATGCGGTCCATGTCTTCAAGCTTGAGACCGGAGCGATCCATGATTTTACGGGTTGCGGGAATGGGAGCGCCCAGCATCAGCACCGGATCTTCCGCGGCGAGGGCAAACTCAACGAAGCGTGCCATGGGCCGGAAGCCGAGTTTTTCCGCGACGCCACGCTCCATGATCAGCACGGCTGCGGCGCCGTCGGTAATTTGCGAGGAGTTCGCGGCAGTGACAACTCCATCGGCCTTGAAGACGGTTTTGAGCGTGGCCATTTTCTCCAGGGTCGTGTCAGCGCGGATGCCTTCGTCGCGCGAAACGTTCGCCATGCCATGCTCGGTTTCAATCGGCAGCGGCAGAATCTCGCGGCAGAACCAGCCTTCCTGCGTAGCGCGCGCGGCGCGGCGATGGCTCTCAAGGCTGTATTGATCCAGGCAGTCGCGGGTGAGCTTATAACGCTCGGCCAGCATTTCCGCGCTGATGCCCTGATTGAAGTGAACGCCGTTGTAGCGCTTCATCATCGCGGGACCGAACGGCTTGCCGGGGCCGTTGACGGCGGAAGCGCCCATGGGAACGCGCGTCATACTTTCAACGCCGCAGCCGATGGCGATGTCATAGCTGCCGGCGATCACGCCCTGCGCGGCAAAATGAATGGCCTGCTGGCTGGAGCCGCACTGGCGATCGACCGTGGTTGCGGGAACGGACTCAGGAAAGCCGGCGGCAAGAACGGCGTTGCGTCCGACGTTGAATGCCTGTTCGCCAACCTGCCCGACGCAACCGGCAATCACGTCGTCGATGAGCGCGGGATCAAGCTTGTTGCGCGCGACAAGGCCTTGGAGCGTGAAGCCCAGGAGATCGGCGGGATGCCAGGATTTCAGCATGCCATCGCGACGGCCAAGCGGCGTGCGGACGGCATCGACAATAACGGCTTCTCTTTTCATTATGTTGCTTTCGCTCCAAACCGCTTATGCAGTTTGGAGAACTTCTAATTTTTCTGCCCTGCGGCGCGTGGCTCGGCACGTGGTCGGCCTCGCCACGGTTCCTGCACTCAGACCGTTACGCGGCTGCGCTGGTTTTTGTATTGAAGTCTGCGAAGCCTTTGCCTTCTTCCACCAGACGCTTCAGCAGCGGCGCAGGCTCCCAGAGTTCTCCGTGCTGCCGGTGAAATTCGCAGATGCGGTCGTAAACTTTTTTGAGGCCGACAGTGTCTGCATACCACATCGGCCCGCCGCGGTGCGCGGGGAAACCATAGCCGGTGAGGTAGATGATGTCGATATCGACGGCGCGCAGCGCGTAGCCTTCTTCCAGAATGCGCGCGCCTTCATTCACCAGCGCGTAGATCAGGCGATCGACGATTTCTTCTTTGGAGATGGCGTGCTGCTTCACGCCGGACTCAGCGGCCCACTTGCGCACGTTTTCTTCCACGGTGGGATCAAAAATGGCACGGCGGTTCTCATCATATTTGTACCAGCCGGCGCCAGTCTTCTGGCCGTAACGACCCATCTCGCAGAGACGATCTTCAGCCAGCGGCTGGCGGACGCCGGGCTTTTCCAGGTGCTTGAATTCTTTGCGGATGCGCCAGCCGACGTCGAGCCCGGCGAGATCGCCGACGGCCAAAGGACCCATTGCTGCCCCAAAGTCGTACATCGCTTTGTCGACGGCTTCGATTCCTGCGCCTTCTTCCACCAGGAACTGCGCTTCACGGCGATAAGAGCCAAACATGCAATTGCCAACGAACCCTCAACAATTG
>Ga0164306_10001013_pt1 | contig 12189 bp, 13 predicted proteins | sample Whisoiple_242_MG_FD_110213 | JGI IMG/M metagenome (GOLD analysis project Ga0164306, IMG submission 110213) | Soil microbial communities amended with fresh organic matter from upstate New York, USA - Whitman soil sample_242_MG | ecosystem: Environmental > Terrestrial > Soil > Unclassified >... | reverse complement strand
CGACTTCCGAGCAAAGCCCGCCTCTGGCTAAGGGGTCCTAGCAACATCCCACGTCAGTGAGCTACTGCCCGGGGTGGTGCTCGGTGACACCGGCGGGTGCCAGGACAGTCGACGCAACTCGCGGGCGCCGACGCGGGTGCCCGATCAACCGAGCGATGCGCCGAACAGCAATCCGAGCAGGTAGGTCACCGCGGCTGCGGCCAGCCCGATCGTCAACTGCCGCAATCCCCGGCGCAACGGTGGGCCGCCGGACAGCACGCCGACCACGGCGCCGGTGAGCAACAGGGCGAGGCCGACCAGGACGCAGGCAATGACCAGCGCGGTGGTGCCGGTGAGGCCGAACAGAAAGGGCAGCACCGGAATCGCGGCGCCGGTGGCGAAGAAACAGAAGCTGGACAGTGCCGCGCCGATGCCGGTGCCGACGACGTCGTGGTCGGGGTCGGCGACCCCGGGGGGATCGAGCGACCGGGGATAGTGCGCGAGCAGATCCGCGGCCTGCCGTTCGGCATCCTCCGACGACATCCCGCGAGCCCGGTAGACCAGCGCCAGCTCGTTGGCATCGACGTCCAGGTGCGGGACGACCGTGTGCGCCGAAGGGTCGGGCGCGGAGGCCTCCAGGAGTTCGCGCTGCGACCGCACGGAGACGTACTCGCCGGCACCCATCGACAACGCGCCGGCCAGTAGGCCGGCGAGACCGGTCAGCAGCACGGCCTGCGACGAGACACCGCCGCCGCTGACCCCGAGGACCAGGGCGAGGTTGCTGACCAGACCGTCATTGGCGCCGAACACTGCCGCGCGAAACGTGCCGGAGACCCGGGCCCGGCCTCTCGCGGCCAGGCCTCTCACCACTTCCTCGTGCACCCGCTCGTCGGCGGCCATCGCCCTTGTCGCATCCAGGTCGGTGTCGTAGGACGACCGGTTCTCGGCCCGCTGGGCCAGTGCCAGGACGAAGACCGAGCCGAAATGACGGGCCAGCCACGCGAGTATCCGCATCCGGACGTCACCGCGGTGCGGCGGCCCGACGTCGTCGCCGAGCAGGGTTGACCAGTGGGCGGCGTGCCGCTCCTCGGCGTCGGCCAGTTCGAGCAGGATCTCCCGCTCGTCCCCGGTGCGGCGGCTCGCCAGACTCCGGTAGACCTTGGCTTCTTCCCGTTCGTCGGCCAGGCGCCGGCGCCATCGGCGAAGTGCGGCCGGCGACGGGTCGGTGGGCGGAATGCCTGCAGCGCCTGCCATTCGCCGAGTTTGGCAGACCGGGCGTCGACGGGGTCCACCCGTACGGCCCCGTCGTGACCGGCATACTCCTGGGCATGAAATTTCGCGCCGTCCTGATGCAGTCGGGCCGCACCGCAACGGGCATCGAGGTGCCGGCCACCGTCGTCGCCGATCTCGGCCCCAGCAAGAAGCCCGCGGTTGCGGTGACCATCGACGGTCGCTACCGCTATCGCAGCAGTGTCGCCTCGATGGGCGGCACCTACATGCTGCCGGTGAGCGCCGAACATCGCGCCGGAGCCGGAATCTCAGCTGGAGACGAGGTCGAGGTCGAGCTGGAACTCGACACCGAGCCACGTGAGGTGACCGTGCCGGCCGACCTGTCTGCCGCCCTCGACGCCGACCCGACCGCGCGCACCTTCTTCGACAAACTGTCGTACAGCAACAAGCTGCGGCACGTGCTGGCGATCGACGGGGCCAAGACCGCGGAGACCCGGGAGCGCCGGATCGCCAAGTCGGTGGGGCTGTTCCACGAGGGACGCAGCTGAGCATCCCCTCCTCGGTTGCCGGAGGGTGAAGGCCGACCGTGCTCGGCTATCCGCGGTTGGTGATCTGCTGCACCGCCCAGCTGTTCCCGTCCGGATCGGCGAAGAAGACGAACGCTCCCCACGGAAAGTTCTGTACCTCGCTGACCTGGATGCCGCGGCCGAGCAGGTCGCTGCGTGCCTCGTCGATGTCGGCAACGACGACCTGCAGACCCTTCACCGATCCGGGCTCGGCGTCGGTGATGCCGGTGCCGAGCGAGATGGAACAGGCCGAGCCGGGCGGGGTGAGTTGGACGAAGCGAATATCGTCGGACACCCGGTGGTCCTGATCGGCATTGAATCCGGCCCGGACGTAGAACGCTTTGGCGCGATCCACATCGGAGACCGGAATCGCAATCAATTCGAGCTTCATGTCCATTTCATCCTCCGATTCCGACCCGTTCAGCAACTGACTTCTAATGTTCGCCCACCGTAGCCGACAGCACCGACAAGGCACTGAGCTGCGCATCTACGCCATCCCGGATTGCGAATAGTGAACAAATAACTGCCGAACACGCTTCAACTGGTGAATTCTTGTGAATCCAGATCGTCAAGTGCCGTATTCCGGAACGAGTGGCGGAACCCTACATAATGGCGGTCCCCACCAATCATGAAACAATGGCTTATGGCAACAACAGAGAAATCTGCGACCACGTCGGAGGAACGAAAATCCAGGTCGACCGGGTTCGGCCGTCGGCTGGCGAAGTTCGCCGGGCGGCTGATCGGCATCGCCCTCGTGGGAGCCGCGCTGATCCTGCTCAGCACCGTGGTCGACGGGGTGCTCCACTGGGTGACGCTGGTGCTGGGGATCGTCGTGCTGGCCGGGTTGGCGTTGTACGCGAACGCGCTCTCCGCCGAGACCCAGCGCAGGCTCGGCCCGCTGCCACTCGGCAGGCCGGATCAGGATCTGGCCTCGATGCCGCTCTACCAGGGTCGCAACCTGCCGGGTGCCGAGCCGGATCAGCGAGCCAGCTGACCGACCGCCGCCGAGAACACCCGCGGTAATCGCTGCGCCGCCGGCACGATCGCCCGACGAAGGGGCGAGCGATGACTGACCCAGAGCAGGCTCGATGTGATCGAGCGATACCGCCGGGTGTCACGACGCCAGCGCCGCTCGTAACCGGCCGGGTCACCCGCCACCACACAATCCACCAGCGACTGGGCGCAGGCGAGTGATACCGCAATGCCCTCACCGGTCAGGGCATCGACGTAGCCCGCTGCGTCGCCCACCAGCAGCACCCGGCCCGCGGCGCGACGGATGGTCCGCCGACGCAACGGGCCGGCGCCGCGAACCGATCCGGACTCGGCGCCGGCCAGGCGGGAGGCGAGCTCCGGGAACGCCGCCATTTGCTCGTCGAAGCTGCCGCGGTCGCTGCTCAACACGGCCACCCCGACCAACTGCGGGCCGACCGGGGTGAGATAGGCCTCGGATCTTTCGGACCAGTGCACCTCGACGAAATCCGACCACGGCTCGACGGCGAAATGGCGCCGCAATCCCCATCGGTGTCGATCACCTCGAATCGGCCGATCAAGGCCGAGAGAGCGGCTGATCGGAGAATGCAGGCCGTCGGCGGCAACCAGGTATCTGGCGGTGATGCCGGCAGCGGTGACGCTGTTCTCGTCCTGCGACACGGCCGACACCGCCAGCGGCAGGACGGGCACTCCCGCCTTGCGCACGGCGAGGTGGAGCGCGGATTGCAGGTCCGTCCGCCGCACCCCCCGGCCCGGTCCGGCCTTGAACGACGCCTCCACCCGACGACCGGCGGAGAGGTAGCCGATCCCCTGCAGCGGGTGTCCCGGCGGGTCAACCCCGAGGTCGGCGAGGTCCCGGACCGCGCCGGGCATCAGGCCTTCACCGCAGGCCTTGTCGATCGGCCGGGCGTGCTCGCCGGCCAGCGCTCTCGGGTCGACGACGGTCACCGTCAGGCCGGCCCGCTCGGCGTACAACGCCGTCGCCAGACCGGCGGGTCCGGCGCCGGCGATCAGCAGATCGATCATGGCCCGGTCGAGCTGGTACCGACAGAGCCGGAACCGGTGGAACCGGACCCGGCGGTCGATGAGGCGGTGGTAGACGAGGCGGTTCGAGCGGCGGCCGCCGCGGTCAGGGCGTCCTCCTCGGCCCGGATCCGCACCCGGAGCAGGAATGCGTTCAAGACCGTGAACGTGATCGCGGTGATCCATGCGGTGTGCACCATCGGCAACGCGATGCCCTCGATCACCACCGCAACGTAGTTCGGGTGGCGCAGCCAGCGGTAGGGACCGCGGTCGACGAGCGGCAAACCGGGGATCACCACGATCAAGGTGTTCCACCGGCGGCCGAGCGTGCTGATGCACCACCACCGCAACGCCTGGGTGGCGAGCACCGTTGCGACCATGATCCAGCCGAGTACGGGCAGGAACGGGCGGTCGAACGCCCACACCTCGACGACGCAGCCGACCAGGAGCCCGAAGTGCAGCAGCACCATGGCCGGGTAGTGCCCGCGGCCGTACTCCCGCCCGCCGTGTCGGAACGCCCAGGCCAGGTTGCGCTTGGACACGGCGAGCTCGACCAGTCGCTCGGCACCGACCGCGAGGACGAACAGGGTGTACGCGATCACGGCAGTGACCTCCCGATGACAGCGTTCCGCAGGGTGTCGTTCATCGAGGTCACCAGCGGAGCAGGACGAGCTCGGAGGAAAAGCCAGGACCCATTGCCATCAGCATGCCCGGCGACCCGGCGGGCGGCGGGCGGTCCCGGAGGGTGTCCCGCAGCACGTGCAACACGGACGCGGAGGACAGATTGCCCACCTCGCCGAGCGAGCGCCAGGTCATCTCCAGCGCTTCCGGGCCGGCGTCCAACTCGGCCTCGATCGCCTCGATGATCTTGGGCCCGCCGGGGTGCGAGACCCAGGCGCCGACGTCGGCAACGCCGAGCCCGTGCTCGGCCAACATGCTCCGGATGTCCGGTCCGAGATATCGGTGCACCAGGTCGGGAACCTCGGCGGTGAGCACGATGCCGAAACCGTTGCGCCCGATGTCCCACCCCATCACCCCCTGGGTGTTCGGGTAGAGATGGCTGCGGGTCGCGATCACCCTCGGTCCGACGACGTCGCACCGATCGGCCCGGTCGGCACCCACCGCCACGACGGCAGCCGCCCCGTCGCCGAACAACCCGCTGGCCACCAGGTTGGCCATCGAGGTGTCGTGACGCTGCACCGTCAGGGAGCACAGTTCCACCGACAGCAGGATGCCGACGTCGTCGGGCCAGCCGCGGAGGTAGTCGTGCAACCGGGCGATCCCGGCTGCGCCGGCGACGCAGCCCAGGCCGAACAGCGGCACCCGTTTGATGTCTTCGCGGAAGCCGACCTCGGCGTGGATCCTGGCTTCGAGCGACGGAACCGCCAGGCCGGTGATGGTGGTGGAGAAGATCACGTCGACCTGATCCGCGGCCAGCCCGGCGGCTTCCAGCGCACCGTTCACCGCCGCGACGCCCAGGTCGACAGCGACCTCCAGGTAGGCATTGTTGGCCTCGGTGAAGTCGGTCAGCTGCCGGTAGCGATCAAGCGGCAACGCCAGGTAGCGGCTGCTCACCCTGGTGTTGGTGTGGATCCGCCGCAGCACCTCGTGGCTCCCGCCATCGCCCAGCACATGCTCGGCGAATGCCTCGGTGATCTTGTCCTGCGGGTACCGGTGTGGGGGTAGAACCGCATGCACGGAAGCAAGGCAGGTCATGCCGGTCACAGTACGGTGACGATCGGTGCTTGTCGGGGGCGCCGGCTCGGCTTTCGGACGGTGGGCCGACCCGGTTGATGGCCGGCCCGAGCACAGATGTCGCCTTTGATCACGAATGCCCGGTGGAGGATTCACCCATGTCGGTCAGCGGGCCCAACTCGGCTGAAACCACCGGGCGCGGCCAGGGCGGTGTCGGCCGGGCGCTGGTGCTGTCCTGCCACCCGTTGCCGACCGTCGCCGTCACCGCGATCAGCGCCGGTCTCGCGGCCCTGGCCGGATTGTCGATCGGCCGGGCGGCACTGCTGATCGCGGCGGTGTTCGCCGGTCAGCTGTCGATCGGGTGGTCCAACGATGCCATCGACGCCGCTCGGGACCGGGCCAGCTCGCGCACTGACAAACCGGTCGCACTGGGTGCCGTCACACCCCGGGTGGTCGGTGTCGCTGCCGGCGTGGCGCTCGTGGTCGCAATCGTGCTGTCTCTGCTGTTGGGCATCCTGCCCGGTTTGGCGGCGCTCACCGTTGTCGCCTGTGGGTGGCTCTACAACCTCGGGCTGAAGGCAACTGCGTTCTCGTTCGTGCCGTATGCCATCGCCTTCGGCATCTTGCCGGCCGTCGCGACGCTGGCGTTGCCGGTGCCGGCCTGGCCGGCCCCGTGGGCGATGATCGCCGGCGCGTTGTTCGGTGTTGCGGCCCACCTGGCGAACGTGCTGCCCGACCTGGACGACGATCTGCAGTCCGGCGTCCGTGGCCTGCCCCAGCGGCTCGGCACGCGGGTCACGGCGGTCGCCTGCCCCATGTTGCTGGGCGTTGCCTCGCTGACCATCCTGGCCGGTACCGCCGTCGCCGGCCAGGGCACGCAGTGGTGGCGATGGGTGGTGGCGGTCGGCCTGGTGCTGTTGGTGGGCGCCGGCGTGCTCATCGGGATCCGTCGACCGAAGAGCCGGGCGTTGTTCGTCATCGTGATCGTCGCGGCGATCGTCGCGATCGCCCTGTTCGCCCGGTCGGGTCAGTCGCTGACCTGACCGGGATGGGCCCGGCGACTACTTCGGCGGACGCCACTCGCCTACCGTGGTGGGCATGCTGACGTTCGACGGCGCCATTGCGGGGATGGGCACCGCATCGGGGACCCGCCTGGTGGTGGGCATGTGGCCGCTGTCGCCCTATGGGTCCGTCACCGACGTGATGATCGAACGTGCTGACGGCCACCGGATCCTGCTCGCCCCCACCCAGGAGTTGGCCGATTTCATCGCCGGCACCTATGAGTTCGACGAGGTCCGGGTCACGCCGGTGTTGCGGATGCGGGACGGCAACAAGAAGTGGATGGTCAGTACCGACGAACTCGCGCTGACCTTCGAGCTCGGCGGTCGTCCGCCGCTGGGACTGCTACTGCTCGTCCTGCCGCGGCGCCTCGCCCGGGCACGCTGGTGGGCGACCGCCGTCGATCCGGTCGCCCGCGTGGTGAAGAAAGGTGTGCGAACCCGCGGCAGCGCCGGCGGCGGCCGGCGGGAGTGGTATTCGGCCCAGGACATGCAGCACATCACCTCGGTCAGCGCCCGGCTGGACGGGGTCGACCTGGGAGATCTGCGACCGGTGACGCCGCCGGTGCGTTTCGGCTTCGCCTCGACCCCCGAGGAACCGGCGCTGGTCCGGGTGGTCACCAGGATCACCGACGAGCAGGACTGATCGCCTGACGAAATTTCCGTCACCGACACACGCCGGACATACCGCCCCTGGACGCTTGTCGCATGGTGACGCTCGACGACCTGCAGGTCCGGCAGCTGGGTGAATGCCGTCACGAATCAGCGCTCGCGAAGTATGTCGGCGGTCGCCGGACGAACGATCACTATGTCGAGGAGCACGACCGGGTGTTGTTCGACGACACCATTGCGCTCCTCGAGTCGCACGGACTCCCGCTCGACCAGATCCCGACCCTGGAGCCGGGTGGCCCGCGGCGCAAGGTGTTTCATGCGCCCGGCGCGACCAGGGCTGGCATCGTCACCTGCGGCGGCCTCTGTCCCGGCCTGAACGATGTGATTCGGGGACTGGTGATGGAACTCGGAACCCATTACGGCGTAAAAGATGTCATCGGGTTCCGCAACGGCTTCGCCGGCCTGGTGGCGGCCCTTGGCCACGAGCCGGTCGACCTGACAACCGAGCGGGTCAGCAAGATCAACATGCAGGGCGGGACGATTCTCGGAACATCAAGGGGTGCTCAGGATCCCGAGGTGATGGTCGACCGGCTGGTGGAACTCGGCATCGACATCCTCTTCGTGATCGGCGGTGACGGGTCGATCCGCGGCGCCGGCAAGATCGCCGCCGTGGCCCGCCGGCGTGGGTTACCGATCGGGGTGATCGGCATCCCCAAGACCATCGACAACGACATCCCTTTCATCGGACAGAGTTTCGGTTTCCAGACCGCGTTCACCGTTGCCGCGCAATCGATTGCGGCCGCCCAGGTCGAAGCGCAATCGGCGATCAACGGCGTCGGCCTGGTGAAGCTGATGGGCAGGCACGCTGGCTTCATCGCCTGCTACGCGGCGTTGGCCAACCATCACGCCGACTTCGTCCTCATCCCGGAAGTACCGTTCGCGCTGGACGGTGAGTCAGGGTTCCTGGCGGCCCTCGAACGGCGCGTCGCCGACCGGGGCAGTGCGGTGGTGGTCGTGGCAGAGGGTGCCGGCCAGGACCTGATGACCGACGAGCAAACCGGGACGGACGCCTCCGGCAATCGCAAACTCGGTGACATCGGCCGTTTTCTCGAGGCCGCCATCATCGAGCACTACTCCTCGATCAATCGCGAGTTGACGCTCAAGTACCTCAAACCCGGCTACTCGATCCGCTCCGTTCCGGCCAAGGCCCATGATTCGGTGTATTGCGTGCGACTGGCCCAGGCGGCCGCGCATGCCGGAATGGCGGGCCGCACCGACATGGTGGTCGGCCGCAGGCACAACCGGTTCGTGCACGTGCCGATCGACATCGTCGTCTCGGCCAGGAACGAGGTCGCGCCCGACGGCGACCTCTGGTTGAGCGTGCTGGAATCCACCGCTCAGCCGCTGGAGATGCGCTGAGTTCTGCCAGCTTTTCAGTCCAGCTTCTCAGTCCACTTCGACGCCGGGCCCGCCTTCTGGGCCGCCCGGTCTGTCGCCGGTGGACGACCAGGAGGCGGTCAGCATCTCGTCGACAGGTGGTGACTGCGGCGGGGTTCCGTCGCCGAACGGGCGGCCGCCCAGTTCGGCACGGTTGTGCGGTTCGAACCAGCCGGCGAGGTCGGGCCCGTCCGGCACGATCTGCGACGGGTTGATGGTGGTGTGCACCAGGTAGTAGTGCTGCTTGATCTGGACGAAATCGATGGTGTCCCCGAAACCGGGGGTCTGAAACAGGTCTCGGGCATACGCCCACAGAACCGGCAGCTCGGTCAGCTTGTTGCGATTGCACTTGAAGTGACCGTGGTAGACCGCATCGAACCTGGCCAGGGTGGTGAACAAGCGGACGTCGGCTTCGGTGATGGTGTCGCCGACGAGATAGCGACGGGTGGTCAGCCGGTCGGTCAGCCAGTCCAAGCGAGTGAACAACCGGTCGAAGGCGGCGTCGTACGCCTGCTGACTGCCGGCGAAACCGCAGCGGTAGACGCCGTTGTTGACGTCCCGGAACACGACGTCATTGACCTGGTCGATCTCGGCCCGCAACGCCTCCGGGTAGAGCTGGGGCGCGCCCTCGCGGTGGAACTCGGCCCACTCGGTGGACAGGTCGAGGGTCAGCTGTGCGTAGTCGTTGGTCACCACCTGACCGGTCGGCACGTCGACCATGGCAGGAACGGTGATCCCGAGGGGGTAGTCGGGATCACGGGCCAGGAATGCCTGCTGTAGACGCTTGATCCCCAGCACCGGGTCCACCTGGCCCGGATCGAGATCGAAGGTCCAGCTCCGCTCGTCATGGGTCGGGCCACAGACGCCGAGCGAGATCGCCTGCTCGAGACCCAGCAGCCGGCGGACGATGGTCGCGCGATTGGCCCAGGGGCAGGCGCGGGCGACCACCAGTCGATACCGTCCCGGCTCGACGGGAAACCCGTCCCGGCCGTCGCGAGTGATCCTGGTGGTGAGGTACCGCTCGTCCCGGACGAATTCGCCCTTCGACCCCGATCCTGCATCTTTCGCCGCTGCCATCGACAATCCCTACCTTCGCGCCGCATGGATCGCGCTGTGCAGTCAGGGTTACCCGACGACCTGCGGCACAAACGCGTAACAACGATGGCGCAGACTAGGCCGGTGGCGCTGCGCACCGTTGGGGTGGAAGAAGAACTGATGTTGGTCGACCCGGTCGACGGCCGTCCGGCATCGGCGGGTGACTCCGTGCTGGAAGCGGCACAGGAGTGGCTTGGTGCGGGCGCGGACCACCAGGTCGAGAAGGAATTCAAGATGGAGCAGACCGAGATCGGCTCCTCACCGACCACCGACATCCGGGCGTTGCGCAGCGAGCTGCTGAATCTGCGTCGAGCAGTCGCGGCCGCCGCCGGCAGCACCGGCGTGCATGTGGTTGCGGTGGCCACCAGCCCGTTCAAGGTGCGGCCGACGGCCACCATCGACGAGCGCTATTCCCGGATGCTCGACATGTTCGGCATCATCGCCCGCCAACAGCTGACCTGCGGGCAGCACATCCATGTGTCGGTCGGCTCGCCGGACGAGGGAGTTGCGGCGCTCGACCGGATTCGGCCCTGGTTGCCGCTGCTCACCGCGATCTCGGCGAACTCGCCGTACTGGCAGGGGCAGGACACCGGTTACGCCAGCTACCGGACCATTGCCTGGGGTCAGTGGCCGACCGCCGGCCCGACAGAGGCGTTCGGCGACATCGACGGTTACCACGGGGCGATCAAGGGTCTGCTGGAAACCGGTGCTGCGATGGACGACGGGATGATCTATTTCGACGCCCGGCTGTCGGCCAGCTATCCGACCCTGGAGATCCGGGTGCCCGACGTGTGCACCGATGTCGGTGATTCGGCCCTGATCGCCGCACTGGCCAGGGCCCTGGTCGACACCGCGGCCACCGACTGGCATCACGGTCGCCAGCCCGACCCGATCAGGATCGAGGTGTTGCGGGGAGCGACCTGGCGGGCGGCCCGTTTCGGGCTGGCCGGCGACCTGCTGGACCATCGGTCGCGCGAACTCGTGCCCGCCTGGGCGATGGTCGACGCCCTGGTCGAACACGTGCTGACGGCGCTTCGGGCCAACGGCGATCTGGACTTCGTCCTGGAGGCCATCGCCCGCCTGCGCCGGACCGGGACCGGCGCCGACCTGCAACGCGCCGAGTTCGCCCGCCGCGGGCTGCTCTCCGACGTGGTGCAGAACGCCGCCCAGCGCACCCTCGAATAACGCCCCCCGTCTCGGCGCCGATCATCTCGGCCGGCGCGGACGAAGTCGTCGGCTCCTGCCACAGGCGTCCCAAAACCGCCACGTTCATCCGCGCGGAGCTGTTTGATCGGCGCCGACAGGGACCGCGCGTTTCAGCTGGCGGGTGGTGTCGGGCGGCGGTCAGCCGGTCTTCTTCTGCGCCGCGGGCTTCCGGGTGCGCTTGGCCGGTGCGGACTTGCTGTCGCCGTCCGACGAGGACGTGGTGCTGCCGCCGGATTTCGAGCTGCTGGACCTGGAACTGCTCGACCTCGAACTGGTGGACCGTGAGCTCCCGGACTTGCTGTCACCGCCGGACTTCGAGTCGGTGCCCTTGTGCCGCTCCACACTTCGTTGCAGTGCGGCCAGCAGGTCGACCACCTCGGCGTCCTCGCCCTCCTCCTCGACCTCCGGAGTCGGGAACGCCTCCTCACCCTCCAGCTTGGCGTCGATCAGCTGCTGCAGTTCCTCCCGGTAGTCGTCGGTGTAGTCCTCCGGCCGGAAGTCGTCGGCGAAGCTGTCCACCAACATGGAGGCCATCTTCAGCTCTGCCGGCTTGATCGTGACACTCTCATCGAGTGACGGGAACTCCGCGGCCCTGACCTCGTCGGGCCACAACAGGGTCTGCACCACCAGCACGTCGTCCTTCACCCGCAACGCGGCCAGCCGGGTCTTCTGCCGCAGCGCGAAGTTGACGATCGCGATCCGGTCCGTCTGCTCGAGGGTGCGGAGCAGCAGCATGTATGCCTTGGTGGAGGTCGACGCCGGCTCGAGGTAGTAGCTCTTGTCGTAGAACAGTGGGTCGATCTGGTCGGCCGGCACGAAACTGGAGACCTCGATCTCGCGGCTGGTGCTGGACGGCAGCTGCGCGAAGTCCTCGTCGGTGAGGATCACCGTCCGGCCGTCGTCACTCTCGTAGGCCTTGGCGATGTCGGCGTACTCGACGACCTTGCCGTCGAGTTCACAGGTCCGCTTGTACCGGATCCGGCCGCCGTCCTCGGCGTGCACCTGGTGGAACCGCACGTCTTTTTCCTCGGTCGCCGCGTAGACCTTGACCGGCACGTTCACCAGCCCGAACGCCACGGAGCCCTTCCAGATCGATCTCATGTTGACCATGATGGACCTTCCGACTTCGGTGAGCGAGTGAGCACCGAGGTAGACGCCCGGCGGTCGGCGGAATCATCGTTCAAGATCACGGAGCGACGATCGATGCGGTGATGATCTCTGCGGTGATGCGGTGATGCGGTGATGCGGTGATGCGGTGATGCGGTGATGCGGTGATGCGGTGATGCGGTGATGCGGTG
>Ga0164306_10001012_pt1 | contig 12190 bp, 14 predicted proteins | sample Whisoiple_242_MG_FD_110213 | JGI IMG/M metagenome (GOLD analysis project Ga0164306, IMG submission 110213) | Soil microbial communities amended with fresh organic matter from upstate New York, USA - Whitman soil sample_242_MG | ecosystem: Environmental > Terrestrial > Soil > Unclassified >... | reverse complement strand
TGGTCGACCTCGAGCAGCACGGTGTCGCCGTCGCAGTCCAGCCGCACCGAGTGCACGTGTTGCGTGTGGCCCGATGTCCGGCCCTTGATCCATTGCTCGCCGCGTGACCGCGAAAAGTAGGTCGCCTCACGTGTTTCGAGCGTGCGGGCGAGCGCGGCGTCGTCCATCCATGCCACCATCAGCACCGCTCCCGTACCCCGCTCCTGCACGACCGCGGTGAACAGCCCGTTGGCGTCGCGTTTGAGGCGCGACGAAATGCCCGCGTCCAATGCCGTCATCGCACCACGATCCCTTCTGCCGCCATCGCCGCCTTGACCTCGCCGATCGTCAACTCCCCGAAGTGGAAAACGCTCGCGGCCAACACAGCGTCGGCTCCTGCAACAACCGCCGGCGCAAAATCTTCCTTCGCCCCGGCACCACCGCTCGCGATCACCGGGATGGTGACCGCACCGCGGACCGCCCGCAGCATCCTGAGGTCGAACCCGGCCTTGGTGCCGTCGAAGTCCATGGAGTTGAGCAGGATCTCGCCGACGCCCAAATCGGCGCCGCGGGCGGCCCATTCGATGGCGTCCATCCCGGTGCCGCGCCGTCCGCCGTGGGTGGTGACCTCCCATCCCGACGGTGTCGACTGCAGACCGTCGGGCACGGTCCTGGCGTCGACCGACAACACGATGCACTGCGACCCGAACCGGCGGGACAGTTCGGCCAGCAGTTCGGGCCGGGCAATGGCCGCGGTATTGACGGCGACCTTGTCGGCGCCTGCCCGCAACAGCACGTCGACGTCGGCCACCGATCGCACGCCGCCACCGACGGTCAATGGGATGAACACCTGTTCGGCGGTCCGTTTGACGACCTCGAGCATGGTGGCACGGCCCGACGAACTGGCCGTCACATCCAGGAAGGTCAGTTCGTCGGCACCTTCTCGGTCGTAGGCAGCAGCGAGTTCGACGGGATCTCCGGCGTCGCGCAGGTTTTCGAAGTTGATGCCCTTGACCACCCGGCCGTCGTCGACATCGAGACAGGGAATGATGCGGACCGCGAGGTCCCTGGGGTCCATCAGTAGTCCCCCGGCGCACCGACCGACGCCACGATCTCGAGCATCTCGGCATGCACACCGGGTGATCCGGCCAGTGCGCCCCGTGCGCCGACGACCCAGTCGTTGCCTGCCAGATCGGTGACGACGCCGCCGGCAGCCCGCACCAACGCGACACCGGCCGCGTGGTCCCAGACGTGGCCGCCGAAGTTCAGCGCGGCGCCGAGGATGCCTGCCGCGGTGTAAGCCATGTCGAAGCCGATCGCGCCATGCATCCGCATCCGCGAGCACTCCCGGCTCAGCCGTTCGATGATCGCGATCCGATATCGGCCGGGAAAATACCCCCTGGAGTTGATATCGAAGGTGCTGGTGCCGACGACACTGTCGGACAGCACGGTCGGTTGAAGCGGTGGCTGGGCAACACCGTTGGTGTACAACGGCTTTCCGACAACAGCGGTGAATCGGGTATCGGTGAACGGCAACCATGTCAGGCCGGCCACCGGCTGACCGTCGCGCACCAGCCCAAGCAGAATCGCAGCCGTCGGCAGGCCTGCGGCGTAGTTGATCGTGCCGTCGATCGGATCGAGCACCCACACCAACGGCGAATCGATGTCGGCGCCGCCGAACTCCTCGCCGTGCACCTCGATACCGGTGCGCGACACCAACGCCTCCACCACCTGACGTTCGATCGCAAGATCGACCTCGGTCGCGAAGTCGTTGCCCTTTTTCTGCACGGCCGAGTCGGCGCCGTGGCCCGACACGAAAGGTATCGCGGCTTCGTCGAGGATCGCGGCGGCCTCGGAGACCAGTGCGTCCAGGTCGGTCTCGTCCAGCGCCATGCGAGGCTAACCCCCTACCGCTGCCAGCGCCTGCGGCAGGGTGAATCGCCCTGCGTACAAGGCTTTTCCGATGATCGCACCCTCGATCCCGTTGCCGGCGAGGGTGGCGATGGCGCGCAGGTCGTCGAGGCTGGACACCCCGCCCGATGCGATCACCGGTGCGTCGGTGCGTTCGGCAACGCTGGACAGCAGGTCCAGGTTGGGTCCTTGCAACGTGCCATCTTTGGTGACGTCGGTGACGACGAACCGCGAACACCCCTGCCTGTCAAGGCGTTCGAGGACGGACCACAGATCTCCCCCGTCGGTCTCCCAGCCGCGGCCGCGGAGCCGGTAGCCACCCTCGGGCAGGGAGGGATCGATCTTCACGTCGAGCCCGACCGCCACCTTGTCGCCGTGCTCGCTGATCGCGCGGGCGCACCACTCGGGGTTCTCCAGCGCCGCGGTGCCGATGTTGACCCTGGCGCAGCCGGTCGCAAGCGCAGCGGCGAGGGACTCCTCGTCACGGATGCCACCGGACAATTCCACGGCCACGTCAAGCTTGCCGACGAGATCGGCGAGCAGTTCGCGGTTCGACCCCCGGCCGAACGCGGCGTCGAGGTCGACGAGGTGGATCCACTCGGCGCCGTCGCGCTGCCAGGTCATCGCGGCGTCCAGCGCGGAGCCGTATTCGGTTTCGCTGCCCGCCTGGCCCTGCACGAGCCGCACCGCTGTGCCGTCCACCACGTCGACAGCGGGCAAAAGAATCAGTTGCACGGCGGTCAACCTAGCGTCCTCACAGGGCCGATACCCAATTGCCGAGCAGTGTCGCGCCCGCGTCGCCGCTCTTCTCGGGGTGAAATTGGGTGGCCGCGAGCGCACCGTCCTCGACGGCCGCCAAGAACGGCACGTTGTGGGTTGCCCAGGTCAGCAGTGCTGCGGGGTCGCCTTCCCATACCTGCGCGGCGTACGAGTGCACAAAATAGAACCGGGTGGTGGGGTCGAGTCCCTTGAACAGCGCGCTGCCTGCCGCGGCGTCGACGACGTTCCAGCCCATGTGCGGAATCACCGGAGCATCGAGCCGGACGACCGCGCCGGGCCACTGACCGCAGCCCTGCGACTCGACGCCGAATTCCACGCCGCGGGCGAACAGGATCTGCATGCCCACGCACACTCCGAGCACCGGCAGGCCTGCGGCGACCCGCTCGGCGATGATCTTGTCGCCGCCGATCTCGCGCAGGCCGGTCATGCATGCCTCGTATGCACCGACGCCTGGCACCACCAACCCGTCGGCGCGCGCGGCCGCATCGGCGTCTGCGGTCACCTCGACGTCGGCACCCACCCTTTCCAGCGCGCGCTGCGCCGACCGAAGGTTGCCCGAGCCGTAGTCGAGTACCACAACGGTTTTCGTCGTCACAGGCTGCCTTTGGTGGACGGCACGCCGGTCACCCGGGGGTCGTACTCGACGGCTTGACGCAGTGCCCGCGCGACGGCCTTGTATTGGGCCTCGGTGATGTGATGCGGATCGCGTCCGTAGAGCGTCCGCACGTGAAGCGCGATGCGAGCATTCATGGCCAGCGACTCGAACACGTGCCGGTTGATGACTGTGTGATAGGGCACCTCGGAGCCGGCAATCGTGCTGTGCAGCATGTGTTCCGGCTCGCCGGTGTGCACGCAGTATGGCCGCCCCGAGACGTCCACCGCCGCGTGTGCGAGCGTCTCGTCCATCGGGATGAAGGCGTCACCGAAGCGCCGGATGCCCGTCTTGTCGCCGAGCGCCTCCCGCAGCGCCTGGCCCAGCACAATCGCGGTGTCCTCGATCGTGTGGTGGCCTTCGATCTCGACGTCACCCTTGGCGTCGACGGTGAGGTCGAAGCTGGCGTGGCTGCCCAGCGCCGTGAGCATGTGGTCATAGAACGGGACGCCGGTGGAGATGTTCACGGCTCCGGTGCCGTCGAGATCGAGCTCGACGACGATGTCGGATTCCTTCGTCTTGCGTTCGACGCGGGCGCGACGGTTGGTGGTCACTGTGCTCCTATTCGTGCGCTGGCTTCCAGCAGCGCGTCGTTCTCCTCGGCCAGGCCGATGGTGCTGCGCAGATATCCCGGGATTCCGACGTCGCGGATGAGAATGCCCGCGTCGAGGTAGCGCTGCCAGGTGGCCGGTGCGTCGGCGAACTCGCCGAACAGCACGAAGTTCGCATCGCTGGGAATCACCCGGAAACCCATACCCCTCAGCGCGTCAGTCACTCGGTTGCGTTCCGAGATCAGCGTGCCGACGCTGCCGAGGGTGTCGTCGGCGTGCCGCAGCGAGGCGCGGGCGGCGGCCTGGGTCACCGATGACAGGTGATAGGGCAGCCGCACCAGCAGCATGGCGTCGACCACCGCCGGGGCGGCGATCAGGTAGCCGAGCCTGCCGCCTGCGAACGCGAACGCCTTGCTCATGGTGCGGGTCACGACGAGTTTCGACGGGAACTCGGCGACGAGGTTCACCGCGCTGAGTTCGGACGAGAATTCGCCGTACGCCTCGTCGAGGATCAGGATGCCGGTGGTCATCGCTTCGAGAAGCCGGCGAAGTTCCTCGAGCGGAACGCTCTGGCCCGACGGGTTGTTCGGGCTCGCAACGAACACGACGTCGGGGTTGCGTTCCTTGATGGCGTGCACCGCAACCTCGGCGTCAAGGCTGAAATCGTCGGCGCGGTTGGCCACCAGCCACTCGGTCTGCGTACCGTCGGAGATGATCGGGTGCATCGAATACGACGGTACGAATCCGATCGCGCTTCGTCCCGGCCCGCCGAACGCCTGCAGCAGCTGCTGCAGGATTTCGTTGGAGCCGTTGGCAGCCCAGAGGTTCTCGACGCCGACTTCGACGCCGGTCTGAGCCGACAGGTACGCCGCGAGCTCGCTGCGCAGAGCCACCGCGTCGCGGTCGGGATACCGGTGCAGGTCGCCTGCGACAGCGCGGACCGAGCTGGTGACGTCGTCGATCAGCGCCTGGGTCGGTGGATGCGGGTTCTCATTGGTGTTGAGCCGCACGGGCACCGCGAGTTGTGGTGCGCCGTACGGTGATTTGCCGCGCAGGTCCGCGCGGAGCGGAAGATCATCCAGGGATACCGATTGACCGGGCACGCCTGCCGTCTGTTCTTCGCGCAAGCGGCCCATCACTCCTCGAACCTCCGGCGCACCGCCTCGCCGTGAGACGGCAGATTCTCGGCCTCGGCGAGCGTGATCACGTATCCGGACACGTCTTTCAGCGCCGCCTCGTCATAGTCGACGACGTGTATGCCGCGAAGGAACGTCTGCACCGAGAGGCCACTGGAGTGCCGCGCACAACCTGCCGTGGGCAGCACATGGTTGGAGCCTGCGCAGTAGTCGCCGAGACTGACCGGTGAGAAGGCCCCGACGAAAATTGCTCCGGCGGAACGGATTCGGCCGGCCACCTCGCGCGCGTCAGCGGTCTGGATCTCGAGGTGCTCGGCTGCGTAGGCGTTCACCGTCTTGATGCCGGCATCGATGTCGTCGACGAGCACGATCGCCGACTGCCGTCCCGACAGCGCGGCGGAAACCCGTTCGCGGTGCACGGTGGTTTCCAGCTGGCCGGCGAGTTCGCGGTCGGTGGCGTCGGCGAGCGAGATGCTCGGCGTGACAAGCACGCTGGCGGCCATCTCGTCGTGTTCGGCTTGGCTGATGAGGTCAGCGGCGACATGTACGGGATCGGCGGTACCGTCGGCCAGAATCGCGATCTCTGTCGGGCCTGCTTCAGCATCGATGCCGATCTGAGAGCGACATATTCGCTTGGCGGCCGTGACGTAGATGTTGCCCGGCCCGGTGACCATGTCGACAGGAGCCAACTCGGTGCCATCGGTGTCGGTTCCGCCGTAGGCCATGATCGCGACGGCCTGGGCTCCGCCGACAGCCCACACCTCGTCGACACCGAGCAGGCGGGCGGCAGCAAGAATCGTGGGATGCGGCAGGCCGTCGAACTGCGCCTGCGGGGGGCTCGCAATGACCAGCGAGTCCACGCCGGCGATCTGCGCGGGCACCACGTTCATCACCACGCTGGAGGGGTAAACCGCGTTGCCGCCCGGCACATACAGGCCGACGCGCTCGACGGGCACCCAACGTTCCGTCACCGTGGCGCCGGGCGCCAGCGTCGTCGTGGTGTCGGTGCGCCGCTGATCGCCGTGCACAGCACGGGTCCGCTCGATCGCCACCTCGAGTGCGGCGCGGACATCGGACCGGAGCCGGTCGAGGGCGCCCTGCAGCTCAGGCACCCGCACCCGCACCCGCGCGGGGCGCACACCGTCGAACGACTCGCCGAACTCGAGGGCGGCCTGCGCGCCGCGCGAGGCGACGGCGTCGACAATCGGCCGCACTTTCGGCACCACCGCGTCGACGTCCACCCCACCGCGCGGCAGCGCAGATCTCAACCGGGCAGCCGACAGGTCAGCGCCGCGCAGGTCGATGCGGGCCATGTTCATGCACCTATTGTCCCAGAACAGGCCAAATCGTTATGCCGCGGCAGCCCGCGCGGTGTCCGACTCAGGTGAGGCGGGCGCTCACTTGCAGAGTTCGGTGATCTTCGCGTTCGCCTCGTCTGCTTCCTTCAACCGTGCGGCCTGGCCGGGGTCGGAGTTCGGGATGCCCGACGTCGACCTGGCGCCGATGTCCATCAGGTTGTTGGCGAACTTCCGAACCGCCTCGGCCAGGTCGGGGGGCGTCCCGGGCTGAAGCCGCGCGAGCAGGTACTGCCCACCGTCGTAGAGGGCGAGGCGCGCATTGGCGGCCACCGCCATCGACCCGGTGACGTCCTCAGGACCGCCGGGAGGCTGCAGGTTCGTGTTGATCTGGACGCCGTTGCGGATGACGTTGAACGACTCGCAGATGCTGCCCTTGGGGTCGTCGGTGGTTGTGCCGGTGAAAACCTGTGCTTCTTTCGATGGCTCCTTCATGAGTGCCCAGACGGCAAGGCCGACTGCGACGAGCGCTACGACCAGCGCCAAGACAGAAATGATAAAACCCCTGGAAGTCCCCGTTGGCTCAGACATGCGGCCGATCGTAACGGCCAGACAGTCTTTGCCAGCGAACTTTGCGCTCGCGAGTCTTCATCAATCTCGTACGCGCTTTCCGGCACGGTCTCTGACTTGCGTAATGTCCACATCCATGTCCGCCAAAGATCACCCCAACAATGCGCCGGGCGTGCCGATGGTCTATCCGCCCACGTTCGAGCGTCTGCAAATCAAGTACATGAACCCGGTTGTGAAACGCGTTGCGCGACTGATGCCCGGAGTAGCGAAGATCAGACACCGCGGCCGCAAGTCCGGCAAGACCTATGAAACGGTCGTCACTCCGTTCCGCAAAGGCAGCGTGCTGGCCATCACGTTGGGACACGGCAAGACCGACTGGGTCAAGAACGTGCTCGCCGCCGACGAGGCCGACGTGCTCTTCGGCAAGCGGACCGTCCACATCGTCAACCCGCGGATCGTGCCCGCAGGCGGCAACGCCGACGGCCTGCCGTTCATGGCCCGTGTCCAAGCCCGGAAAATGGGGGTGCTTGTCGCCGATATTGCGTGACACACTGTCGCGATGGCATGGCAAGTCTGGCTGGCGTTCTTCGGTGCGGCGATCGCGATCGCCGTCTCGCCGGGGGCGGGCGCCATCCAATCGATGGCGACCGGGCTGACCCACGGTGTGCGACGCGGATATTGGAGCATCCTCGGGCTGGAAATCGGCCTCATGCTGCAGCTGTCGCTCGTGGCGGCAGGCCTCGGCGCGGTGGTGACGAACTCGATCCTCGCCTTCAACATCATCAAGTGGATCGGTGTGGCCTACCTGTTCTATCTGGCCGTGCGGCAATGGCGAACCGCGACAGTCGATCTGCGCGAGCAGGTTGGCAGGGCGATGGACGGCGGCAGGCTCTCGCTCGTTGTTCGCGGTTTCCTCGTCAACGCGACCAACCCCAAGGGATTGGTGTTCTTCCTCGCCGTGCTCCCCCAATTCGTCGTGCCGGCTTCGCCCCTTCTGCCGCAGTACCTGGCGATCGGCGTGACGATGGTCGCCGTCGACCTCGTGGTGATGGGCCTCTACACGGCTTTGTCTGTTCGGCTGCTCACGTGGATGCAGACTCCTCGCAAACAAACGGTCGTCAACCGCGTGTTCTCGGGCTTGTTCGCCACCGCCGCGGTCATCCTGTCCCTGGTGCGACGCGGCCCCGCTACCGCGTGAAGACCGTCTTCCCGGTCATCGTCGACCAGACCGACGGCGCGTCGTCCCACGGCACGACCCGGTCGACAGCGGGCGACAAATCGCAAGAGGCAGAGAGCAATTCGAGGATCTCGGGGATCGCGGCCCGTGCGTTGACCCGACCGGTGACGAAGCGGACACCGCGGGTGTACATCGGCAGCAGGGGCATATCGACCTTGCCCTGGTAGTAGATGCCTGTATCCGTGCAGACGCCGTCCGGCCACGTCACGCATAGCGTCGCGGCTAGCACCGAGGGGTCTGCCGACGTGTGCACCGTCACCGGATATGGATCCCATGATTTATCCGGCTTCAGACGCTCGTGGACACGCGCACCGAGCTTCTCCGCCGTGGCGAGCCGCTGATGGTCGGTGTCGACGTAGTCAACCTGCGCGCCGTACGCCACTCCGAATGCTGCGGCGTATAAGCCGATCGACCGCCTACCGACCACGAGCATCCGGCGGTCGACCTCGTCGAGGGCGGCCAATTCCGAGCGGTAGGGACCGATCGCGCGCCAGCCGTCGGGGATGTTGTCCGACAAGGAGGCGATCGCCACCGGGTCGACGCCCGCCGGAACGGGCAGCAGCATCGCATCGGCGTACGGCACCGTCACGAGATCGGCCATGAACCCGCCGCCGTCCAGACCTGCCAGTGGCGCCATGCCGTACATCGCCATCAGCGGAAGCGACGCGCACGAACCGGTCGCACCACGGCGGCATGCGTTGCACTGTCCGCAGTTGATCTGAAACGGCACCACGACGCGGTCGCCCACGCCCACATTCGTGACCTGGTCGCCGACGGCGACAACCTCCGCGAGTCCCTCATGGCCGACGGCGTGCCCGGGCGGCATCGGTAACACTCCCTCGGATACAGCAACGTCCAAATCGCAGCAGGCCACCATCAGCGGCCGAACAAGCGCCTGGCGACCGTCGGAGATCTGCGGGTCGGGAGCATCCCGCCAGGCGTAGCGTCCGGCCTCCTCGAATATCAGTTGCTGCATCCCGCCGTCCTTCTTTAGTGGTCGTTCAAGTATTCTTGAGCGACCGTTCTAGTATTGTCAAGGGGTGCCCCGTCCCGATCGAAGCCGTACCGCGCTGATAGATACCGCGGCCCTGCTGTTCCGCAGGCAGGGCTACGCGGCCACGGGTGTGAACCAGATCCTGGAGGCTGCAGACGTCAAGGCCGGCTCGCTCTATCACCACTTTCCGAACGGAAAACAGCAGCTGGCGGCGGCCGTCGTCGAGTCGGCGGGCGGCGAGATCGAACGGCTGCTGCGCCGGTTCCTGGACAGCGACGCGTCCGTCGCCGACATCGTCGCCGGCTGGATCGAGCTTCTGGTCGCGCAGCTGGCGTCCGACCGGCGCGACGGATGCCCGATCGAACCGATCGCCACCGAGTCGGTCAACGCCAGCCCTGCGGTCCGCGACGCATCCGCCAATGCCTTCGCCGGCTGGAGTGGCGCGGTCGCCGAGCGTCTCCGCGCCGACGGCTGGCGGGAGCCCGATGCCGGGCAGACGGCGCTCGCGGTCATCGCCCTCATCGAAGGTGCGCTGATCCTGTCGCGCATCGCCGGGAATGCCGATGCGCTCGATGCCGCCAAGACTGCGGCGCGCTCACTGTTGGCGCGCTAGAGGTCCAGCCCGATATCCAGCACATTCACCGAATGGGTGAGGGCGCCGACGGCCAGGTAGTCGACACCCGTACCCGCGTATTCGGCGGCCGTGTCCAGTGACAGACCGCCTGAGGACTCCAGCTTCGTCTGCGGAGCCTTGGCGTCGCGGCGCTGGGTCGCAATCTGGGTCTGCCACACCGGGAAGTTATCCAGCAGAACGAGTTCCACGTTCTCGGCAAGGACGTCGTCGAGCTGTTCGAGCGAGTCGACCTCGACTTCGCACGGCAGATCTGGCGCCACCTCGCGGACCGCGCGCAGCGCAGCGACCACTGAGCCTGCAGCGGCGACGTGGTTGTCCTTGATCAACGCCGCGTCGCCTAGCCCCATCCGGTGGTTGACGCCGCCGCCCACCCGCACCGCATACTTCTGCAGCGCACGCATGCCAGGCAACGTCTTACGAGTGTCGCGGATCTTGGCGTTCGTGCCCTCGACCGCTTCGACCCATGCCGCGGTCGTCGTCGCGATGCCCGACAGGTGGCAGACCAGGTTGAGCATTGTCCGCTCGGCGGTCAGCAGGCCCTGAGTCGACGCCTCGACAACCATCACCACCCCGCGTGGCTCGAGTCGGGCACCGTCGTCGACACGCTCCTTCAATCGGTACCCGTCGGGACCCAGCACCTCGTCGAGGACCAGAAGCGCCACGTCGAGCCCAGCGATGACGCCCGCTTCGCGGGTCACCATCGAGGCTGTTGTGCTGGCGTCCGCGGACACGGTCGCCAGGGTGGTGACGTCGGGGCCGTAGCGCAGGTCTTCCTCCAGCGCGCGCGCGATGACCCTGCGAGCCTCCGTCAGCTCGTCGGCACTGAGTTCCATCAGCAGCAGGCCGCCGCGAATACCTGGCTGTGAGCCAGAGCTGGGTCGGTGTTGGGGAAGTCGGATCGGTGATGGCAGCCGCGCGTCTCGGTTCGGGCCACCGCGGCGGTGGTCACCGCGCGTGCCGTCGTTGTCAGCGCGACATCCTCGAAACTGGCTCGGCCGTCGAGGTCTCGCGGATCGGCGGCCTCGAGTTCACGCGCAAGTTGCGCCAAGCCGTCGGCGTCCCTGACCACCGACGCGTACGTGGCCATCGCACGCTGTAACTTGTTGCGCGGAAGAGCGACCCGAGTCTCTGCGTCGCCGAGCTCGGCGCGCACCGGTCCGGCGTCGACGGCGTGTTCGGTGGCCGCCTGCCCGGCGCGCCCGCCGACGACCAGTCCCTCCAACAGGCTGTTGGACGCCAGCCGGTTCGCGCCGTGCATACCCGTGCGGGCTACCTCGCCCGCGGCGAACAAGCCGGGAAGATCGGTGCGGCCGTGTACATCGGTGACCACGCCACCGCAGCTGTAGTGCGCCCCCGGCACCACCGGAATCGGCTGGCGTGCAGGGTCGATGCCTGCGGCTCGGCACGCCGCTGTCACCGTTGGGAAACGTCGATCGAAGTCGGTGATTCCGCGCGCGTCCAGGTATGCGCAGGGGTCCCCCGTTTCGCGTAACCGGGCATCGATGGCAGCCGCGACGACATCGCGGGGCGCGAGGTCACCCATCGGATGAACGCCTGCGGTGATCGAATTGCCTTGACGGTCAAGGAGAATGCCGCCCTCACCGCGAACGGCTTCGGTGATCAACGGGCGGCGTCCGCTGGCGTGACCGTCGAACAGCATGGTCGGGTGAAACTGGATGAACTCGATATCGCTGATCGGCACACCCGCCCACAGCGCAAGCGCGACACCGTCACCGGTCGAACCCTCGGGGTTGGTGGTGGCCGCATACAGGTGGCCCAGACCGCCCGTCGCGAGCACCACCGACGGCGCGTGCACGATGCCGGGCCCGTCCTCGTTGAGCACGTGCACGCCGGTCACCGCACCATCGGTCTGCAGTATCTGCAGCGCGACGTGGTTGCGGCGGATATCCAGGGTCGCGGCGGCGTGATCCAGTGCACGCTGCACCTCGGCCCCGGTGGCATCACCGCCGGAGTGGATGATGCGCCGTCGGGAGTGCCCGCCTTCGCGCGTCAGCGACCAGCGGCCGGGTTCGGCCTCGTCGAAACGCGCTCCGTCGTCGACGAGTTCGCGGACGGCGCGATAACCGTCGGACACGATCGACCGCACGGCATCGACGTCACACAGTCCGGCACCCGCAGTGACCGTGTCGGCCACATGGGCGTCGATCGAGTCGTCGGTGTCCGGAAGCACCACAGCGATGCCGCCCTGCGCGTAGAACGTCGCGGTGTCAGCGGCCTTGCTCAGCACCACAACGCTTCGGCCGCGCCGGTGTGCGGCCAGGGCGGCCACGAGGCCGGCCACTCCGGTTCCGACGACGACAACGTCGGCTCGCTGATGCCACATCATTCACCGCCGCCGGGTTGCCCGATCTCGATCATCCGCGTGACACTGGCCCGCGCGCGTGACGCCGTTTCGGGATCGACGTCGACTTCGTCGGCACCCTCGATCAG
>Ga0164306_10001011_pt1 | contig 12194 bp, 9 predicted proteins | sample Whisoiple_242_MG_FD_110213 | JGI IMG/M metagenome (GOLD analysis project Ga0164306, IMG submission 110213) | Soil microbial communities amended with fresh organic matter from upstate New York, USA - Whitman soil sample_242_MG | ecosystem: Environmental > Terrestrial > Soil > Unclassified >... | reverse complement strand
GAGCACGAGCGCGGTCCCGGCGGACTCCAGGTGGACGGTGGACGGTGCGGAGTGGTCGGTCAGGTCGGTCACGTCATCCCTTGGTCGCGCCGAGCGTCAGTCCGGCCACGAAGTGTCGTTGGAGCACGAAGAAGATCACGAGCGTCGGTACGGCGATGATGACCGATCCCGCTGCCACGAGGTTGTTGTCGGTGAAGAACTGGCCTCGCAGGTTGTTGATCGAGCTCGTGACCGGGTACTTGTCGCCCTGCTGGAGCAGCACCGTCGCCCAGAAGAACTCGTTGTAGATCCACGTCGTCTGCAGCACCGCGAGCGCGGCCAGTGCGGGACGGCAGAGCGGCAGGGTGATCTGGAAGAACTGCCGCGTGACGCTCGCACCGTCGATGACCGCCGACTCGTAGAGCTCCTTGGGCAGCGCCTTCATGTAGTTGCTCAGCACGAAGGCGCAGAAGCCGGTCTGGAAGGCGACGTTGATCAGGATGAGGCCCTGGAAGCTGTTGAGCAGGGTGCCCGACTCGCTGAACCAGAACGGCACCTGGATCGCCCGGAACATCCGGTAGACCGGGATGAGCAGGGCCTGTGGCGGCAACAGGTTCGCTGCCATGAAGAAGCCGAGCAGCGCGAGGTTGAACCTCCACGAGAAGCGAGCGACGACGAACGCGACGCACGCGGACAGGAAGAGCGTCAGCACCACCGCGGGCACGGTGATGAGCAACGAGTTCCAGAAGTGCAGGCCGAAGTCGCCCTGGCTCCAGGCGTTCTTGTAGTTGTCGAGGGTGAAGCCGCCCCACGACATGTAGCCGTTCTGTGCCGTGTAGGCGTAGTCACGGAAGGAGTTGACGAGCGCGAGCAGCAGCGGGAAGAGCCAGATGAGCGAGATGACGGTGAGGACCACCGGCATCACCCACCGCCGTCCGGAGCGCACGCCGCCCTCGCGCGGCTTCATCAGGGCCTGCTCGCGCTCAGCCACGGGGTTCGAGGCGAGGGTCATGTCAGTCCTCCTTCATGGCGATGCGCAGGTAGATGACGACGAGCACGCTGGAGATGAGCAGCATGATCGTCGCGAGCGCAGACCCGAAGCCGATGCGGCTCGCCTCACCCACGACGTTCTGGGTGACGAGGGTCGAGATGAGCTCGAGCCCGTTGCGGCCCTTGTTGATCACCCACACGAGGTCGAAGGCACGCAGCGACTCGATGAAGGTGACGACGAGGACGATGATGTTGATCGGGCGCATGACGGGGAAGACCACCCGGAAGAACGTCGTCGTCTCGCTCGCGCCGTCGATCTTGGCCGCCTCGCGCAGCGACGGGTCGACGCCCTTCAGGCCGGCCAGGTAGAGCAGCATGATGTAGCCCGCATGTCGCCACGTCGCCTCGACCAGGGTCGCCCACAGGTTGACGCTGGGGTCGCCGTACCAGTCGGTCGTGCCACCCGTGATCGCGTTGAGCAGGCCCTGGTCGCGCGAGTAGATCAGCTGCCAGATGAACCCGATGAGGGCCAGGGAGAGCACGACCGGCAGGTAGATGCTCGTCTGGTAGAACTTCGTCCCGGCCACGCCCCGGTCGACGAGGACGGCGAACAGCATGCCCAAGGGCGTTGCGATGAAGAAGAGAACACCCAACCAGATGAGGTTGTGCTGGATCGCCGGCCAGAACGGCGGGTAGATCGTGACGATGTCCTTGTAGTTCTGCAGCCCGACCGACTTGATGCCGGAGAGCGGCCCGATCCCGTCCCAGTTGGTGAATGAGAGCAGGACCGAGCTGATCGCCGGAAGCCAGACGAGCCACAGGACCATGAGGGTCGGCACGATCACCATGAGGGACACGACGATCTTGTCGCGGCCCGTGAGGTGGTCGATGCCTTTGAACGTGCGCTTGCTCGCCATGGCGGGGACTGCCTCCTGGTCAGGAACCGAAGATGCTCTTCTTCTGGGACTCGATCTTGCTGCAGAGTCCGTCGATGTCCGACGGGTTCTTGATGAAGTCCTGGATGGCAGGGATCATCACCGTCGACGCGAAGTCAGGGCGGGTGTCGCGGTCCATGAACTGGGTGATCGACTTGGCCGACTTGACCAGCTCCAGCGACTTCTTCTGCAGCGCCGTGTAGCCGCTCGTGTCCGCCGTGCTGTTCGTCGCGATGACGCTCGGGTCGGCCTTGAGGGCCAGCAGCTGGGCCTCCGGCTGGGAGATGTACTGGAGCAGCTTCTTGGCGGCGGCCTCGTTCTTCGGCCTGGCGCTCATCATGTAGCCGTCGATGGGGGCTTCGACGGCGTCGGTGCCGATGGTGCTGTCGATCTCCGGGAAGGCGAAGAAGTCGAGGTCGTCCTGCTCTGCACCCTTCGCGAACTGCTGGGCGAGGAACGATCCGAGCACGTACATGCCTGACTTCTTCTGCTGGAGCGACTGGGCCGCTTCCTGCCAGGTTCGGCCGAGCGAGTCCGCCTGGTGGAGCGGGAGGATCCCGGCCCAGGTGTCGAAGACCTTCTTGACCTTGGGGTCGGTCCAGGCCTCCTTGCCGGCCATCAGGCTGACGTGGAAGTCATAGCCGTTGACCCGCAGGTGGATCTGGTCGAAGGTGCCCATCGCGGGCCAGCCGTCCTTGTCGCCGAAGGCGATCGGGGCAAGGCCGTCCTTCTTCATTTGGGCGCCGAGGGCATTCAGCTCGTCGAGCGTCTTCGGCACCTCGTAGCCCTTGTCCTTGAAGACGCTCTTGCGGTAGAAGACGGCCCACGGGTAGTTGGTGATCGGCACGAAGTACTGCTTGCCGTCGGCTCCGGTCGACGCCTTCTTGAGCGCGTCGCTCATGCCGGTGACGTTCTTCCAGACGTCGGAGATGTCGCCGACGAGGCCCTTCTCGGCGAAGAACTGCATCCGGTAGCCGGCGAACCACGTGAAGACGTCGTCGGGCGAGCCCTGGAGATAGTTGTTGATGTTCTCCTGGAAGGAGTTGTGGTCGACGGTGTTGATCTTGACCGTCGTGCCCGGGTTCGCCTTGGCGAAGGCGTCCATGTAGGACTGGACGGCGGCCTTCGGAACGGCGTCGGACTGGTTCGAGCCGACGGTGACGGTGCCGGAGACGGCTCCCGTCGGCACGCCCGTGCTCGCTTCGTTGCTGCTCCCGCACGAGGCGAGCGTGCCGGCGCCGATGAGGGCACCGACGCCGAGCGCGCCGCGCAGGAGGGTCCGGCGGTCGAGACCGCGGACGGAGGTGGGAACCATGCGGGCCAGGTACTCGGCCTCGCTCGACGGACGGGTCATGTGCAGTCTCCTTTGACGCTGTACCGGGGTGTTGCCGCGATGACAGTTTCCAACATCCGTCACCACAAACCTTCAACAACAAACAGAGGATGTCGGGATACGCCCCCGCTGTCAAGCACTTCCGCGAACCCGGTCACGACCGCGACCGAACTGAGACCTCACCTCAGGCTCCCAGGCTGAGAGTGCAAGTTCTTGCAGTGGCGTTGCTGTGAAGCGTCCATGAGCGCAAGGGAATCCGTGGTGCTCAACCGCCGGTCACCACGAGGTGACCGCCCAACCGGCCGGCGAGAACCTGTGAGCGTCGGCAACTCCCTCAGAGTCGCTGCCAGCCGTCGCACCGCCTCCCGAGCCCGTGGGATCGCGTGGCGAGAGCGCCCTCCGCCCGAGTGTTCGAAATTGTTGACATGCGAGCGATCGGACGACACGCTGTCTCCCATGCGTTCATGGCCGACGAAGACCCTCGCACTCGGTGGCGACTACAACCCGGAGCAGTGGCCCCGCCCTGTCTGGGACGAGGACATCGCGCTGATGCAGCGTGCCAACATCTCGTTCGTCAGCCTCGGCATCTTCTCGTGGAGCTGGCTCGAACCGGCCAAGGGCGAGTACGAGTTCGAGTGGCTCGACACGATCATGGACAAGCTCCACGCCGCAGGCATCGCGGTCGACCTCGCGACCGCGACAGCGACCCCCCCGCCGTGGCTCTCGGCGGCGCACCCCGAGATCCTGCCCGTCGACGTCGACGGGCACACCCTGTGGCCGGGCAGCCGGCAGGCCTGGTGCCCGACCTCGCCGGTCTTCCGCGACTACGCCCTGGCGCTCACCCGCCAGCTGGCGACCCGCTACCACGACCACCCCGGCCTGGCGATGTGGCACGTCTCCAACGAGTACGCCTGCCACAACCTCCCCTGCTACTGCGACGAGTGCGCACGCCACTTCCGCACCTGGCTACGGCGCCGCTACGAGCGGCTGGACGCGGTCAACGACGCGTGGGGAACGGCGTTCTGGAGCCAGCGCTACACCGACTGGGAGCAGATCCTTCCGCCACGCCGCTCGACGACCTTCAACAACCCCACGCACGTGCTCGACTACAAGCGTTTCAGCTCCGACGCCCTGCTCGAGCACATGCGAGGCGAGCGCGCAGTGCTCGTCGAGCTGTCACCCGGTGTTCCGGTGACGACGAACTTCATGACGCTCCAGCACTTCCGCCACCTCGACTACACCCAGTGGACCCCGACGGTCGACGTGGTCAGCACCGACCACTACATCGTCGACACCCTGCCGCACCCGCGCGCCGAGCTCGCCTTCAGCGGTGACCTCACCCGCGGCCTCGCCGGGGGTGCGCCCTGGATGCTCATGGAGCACTCGACGAGCGCGGTCAACTGGCAGCCCACCAACCACGCCAAGGCCCCCGGCCAGACCATCCGCGACGCGATCGCGCACGTGGCGCGTGGCGCGGACACGATCGGCTGGTTCCAGTGGCGTCAGTCGCGCGCCGGCTCCGAGAAGTTCCACAGCGCCGTCGTCCCGCACGCCGGCGCCGACAGCGCGCGCTTCCGTGAGGTTGAGCAGCTCGGTCGCATCGCGGCTCGGCTCGGGGAGCTCGTCGGCAGCCGGGTGGAGGCCCGCGTCGCGATCCTGCACGACTACCAGGCGATCTGGGCGGCCGAAGGGCCGTGCATGCCGAGCTCCGAGCTCGACGCCCTCGAGGCGGCGCAGGCGATCCATCGCCAGCTCCACGACCGCGGGGTGACGGCCGACGTCGTGCACCCGGGCGCCGACCTGGCGGCATATGCCGTCGTCGTCGTGCCGCAGCTGTACCTCGTCACCGACGAGCACGCCGCCGCCGTCGCCGCTGCCGCCCGGGCGGGCGCCCAGGTGCTCGTCACCTACTTCTCCGGAATCAGCGACGAGCACGACCACGTGCGCCTCGGCGGATACCCCGGCGCCTTCCGCGACCTGCTCGGGGTGCGCGTCGAGGAGTTCTTCCCACTGGGCCCGGGCGAGACGGTTGCGCTGACCGCCGGCGCGGGCACCTGGTGGAGCGAGGACGTCACGGCCCTTCCGGGCACCGAGGTCGTGTCGAGGTATGCCGCCGGGCCCCTCCAGGGTCGGCCCGCCGTGACCCGACGCAGCGGTGGTGACGGCGAGGGATCCGCCTGGTACCTCAGCACCCTGCCCGAGGATGCCGTCCTCGGAACCCTGGTCGACGACGTGCTCGCAGCCGCCAGGGTGGAGCCGACCGTCACGGGTCTGCCCCGCGGGGTGGAGGCGACCCGGCGGAGCGACGGCGAGCGCTCGTGGCTCTTCCTGCTGAACCACGCGAACGCGGAGCTCAGCGTGCCTGGCCGTGGGTACGACCTCGTTGCGGACACCGTTGTCGACGGCGCCGTCCGACTCGCCCCCGGCGGCGTGGCCGTGCTCAGGGAGGACTGACGATGCTCGCCAGCCAGCGCCGCTCGGTCATCCTCGACCTCGTCGAGGAGACCGGTGCGGTCAAGGTGTCCGAGCTCGTCGAGCGGCTCGGGGTCTCCGACATGACGATCCGCCGTGACATCGAGCGGCTCTCGACCGACGGGCTGCTCGAGCGGGTGCACGGTGGCGCCCTCGCTCTCGGCGGGGCCCACAGCAGCGAGGAGCCCGGCTTCTCGGCGAAGTCGCTCCTCCAGCTCAGCCAGAAGCAGGCGATCGCGCAGGCGGCGGCGACGCGGGTCATGCCCGGCAGCGCGATCGGCATCTCCGCCGGCACGACGACCTACGAGCTCGCGCGCGCCGTCAAGGACGTGCCGCAGCTGACGGTCGTCACGAACTCCGTGCCGGTCGCCCAGCTCCTCCACGAGTCGGGTGCGCCGGGCCAGACCGTCGTGCTCACCGGGGGGGTGCGCACGCCGTCCGACGCCCTCGTCGGCCCGGTGGCGGTCGCGGCTCTGCGCTACCTCCACGTCGACCTGCTCTTCCTCGGCGCGCACGGCGTCGACGCCATGACCGGGCTGACGACCCCCAACCTCGTCGAGTCCGAGACCAACCGGGCACTCGTCGCCTCGGCCCGGCACACGTGCGTGCTCGCGGACTCCTCGAAGTGGGGCACGGTCGGCCTCAGTACCTTCGCCGACCTGTCCGAGATCGACCTGTTCATCACCGACAACGGCCTGCCGCAGCGGCCCCGTCTCGCGCTCTCCGACGCCGTGGGATCGCTCGAGATCGTGGAGGTCTGATGCACAGCAGGACTGACCGCATCACTCGTGGCCGGCTCGCCGACGGGCGCGAGATCATCTACGTCGACCAGCTCGGGGCCCCCGAGCGCACGGCGGTCGACCCGCGGCCCGCCGAGGAGCGCGTGCACGCCGGGGAGATGCGATGGGACTCCCTCGTCTCCGACTGGGTGGCCGTCGCCTCGCACCGGCAGAACCGCACGTTCATGCCGCCGAAGGACGAGTGCCCGCTGTGCCCGGCCGGCGTGGGATCGGTGCCCTCGGAGATCCCCGAGCGCGACTACGAGGTCGTCGTCTTCGAGAACCGCTTCCCCTCCTACTCCGTCGGGGCAGAGGGCGCCGACGCGCCTGACACCGCAGGCGTCTTCGGCACCCGCCCAGCCTTGGGACGGTGCGAGGTCGTGTGCTTCACGAGCGATCACGAGGCGTCGTTCAAGGACCTCCCGGTCGAGCACGTGCGGACCGTCATCGACACGTGGGCCGACCGCACCCGCGAGCTCGGGGCCCGGCCGGAGGTCGAACAGGTCTTCTGCTTCGAGAACCGGGGCAAGGAGATCGGTGTCACCCTCCCGCACCCGCACGGGCAGATCTACGCCTATCCGTACCTGCCGGCCCGCTCGGCGCAGCTGCTCGAGGCCGCGACGCGGCACCACGAGCGCACCGGCCGCCTCCTCGGAGCCGACATCCTCGCCGCCGAGCGCGCCGACGGCTCCAGGGTCGTCGTCGCCGGCACCCACTGGACGGCCTACGTGCCCTTCGCCGCCCGCTGGCCCGTCGAGGTGCATCTGGCTCCGCACCGCGACGTGCCCGACCTCGACGCGCTCGACGACGCGGAGCGTGACGAGCTCGCCGCCGTCTACCGCGACCTGCTCGGCCGGCTCGACCGCTACTACGTCGACGAGGCCGGCGCGCCGGTCCGGCTGCCCTACATCGCCGCCTGGCAGCAGGCGCCGGCGAAGACCGGCCGCGACGTGTCGCGCCTTCACCTCCAGCTCGTCTCGGTGCTTCGGGGTCCGGGCAAGCTGAAGTTCCTCGCCGGGTCCGAGTCCGGCGTGGGTGGCTGGGTCAACGACGTCGCGCCCGAGGGCGCGGCCGCACGCCTGCGCGAGGTGGCTCCGTGACCGAGCGCGCTACGCGCGAGGTCGTCGCGTCGGTGGGCTCGGCCTTCGAGCGAGCCTTCGACACCGCGCCGGAGGGCGTCTGGTCGGCTCCCGGCCGCGTCAACCTCATCGGCGAGCACACCGACTACAACGGTGGCCTCTGCCTGCCGATCGCCTTGCCGCAGAGGACCTTCGCCGCGGCGTGCCGCCGCGACGACGACCGCCTGCGCATGGTGTCGGCCCAGCAGCCCGGCGTCAGCGAGGTGGCTCTTGGCCAGATCTCGCCGGGGCAGCCGGGGGGTTGGGGCGCCTACGTCGCGGGTGTGCTCTGGGCGCTGCGACGCGAAGGATTCGACGTCGGCGGCCTCGATCTCGTCATCGACTCGACCGTGCCGTTCGGGGCCGGGCTCTCGAGCTCGGCGGCGCTCGAGTGTGCGGTGGCCGCGGCGGTCAGCGACCTGCACGAGCTCGGACTGCTCGACTCCGACCTGGGTCGCGCCCGGCTGGCTGCGCACTGCGTCGAGGCCGAGAACGTCATCGCCGGCGCGCCGACCGGCGGCATGGACCAGTCGGCGTCGCTGCTGTGCGACGAGGCCGCGGCCCTGCTGCTCGACTGCCGCTCCGGTGCCACGGAGCAGGTGCCCTTCGACCTCGCCGGCGCCGGGCATGCCCTGCTCGTCACGGACACCCGGGCGGAGCACGCGCTCAACGACGGGCAGTATGCCGCCCGCCGCAACGCCTGTGAGCGCGCCGCCGCCACCCTGGGGGTCGGCACGCTGCGCGAGATCGCACCCGCCGACCTCGCCTCGTCGCTCGACCTGCTCGACTCCGACGAGGAGCGGCGCCGGGTGCGCCACGTCGTCTCCGAGATCGACCGCGTCAGGCTCGCGGTGGACGCGCTGCGAGCCGGTGACCTCGGGGAGGTGGGCCGGCTCTTCGATGCCTCGCACGCCTCCCTGCGTGACGACTACGAGGTGTCGTGCGACGAGCTCGACGTCGCGACCGCGACGGCGCGCGCCCATGGCGCCCTCGGCGCCCGGATGACCGGTGGCGGCTTCGGTGGCTCGTGCATCGCCATCGTGCCGGCCGACCGGGTCGAGCAGGTCACGAGGGCCGTCGCGGCGGCCTTCGACGTGCACGGCTACGCGCCACCGGTCTCCTTCGCCGTCGTCGCGAGCGCCGCCGCGCACCGCGACGTCTGACAGCTCGAGCTCCACCGCGCGAGGTCGCAACGGCGGCGGTCCCGGCGGTCCCGGTGGTGCTGCGGCGCCTCAGGAGGCCTTGGTGCCCTCGGCCGTGCGGCGGACGGCGCTCGCTGTTCTGCCGTGCAGGTGTCCTGCGCTGGCTAGTGTGCGACGCATGACTTCGGCGACGTCGCCCGCCACGAGCCCCGCGCTGCCCGCGGCCGTGCGGCGCGGCTACGGGCTCGGGTCGGTCGCGACGGGTGCCTTCGGCACCGTTCCCGGGCTGCTGCTCCTGCCGTATCTCACCGACCGCATCGGCATCACGGCCGCCCTCGCCGGGGTCATCGTCTTCGCGCCCAAGGCCTGGGACGTCGTGCTCAACCCGGTCGCGGGTCGGATCAGCGACCGCTCGGTCCACCCCGACGGCAAGCGGCGACCCTTTCTCATCCGCGCCGGACTCGCGCTCGCCGCGTGCTTCGCGCTGCTCTTCCTCGGTCCCACCTCGCCGCAGTGGGCGGGGGCCGCGTGGGTGGCCGTGGCCTACCTCGCCTGCGCCACGGCATACAGCTTCTTCCAGGTGCCCTACGTCGCGATGCCGGCCGAGATCACCGACGACTACGACGAGCGCACCCGCCTCATGACGTGGCGGGTCGCCATCCTCGCCTCCGCCATCCTCGTCAGCGGCGGCCTGTCGCCCATCATCCGCGACGCGTTCGGGCCGGTCTGGGGGTACCGCGCCGTCGGGTTCTTCGTCGCGACCCTCATCGCGCTGGGGGCGTGGGGTGCGTGGCACGGCACGAAGCGCGCGCGCGTCGTGGCGGGCACCGTCACGAGCACCTCGTTCACGGACCAGCTCCGCCTCATCCGCTCCGACCGGCCGTTCCGGCTGCTGCTCACGACCTTCGTCCTCCAGGCGCTCGCCACGGGCGCGATGCTCGCCGGCGTCGACTACGTGGCCCGCTGGGTGCTCGGGTCGCCCGGTGCGGCAAGCCTGCTCTTCGTCTGCTTCGTCGCGCCCGCACTCGTGGTCACGCCGCTCTGGCAGCGCTACGGCACCGCGCGCGACAAGAAGCGGGGCTACCTGCTCGCCTCGCTCCTGCTCGGTGGTGGCGCCCTCGCCCTTGTGATGTCACAGTCCCTGCCGGCGGGTGTCGTCTACGCCTGCGTCGCGGTGGTCGGGGTCGGCTACGCCGGGGCCCAGATGTTCCCGATGGCGATGCTGCCCGACGTGGCGAGCCGCTCGGACGAGGCGCAGTCGCGGGTCGGGCTCTACACGGGCGTGTGGACCGCAGGGGAGACCCTCGGCCTGGCTCTCGGCCCCGCGGTGTATGCCGCCGTGCTGGCCCTCGGCGGCTACGTCTCCTCGACGGGGTCGACAGTCGAGCAGCCCGACTCGGCGGTGACGGCGATCGCGCTCGGCTTCTCGCTCGTGCCAGCCGTCCTCGTCGCCGCCTCGCTGCTGGCCCTGCGCGGCTACCGCCTCGAGAAGTCCCCGTGACCACCACGATGCCCTCTACCGGCCCTCGCCCACACCTGGCTCCCCACGCGCGGATCGCCATGACCCGCGCACCCAAGCGCCTCCCGCGACCAACTCCAACGCGTCGAAAGGTCGACGATGGGAACTGACCCGAGCCTCTCTGCCGACGACATCCGGAGCCGGCTCGAGGCGATGCGGAGCCGCGACCTGCCCACCCACGGCGGACACACGCTCGCCTACGTGTACGACTCGGGCCTGGCGAGCGCCGATGCCATCGGCCGCGAGGCGCTCGCGTCCTTCTCCTCGACGAACGGCCTCGACCCCACGGCGTTCCCTTCTCTCCTCGCGATGGAGAACGACCTCGTCGGCATGGCCGGCCGACTCGTCGACGCACCGGCGGGATTCACTGGTGTCGTCACCTCGGGTGGCACGGAGTCGATCCTGCTCGCTGTGCTCGCTGCCCGAGACGGGCGGCCCGAGGTCACGGCACCTCGGATGGTCCTGCCCACGACGGCACACGCGGCGTTCCACAAGGCGGCGCACTGGTTGGGCGTCGAGCCGGTCTTCGTCGACGTCGATCCGGTGACGAAGCGGGCCGTCGCCGAGGCGATGGTTGCCGCCATCGACGACCGCACCGTCCTCGTCGTGGCCTCCGCACCGTCCTACGCCCACGGGGTCATCGACCCGGTGGAGCGAATCGCAGCCGCGGCTGCCGCCGCGGGCGTGCGATGCCACGTCGACGCGTGCATCGGCGGGTGGGTCCTGCCCCACCTGCGCGCCAGCGAGCCCGACCAGCTGCCGTGGACCTTCGCGGTCGCGGGCGTCACGAGCCTGTCAGTCGACCTGCACAAGTACGCCTATACCCCGAAGGGCGTCTCGATCCTGCTCCATGCCTCGGCCCCCCTGCGACGCCCGCAGCTCTTCGCCTCCGCTCGCTGGCCGGGCTACACGATGCTCAACACGACGGCGCAGTCGACGAAGTCCGGTGGCCCGCTCGCCGCGGCCTGGGCCGTCGTCCACCACATCGGCAGTGAGCGCTACGTGGACCTCGCCCGCACCGCGCGGGAGGCGACGCTCGCGCTTGCGACGGTCGCGGACGGCATACCCGGGTTGTCGCTCGCAGCACCGCCGGACTCGACGCTGCTCGCGCTGACGACCGACGAGACGTGCGACGTGTTCACCATCGCGGACGAGATGCTGACGCGCGGATGGTACGTCCAGCCCCAGATGAGTTTCGGCGGCCTCCCCGCGACGGTGCACCTGACCCTCAGCGCGGCCACGGCTGCCGCCTCCGACCAGATCGCCCGTGACCTCGCTGACGCGACGGGGGCCGCACGGGAGGCAGGACCGGCCCAGGTGCCGGCCGGTCTCGTCGCGATGGCCTCGGGCATCGATCCCACGAGCCTTGACGAGGAAGCCCTCACGGGACTGCTCGCGGCCGCCGGCCTCGGCGGCGCGGGCGGGCAGATCGTGCTGCCCGACCGGATGGCGCCGCTCAACGCGATGCTTGACTCCCTGCCGCCCGAGGTGCGCGAGGTGCTCCTCCTCGGCGTTCTCGACCGGTTGGTCCGCCCGTCCGACGCCGGTCGTTCTGACTAACGGCTCGCGGCCCGACCGGTGGACCGCGATGATCGAGCCATGCACGTCGACATCGCGGTCACGGGCGGGGTGGTGCGCGGTCGGACCGAGCACGACCTCGCCGTCTTTCGCGGGATCCCCTACGCCGCTCCGCCGGAGCCGTTCGGCTCCCCCCAGCCGGTGGTGGCCTGGGACGGCCTCCGGGAGACGACCACGTTCGGCCCACCTCCTCCACAGTCGACGGCCTTCGGCATGGATCAACAGTCCGCCGAGGAGGGCGACGATTGGCTGACGGTCAACGTGTGGTCGCCGGATCTCGGGGGCGGCCTGCCGGTCATGGTGTGGGTGCAGGGCGGCGCCTACACGTTCGGCATGTCAGGTCTGCCGG
>Ga0164306_10001010_pt1 | contig 12203 bp, 15 predicted proteins | sample Whisoiple_242_MG_FD_110213 | JGI IMG/M metagenome (GOLD analysis project Ga0164306, IMG submission 110213) | Soil microbial communities amended with fresh organic matter from upstate New York, USA - Whitman soil sample_242_MG | ecosystem: Environmental > Terrestrial > Soil > Unclassified >... | reverse complement strand
GCAAGCAGACTACCAACTAAAGCTAGTAAAAGAGTACCTCTGTGCCATTATGGTAACGAGAATCCCAGTTTTCTTGACAACTGGCAGCAAGCATTAGGGCTCATCAGATCCCTGCCCCAGGTCGCGGCGCTAGTCATTCTGATCGTCGGCATGTCGTGGGTTTGGAGACGCACTGAGACGTAGATCCCGTTGCGCGAAAAGAATCTGGAGTCACATGCTCATCTCCGAATCCACTCCGCGTAATTCTTGCACTTCAGCACGCCTAGTTTTGATGTCCGCAAGAATCTCGGTAGCGAGCGGCGCAAAATCAGAGTGCCTCGATTTCGTATGCCGCGCGGGCCGCATCTGCTCAAGAGACGATTCCATATTTCAATTCAAGAAAGTTTTGCAAGCGGCCGGGTAGAGCGGCCGATAGCTCCTGCCAGGTTAGAATTTTGCACCTCGTTCTGAGGTCCATCGAGCGCACGCAACTCATGACCGTGTACCACTGTTCGCGCAGGTCGGGACGCCGCGCATCGAGCAGCACGCAAAAGGAAAGGTTGAACGCGTACGCAGCGAGCACATTCCGTAGTAGCTGGTAAGAAACATACTCTCGGCCAATGCGTGGCAATTTGCAGCACTCAAACACCTCTTTCATGTCGCGATATCCTTCGACGATTGCAGCTTTCTGCGTTTGAAAGTCTGACTCGGTGAGCTTTGCCTCGAACAGCACAGTGCCTAGTTTCATGTCGATCTCGGTTCGCTCCACGAATCCAGAAGTCAAAGGGATGCGCGGTTTGAATCCAAACTCCGGAAGATCGCCGCTCTCAGTCCCCAGCATTAAGCTGAGTTCTCTTCTTTTCGTCACGCCGGGATAGCAAAATATGTTCATCAACAAGGCATCGGAACTCATCGAAGAATCGAGTTCCTTCGAAACGCAATCGCTTTTCGGAAATGCACGGCCGGCGTGGCTGTGTACTTTCTCGAACCTTCGTTTCCATTGCGGCCGGCGCTGAAGCGCCCGGTAACTGGCCGGAATGAAATTGCCATGCTTTGTTCCGCATGCCAACGGTTGATAAACGACGACTGGCACCTCGCCGTAGCTGGTCACGTGCGGCAATTGATGAAGCGCTGCGTATGAGGCGTTCCGAACACAAAGCTCGTGACGCAGAAGAGCGGCGTATTGGGCGGATCCGTTTAGCATATCAGTGGAAGTCGTGCGACACCGTAGCGGCTGCGCTTACAGAAAGAGCCGAGATGCGCTGCGCCCTGAGGTGAACAATCCCATCCTGGTTCTGCACAATGCCTTCGACGCGGACGAATCGTTCGTGCAGCACAGGAATAGGATCGGCGCTGTAAACGTCCGGCATGACGATGACGTTGGCATGGCCAGTCTCATCTTCCAACGTTAGAAAGATGAGGCCCTTAGCCGTTCCAGGGCGTTGGCGAGTGATTACGCAGCCTGCCGCAATCGCTGGCCGATTATGCGCAAGCTTCCTGAGTTCACTGGCCGACACGATTCCCAGTTGCCGCAATTCCTGGCGCCGGTATGCCATCGGATGCGGACCAACGGTCATGCCAGTCCCATGGTAGTCCGCGATCAGCCTCTCCTCGGTATCCATCTGTTTCAGAGGCGAAGCCTGGTCCTGCTCGACACTGCCTTCGAGCAGAGCAGGAACCCGCGAACCATATTTCTGGACTTGCCACAGAGCATCGCGGCGATGCGCCGAAGCTCCTGGTCCAGAAATCGGATTTAGTGCGCCGACGGTAGCCAGCATTCTCAAGTCTGACTTGCTGAGATGAGGCACCCGCACCGTAAGATCAGCAATGGACCTGAAAGACCGCTCTCTGCGGCTTGCTACAACGGCCTCCGCCGTAGTTTGTCGGAGGCCGCGCACATACCGTAGTCCTAAACGCAGCACGATTTCCGGGCCATTGTTTTCAAGGGTGCAAGTCCAATCGGAGCAGGTGATATCGACTGGCCTCACTTTCAGACCGTGCCGCTGCGCGTCTTTCACCAGAGTAGCCGGCGAGTAAAAGCCCATCGGCTGGCAATTCAACAGCGCGCAAGTAAACGCCGCGAGGTAACGTACTTTTAGAAATGCACTGGCATAAGCCAGCAAAGCGAAGCTAGCGGAGTGTGACTCCGGGAACCCGTACAGAGCAAAAGACGAGACGAACTGGACAATCTTGTCCTGGGCTTCGGCCGAAATGCCGTTCTGAGTCATGCCGGCCCGCAACTTTGTCTCAATCTGGCGCATGCGCTGTTCGGATCGCTTGTGACCGAGCGCGCGCCTGAGCTCTTCGGCTTCACCTCCGGTGAAGTTTGCGCAAATCATCGCCATGCGGAGCAACTGCTCTTGAAAGAGCGGGACTCCGAGAGTCCGCTCCAACACCGGCACAAGCGACTCATGCGGGTACGTCACTCGCTCCTTTCCTTGCCGGCGTTTGAGGTAGGGATTAGTCATCTGTCCAACGATTGGGCCGGGGCGAATGAGCGCCACTTGCACGACGAGATCGTAAAAGCGCTGCGGATTGTTACGTGGCAGTGAAGACATCTGGGCGCGGGATTCAATCTGGAACATTCCGACCGTATCCGCCTTGCGAATGGCGTCATACACGTCGGGCTGGTCGGCAGGAATGTGCGCGAGATCAACCTCTTCGTGATAGTGGTCCTTGATCAAGTCAATCGACTCCCGGATCGCGGCCATCATCCCCAAACCAAGAAGATCAACTTTGACAATGCCCAGATCGGCACAGTCGTCTTTGTCCCACTGAACAACGACCCGACCCGGCATAGAGGCGGGTTCCAGCGGCACGACTGAATCCAGTGCGCCCTGACAGACAATCATGCCGCCCGAGTGCTGGCCCAAATGCCGCGGCAGATCAAGCACGCGCTTGCATAAACCGAGAAAGCAATGAATGCGGGAATTGGCAACATCAAATCCAGCCTTGCGAAAATATTCATCGAAGGTGTCATCCGGGCCGCGCCATTCCCAGGAGCCGGCCGCCGCCGAGAGCCGAGACAACGACTCGGGATCGAACCCCAATACCTTTCCCATCTCGCGTGCTGCCAGCTTCGACCGATACGTAATCACGTTCGCGGTCATGGCTGCGCCCCGCTCGCCGTAACGCTGGTACACATACTGGATCACGCGCTCGCGTTCATTCCCGCTTGGCAAGTCGAGATCAATGTCCGGCCATTCGCCGCGTTCTTCCGAAAGAAAGCGCTCGAAGAGCAAGTCCATCGCAATTGGGTCAACGGCGGTGATGCCCAGCGAATAACAAACGGCGCTGTTGGCTGCAGACCCTCTCCCTTGAACCAGGATGTGGTTCTCGCGACAGAATTTGACGAGGTCCCAAACAATCAGGAAATAGCCTGCGAGATCCAGTTTCTCGATGAGGCGCAACTCTCGGTCCAATTGGCGCCGCACGCGATCGGTAATCGGCCGGTAGCGTTCATGCGCTCCCTTCGTTGCTTGCGCGCGCAGGAACGTAATCTGCGTTTCTCCGCTCGGCACCGGGTATTTTGGGAATTCATAGCCCAGCTTTTCGAGAAAGAGTTCGTGATCCGTGAGTCGTCGAGCGCCCAATTCAGCAGCTTGAAGAGTCGTCTCGACGCCGTGAAGAAGGCTCTCAAATTCGGCCAAGAGGTCTTGGTGCTCTTGCCGCGAGCGCTCAATGCATTTGCGCGCCGAAAGGCTAAAGATCTCGCCGTTAGGCTTCAATGGTTTTCCAATAATCCGGTGATGCAGGACGGGGTCCCAGATGAAATACACATGCAGGATCGGCCGTGTGTAGGCGCCCGCTTCTTCCTTGGTCTTCCATCGCTCGACACGCAGGGCATCGAGTTCAAGGACCGCACTGGACTCCGACCGTTGGCCGCTAATATAGTTTTCAAGGACATCACCCAAGTCTTCCACTACTTCGTACCGGAACTGCACGCGCATGCTCTGCTCGGGCAAAGATCGCAATAAGGCTTCGAGCATCAACTTGCCCCGGTCACGGCCCTCATCGCTCGCGAAATAGGTAGTAAGTCCATCGAGTTCGTATCCCGCCACCAAACTGCCATCGGTGCGGACCATGATGCTGTCGAGGTAGTCGCGAACCGGCAGTAGTTCACAGATTGCTGGATCTTGAAGTCGTCTTTCGCGCTGTTCTATCGTGAGCGGCACTGTCTTACTCCTCCCGCAAATATGCCGATTGCAGTTGCCGGTCTCGTGCCAGCGCGCAATAGGCGCGCGGCTTCAAGTACCAGAAAGCGAGATCGCGGACATATCCGCGTGGCTTCCCGTACTTAAATGCCATCAGCACGGGCACCATAAACAGGGGCACACCGTATTGGAGGACCAGGTTCATGGGCATGCCCGCGATCTCCCCGCCAACGAAATGACCTATGACATTCATCACTGCTGCCGCTCCGAGCACCACAAATAGGTCCTCAAATTCCAGGAACATGAAGGTCACTCGCGTTTGCAGATTTCGGTTAACCGGTGTCACGTGTAAAGGCATTTCTCAAACTCCTTGCTAAGGCACGCCCGCCGTGCCATGTTGAATCCAAAATTCCCCCAACCGGAGCAGTCCCGACAATCCGAACGAGCACATTGCCGCGACAAGGTTCCGTACCCACGCCTCGCCGATCGTCATCCGTTCAAGCAATCCGGCGTAGTGCGTTACCGCCAGCACCACCTGCAACACCCCGTAAAGCGGCAACAGGACATTGCCCACCCAGTTCACGAGCGTCAGAATCGAGATCCAGTACCGGTCAGGATTGTTCCACGCGGCTTGGTTGCTGAAGGATTCGAGGACGCGTAATAGACCCGAGCACATCAATGACGCCAACGCCGCGTGAGCGAGGTGCTGATAGTGCCTGCCCTTGCTGAAGTGATAGATCGCTGCGGCACCAAACAGGCCAGCCACGGTCGGCATAATCACATTGGCCACCCAGTTCGTCAGGTTGAGCAGTCCATTCGCAAGATTCACCTTCAGCCTCCTTTCCGATCAGCCGACCATGGCTTGGATCAGCTTCCAGATTCCCGAAACACTCAAGAAAGCCAGACCGGACGCAACCAGCGGCATGAACGGCCGATGACGCGCATAGTTGAAGATCGCTCCCGCGACTGCCAGGCCGGCAGCTTCCGGCAAAATCGTTCCGGTCAGGAAATTCCACGCCGAAGTAAGCATGTCTGTCGTCGCAAAAGTTGAGCCGCTGTTCCAGCTCTGCATCAACTGCACCGTGCCGGATACCGACAGCAGAAAGATCCCGGCGATGATCGATCCGAGTGGGCTGTGTCCCTCCGCTGCGTCGAGTGCCGCCTTTAAAATGCAGAACGCCGCAAGTACTGGAATTAGCCGTGCGACGACAACATTCGAAACAAAGCCTGTAAAGCTGGTTTCAACGCTATTCACCCAAGGGCTCGAGATGTTCGCGCCCTGGGGCGGCATCGAAATCCCTTGTGCCGCAAACCAAGACAGGAACTGGGGGAGGGTGAGCATGATGACCGACCACAATGCCCAGCGCTGAAACCGGCCGCCAGTCTCGAAATTCACGCCGCCTTCCTGTCGCAACGCCATTCCGGCGAGCGCCATCGTGCAGATGGCTACCGGAACTGCCATATCGAACAGCAGCTTCATCAGGTCGACAAGGATTTGCGGCATCGTCATGGTTCCAGACTCCGAAGATCTTCCTATTGCACGCCGGCTGTGCCTTGTGCGATCCAGAACTCAATCAAACGTGTGAGCCCGGATACCACGAGCAGGCCACCTGCGGTGACTGCCCAGCGCATGGCTCCGCGTCCCTGCGAATACGACACTACGGCCATGACGACGGCGAGTGCGGCACCCACGGGCGCGATTACATTCCCAACCCAGTTGACTAGGTTCAAAACGGTACCTTCAGGTTGGGCTGCGGTTTGTCCCTGTACCGCTTGACCCGTTGCTGGCTGTTGTCCAAGGTTTTGCGCGTAGGACATCAACGGAGAAAGTTGAAGCGAAACAATGGCCAGGAGATAAAGAAGAGCGAATCGCTTCCGCGTCGCTCCCCAACTCGAAAGTTTCATGCAGGTCCTCTTCTGCGACGCGTTGATATCAATTTCTCGCGTTGCAGGCGAGAACATAAGTCGGTTTCAGATTTCGATCAAATAAGGAGCAAACCAGTCGGTGTGTTCAAAAGCAGATATGGACCGGGCAATGGAGGGCGAGACGATCTGCAGCCGGTGGTGGTGTTATGAACATTCGTGGTTTTCAGTGGGACTTATAGGAATGGCAGTTGAGGTGGCTGCCGCTCAAACGAGATATGAGATGAAAATCTGCCGAAATTTGTTTCATCTCATAAGCCGGATATGAATGACTCGACGGTAGTGAATTGAAACAGCCGGAAGCCGTTCGTCTGAGCAGAAGCTGAACGAGCATTCTCCGGTTGCGAGATGATATGAGATGAAAATCTGCCGAAATTTGTTCCATCTGATAACTGCTCGCGATTTGATATCGAAGCCGCGAGTTTCCTGACTGGCACCTTGGTATATTATTGCGCTTGGCACCCCCACGCTAAATGGGCCGCGCTTGACGCAAAGGGCGCGGCCCATTGTTTTGGTCTCTTGGGATGTTACTGATTTTTTGTCCCGGCCTCGTTCAACTCTTGTTGCAAACGCAAGAGCTGTCGAAGCTGATCCACACTCTCCGGGTTGGCTCCTTGCACGTCTGAGTTAGAGGCTCTGAATCCGGGAACAGATTTAGACGATTGTTCGAGCACAACATAGATGGGTGTGCCGGCTGAAACGCTGACAACGATACGAGCTGTCACGGCGAGCCTTGATATTTGTTCGTTGGAGGCCTGCCCGATATTGTTGCTGACCCGCTCGCGAATGAGATCGGATTCGCTCAATGGTTGGTTTAGGCTGCCACGCCCGAGAAGCATGGTGCCCGCTTGGCCTATTCCCGATAACGAACGGACAAGGACGTTCTTGCCGGTATTCTTGCCCTCGACCTTGCCCTTAACCGGACTCATCGCGAGATCGGTTGCAGCAGCCTGGATGGGAATAGTGGCTCCATCTGGCAACATCAGGGAGTCGAATTGGATTCTCATGTAACCGGAGCGGTCCGCCTCCTGAATCTGGCCCACCGCCTTAGCTCCTGCAGGAACAATAATTTCTCCATCGCGTTCATAGTTGTATTCAATCACTGCCAGCACTGGCGTGCGCACCGCCGTGCTAGCTGACGATTCCAGTCGCGCGCGGAGCCGTGTGCCCGTTGGAAGCCCGAGCCCGTATTGCGGAACAGCTCCCGGATCTTCACGGCGCTCGGAACCAGACTGCGTCGCTGAAGCAGTTCGCACGAACACGAGCGATGACTTTTCCAATGCCTCGCGCTCGCTCTTACCCGGATCTCTTGTCTGTTCTACGATGTTCGGCCCCATGCCCGGCTGGTAGGGCGGCGCCTGCCAGGGCTGTTCGCCAAATGGCGGAATGGAGCCTAATGTTCCGGGAGTGTTTTCGGACTGCGCGGGCTGCATAGAAGTTCTTGTAGGTGTCCTCTTGGTAGCGCTTCGCTCGAGATCCTGCTCGTTCAGGTACCCGTCGTGACTTTCTTTGGGAACGGGACGGCCAGAGTCGGTGATCGGGAGGAGGCTTTTGTCGCCCAAAGATGCCATCGCCTGGGATTGCGCGTCTTGATTCCCAGTCGCAGCATTGCGTGATGCTTTCTGCCCGCTTCCGCCGCGCGGGACGGACATGCGCGGAGCAGAGACGACAGCAAAGATGAGTAGCGCAAATACGACTGCACCAGCGGCAACAATCACGAACCGGTTCTGTCGGATCTGTTGTCTGGCCCGCAGTTTGGTTCTTGTAGCCAAATCGGTTTTTGACTCCAAATCCGTCTGCACTGTTCGTGCACTCAGCTGGGGCAGAATTTGATCGTCAACGATGACGGTCCCTTGATCGCTTCTATTTCCGTTGTTCTGGGTCATCTCGCATCTCCTTTGGCTGCCGGAACAAAAGACACCGCCACCAGGACAGGGCGATCTACCTGTTCGACTTGTGCAACTTGCAGCATCAGCCGTTCTGACGCTGCTTTAAATGCTGGTCTCTCGAACATGGCGATGCCATCGGCCCTCTCGCCAGGCGCCAATTTGCGGGACGTCAGTCGGTAGCTCTTGATGGCCACCGGCTCTGCCTTAATCGCCTTGTGGTGACGGTTCTTCGTCGTATCGGTTAGCTCAATCTGCGGAGGAAGTAACTCGATCGTATTCGCAGAGGCATTGAGTACTGAGAACGCTACGGCGACCTCATCGCCGTTCTTGGTAGAGCGTCCAACACTTACGCGCAACTGCCCACCTTCCCAATGTGGAGGCTCGGTTTGCTGATCTCGGAGCATGCTTTCCTCTGGACCAATGGCGTCTCGCTGCGGCGGGCTGGCCCCCGGCAATTCCGCCGGGTCGAGGCTTTTTGTCTCCTCGATCACAAAACTGGGATGGCTCGCCGCAATAAAAAAACTGCGCGGCGGTTCATATTTCAGAACGTAATCGACTGGCGCCGACCGGTCCGCTGCTCCTCGGCTTACCAGCGCCAAAGAGAATTCACGGCCTGTCCGAGTCGTGATCAACGCATTGGTGCGAGACGCGCTGGGGGTACTTGGCTTAAAAAACACCAATTGCGGCTCGGCCTCTGAATGTTCAGCTTTGAATGCACCAGGATCACCAAGGACCACGGAACTGACAGCTTCGGGTAGGCGCACTGACGTTACAAATCCGGGTCGCAATTGGAGGGTGGTAACACTCTGTGGATCCAGATTGAGGCTGAGAATCCTCCCTGGAGCGAGATCGGCTTGTGCAGCCGCGAGGGCGAAGCACGCCAGGGGCGTTATGAGATGAAACAAATTTCGGCAGATTTTCATCGTATATCTCTTTTCTGAATGGTTTCGGAAATTTCTGTTTTCTCTAGCGCGAACCGCAGGTAAGTGGCTCGCATCCGAGACACATAGGCGACAACATCCGGATTGCGGTACGCAAGACCACGCCTGCTGACAATGTTTTCCCCCGCATAGTAAGCGGCCGACGCCAGCCGCAAGTCACCGTGGAATTTCTGAATGAGCCATGCAAGATAGCGCACGCCGCCTGACACGTTCTGGTCGATATTGCAGCGGTCACTCACACGCAAATTCCGAGCAGTCATGGGCATGAGCTGCATCAGGCCGACTGCGCCTTTGGGAGAAATTGCGCACGGCCGCCAATTCGATTCGCGCTCGACAACAGCCCGCACCAGCGGCACCGGCACTCGATAGTGTTGAGCATAGGCGGCAACGTAGTATTCAGCTTCCCGACGTTTTGGACCGGTTGACGTCTGCGCCCAGCTTGTTGCGGCACATAGGACGAGCAATAGGCAACCCAGGCAGTTCATGCGGCACTCCCTAACGCTTCGCGAGTGTATTGCTGTGCGTCATAGATCAGGCTGGCGAATCCGTCGCGCAAAAGCAGCTTTTTTCTATCGGCCTCTGTCTTGGCCAGCAAGGGCAGCAGAACATCCCGCATGTCAGATGTAACCTGCTCATGGCCTAGGATCTTGAGCGCCGCTGCCAGATCCAAAATTTCTGACACCGATGGCGGTTTTTCGAGACTCCAACCACGCAGGGCCTTCGCCAGTCCTGCCATCCCGGCGTGAAACTCCGCACTGGAACCTGGCGTTCGCAAGGCAACGATTTGCGCCTCACGTTCCGCTGTCGGGTGCTCTACACGCAGGTAGAAGCTGCGACGGCGTAAGGGATCGCCGATGCGCCGTTCCTCATTTGAAGTGAGTACGACGAAGGGGATGCTGCGGGCTCTTACTGTTCCAAGCTTGGGAATGCTGAGCTGCCACACGCTCAGGAGCTCTAACAGCATCGCCTCAAATTCCTGATCAACTTTATCGATCTCGTCAATCAGTAAAACACGGGGGTTCTCGCTCAGAAGTGCGCGCATGAGCGGGCCGGCGTTAAAGAATTCCTGGCTGTGCAGTTCTGTTCGCACCGAAGTCCAGTCAATATCTCCTGATTTCGCTTTCAACTCGACGCAAAGCCTTTGCAGGGCCTCATCGAATTTGCCGATTGCCTTCTCTTCATTGATCCCCTGATAACATTGCAGGCGCTCAACGGTCGTCCTTGCAGCAGCCGCAACTGCATACGCTAATTGGGTTTTCCCACTTCCTGCGGGGCCCTCCACGATTACGGGTTTATGCAGTTGGCTGGCGAGATACACAATTATCGAGGTCACTGCATCAGCGATATAACCGCTTATGCGGAGACCTTGATCAAGTTTTTCAACCGATGAAAACATGTGGCTCTCGATCCGGGACATTTTTTATTGCCTCGCGCAAAGGAAACTAATCCCGAACGAAATCTCGGTCAAATCAGCCCATCAACTCCGCGTTTAGCCTCGGTAAGGCAGGCTCAGATTCCGCCGAAGCCATCGTTTTCTGGCAATGGAGACGCCGATTTGCCCGAAAATCAAAATCCGTTTACGCTGCGCGGAAATGCGGAGCGGAGATATCAGATGAAACCAGCCGAAAATGAAATCCTGCAGTTCCGCCGGACTTCTCCTGGCTTTCCAGCATCAATTGCAATCGAGCCTTTCATTAATGCAAAGCAGGCGTCCGAACTGCTGCACTTGAGCGCCAAGACACTACTGAGATTCGCTCGACAGGGGATTGTCCCAGCCCATCCCTTAACCGGAAAGATCCGCAGACAATGGCGTTTCTTGGAATCTGAGCTTTACGCCTGGGCCCACGAGCGGGTAAATTTAAGAACGAGCGACCCGTGCCTAAATTCAAGGAGAAAATGAATGCAGGCACGATATCAGAACGGCTGTCTGACCACGATCACTCGTAAAGATGGGATCAAACGTTGGCAGGTGCGTTGGCGAGCAAGGAACCCAGACGGTAGCTTGCGGCCTTCGAAGAAAACGATTGGCCCCGTCAGCGAATATCCGGTTAAAAGTAGGAAGCTGCAGGATGTGCTGCTGAACCTGCGGATGATCATTAATACTCAAGCCTCGACCAGGCAAAGTCCGATCACGATGAAAGCTCTGGTTGAGCACTACAAGAAAACCGAGTTAGCCGAACCTGAAGATGAGGAATCAGGCAAAGCTCACTCCACGCGCAGCAGGCTGAAATATCTCTTCGATCGATGGGTGATACCGCGTTGGGGCAATGAGGACATCGGCGCCATCGCGACCGTCGCCGTGGAGAATTGGCTTAAGACACTAACCCGAGCAAAGCAGAAAACAAAGCAGAGCCGGAAAACAGTTGATTTACCACCGCGTTTGGCCCGCGGTACGCGAGCGAAAATCAGGAATGCGATGAGCGCTGTTTACAACCATGGCATCCGTTGGCAATTCGTTGACCGGAACCCGATCACGGGACCGGTGAAAGGGTCGGGGGTACGTGTGAGTTCAAAGCGCATGACAACTCCGGATATCCTCACGGTTGGCGAAATGCAGAAGCTGATCGGTGCCGTCCGCCTGCGGGAACGCGTTCTGCTTTTTCTCGACATGGTGACCGGCCTGCGCCGCGGCGAGCTAGCAGGTTTGAAGTGGGAGGACGTGGATTTTCTAAACCTGCAAATCAATGTGACTCGATCTGTTGTCGACCAGCACGTCGGAAGATGCAAGACCGAGGTCTCCCAGAAACCGGTCCCCATTGATGAGTACATCGCCGCCGATCTCGTGGAGTGGTACCGGCAAACGCCGTACCACGCTCCTACAGATTGGGTCTTCGCGACCGACAGCAACCGCGCCGGCGCGAAGCGTGGCAAACAACCGCTCTGGTTGTGCAAGGTGATGGGCTATCACATCCAGCCCATCTCGAGAAAGCTCGGCATCACGAAACGTATCGGCTGGCACACCTTCCGGCGCACCTATTCGAGCATTCTTCAGGACAACGGGGAGGATGTGAAAGTGGTGCAGGAGTTGTTGCGTCATGCCTCAACCAAAGTGACATTGGATGTTTATGCGCAGGCGCTGACGCCAACCAAGCGAGCGGCGCAGCGCAAAGTCGTCCAGATGATCCGGGGAGAATCTCAGTGTACCGCCAGTGTACCGCGGGAAATTGGGGTGTCCGTCTAAGTTGTTGATTAGATTTGGCGTCCCCGACGGGATTTGAACCCGTGTTACCGCCGTGAAAGGGCGATGTCCTAGGCCGGGCTAGACGACGGGGACGCGTGCAGGCGGGAGCGAGACATCAGCATCCGGACTTTCAAGG
>Ga0164306_10001009_pt1 | contig 12204 bp, 14 predicted proteins | sample Whisoiple_242_MG_FD_110213 | JGI IMG/M metagenome (GOLD analysis project Ga0164306, IMG submission 110213) | Soil microbial communities amended with fresh organic matter from upstate New York, USA - Whitman soil sample_242_MG | ecosystem: Environmental > Terrestrial > Soil > Unclassified >... | reverse complement strand
TCGCGGGCCGTGACCGTGAGCTCGGTGTAGTCGGCGTTCCACTCCAGCTCGGAGGCCAGGCGCGGGGTGACCACGCTCGAGTCGGCGGTGTTCACCAGCGCCATCGTCTCGAACATGGCGTAGCGGTAGCCGTACATGCTGGCCGAGCTGTCTCCCAGGAACGGGTTGTTCGACTCGGTGGTGATGGCGCCGTCCGGCTTCGCGATGGTCAGGGCGGCACCGCCACCGCCGGTCGTGGTGCTCCCCCCGCCCCCCGTGTCTCCGGAGCAGGCCGTCAGCGCCAGCGCGGCGGCCACGCCGAGCGCGATCGCCGGGAACTTCACCCTCATGGTTTCTCCTTTGAAACGAGACGCCCGCGCGGGCCCCTCTGAGGTCGCGCCGCGTCGTCGCGATCGCGCTGGCCGGAACGTTACTACACTGTCAGTAAGTCATTTCCAGCCCCCTGCGGGAGCCGTGACCAAGTCGTGACCCCGGGGGCCTCGGCCGCGGTGGGCGCCGCTAGGGTTGGCCGCGCGTCGAGGGGCGCGACACGAGGATGTGAGGAACGGATGAGCACCACGAGGCGCGCCCCGCGGGCCCGGCCGGAGACCCTGGCCAAGCGCACCGAGATCCTCCGTGCCGCCACCGCCACGTTCGGTTCCAAGGGCTACAACCGGGGCCCGCTCACGGAGATCGCCGACCAGGTCGGCATGACGCACGCCGGGATCCTGCACCACTTCGGGTCCAAGGACCAGCTGCTCCTCGAGGTGCTGGAGTTCCGCGACCGCACCGACGTCGAGGGCCTGCAGGACCAGCGGATGCCCGACGGCCTGGAGCGGTTCCGGCACCTGGTCCGCACCGCCTTCGCCAACGAGAGCCGGCCCGGGATCGTGCAGGCCTACGCCGTGCTGTCCGCGGAGTCCGTCACCGACGACCACCCCGGGCGGACCTACTTCCAGGACCGGTACCGCACCCTGCGCCAGGACCTCCGCGACGCCTTCGAGGACGTCTGCGCCGAGCGCGGGATCACCGTGCCCGCGACGGTCGACCGCGCCGCCGCGTCGATCCTGGCCGTGATGGACGGGCTGCAGGTCCAGTGGCTGCTCGCGCGGGACGACGTGGAGCTCGCCGAGGCGAGCGCGTTCGCGATCGAGGCGCTGGTCTCCGCGGTGCTGGACCCGCGTCCGTCGCCGCTCGACCCCGCGTGACCCGGGCGGGGCCGCCCGAGGCCCCGGCCCGCGGCGCCGCTCGCGGCCTCACCCGCGCGACCGGGAACCAACCGGGCCGCCCGGTCGTCTCTGCTGGCATGACGTCACCGACCCCCGCCGGCGCCGGCCCGGAGGGCACCGCGCCCGCCGAGGGCCTCGCCGCCGAGATCGCCGCGGGCGAGCGCACCGACACCGGCGCGCACCGCGCCCTGGCCCGGCTGCGCGCGCGGCTGGACAGCCGGCCGTGGCTGCGGCTGACCTACAAGGTCGTGGTGACGGTGGTCGGCGCGACCGTGGTGCTCGCGGGCATCGCGATGCTGGTGCTGCCCGGGCCGGGCTGGCTCGCGATCTTCCTCGGGCTCGGCATCCTCGGGACCGAGTTCGCCGTGATCCAGCGGTTCAACCACCGGCTCAAGGCGCTGGTGCTGCGGACCTGGCACGCGTTCCGCGAGCGCCGGGCCCGCCGCGCGGCCGAGCGCCGCGCCGCGGCGGCGTCGGCGGCCGGGCGCCGGGGGGCCCCGGCGGCCTGACGCGGCGGGTCGCCCGCGCGCGATCCAGGCGGGGGCCGGGCGTCAGCCCGCCTCGTTGCCGCAGGCGTCCGACGGGTCGACGACCGGGTTCTGCGCCTGCAGCCGGTTCTCCGGGTCCAGCGCCCCGAGCACCGCGAGCGCGATCGCGTCCAGCTGCTCGACCTGCTCGGCCGTGAGCCGGTCCACCACCAGGCGCCGCACCTCCCCCACGTGCGACGGCGCCGTGGCGACGACCTTGCGCCAGCCCTCCTCGGTCAGCGTGGCCAGCGTCGCGCGCCGGTCGCCCTCGTCCCGGGTGCGGGTGAGGAAGCCGCGCGCCTCCAGCCGGGCCGCGACGTGCGACAGCCGGGGCAGCGTCGCGTTCGTGCTGGCGGCGAGCCCGCTCATCCGCAGCGTGCGGTCGGGCGCCTCGGAGAGCTTCGCGAGGACCAGGTAGTCGTAGTGCGACAGGTCGGCGTCGCGCTGCAGCTGGTGGTCGAGCGCGGCCGGCAGCAGCTCCGCGACCGCCTCCAGGCGCATCCAGGCCTGCAGCTCGCGCGCGGTCAGCCAGCGGGTGTCGTCGGTCATGGTGGACATCCTAGCGAATGGTTGACGCTTCAACCTGGAAGTCGTACGTTGGTTGAAGCGACAACATGTCGGTTGCCGCGGAGCGATCCCTGGAGGAGCAGACATGACCAGCGTGACCATCATCGGGGCGGGCAACATCGGCGGCGCGGTGGCGCGCCTGGCGCTGAAGGCCGGCGCCGACGTGCAGGTGCTCGCCCGGGACGCCGCGAAGGCCGCGGCCGTGGACCCGGCGGTGACCGCCGGCACCGTCGGCGACGCCGTGACCGGCGACGTCGTCGTGCTCGCCCTCCCCTACCCCGCCCTCGCCGAGGTGGCCGCGCAGTACCCGGACGGGTTCGCGGGCCGCGTCGTCGTCGAGACCACCAACCCGGTCGACTTCGCGACGTTCGACGCGCTGGTCGTCCCCGCGGACTCGTCCGCGACCGCGGAGCTGGCCGCGCTGCTGCCGCAGGCCCGGGTGCTCAAGGCGTTCAGCACGAACTTCGCCGCGACCCTGGCCTCGGGCACCGTGGGCGCCCTGCCGACGACCGTCCTGGTCGCCGGCGACGACGCGGACGCCAAGGCCGCGCTGGCCGGGGTCGTCGAGGGCGGCGGCCTGCGCGCCGTGGACGCGGGCTCGCTGAAGCGGGCGCGCGAGCTCGAGGCGCTGGGCTTCCTGCAGATGACGCTGGCGGCCGGCGAGCAGACGTCCTGGACGTCGGGCTTCGCGCTGGAGCGCTGAGCGTGACCGCGGAGGCGCTCGCGGTCGACCCCGCGGCGGCCCGGTGGGGCCAGACCCCCGGCGCCGCCCCGGGGCCGGACGCGCCGCTGCTCGTGCTGCTGCACGGCTACGGCTCGCACGAGGGCGACCTGCTCGGGCTCGCCCCGCACCTGCCCGGCGGGCTCGCGCTGGCCGCGCCCCGCGGGCCGCTGCCCGGCGGGCCCGGGTTCGCCTGGGCGCCGCTGGCCACCCCCGGCCGGCCCGACCCGGCGCACGTGCGGGCCGCGGCCGGCGCGCTGCTCGCCTGGCTGGACGCGGACCCGCGCGCCGCGACGCGGCCGGTCGCGCTGCTCGGGTTCTCCCAGGGCGGGCTGATGGCGACGCAGCTGCTCCGCGCGCGGCCGGACCGGTTCGCGGCCGCGGTCGTGCTGTCGGGCTTCGCGCTCGACGCCGAGGAGCCGGGGGACGCGGCGCTGGCCGCGCGGGACCCGCGGGTGCCCGTCCTGCTCGGCCACGGCGACGCGGACCCGGTGATCCCGCGCGCGGCGACGGCCCGGACCGCGGCGTGGCTGGAGTCGCACACGGCCCTGGAGCACCGCGCGTACCCGGGCCTGGCCCACGCCGTCGACGCCCGCGTCCTGGCGGACGCGCGCACCTTCCTCTCCCGCACCCTCCCCCTCGCGTGATCCCTCGGCCGAGTTCGGCACTCCGCGGCCGAGTTCGGCAGCCCGAGGTGCCGACCTCGGCACCGGAGTGCCGACGTCGGCGTCCGATAAACGCATGACCCGGGGCGCGGGCGGGTGGGAACGTTCTGGTACCGCGCGGTGAGTCCCGGGGCCCGGCCAGGCCCCTCCCGGAACGTTCGAAGGACCCACCCACCATGCACCCCACCCTGACGTTCGACCTGATCCAGGCCGACCACCGCGAGCGCGTCGAGACCGCCCGCCTGCTGTCCCGGCACGCCGCCCGGCGCGCCGAGGCCAGACCGGCCGCCGAGACCCGCGGTCGACCTCCGGAACCCCGCCGGCAGCCGCGCCTGCGGGCCCTGCTGCCGGCGACCACCACGGTCGCCGCCATCCGCTGACCCCGGGACGCCCCGTGGCCGGCCCCGGGCGGCCGTCCCGCCGCCCCGCACCACCCGGTGAGCCCGTCGGACACCCGTCCGGCGGGCTCACCCGTACCCTGAGCAGGTGAGCACCCTGAGCAACGGCAACGGCAAGGCCGACCGGATCGTCTGGATCGACTGCGAGATGACCGGGCTGGACAACGTCCAGGACGCGCTCGTCGAGGTCGCCGCCGTCGTCACCGACTCCGAGCTCACCGTCCTGGGCGAGGGCGTCGACGTCATCATCGCGCCGCCCGCCGAGGCGCTGGCGCAGATGGGCGACTTCGTCCGCGACATGCACACCAGCTCCGGCCTGCTCGACGCGCTGGCCACCGGCACCACGCTCGAGGACGCCCAGGCCCAGGTGCTCGCGTACATCCGCGAGCACGTGCCCGAGCCGGGCAAGGCGCCGCTCGCCGGCAACTCGGTCGGCACCGACAAGGTGTTCCTCGACCGCGACATGCCCGAGCTCGTCGGCCACCTGCACTACCGGATCATCGACGTCTCCTCGATCAAGGAGCTGGCCCGCCGCTGGTACCCGCGGGTCTACTTCTCCTCCCCGAAGAAGAACGGCGGCCACCGCGCGCTCGCCGACATCCTGGAGAGCATCGACGAGCTCCGCTACTACCGGGCGGCGCTGCTCGTGCCGCAGCCGGGCCCCGACTCCAAGGCCGCGAAGGCCATCGCGACGCAGATCGAGGCGACCTCGGTGGCCGCGGCGCACCGCGGTTCGACCGCCACGTCCTGAGGACCCCCGAAGACCCGGTATGCTTGTCGACGGCCCCGGAGCTCCGGGGTCGTGGTGGCTATAGCTCAGGTGGTAGAGCGCCTGGTTGTGGTCCAGGAGGTCGCGGGTTCAAGTCCCGTTAGCCACCCCAGCGCGAAGGGCGCCGCTCCCCGAGGGAGCGGCGCCCTTCGCCGTTGCTGCTGCCCGGCCGTCGGCCCGGCCGGCCACGCCGTCGCACGCTCAGAGGCGGCGCAGGATCGCCTCCGTGAAGCGGTCGACCGCCTCCGGGGCCTGCGCGAAGAAGAAGCTCGGCTCGATCAGCTCGAGCTCCAGGACGACCGGGTTGCCCTCGTCGTCCGGGATGAGGTCCAGCCGGGTGTACGCGAGCGGCTGCTCGATCCCCGGCAGCAGCTGCGGCAGGGCGTCGACGACCCGCTGCCCGAGCGCCAGCTCGGTCTCGGAGGCCTCCCGCGGGGTCATGACCTCCTCCTTGTAGAGGACCCCGTCGGTGTCCCCCGCGCGGTACGGCCCCTCCAGCAGCGGCGCCTTGCGGACGCTGTGCGACAGCTGCCCGTCGAAGTAGACCAGCGCCGTCTCGCCGACCGAGTCGACCTGCTTGAGGTACCGCTGGACCATGACGTGCCGGCCGTCGTCGAGCAGGTGCTTCACGTGCTGGATCGCGAGCGCGCGGGACGGCGTCTCGTCCGCGGCGTACCGGCCGGTGTCCCGGGAGCCGGCGCTGACCGTGGGCTTGATCACGAACTCGCCGAACGCCGGGAACCGGGTGTGGATCGCGCGGGCGTTGAAGTTGCGGGCCGGGTCCATCCAGATCGTCGGCACGATCGGCAGGCCGGCGGCCTCCATGGCGCGCTGGTAGATCTTGTCGATGTTCCAGGTGAGCGCCTGCGCCGGGTTGATGAGCCGGGACGCCTGGGCGACGCGCTGCGTCCACCACCGGAAGTCGCGCGGGTGCTCGGTGTAGTCCCAGGTGGAGCGGACCACGACGGCGTCGTAGGACGACCAGTCGACGTCGGCGGCGTTCCAGACGGGCGTCTCGACCTCCAGGCCGCGGTCCCGCAGCGCCGTCACGAGCGGCGCGTCGTCGGGGTCGAGGTCCGGCAGGGCGGCGCAGGTGGCGAGGGCGAGGCGAGTGGTCACCCTGGGCAGACTACCCACGCGCCCCGGCGGAGGGCTCCGGTTCCCCGGCGGACGGGCTCGGCACCGCGTCCTGCGCCCCGTCGACCAGCCGCTGCAGCGCGGCGAGGACGCCCGGGGCGTCGAGCTCCCCGACGACCTGCTCCCCCTCGTGCACCGGGACGCGCCCGGTCGGCTCGGCGGCGAGCGCCGCGAACGCGGCGTCGAGCGGGTCGCCGACCCGGAGCGACGACGCCCGGGCGCGGCCGTTCGCGGCGGCCGGCCCGGCACCGGCGACCTGGCCGAGGTCCCGCCGCTCGACGCGGCCCAGGGCGAGCAGCCGGACCGCCGCGCCGGTGCCGACGAGGTCCGCGACGGCCGGGCTCGCGGGGGCCGCGAGCAGCCGGACCGGGTCGGACAGCTGCTCCAGGTGCCCCCCGCGGCTGAGCACGGCCACGCGGTCGGCGAGCCGGACCGCCTCGTCCACGTCGTGCGTGACGAGCATCACGGTGGTGCCGAGCTCGTCCTTGATCCGGCGGAACTCGGCCTGCAGCCGGCGGCGGCCGACCGGGTCCACCGCGCCGAACGGCTCGTCCATCAGCAGCACGGGCGGGTCGGTCGCGAGGGCGCGGGCGACGCCGACGCGCTGCCGCTCGCCGCCGGACAGCTCGTGGGGGTAGCGGCGGGCGTACCGGTCGGGCGCGAGGCCGACCAGCTCCAGCAGCTCGGCCGTGCGGGCGCGGGTGCGCCGCTTGTCCCAGCCGAGCAGCCGCGGCACGGTGCCGACGTTCTGCTCCACGGTGCGGTGCGGGAACAGGCCGACGTTCTGGATCACGTAGCCGATGCGGCGGCGCAGGGCGACGGCGTCCACGTCCGTGACGTCGTCCCCGTCCAGGAAGATCCGGCCCGAGGTCGGCTCCACCAGGCGGTTGGCCATCCGGAGCGTGGTCGACTTCCCGCAGCCCGACGGCCCGACGAGCGCGAGCAGCTCGTGCTCCTGCACGTCGAGCGACAGGTCGCCGACCGCGACGGTGCCGTCGGCGTACGCCTTGCGGACGTGGTCGAACGCGATCGCGGTGGCCATGCCGACGACCGTACCCGCGCCCACCGACAGGTGCCCGGCCGGGCGGGTGTCGGGGGTGCCCGGTAGCGTCTGGCCGGTGACCAGCCTCGAGACCCCGGGGACGACCGCCGCCCACGTCGCGGCGGCCGCGGGCGACCCCGCGGCCAACCCGTGGCTGTCGTGGGACTACGTGCAGCGGAACTGGGGCGACATCTCCCGCGCGCTGGAGCAGCACGCGAGCCTCACCGTGCAGGCCGTGCTCATCGCGTGCGCGATCGCGGTCCCGCTCGGGATGCTCGCCCACCTGCGCCCGCGCCTCGCCGCGCCCATCGTCGGCACCAGCAGCGTGCTCTACACGATCCCGTCGCTCGCCCTGTTCACCGTGCTGGTGCCGTGGACCGGCATCGGGCGGACGCCCGTGCTCATCGGCCTGGTCGTGTACGCGCTGCTCGTGCTGGTGCGCAACGTGCTGGTCGGCCTCGGCGGCGTGGACGAGAGCGTCCGGGACGCCGCGCGCGGGCTGGGCTACGGGCGGCTCCGCCTGCTGCTGACCGTCGAGCTGCCCAACGCCGTGCCCGCCATCGTCGCCGGCGTCCGCCTCGCGACCGTGACCACGGTGGCGCTGGTGACCGTCGGCGTCGTCGTCGGCTACGGCGGCCTGGGCCAGCTGATGTTCCGCGGGTTCCGGAACAACAAGTACCACGCGGAGATCATGACGGCGACGCTGCTCTGCCTCGCGCTGGCGCTCGTCCTGGACCTGCTCCTCTGGCTCGTCGGCCGCGCGGTGACGCCGTGGGCCCGGCGCGGACGGGAGGCCTGAGCCGTGGACGTGCTGCAGGAGGCCTTCACCTGGCTGAACGACCCGCTCAACTGGACCGGGCGCGACGGCGTGATCGCGCTGACCGGCGACCACCTGCGGATCAGCGCCCTCGCGGTGCTGCTCGCGGCGGTGGTGGCGCTGCCGCTCGGGGTGTGGCTCGGCCACCGCCGGCGCGGCGGCGTGGTGACCGTGGTCGCGGCGAACACCTCGCGCGCGCTGCCGACCTTCGCGCTGCTGACGATCTTCGCCTCGACCGGCCTGTTCGGGGCGACGGCCACCGTCCTCGCGGTCGCCGTGTTCGCGGTGCCGCCCATCCTCAGCAACACGTTCACGGGCCTGATGGAGGTCGACGCGGACGTCCGGGACGCCGCGCGCGGCGTGGGCATGTCCGGCGGCCGCTCGCTCGCCCTGGTCGAGCTCCCGCTCGCGCTGCCGCTCGTCGGCGCCGGCCTGCGCACGGCCACCACCCAGGTCCTCGCGACGGTGCCGCTCGCGGCGCTGGTCGGCGGCTCCAGCCTCGGGTCGATCATCGTGCAGGGCATGGCGCTGCAGCGGTACGGCCAGGTGGTGGCGGGCGCGCTGCTCGTCGCCGGCCTGTGCCTCGTCGTCGAGGGCGTGCTCGCCGCGGTGCAGCGCGCCCTCACCCCCGCGCCGATGCGCGCCACCGGCCGCCGGCGTCGCCGGCCCCGCACCGCCGCCGATCCCGCCCCGCAGACCGTGACCTGATCGTGACCGCGACGACCGCTCCCAGCGGTTGCCGCACCCCGGGGGCCCCGGTCGAATGATCGACGGCCACCGACGTCCCCGCCCGATGCCCATCCGCGCCGACCGGCCCGACCCGGCCTCATCCCCGGCTCGACCCGTCCGAGGCGCCGACCGCACCGAACACCGTGTGCCCACCCGAGACCAGAGGACCCGCACATGAACGCACGTCGCACCACTCTCCCCGCCGCCGCGGCCGGCCTGCTCCTGCTGCTCGCCGCCTGCGGCGACCCCGGCTCCGGCGGCGGCACCGCCGAGACCTCCGCGGGCGGCTCGGGCGGCACGGTCTGCGAGCCCGTCGCAGGCGACCAGCTCGTCGTGCTCGAGGACGACGAGGGCCTGCAGAACGCCGACAACGTCATCCCCGCGGTGAACGCCGCGGCGGCGCAGGCCGACCCGAACCTCGTCCCGCTGCTCGACACCGTGTCCGCGGCGCTCGACACCGACAAGCTGATCCAGCTCAACAAGGCCGTCGACATCGACCGGCAGACCTCGACCGAGGCCGCCCAGCAGTTCGTCGAGGACGAGGGCCTGGCCGCCACCGACGCGACCGCCGGCAGCGGTCAGAGCGTCGTGATCGGCGCCGCGAACTTCTCGGAGAGCGCCACGCTGTCCGAGATCTACGCCGACGTGCTGCGCTCCGCGGGCTACACCGCCGAGGTGCAGACCATCGGCAACCGCGAGACCTACCTCCCGGCCCTGCAGAGCGGCCAGATCACGCTCACGCCCGAGTACGCCGCGACGCTGGCGGAGTTCCTCAACACCTCCGCCAACGGCGCGGACGCGGAGCCCGTCGCGAGCGGCGACCCGGACGACACCGTGGCGGCGCTCACCGAGCTCGGCACCGCCGCGGGCCTGACCTTCGGCGCCGTGTCCGAGGCGCAGGACCAGAACGCGTTCGCGGTGACCTCCGAGTTCGCGGACGAGCACGGCGTGACCACGCTCTCCGACCTGGCCGAGGCCTGCGCCGGCGGCGTCGTGCTCGCCGGCCCGGCCGAGTGCCCGGAGCGCCCGTTCTGCCAGATCGGGCTCGAGGACACCTACGGGATCACCGTCAGCGAGTTCAAGAGCTACGACTTCGGCCTGATCGGCGACGCCGTCCGCCAGGGCGAGGCCTCCCTCGGCCTGGTGCTGTCGAGCGACGGCTCGCTCGCGAGCTGACCGGCGCAGGACCCCACGTGAGAGGGGCGGGACCGCGACGGTCCCGCCCCTCTCGTCGTCCGCGCGCCCGGCGTCAGAGCCCCGCGGTCTCCAGCAGCCGCAGCCACACCTCGCTCACCGTCGGGTACGCCGGCACCGCGTGCCACAGCCGGTCCAGCGGCACCTCGCCCGTGACGGCCACGGTCGCCGTCTGCAGCAGCTCCGCCGCGTCCGGCCCGGTGAACGTCGCGCCGACCAGCACGCCGCGGTCCTCGTCGACGACGACCTGCGCCGTGCCGGAGTAGCCGTCGGCCGACACCGACGCGCCCGCCACGGAGCCGATCGGGTAGGACACGGCCCGCACCCGCAGGCCGGCGTCGCGCGCCTGCTGCTCGGTGCGCCCGACCCAGGCGACCTCCGGCCGCGTGAACACGACCTGCGGCACCGCGACGTGGTCCGCGGACGCGCGGTACCGGCTGAACGCGCCCGCGTCCCGCTCCGCGGCCCGGGCGTCGGCGGCGCCCTCCCCCGGCTCCGCCACGTCGGCGGAGAACCGCGCGGCCACCACGTCGCCGGCCACCCGGGCGTCGTACTTGCCCTGGTGCGTCGTCGCGGTGCGCCCGGTGACGTCGCCGACCGCGTACAGCCAGCCGTCCGGCACGCCGGCGGCCTGCAGCGCGTCGTCGACCGCGACCGGCGCGCCCGGCTCCAGCCCGATCCGCTCCAGCCCCAGGTCGGCGGTGCGCGGCCGGCGGCCGGTCGCGACCAGCACCTCGTCGGCGTGCAGCTCCGCGTCGCCCTGCGGGCCCGAGACCGTCAGGTGCACCCCGCGCTCGTCCCTCTCGACCCGGGTCGCGCTGGTGCCGAACCGCAGGTCGACGCCGAGGTCGCGCAGGCCGGCCGCGACCTCCTCGGCGGCGAACGGCTCGGCCTTGTCGAGCAGGCGCTCGCCGCGGACCAGCAGGGTGACGTCGGCGCCCAGGTCGCGGTAGGCGACGGCCATCTCGACGCCGACCACGCCGCCGCCCAGCACGACCAGGCTCGCCGGCACGTCCTTGACGGCCGTCGCCTCCCGGGAGGTCCACGGCTGCGCCACCGCCAGCCCGGGCACGCCGGGGACCGTCGGCTCGCTGCCCGTCGCCAGGATCACGGCGTGCCGGGCGATGACCCGGGTGTCCCCCTCGTCCGACTCGACCAGGAGCTCCTTCGGGCCGGTGAACCGGGCGGTGCCGCGCAGCAGGGCGATGCCCGCGGAGTCCAGCCACTCGACCTGCCCGTGGTCGTCCCAGTGCGAGGTGAACTCGTCGCGGCGGGCGAGCACCGCGGCGGGGTCGAGGATGCCCTGGACCATCTCGGCGGCGCCCGGCACCGCCCGCGCCGCGGCGAGCACCGCACCCGGCCGCAGCAGCGCCTTCGACGGCATGCACGCCCAGTACGAGCACTCGCCGCCGACCAGCTCGTGCTCGACCACCAGCACGGACAGCCCGAGCCGGCCCGCGCGGTCCGCGGCGTTCTCGCCCACCGCGCCCGCGCCCAGGACCACGACGTCGTACGTCACGGTCTCGCCCGGGCCGCCCGCCCCGTCCGTCTGCAGGGTGCGCTCGGTCATGTCGTCGCTCCGTTCCTCCGGGGTGCCGCGGTGCGCGGTGGCACCATCGTGGCCCGGCGGGGCGGTTCCGGCAGGTCGGCGGGCCGGCGGGCGCTCACTCCAGCGGTACTTGAAGGATGGGAGAGATCGACCGGCTATCAGGTGAATTGAGACCTTCACCCGGCCCGTCCGCGGGTGAAAGTCGGGGGAAAGCGATTCCTGCCCGGGTCGCGGTGGGACCTTGTACTCATGAACGAGGACCCCTGGCGCGTCGAGGTCACGGACGCCGACATCCGCGCCGCGAAGCGTGCCTGGATCGCCACGCGCGACAGCGACGCGACCGACGCCGAGGTCGACCGGCACTACGACGACCTCCGCCGCCTCGTCAGCGCCCAGGCGCAGCAGATCGCCGACGTCGTCCGGGCCCGGGCCGCCGCGCGCCGCAAGGCGCAGGCCGACTGACCGGCGCCCCCGCACGCACCGCGACCCCCCGCGCACGCCGCTCGCGTGCGCGGGGGGTCGCGCCGTGTCCGGCCCCCTGCTCCGGACCGCCCCGGGCCCCGGGGCGGGGGCGCCGTCAGTACCGGAACCGCGACACCTGGCCGCGCAGGTCCTCCGACATCCGGGCGAGCTCCGCGACGGCCGAGCCCATCTGGTTGAGGGTCTGGGAGGACTGGGTCGCGGCCGAGGCCACGCCGGTGATGTTGGTGGCGATCTCCCCCGAGCCGGTCGCGGCCTCGGCCACCGAGCGCGACATCTCCGTGGTCGTCGCGGTCTGCTCCTCCACCGCCGAGGCGATGGTCAGCTGGTAGTCGTTGATGCTCGCGATGATGTGCGAGATCTCGCCGATCGCCCCCACCGCACCGCTGGTGTCGGCCTGG
>Ga0164306_10001008_pt1 | contig 12209 bp, 14 predicted proteins | sample Whisoiple_242_MG_FD_110213 | JGI IMG/M metagenome (GOLD analysis project Ga0164306, IMG submission 110213) | Soil microbial communities amended with fresh organic matter from upstate New York, USA - Whitman soil sample_242_MG | ecosystem: Environmental > Terrestrial > Soil > Unclassified >... | reverse complement strand
TAGCGATTGAGGTCCCACGTGCCGCCGATCCGCCCACGCCGCTCGAGAACCCGGTAAGACAGTTTCGGGTTTTTTTCGTGGATGCGGTAGGCCGCGCCGATCCCGGAGATTCCCGCGCCGATGATCAGAACGTCGGAAAATTCGGGCTCAGCCATGGTTACCACGATATGTGGTCAGTCGCCGAGTGCGTCAACGATCTCGGCCAATGCCTCCGGCGCCACCGGACCCGGCTGATACAGGCAGATCCGGTCGGAGATGCCGTCCACCCGGTCCCGAATATGTGCCGCGACCTCGGCCGGGCTTCCGCAGGCCGCGATGGTGTGCAACACGTCGTCGTCGATGAGCGTGCCCATCTCCTGCCACCGGCCCTGCTTGGAAAGGGCGTTGAGCTCCGGCTGCAGATCGCCCCAGCCGTGGATCTCGAGCACCGGACGGTAGGCGGGCGTCGAGCCGTAGAAGCCGAGCAGCCGGCGCACGGCGGTGTGGTCGTCGCCGACGGAGATGATGATCTCGGGGATGACGGCGAAGTCCCCGGCCGCCCTGCCCGCAGCGGCAAGGCCGTCCCGCACCGCGGGCATCGTCACCTCGTGCAAAAACCGCTTGTTCCCGAAGGGCATCACAAGCAGGCCGTCGGCGTGCTCGGCCGTCGCACGGGTCAGCCGCGGGCCCAGCGCACCGACGTAGATCGGCGGCGGCCCGTAGGGGTTCTCGCCTGGGCTGAATGTCGGTGTCATCAGCGTGTGGCGGTAGTACTCGCCGCGGAAGTCGAGCCGCTCGCCGGTCTCCCAGGCTCCGAAAATCGCCCGCAGCGCGGCGATCAGCTCGGTCATTCTGGCCACCGGCTTGTCGAAGTCGGCGCCGAACCGCTTCTCGATCTGTGTGCGAATCTGCGTACCAAGGCCGAGGGCAAATCGGCCCTCACTGAGCAGCTGGTGGTCGATCGCCTGGTGGGCGAGATGAATCGGATTGCGCGGAAACGCAATTGCCACGTTGGTCATCAGGTCAAGGCCGCCGACGGTCGACGCCAGGGTGAGCGGCGTGAACACGTCGTTGGTCCCCTCGAAGGTGAACACCCCGCTGGCACCTGCTTCGCGGAAGGCCCGCGCCTGCTCGATCGCATTGGTGGGCCCGAACAGCGCTGTCATCACCCTCACGGCGTGAGAGCCTAGTCGCGTGACAAAAACCGACGTCGTCGTCGTGGGGGCCGGGTTCGCCGGCCTGACCGCTGCGCGCGACCTGGTCCGGCTCGGGTACGACGTCATCGTGCTGGAGGGCCGCGACCGGGTCGGCGGCCGGTCGTCGACCACGACGATCGCAGGGACGCCGGTCGACCTCGGTGGAACGTTCGTCGGCCCAACCCAGGATGCGGTCGTTGAACTCGCCCGCGAGCTCGGCTGCGAGACGGTGCCCACCCACAGCCGCGGCAAGAACCTGATCAAATGGCGCGGCCGCGTGCGCGCATATCGCAGCACGATTCCGCGGTTGTCGATGCTCGAACTGTTCGACGTCTCCCGGATCCAGTGGCGCTTCGAGCGGATCTGCCGTCGGATATCGGTGGCCGAGCCGTGGAAGGCGCCCCACGCGGACAGCCTCGACGACCAGACGCTTGACCGGTGGTTGCGATCGCTTCACGCAGGCGCGTCGACGCGCGACCTGATGGCGATCATGTCGAGGGTCACCTGGGGCTGCGAACCGGACCAGGTGTCGATGTTGCACGCCGTGCGGTACGTCAAGGCGGCAGGCGGGATCGGACGGATGCTCGACGTGCAGGGCGGCGCGCAGCAGGACCGCTTCCCCGGCGGCACGCAGCAGATCGCGCTGCGACTGGCCGACGAGTTGGGTGAGCGCGTCAGGCGCGGCGCGATCGTCAGGCGCATCGACCGACACGCCGACGGCACCATCACCGTCGGCGCCGACGGCGGTGACGCCACCGCCAGGGCGGTGATCGTGGCTATCCCGCCCGCTCACCGCGGCGCCATCGCCTTCTCCCCCGACCTGCCTGCCGAATACGACAAGCTCACAGAGCACTGGCCGCAGGGGAACCTGAGCAAGGCCTACGCGGCATACGAGACGCCGTTCTGGCGAGCGAACGGATGCAGCGGCGAGGCGCTCTCCGACGAGGGCCCGGTCTTCATCACGTTCGACGTCAGCCCCGGTGATGACGGCCCCGGCATCCTGTTCGGCTTCACCGACGCGCGAACGTTCGATTCGCTGCCGCCAGACGAGCGCCGCGAGCGCGCGCTGGCGGGGTTCGCCGACCTGTTCGGCGACGAGGCGTTGCAGCCGATCGACTACGTCGACCACTGTTGGGGCACCGAGGATTTCGCACCCGGCGGGCCGACCGCGGCGGTACCTCCGGGTTCCTGGACGACCTATGGGCCATGGCTACGCAAGCCCGTGGACGCGATTTTCTGGGCGGGCACCGAAACCGCCGACCAATGGACCGGTTTCCTCGACGGGGCCGTCCGGTCGGGACAACGCGCGGCCACCGAAGTGCACACCGAACTTTCCGGCCGGCCGCAGTGACCGGCTGGCCTTAACCGGTAGACAGCTGAGCGCCTAAACTGGGTTGAGACCTAGAGGAGGTGTGTGCCATGAAGAAGATCAATATCCTCGTCTCCTTGGCCACGCTCGCGATGTCGGCGGGAATGGCACTCGCCGGGGCCGGAAGCGCCCAGGCCAACGATGACCCCGGCCTGTGCTGGGACGGCTGGATCTCGAGCGCCTGCGTGTCAGGACCAGGCTGGGTTGACTGGAACCCGTGGAACAACGGGCCCTGCAATCCTGGACATGGATGTGGGGATTGGCGCCACGGCGGGAAGCACTCGAAGTAGCTAGAGCAGCTCCCGGCTCTCCAGCTCTTCGACCCCGGCAAGCGGCTGGCTAACCGATTCGGCGAGCCTGCGCAGATGCGCGTTCACCTCATCGGGGTGCTCGAGGATCGCGCAGTGCCCACCGGGCAGCTCGACGAACTGCGCGAGGTTGGGCGCCATCCTCGCGATGTGTCGCGACGACACCATCGGAAGCAGCCGATCCTTCTGGCTGCCGATCACCAGGGTCGGCACCGAAAGGTTCTGCAGGCCGATGTGCTTGTTCGTGCCCAGCGAGTCGACCAGTTTGCGGGCCCAGCCGCCGCGCCCCGCGGGCGGTGTCTCGGTGAACAGCTCGTAGATGAACTCGGCGATCGCGGGATCCGCGTCGCGTCCAACGGCCATCATCTGCACGAAGCGCTTGCTCGGCCGGTCCACGCCCCGCAGCAGAGGCGTCGCCCCGAAGTTCCTCAACAGCACCTCGGCGGTGCGCACCCTGGCGTCGGTGAAAGTAGGCGGTACGGGCACCAGCTTCACGTGCCGCAGTAGGTCTCCAGTCGTGGTGTTGATCAGCGCGACGGCGTCGGCGCGCTCGGTCACCCGCCGGGGATACCGCTCCGACCACGAGCTGATCGCGATGCCGCCCATGGAATGCCCTGCGATGACGGCACGTTCGCCGCGTTTGAGCGTCGCGTCCAGAACGGCGTCGAGGTCGGCGGCCAGGAAGTTGAGGCCGTAGTTCGCCCGCCGCGTCGGCAGGCCACTGCGGCCGTGGCCGCGGTGGTCGTAGGCAATCACCCGGTAGTCACGGGCCAGGTCGCTGATCTGGTAGGCCCACACGCGGATGGCGCAGGTGATGCCGTGAGCCAGCACGATCGGGTAGCCGTCGTCGGGGCCGAAGACCTCGACGTGCAGGGCGGTGCCATCGCCGGCGCGGACGGTCATCGGGCGCGACGGCGGCAGTGCATCGGCCGCGGCGAACCGCCGCACCGTGCGCTTGACCTGCTGACCTCTCGGCATAGCTGGCAGATACTACCGTCAGGCGCCCGAAGCCCCGTTCACCCGAGGTTGTTAAATTCAGCCGATGCGCGCAATTCAGATACCTCGCCTCGACGGTCCGGCAGCAGCGGAGCTCGTCGAGTTGGACGAACCCACCGATGACAGCGCGGTGATCGTCGAGGTCCATGCGGCGGGGGTGGCGTTCCCCGACGCCCTGCAATCCCGAGGGCTCTATCAGTACAAGGCCGAACTTCCGTTCGTGCCGGGCGCCGAGATCGCCGGCGTGGTGCGCAGCGCACCGTCCGACTGCGGTTTCACGAAGGGCGACCGCGTGGCCGGCCTGACGATGCTCAACGGCGGCATGGCCGAAGTGGTTGCGCTGCAACCGGACAGGGTGTTCAAGTTGCCCGACAACGTGTCCTTCGAGGCCGGTGCGGGTCTGCTGTTCAACGACCTCACCATGCATCACGCGCTGCGCACCCGCGGCAGGCTCGCCGACGGCGAGACCGTGCTGGTGCACGGCGCGGCAGGCGGCATCGGAACATCGACGCTGCGGCTGGCCCCCGCGTGGGGTGCGGTGCGGACCATCGCGGTCGTCGGCTCTGAGGACAAGATCGAGATCGCCAAGGCCGCGGGCGCATCCGACGTGGTGCTGGCCGACGGCTTCAAGGACGCGGTCAAGGAGCTGACGAACGGGCGTGGCGTCGACATCGTCGTCGACCCCGTCGGCGGGGACCGGTTCACCGACTCGTTGCGCTCGTTGGCGCCGGGCGGCCGCTTGCTGGTCATCGGTTTCACCGGCGGCGACATACCTACGGTCAAGGTGAACCGCCTGCTGCTCAACAACGTCGACGCGGTCGGCGTCGGCTGGGGGGCGTGGGCGGGCACTCACCCGAACTACCTCCGCGAGCAGTGGAACGAGCTCGAACCGCTACTGGCATCGGGCAAAGTCTCGGCACCGCAACCCGAGGTCTATCCGCTCGAACGCGCCGCCGACGCGATCGCGTCACTGGAAAACCGCACCGCAAGGGGCAAGGTCGTGGTCACGCTCCGTTGAGGCTGCTTCGACGACGCCGCCCCGTCCCGGTCAGACGCTTCGACGCGGCAACCGGCGCATGGGCGGACATCCAGGCCGAAGAATCGGTCGACTGCACCGAGTTGACGCTGAGCACCTACAACATCTGGAACGACGACACGATGGCCCACGCGCGCTATTCGGCCATCGCCGATCTGTTGTCCCGCGGCGCACCGGACATCATGGTGTTTCAGGAAGTCACCGAAGGTGCGCTCGACGTACTTCTGTCTCAGCAATGGATACGCGACGGACATTCGGGGGCCGTGGTCGTCGGCGCCGGTGTCGGCGATTACGGGATGCTGGTGCTGTCGCGGCTACCGATTGCACGTGTCGTCCATACGCGTCTGCCCACGCGGCAATCGCGGGGGTTCCTGCAGGCGGACATCGCGGTCAACGGCGGCCGATTGGTGGTCTGCTGCATCCATCTGGACAGCGGGAAGTCGTCGTCGTGGCTGCGCGGCTGGCAGTTGCGCAGGTTATTCGGTGCGCTGAAGACGGCGGAAGATGCTGTGGTTCTTGGTGATTTCAACATGCGCGATGCCGAGAACTCACGCATCGCTGCCCCGTATTGCGATGTGTGGCCCGCCCTCCGGCCAGGCGAGGACGGCTTCACCGAAGACACGTCGATCAACCTGATGCGTTACGACATGAAGGACAAGCATCGGCACGTCCGCTTTGACCGCGTGCTGGTGAAGAGTCGGCGGTGGACTGCCACAGAGGTCGAATTACTGGGCACCGAACCGATCGCCGCCGGTCTGCCAAGGGTGTTCCCGTCCGACCACTTCGGTGTGAAATGTCGTCTTACAAACCGTAATCCATAGGCGCGCCCTGCGGACCGACCGCCGACTTGTCGGCCACCGCGGTGGCGACAACGGCGCCGTTCTGGCGGGTACCGACGACCATCACTTCATCGTTGACGGTGAATGATGCTGCAGGGCTGGCACTTTGACCAGTCTCAGTGATCGCGGTGGTGTTCGGAGTGATGGCGTAGGTGCTGGTCGACCCGTCGGCGCTCTGCGTCGTCAGCGACTCGGGCGTGACTGCGATCAACCGGCCCTGCTGAGTCAGCGGTTGCTGCGGCTGGGCAGCAGGCGGCGTGGAGTTGGCGGCCGGCGATGCCTCTGGCGATACCAATTCGACGATCGCGGCGGCCAGCACGCTGGACACGCCCACCGATGCGGCGATCGAACCGACTACGAGGTTCGACCTCGATACCTTCGCGCGATGCTTTCCACTCATGGGCCTTTCCCCGCTCGGCAGTGTCCGTCGTTGCAAACGGGGTTACCAGCGCCGGCCACGGCGAAACACATGTATTTATTACGGCGTGCCTATTTGCGCCAAAATGGTCACAAATATGGGTCTGACCAGGCGCTGATGATGCGGGCCGCGCGAGCCGCCTGATTCTTCCCCGTCAACAGGTGGTCGGCACCTTCCAGCGAAACGAAGCTGCGGGGGTGGCGGGCGGTGCGAAAGATCTCGCTGGCGTTGGCAATGCCGACGGTGTTGTCGGTGGGCGAATGCATGACCAGCAGCGCACGGTGCAGGGTGCGGATCTGCTCGCGGAGATCCGCGTTGCGGACGTCTTCGATGAAATGGCGTTTGAGGGTGAGCGCCTTGCCGCCGACCGGGAAGGGCGCCTCGCCTTCGGCCTCGATCCGCGCGATCAACGCGTCGTAGTTGTGTTCGACGTGGCCCGGGTCGTACGGCGCTCCGATGCTGGCCACCGCCACGACCGTCGAACAGTCATGGGCGGCGGCGAGCACCGCCGATCCGCCGAAGGAATGCCCGACGAGCAGGCGGACTTCGCGGCCCGAGTCGTTCATGAACTCCACCGCACGCACGGTGTCGGCGACCTTGTGGGAGAACGACCCGTCGCCCCAATCCCCTTCGGAGCCGCCCAGACCGAGGTTGTCGAAGCGCAGCATGCCGATGCCTTCACTGGCGAGCTGCTTGCAGATCCGGCTGGCGGCCGGGCTGTCCTTGCCGAGCGTGAAGCCGTGCGCGAAAACACCCCACCCGCGTACTTCGCCCTCGGGGACATCGACACGGCCGGCCAGTGTTGGCCCGGTGGTACTCGGGAACTCGACGCGCTCGGCCATCGACTAGCCGACCAGCTCCGGGTGGAACGTCGCGACCATCCGGCGGAAGCCGTCGCGCCAGTCGACCGTGGTCCCACCGACAAGCTCGCGCATCAGGGTCGCGTCGGTCGGGTTGCCGCGCAACGCCTGCACGCTTTTCTCGAAGACCGGTTCCTTGCCGATCAGCGAGCCGATGTAGGCGCTCCACTCCTGGAGGCTGACGGCTTGTTCACCGCACCAGTTGATGGTCGGCGCAGGCACCGCAGCCCTGTCGAGCAGCTTCGGGATCATCGCGATGATGTCGTCTTCGTGGATCGGGTTGTACACCGCGGGGCCGCCGGGCGGGACGGGGATCGCCATGCCGGCGAGCATCATCTCCATGTGGAAGAACGGCCACCCGCCGTTGTCGCCGTAGGGCACGTTGAGCCGAGCGATGATCGCGGGCACGCCGAGGGCGCGCGACATCGTCCGGACGACAACCTCGCCGGCGATCTTGGAGATGGAATACGTCGGGAACATCGACTTGTGGTTGTCACCCAGGGCGGCACGCTCGGTGCGGGGCTCGTCGTCGGGCGGATCGTAAACCGCAGCCGAGCTGCAGTGCAGGAAACCCTTCGCGGTGCGGCAGTGCGCCATCAGCAGGCCGGCCGATTCCGCGTTGGCGCCGAGGTCCTTGTCCCACCGGCCGCTCTTGGCGACCGCGAGGTTGAGCACGTAGTCGAAATCGGTCGGAAGGGCGCTGAAGTCGCCCGAGGCCAGGTTGACGGTCTCGCACCGCACCCCCGCCTTCTCCAGGCTTTCGCGCGCCGACGGGTCGCTGAACCGGGCGATGCCCCACACCTCGTTGTCGGTCGCGAGGGCCTTCGCGATGGGTGCGGCGACCTGGCCGCTGGGTCCGGTGATCAAGATCTTGGATCCGCGCATGCGCTGATCGTAAGGAATGACTAGTGCCGCGCGTGCCGGTTGAGGAAGTCGACGACGGCCTCGGCGAACAGATCGTTGCGATCCCCCGCCACCATGTGTCCGGCACCCTGCACGTCGACGAACTCGATCTGAGGGAAGCGAGCGAGGAACTCTTCGGCGCGGTCCTCGCTGACGAGGTCGCTGACCTGTCCGCGCACGAGCAGCATCGGCACGTCGTCGTCGAGGATCGCTCCGATCGCCCTGTGCATGCGATCGGGGTCGGTCACTTCGATCGGAGGATTGGCGGCGGTGCCGTCGATGAACTGCGGGTCCCAGTGCCAATACCAGCGGTCACCGCGACGACGAAGGTTGGCGCGCAAGCCATTCAGGTCGGTGGGCCGAGGCCGATGCGGGTTGTACTCGGCGATCATGTCGGCCACCTCGTCGAGTGAGCCGAAGCCCTCCACCATCCGGTCGGCCATGAAGTCGTGGATTCGCGCCGCCCCGGCGGGGTTCATGCTCGGCACGATGTCGACGAGCACGACGGCGCTTGCGATGCGCGGCGACAGCTCACCCGCGAGCAGCATGGACGTGAAGCCGCCGAGCGAGGCGCCCACCAGTACGGGGTTCGGCGGCAGCTGCGCAAGCACCGCCGCCACGTCTTCGGCGAACATGACAACGCGGTAGTCGCCCTCGACCGACCAGTCGGACTCGCCGTGCCCGCGGAAGTCGACGGTGATGGCCTGCCAGCCTCGATCGGCCACCGCCGCGGCGGCGCGCGCCCATGACCGCCGGGTCTGGCCCCCGCCGTGCAGGAACACCACGGCGCGGGCCTGCGGATCTCCGAGCCGGTCAGAGACGATGCGGATGCCGCCGGGCGCCTCGGTGACGAAGGGTTGCGGCGCTGTGGTCATCGTGGTCGATCGTAGGGTGCGTCGCTTCACCGAAGGACTGCGATCCCCAATGTCGGCGAGCGACAGAACGCCGATAGGGCAAACAGGGCGCAGCACGGACTACCGAAGATGACTGCCGAGCAGACGATCTGCAGCAAAATAATTAGAAGACGTAGTAATTCGACGGCGCCCGCCGACCTCGCCACGAAATCCGTCGCGGATTGACCGGTGCCGACCCTGAGAAGTTTCCTTCGCAAACAACAATGAATCCGAAAAGCGAAGTACTGCATGGATTCTTGAGAGATTGCTGAGTTTTCCGTCAACTCGCGGAATTCGTAGTACTCTCAACTTCGGTTGAGTTTCCAGCCGGCTGCGGCGCACCAGTTGCGCCGTCCGATCCGGTCTTCAGACTGCAGGGCCTTCGAGGCGAACTCGGGTGCCTTTACGCGCTGGGGAAGGAGTTGACGTTGACCACTGCCAGCCCACTTCAACTGCAATACGCACACGGGCCGTCCGTCGACGAGGTGCAACGGGCCGGCAGAGCAGTCTTTCGAGCTGAAGAACTTGCCGACGGGCGCATGCTCATCGGCGTTCACGGCGATGTCGACGCCACCAATCGCCAGGCGCTCGGCCGTTTCGTCGCCCGCCACATCCGCGTCTCCAAGCAACTCGTCCTGGATCTCACCGGCGTCGACTTCTTCGGGAGCCAGGGCTTCACCGCGCTGTACTACGTGACTGTGCAGTGCGCACGGCGGGATGTGGACTGGATGGTCGCAGGCAGCCGAACGGTTCTGCGGATCCTGCGCATCTGCGACCCGAACGGTGAGCTACCTCTGGTCGCGGACCTGGAAGCGGCGCTGGCCAGACTGGACCATGTCGCCAAATGCAGGCACGCCGCGGCCTGGGGCGACTCGTACTCGTAGCACGTCAGCCATGAATAACGGCCCCCGGAGAAAATCTCCGAGGGCCGTATAGGACCGGCGGTCGTTCGCCGCGCGTCAGCGCTCGCTGAGCTCGTGCCGCTGGACGATGGCCAGCAGCTCCTCGCGAACAGTCGATTCCGGCATTGCGTTGATCCGTGCATAGATGCGCCGCCGACTACGGGCGCGCTTCGCGTCTGCGCGGAACTGCGCGAAAGACATTTTCTCAACTCCTTATTGCCACCCCGGATCGCGGGATGTGTTTGCTGTGGTAATCCACTCGAGCGATCTGCTCACTAATAGAACGCTTTGATCCTCCTTGTTAATTCTGAGTGAATCAACTTTCGCGGGGTGATCTTGAATACACATCGCCGATCGGTACTGTTTGCTGTGACGGGCGTCACCCGGCGCACGGCGAACCACCGTCCAAAGGCGGCATCGTGGATATCCTTGCGGACTGGCGCGACGGCGCGACGTCACTGCGGTGGCGGTCGACAACGGAAGCCAACGACGGAGCCGACGTCACCGTGTTCGTCCGGCGAACGGGCACACCTGGCGCACCGGCGCTGGTCTGCGTACACGGCTTCCCCACGTCCAGCATCGACTACTACGGGTTGGCGCGGGAATTGGCCGCCGAATTCGACATCTTCGTGCTGGACTTCCCCGGCTACGGCCTGTCCGACAAGCCACCGGCGCCGTATGTCTACTCGCTCTTCGATGACGCGCGCCTGCTCGCGCACGCGATCACCGAAGTCTGGAGGCTGACCGACTACCTGATGGTGACCCACGACCGCGGCAGCAGCGTCGGGATGATCGCTCTGGACATCCTCGCTGCCCAGCATCCGGGCGCCGTGCCTGCCGACGTCGTCATGACGAACGCCAACATCTACCTTCCACTGGCCAACCTGACCGCGTTTCAGACCGCACTTCTCGACGACGCGACCGGTCGCGCCACGGCGGCGGTGACGACGCCGGAGCTGTTGGCGGCGGGCCTGGGTGCGAGCACCTTCATGCCGCGCCGGACCCTGGAAGACCCGGAGATCGCAGCCTTGGCGAAATGCTTCGCGCACAACGACGGGATTCGGGTGCTACCGGACACCATTGCCTACCTGCACGAGCGCGCTGAGCATGAAACCCGTTGGCTCGAGACACTTTCCAAGAGCGACGTCAACCTCTCCCTGGTGTGGGGCGTGCATGACAACGTCGCACCGCTTCGCGTCCCCAACCACGTGTGGCAGACGTACCTCAAAGACAAACCGGGACGCAACCGTTACTGGCTGCTGCCCACCGCAGACCACTACCTGCAATGTGACGCGCCGGCTCAATTGGCACAGATCATCCGGCTGACCGCAGACGGTTCCGACATCGCGCTGCAGACATTGGGCGACCAACCCGACGGCGCCGTGCTTATCGACCAGAGCTGAGGATCGCCTCGAGGTCCGTCGACACGCATGCCCCTCGCATGAAATAGTCGACCGGTCGTCTAAGCTCTGTGGAGTGCCACGACCTGCCAACCCCGAGGTACGTCGCCGCCTACTGAGCGCGGGACTGGACCTCGTGCATTCGCAGGGCTTCGCGGCCAGCGGCGTCAAGGACATCACCAACACCGCCGGCGTGCCCAAGGGTTCCTTCTACGCCTACTTTCCCAGCAAGGAGTCGCTCGCCGCCGCGATCCTCGAGCACTATTGGTCGGACATCGAGATGCGGCTGCTGCCGATCCTCGACGCGGAGGGGCCGGCGCAGGAGCGAATCAAACGCTTCTTTCACGCGCTTGCCGACGAACACGAGGCCAGCGACTTCTTGCTCGGCTGCCTAGTCGGCAAGTTGTCGCTCGAGCTCGGCGGCTCGAGTGAACCGGTACGGGGTGAGCTGCTCCGCATCCTCGATCGATGGGATGACGCCCTGACGAAGTGCGTTCGTTCCGGCCAACGCAGCCCTGGTGACGTCCGAGGCGATATCGACGCCGCTGAGCTCGCCTCTCTCCTCCTAGAGGCATGGGAGGGCGCAGCCCTTCGCGGGAAACTGACTCGCAGTCGCATCCCCTACGACCGATTTGAAGCGGTCACCGTTCCGGCGCTTCTGGGCTGACAGGTCGTCGAGATCACACCACGCTCTCCGTATTTATAGACGACTGGTCATCTATACTTAGAATCATGCCAGATCCCACCGTCTACGCCGAACCAGACAACCCCGCGCTACCGCGTTCCGAATTCGTCTTGGACCGCGACCACGCCGCGCTCGTCATCACCGATCCGCAGGTCGACTTCCTCAGCCCCGACGGCGCGTCGTGGCCTGTATTCGGTGACAGCATCGGTGAGAACAACACCGTCGCTCACATCGGCGAACTGTTCGATGCCGCAAAGCAGTCGGGGATCACCGTCGCGGTGTCGCCGCACTACTTCTACCCGACCGACAAGCAGTGGCTGTTCGGTGATCCGCTGGAGAAATTCATGAGCGGTGCTGGAATGTTCGCTCGCAGCGGTGCGTACACGACCGACGGCTTCGCGGGCTCCGGCGCCGACTTCTTACCC